>Ga0335072_10000657_pt1 | contig 63510 bp, 62 predicted proteins | sample Lox_Sample_21_FD_206725 | JGI IMG/M metagenome (GOLD analysis project Ga0335072, IMG submission 206725) | Soil microbial communities from Loxahatchee National Wildlife Refuge, Florida, United States - Lox_Sample_2.1 | ecosystem: Environmental > Terrestrial > Soil > Wetlands | place: USA...
CTTCAGCCAAATACGCCTCTTCAGCCAAAGACGCCTCTTCAGCCAAATACGCCTCTTCAGCCGAATACGCCTCTTCAGCCGAATATGCCTCTTCAACCGCACACGCTTCTTCGGCCAAATACGCCTCTTCACCCAAAGACGCCTCTTCAGCCGAATACGCCTCTTCACCCAAATATGCCTCTTCAGCCAAAGACGCCTCTTCAACCAAATACGCCTCTTCACCCGAATACACCTCTTCACCCAAATACGCCTCTTCACCCAAATATGCCTCTTCAGCCAAAGACGTCTCTTCAACCGAATACGCCTCTTCACCCAAATACGCCTCTTCAACCAAAGACGCCTCATAGTGCTCCAACAACTTTTTAGCAGTGACCGCCTCCCCATTCCCATCCATCATCTCTATAACTTCCCTCCACCGGTTTTTCAACAAACCCTCCGAATTATATGGCTCAGCTTTTTCCATAAAATCTGCCCAGTCACCCAGCACCTGCGCCGCTCGTCCTTTACTAATCTCGAACCACTCTTGATGACTCTTCCGACACCACGGGGCCTTGCACATCCGCTCCCGGCGCCATTCCCTAATCAGCTCGTGGTGCGTTAGGGTCTCGACTCGCTGGGCGTGCGGGACACCGCGTACGCTGAACAGTAGGTTCGGGGTGTATCCGCACCTCGACCAATCATCGAGACGGCGCGAGACTGAGCTTGCGGTCCAGCCGATTTTAACATGGCCGGGAGAAGAGTCCCGGTCGAAGATATAAAGCGAGCCGGTCTCGAAGTCTCGGTCTTCAAGGGGATTGAGGATTTTCCAGGAGACGGAGTCGCTGGGAAGGGGGTTTGCTACGTGTGGACGGAACTCAGATAGGGGGCCTTGGGAGATAGACGTGGGTTGAGTTGAGGTGTAGTTTGTGGGGATATTAGCTTCGCGAGGGCGGAGATCGTAGCGTGGTTGGCTTCCAGAGGGTTGATATGCCAATTCAGTAGTGGTTGAAGATCTTGGGGAGCCATATTGGTAGGGTGATAAGCTCGCGGCAGGGTTGGAGGGTGTTGCATTAATACTAAAGGACGTTCGGGCATCGTGTTGGTAGTAGTATGGGCTAGCATTAGGAGTGTAGAGTGTTGTAGTGTGACTGGGAGTTGATGCAGCTGGGGTGGTGTAAGCATATGGGACGAAGATGTCCTCCTCAAGTGCTGGGACAAAGGTTGTATGATTGAATTGGTCGGCAGCGCGTCTCCGGATCTCATCTTGCCATCGTAGGGCTAGTGGTGTCAAAAGACCAATGTCCTCTATGCGATCTCGATGTTGAGCACGACCCGATCTGCAGCAATTGCACAAGACATACTCTTGAAGTAGATCGAGACTGACAGCCTCACTTGGGGTTGTAAGGATAGTTTGATGAAGTGCGATCGCCCGCCTGTTGTCGTATTCTTGGCAATGCCATCTGCATCTTGCGCCCTTCTGGGTGAAAAATATGCATTGGCTTTGTCTTGAGGGATCAAGTTCGTGGAATGGGATGAAGAAGGATACACCTGGATTGTAAGCCATTGCCAGGGGTGCCAACTATAGCTACTGGCTTGGTTTGCAGAGAGGGACGAGGTATATGTAGTCCACCGCACCTGGCCGCGTGGAGAGAACAGAAGGAACCATTTACTTCTCAAACTGATAATAGGTCTCAGACTACTGCTGTGCCTAGTGCTTGTAACGGTAAACCAAAAAACGCGAGAGGCAGGGGGTAGGTGATTTTGGCAGCTGATGTGCTCCAGGCATAGACTTGACTGGACAGCTAGACCAGGGATGAGAGCCCGTCAAAGCGGTCCGGCGGTTCGAGCCTGTATGCGAAACATTGTCACGCAAAAATAGGCAGAGATAAGAACACTTGTTCTTCAGGGACTTTGTCTAGCCCCTGCAGCATGGTTTCGACAGGGAATCGGATATGTTTCTCTCATGAGCAGGGTGAGCAATCTTACCTTAGCTGGACTAAGTGATAATCATGCCCTATTTAAGTTCGTGAAGAGATTTTAGCGCTGAGGCGTTCTCACCTTCCCGAGTTGTGTAGGCCAAATACTAGGGATCTCTGACTTAGGCGCTGGCGGGGCTGACTAGACCTTAAAAAGCTTCTGAACTGCATGATTATGGCAGAAGACTGAATGTCAATAGGGAGATTTAGCAACGAATCTGGCGCACCACAGATTGTGACCTCATCGGCGCCTCCTGGCCCCTATTCTAATTCTTCGCACGTCGAGCTATCGCTGTTGTAGTATAGATCTCGCGGTAGTGATCCGTCATGAATCTGCCGTTTGAACGACCTTAGTTGCGTTCTAACACCTAGAAACAATACGTCTACTTAACACAACTACGCGCAAGCTTGTGGAAAGGTTGTTCTGTTTCTGTAAAGGTGCTACCGCCTTCAGAATGTTAACGAACTCAATCTCAGCATAATTCCTTACTTTGCTAGTTTTTCCATCGTGCGATCCCTTAACATGAGTCCCAAAATCATATACCCTGTCCTCCCCCTTTCCCCCTCCCCCTCCCCTCGCTTCCCCGTGCGGAGATGACTCCAGGACCTGCGTTCATGCATGCGCATGCAGATCCACATTGCATTCGGCGTGTGGGTCCGCATTGCATGGCGGAGTGGGGTTTGTGCGGATAAAGTGCAACGTGGAACTGCCTCATCTGCACACGGTCGGTTTCCATTTCCGGTTCCCAAACTTCAAGGGGGCGACCTCCTTTTGCAGTCTGTGGACCTTTTACCTAGCTAGTACTCGGTAAAGTCGAGCACGAGGTTGACATTTATTGCAATTCGAAATGAAGGAGCAAGAAAGATCGCTGCAGACTTCGTTCGGAAGAGCAGGAGAAGCGGTGAGTGGGAGGAGGCTCTTTGGTAATGGAAGCTTCCATCGGAGGGCCATGACGTCGAGGGGTGGACCAGACTCAGGGAGACTATGTTTTCGCGTAAGCCCGGGAATCTGGACTGAAACCCTTAGGAGAGTGAACTCAGGCCCCGGGGAAGTTGTGCGGATAACGCGATAAGTGCCAATAGAAAACTACTTGATCTACGCCTTTGTGTGTCTCTAAAATAGGATTATGCACTCGCACAGTCACAATTGAAAGGCAATGATGGAGGACGCAGGAGAAGGCCGACTTGCCCAATTCGGAGTCCAGTGACACCACGACGATTGCTTTACACCCATCTGCGCCATCCTCGCTAGACCTCGAAAAGGTCGAAACGGATCGAAGTCTGTCACATCAGCCCACCGCATCCACAAGCGTCTTCCGCACACAATCGCAAGCACTATCGAGAACTCGGTCCCTCGCGACCGATGGCTTCTCAGTGTACGACGCGGAGGGTGATCAGGAGGAATTCGAGCACAGTGAAGACCCTGACGCTCCCCGCCGTGTCCCGACCAGCGCCTGGGAGGTTCGTTAGGAGAAAGACGACCTAACATACCCCCGAAACTTCTCCTTGTGGCGGAAGTGGTTGATTGTGTTCATTGCCTCTATCTCCTCGTTCTATGTGTAAGTAGTAATCCTCAAAGCCTTACAACCACCATCCTGCTGACCGTTTGAAGGGCCTGTACTTCTTCCATCTACTCCCAGACCTACGACCAACTCGAGAAGCGTTTCAATTCGTTGAGAGAAGTGGTCACTCTAGGTCTCTCAGCCAACGTTCTAGGTCTTGCTTTTGGCCCGATGCTGCTTGGGCCGCTCTCGGAGGTCAGAGTGTGATCCTATGGAAGATTTGGTGAACCATACTGAGTCCAATAGTTCTACGGCCGTCGACCAATCTACCTTGGGTCAATCGCCATATTTATCATCTGGCTGATTCCTGAATCCGTCGCCCAGAACCTCGCAACGGTGATTGTTGGACGATTCTTTGACGGCTTTGCTGGCAGCGCCTTCCTTGCTGTTGCCGCTGGCTCGGTGGTGGATTTGTTTGACCCATCGGAAATCGACTTTCCAATGATGATCTTTTCAGCTTCACCCTTCCTGGGCCCCGTTGGGGGTCCCGTTATAGGTGAATTCATCAATCAGTTCACTTCGTGGTATGCTATCCCACTCCAAAAATGCCCTGTCTACTGACTTAGAACATGATCATGCAAGCGCTGGACCTTCTACACCCTCCTCATCTGGAGTGGCGCTCTGTTTGCCGCGGTAGTGTTCTTCATGCCCGAGACATTCCACAAAGTCCTTCTCAAGAAGAAGGCCCAAGAGAAGCGTCAAACCACTTGGGTCGATCAATGGTACGCGCCCGCTGAGCGAAACACCAAATCCGTCGGTCGAGCAGTCCTTCATTCTTGTTACGTTCCATTTAAACTTCTCATATTTGAACCGATGTGTTTGCTCCTTTGTATCTACTCGGCTATCCTGCTTGGTATTCTTTACCTCTTTTTCGGTGCTTTTGGTCTGGTCTTCAGCCACAACCACGACTTCGAGCTTTGGCAGGTCGGCTTGGCGTTCATTGGTATCGGCGTGGGAATGGTTCTTGGCGTGGCAACAAATCCATTCTGGCACAAGAATTACCTGCGCCTTGTCGCGAACCAGGAGAAGGCTGCTGGGGGTGTCAAGCAGAAACCTGAGCCAGAATTTCGTCTCCCACCGGCGGTCCTAGGAGCTGTTCCCTGCCACCCTTAAGAGCATCTATACCTCTCTACGCGCGATAGGAGCTTCGGGGCCTTCGTTCCTATCGAACCCCTGGCCTATGTTAATCACCAAAAATGCGCGAATACAGCCCTGAAAAGCGCCTTTTTCTGCTCCTTTTCATAGGTACCTCCATACCTTGGGGTGTTTGCTACGGAGTTTTTGCAAACATCGATATAACAGAACAAACTTTCTGCACCGAGTTCACTTTTCATGCGCCTCTTCGACACCCCTTCTCCTAGTACCCGTTGGTGAGTGAGGTGGCTGCACAATACGCGAAGTCTCTCGACGGATAAATTTCTTTCTTCCCTCTCTGTTCAAAGCAAGTGAAACAGCTTCTGGGGTAATCCAAGCTCCGTCAGTGCCTCGCCTGTCATCAAGCCATGGACGTAACACTCTCCTACAAGCTGCATATGGCCAGTTGGGAGCCGCCGGAGGACGAAAGGCACATCACCTCCGAGCAGCACGACGACGACATCATTTTTCTGCGAAGATATGGGGAATAGTCCGAGGTAGCCTTTGCTGGTTCTCCCTAGACGCATGCAATAAGCGCCGCGGGCGAGGGCCGCTCCAAATTTGTCGAAACCTTCGTATGAGGCTTCGTCCGCTAGGTCGCTGGAGGATATCTTAGACGACTGGTATCTCCGCCAGCAGGACAGCTTTTTTCCGAAGCCTTTGTCTGCTCTCTTCATTGTATTGTCAACGCCGAATACAATTGTCTGCCAATACACGTCTTCGATGTCTTCATTGGGCGGGTAGGGCTGGGCTGCTCGCGCAAAGGCTGACCAATTCTGTTCCCATGCCAAATATTGATTGTGCACAGCCAAATCATGACCGATATAGCCTTGAATCGGCAAAGGGGTCGAATCTGCATACGAATCGATTGAATCGACTGGTATGCCCAAAATACCAAGCATATCAGGATCTGGGGTTAGCACGAAAACAGGAACCGTTTCACCGGCCGCAGAGAATCCTGTCTCATGGGAAAAGGCTCCGAAATGGGGCGTACGGACTGTAGTCCAAGGGGCTACCCAAGAGGGCATTTTCGGATCGACATGATTCTCAAGTCCTGCAAAGCTCAACAAAAAAAGCTTATTAGGTGAGGGAGGATACGTCAGGAAGGCCATAGACAGCGACCGATAGATATCCGAGATAGACACAGAGTCGCTGTAGTCTGGAATGATGCCCACTCGATCCGCTTCATCCGTAAGCCCAAGCAAAGCATACACCTTGTCCCGAGGATCTGACGCTTGATGATGCCTTGAAAGTCTCATCAGACCCTGCATACCCATATAACGTCGTTCTTGAATTATGCGCCTAAGTCGTATAAGGTTGTCGATTGCATCCCAATTATGTCTGTCAGAAGTAGAGGTGCCCAGAAGGTAAAATGGTAATTCCAGGATTAGCAGTTCCCTAATTGCTAGGTCCAGAATATCCCATGGCAGGAATCTATCTCCGCAATGAAGCGAGATGAGTTTTGGAACTGCCACTTCCTGGAGTATCCAAACTCGCGTGAACCACGGCCGACTGAGGAGCTTGAATAAGGCAACCCAACAAGGCAAATCAGGCGGATAAGAACGAAGCAGAAAGTCCACTTTTTGAGGTTCATCCACCCATGTCGATAAGGTCATCATGTAGCCGAGGCCAGCGAGGAAGTCTATGGCCAGGTCACTGTTATCCGAGACGGGGCCAAGCCACGCAAATGTCAGGCGTGCTTTTTCAAATATATGCCTCATCATTTGGACTTGTTGGGAGCGCTCTTTGAGGTCATTCTGGTTTATACACAGGGCATCGACCCAGAGGACGATTTTCCGAAGAGATGCGCAGAAATGTTCAAGGAGGTTCTTCAGATTCTTGGTCACTAGGAACTCGTGTCCGTTACATTCTATTGGAGTGGTATCATTTGGATCACCCCAGACGTATGAAAGTGCAACAAAGGCTGGGTCATCGTGTAGCGAAACCTGTCTCATTGTCCAAGTCGAGGACTTGTTATCACTCGCGGGTCCTAGCTCTAGGAGCCTAATCTCCCATGGATCAGATAATGGCTGATAGTGCGAAGGTCTTGTCATCTCTTCCTGCTGCGATGAGTTGTAGAGGAATTTATTGCCCGCGTAATGTTCGGCTCTGTTGACACGATAAGGAAGAGATGATTTTTTTTTGTCCCCGGAGACAGGGTGCGGCCTTTTGCACTTCAGGTAATTTCGGCTATTGAGCCGTGCAGGGCTTCGGCATAGGGTTTCTAAGTATTATGCCCCGAGTGACTTCGCCGACGTTAATCTCAGTCTAGAAACTTCCAAATATTCCAACGAACGCCTTATTCTTGTTGCCTATCTGCAGTCTGCCCTACCTACGCAGGCGGGTCGAGGACGTAGCGCAGAGCCTCAATCCTGATTAATTACTGTCAGATTTTGGTGGCGAGATCCAAGGCGGGAAGCATCAGGGGACACAATTGGACAGCTTATTGGCCGGGGACACAATTCGGGTTTAGGGCTTCTAGCATACCTTCTGTCCGCTCTTCACCACCGGGGACCATCCTCAATAGTCAACCTCGCCGTCGACCTTACCCCGAGAATCTTGAGATAGAGTCTTACTCTAGGTATATTTTTCCCGTATACCGAAATGGCCTGACAGGCTAAATCTAAATGCGCCGAGTATGACGTAGCATGGGGAGCGTCAGGGATTGAAGATGCTTTCGACTTGGATTCGCAGTATATACGGCACGTCCTGCCTTTGGGTTTGGCGCATCTCCATGCAGTTGCCGCGGCAGAGACTTACGACGAACGGCACCGACTTCTGTACGAGCCCTTCCCAAAACGCAAGTTAAATGGATTCTTGCATGAGGGCCTCAATCTTGCAAATGAGCCCGGCGATGGACTCGAACTTCCAGAACGACGAAGAAGATTTAAGTCGTCGTCATGTTGTGTTTGTATGCTACGGATATCTGGTGGGATATGCATTCGAGCGGGATGGATTCCGCGCTTTGATGTGAGTCGTCTGCGCCGGATTTTCATGCTGTCATGGCTGTGGCGTTTCGAGATACCCTCTTGTTGTATGAATGACAAGTTCTCATTCTTGCTGCGAAGCATGGGAGCGCCGCGATTTGAGAGTGTGCCTGCCTGTGGTGTTGCGAAACGCCGTGGTCCTTATATGGTCTTACATTGATTTCGGCGATATCCTGTTGAGAAATGGAATCTTTGGCATTATAGCTGGGAGTAATCATTTACTATTGCGCTGCTACGGAATGGTTCTTGGTGGGCTTACAATCTCGCATTTGGCGTTGCGAGTTCCCACGGTTCTCGATTTTAGTCCCTTCTATTTGGCATCCTTTGCAGTCGCACTACCATCGAGCTCAGCTGTGAGGAAGATCGAGAGGCTATGTGCAGAGGGATTACGCCTTCTTTTTTATCATCAACAATGCCCCCTGCACAGCTCCCTTCACCTTCTCCTTCCCCTTCTCCACGCCCGCTTCGTGCAACAGCCGTTCTATCTCTCTGCGAAGCATCCTCACCACGTCACGCTCGGTACCGACGGCATCTGGGTGGGCCTGGTGCCATCGCGTCGTGGCACTCCCGGTCCCCATCATCTTCTCGAACGTGTCCAAGTCCACCTCAGGCTGACCCACGAAGAACTCCTCGGCGGCATCCCAGTCTTTCCGGAAAAAGGTGCTCTCGTCGAATTCCGGGACAGGCTGTGCCAGGGTCCAAGGGAGAGGGAGGTCGATGTACCGGTTCCGAGTAAGCAGGTTGCCAGGCACATAGTAGGGCGTTATATGCTGCTCCTGGTTCTGGTCTATGGCGGCTTGGATGGCGGCGGCGTTGGGCATGGACGGGTGGGCGCGGATGTCGCCACTGGTCCATAACGCGACGCTGCCACCAGGCTTGAGCACGCGGGCAGCACTCGGCCAGAAGCGCGACATGTCGAACCAGTGCGCGGCGTTGGAAGCAGTAATGAGGTCGACGCTGGAATCCTGGATCGATGGCGAGAGGTGCTCTCCAAGTTCTTCAGCCGTGGAGACCTCAAAGCGGACTGGTTCGGAAGTGGACGTGACGTCGCCCAGGGAGCGAGCGGTAGTGATCATGCCCTCGGAAGGGTCGAGGCCAATGGCGTGAGCGAAGTGCGGAGCAAGCCCGTGGGCGGCGGTGCCGGGGCCGCAGCCGACATCGAGGAGGGTGTCGAGCTGGCCACCGGTGGATGTGTGGTGGTTGATGATGGTCTGATACACGCTAGGGTGGTAGTCGCGGCGAATCTGGGCGTAAGCTTTACCTTGTTCCTGGTTGTAGGAGCTGAACGTCTTTTCCGTCGGGAACGGAGCGGGAGTGGAAGCGGGCTGGGACATGGCGAGCAACTAAGGTATTCTTTCGTTCGCAGGGCAGAAGGGCGAGGGCAGTTAAGTGGTCACCTGATTGGGATGTGTTTTGGGCTTCAATAAAGTCGAAAACGAACACAAAGTCCAGAAATTGCTCGTTTCTGTCTCCGAAATAGCGCTGGGTGAGGGTAGAGGGAGGTTTGGCGGGAATGCAGAAATATTTATCTTGTATTGTAATCTGCGAGGAGGTGGGACCGACTAATAGCAGCGTTCTGTAAATGCCGCGCTATGCCCGTTACAGGGGACGAGTGCGAACCCCGGCACTTAGTTAAGGGAGCAGGTAACTATCGGTACTTCGACGCCGGCGGTCAAACGGCGCCATGCCGTCGACAAAGAGCACCGGTGTCATGAAGTGTGGGAAAAGGTTGATGATCTAGCCAGGGGACTCACTCCGCTATCTATAAGCTATTAGGCGCCAAGCACCACGACGACTGTGATTCTGGCTAGAGGGGCTTGCTTCCATGTTACTACGGGGGAGCTAGCCACCTATGTATTTCCACGGGTCTTGGCACTGCCCAGGCCAATTGCCACGACTGCCAAGCCCAATTACCACAACATTTCGGGATCACACGACGGCATCTGCCGTAACAACCAGACTCTCTGGATACGTCAGCCTTGAATGGCGTCTGGCTTCGTTGCTGAAGGCGAGGAAATTGGGAGGCCGCTCTCATCTCACATCACCTCTCGGCAACCCGGCTGAAGCTTGAGCCAGTCGTCAAACAGGAGTGTTCGCAACTTCCGTGACTCCCACAAAAGCCCTATCGGCTTCATCATGGTATACTGTGGCGTGGTGAGCAAAGGCTGCCAACGCTGTCGCCAGCGGAAGATCAAGGCACGTTAGCCGACTTAAAGTAACCCTCTTCCTGTTGCAAGCCCAGCCAACTAACTAGTCGGTGTTGTCAGTGTGACCAGCGGAAACCGGGATGCTTGAAGTGCGAGAAATCGGACACTCAATGCCCGGGCTACCGAAACCTCGACGAAGTCATGTTTCGGGACGAGTCTGAACGAATTATCCGGAAGGCTCGCCAAATAGAGCAGTCAAAATCGGTCTTGATACAAGAAAACCTCACTATTTCTCCTAGATCTCCGACAGGCAGCGCCCCGTCTTCCGAATCCAACTCCCTTACATCATCTCTGTGCCCCATCAGCATACCCCACCCGCTTTCCCAGCCCATCAATGAACTCGGAGCCAATTTCTTCTTCGCGAAATACAGCTTCAAGGAGCCTCCTTTCTTTAGCGACTACCATGACTGGCTGACCCAGTCGTACTTTGAAGACGGGCCCAACCATGTCCTGCGAGCAGCCATTGAAGCAGTTGGCATGGCGGGAATATCCAACGTCTTCCATGCGCCACATGTCGCGTCCAAATCCAAAGAACAGTATTGCGAGGCCTTGGCCGCCATGAAGCAGGCTTTGAATGATCCAGTCCAAGCAATTGCGGATACGACGTTTATGGCAGTCACCCTACTCGGACTATTTGAGGTACCCCAAGCGCCTTGATCTGATATTGAGGGAGCCTTTTCTCACCTGCATACAGACTGTCAACTTCAAGACTTGGGATCGGTATCGCTATTGGGCAGCCCATGTCAAAGCGGCCACGGCCCTGCTAGAGCTTCGAGGTCAGGAGCAATTCACCCGGGAGCGCGGAGGACAGCTCTACGTCCAGATCCGCTCTCAAATAGTGAGTCCTGCCATCGATGTTCCCTCGCTTGCCGAGGCATGACCGGCCTAAACGTATCGTAGCTTTTTGCCTGCGTGCAGCAGCATATTGCAGTCCCTCCGGCCCTGGTGCAAACAGCTTACAATTTCGAAACCAGCGCCATCAGGAAACAGTGGCGACACCGCAATGTTGCCAGCCCAGGTTCCATTTGTGAGATTTCTTTCCGAATAGTCAACCTTCGAGCAGCTGTCAAAAACGGTGAGGTCACAGATCCACAGGTCATCCGCGAGACAGCGCTTGAAATCGACGGCGACCTCCAGGCCTGGAGAGCAGGCGTGCCCCAGAATTGGAGATACGCTACGATCGACGCTACCGAAGCTCCTGTCGGCACCTGTTTCGATGCGAAGCGTCACGTCTACCCTAACCTTTGGATTGCAGAGGTTTGGAACAACTGGTGCACACTGCGGATACTCGTCAACCAAATCGTCGTGCAAAATGAGCTCCGTTCGAGTGTGCCTGACAACGCGCAGAAGTCTATCGCCCTCTCCATTATTCGCCAGTTCTCCACTGAACTATGCATCTCCACCGCTAGTTTCACAGGCACTCCACGTAGGTCCCTCAGCCTACCCAAGTGCCAGTACACAACTCAACATCCTTCACAGGTATTCTCTCTCTTATCCGGCCACTGTACGTCGTATCCCTGGAGGAGCTGAATGCTCGCAGCGTGCGTTCCTTCGCTATCGAGCAATTGCGCCGCATCGATGCATCGACGGGAATTCGACAGGCTGGCCTGCTGGCTGAGACCGTTTCGAAAAGAGTCAACAAGTCTCCAGGAGACTTTGCCTCTGTGCCCAGTCATCTCGTGATTCCCCCAATACCTTCCGGCTAGATGTAAAGATATGCTCTATTGTTTTAGGCCAGCTTATATTCACGAAAGATAAAATTGCTCACAGGAGCAGCGCTCACGCCATCCAAATAGAGGGGTCGGAGGCAGAATGTATTCAAGTTTGGGATGGCGCTCCCAGCACGTTCAGCACACCAGGACTTCCCCAGTCACAGAAACGGTGTCATACCTCATCCTCCGACATATGAAGATTTGTGCAGACCTTCTCTTGATATAGCATTGAACACGTTCGATGGCTTTTCCATCCTTTAATGCCCATCTCTTGACTGACTTGTACCAGTATCCGCCTCTTCACGATTGCACTGTCATACCTACCTCAGATCTACAGGGTCGTCAGCCATCGCTCGGCATTCGGCATCGCCGCCAACCATATCCTTCTCAATTATTTGTTCACTGCCACACAGTTTCACGACAATCCTTCTCCTGCCCTGTCATCACTATCTTGTACTTGAATGCATTCGAAACCGGGAGCTGAAAGTCTTAGATAGTTATGGCCTTATTCAAGTCACCATAACTTGGATAGTGTAGTGTAGTTTGGGTGGGGCATGGTACTTGAAGTCTAAGTAATCCGAAATGCACTGAGAGGCAGGTGGCCCTTTCACAGAAGCGCTTGCAACACTCGCAGAGCTGGTACGGTGCTATTTGAAATGCATGAACCCGTGCCTGTCTTCTGTCCATGCCCACGCATATCGGTCGGCGGTGCCGGTGTCAGGCTATCGACAGTCAACGTAGAGGCAATGAGGACGGACGCGGAAGAGCGAAGTCACATGGGCAGCAAGGCTGGCAAGTGGGACTGAAAAGCGGAGGTGAGAAGTGTGGAGGTTGGAGAATTGAGGAGCAATAGAAAGGTGAAAGTCTCACACCTGTGTAATCTGGCGCAATCCACGTCAGTAGGAGGACAAGAGATCACAAAACGTTCAACACTTATCCATCAGAAATCTGTCCTGGCGATCTCGCCTGGGTAGCGCGGAAGGAGTGCCTCAAGGATTTGCTTTGGCTATGATGCTGCAATCACCGCACAGATATCGGCCTGGTTGTTACCTAGTATGATCGACAAAGTTGTGTAGAATTTTGTGTAGCCAGGAGATGGGAAGACGACTTGGCCTTTGCATGCACGCTTCTGTGCCAACTGATCCGGCCCAGCAAACATTGATCCGCTTGTAGAAGCGGCTGTCTTGTACCCTTTCAGAACCACGAGGCTGTCTTGATCAATCACCTGACTGGGAAACACCCAATCAAATGCCTAGCCTCACGTGTTTCAAGCGTGGACCGATAATTGTCGGAGACAAAGACACAATTGCCAAAAAAACGCTTGGTCATATCCAGAAATAGTTGCGTCACATGATATTTTCCATTTCGACGTCATCAGCATCTATGGAAGGCCATGATTGCTCGTCCATGCTGAGAATAAGCAAAATGCCATGGCGGGAGGGTATCTCCAAGGACCAATCATGCATGGAGGTTCCTGTGCGGAGGCCCCGGAATATGCACGGCTACAGATTCGGCCAGATGCTCTACTGCAGGTGCAGCCCCAGAGCCATCCTCAACCACTGCCAAGGCCAGGCACAACCAACATATTGAATCCGTCCCAACCGGTACTCAACCAACTGCCGAGTTCCCAACAAAACGACAAGGACCAGTAAACTCGAGTTTTGACCACACAGAATGCAACGCCCGACGCCTGAGTCCTCACGTCTCGCTCTCGTGGATGAAACAGTGTTAATTTCGGCACACGAGACCACGCCAGCCTCAGGATGAAGTTGACTCCCAAATCCTTTGGTGCCAACTTCTGGGTCAGATGACTGGCAGAAAATTTCGTCGTTGACCACTCGTATACGATCTGCGGCGTCAACCCGCCCCGGCAGCAAGTGTCTCTATCTCGTTCAAGTAACTGTGATTGTAGCCTTGTCCCTAAGAGGTTCCTGTCTGTGTAACTATATTCCCCAATGGCATATCCGTTTCCCAATTCTTCTTACCTTTGTAGCCCCTTTCAAGGCACAAATACTCCGATAGTAAGCAGTTCTTAAACGCCAACTGGCAACAGAAGATGACGCAGAAGTGGAAAGATGTTAATCTTCTGGACAACAAAAAGGGCGACTTTCTGGCCATTGGTGCGTGGTCTCAGCAGAAAGTCGCGGGGCCAGCTGGAAAAACAGCATTCGATTGCATGGATGACCTTCACAAGAACGACAGCCAGTGCTTTGGCACTAGGATAACATCCAAGCCCCAACAATGCGCCTCCTCAGCTCCCCGCAAAGCATCAACAGAGCGTGAGCCACGCATTGATCATAACATGGAAAGCATGCACAATTCAAGGTTAGCAAATCTTCTGTCTGAAATGAAACGCATATTGATGTTGTCAGGAATGATCGTATGACCTGGCACCTCAAGCATTGGTTGTCCGAGTCTGCTAAACAACAGCCATGGAACGCGTCGACGTGCAACCAACCACGAGAAGAAAAGAGGAAACAGGCACAATGACGGAACCAAAACAGTGACCCGAGATACAAACTACCTGGTGGTCGTGGCGGAATTGTGCTTGCCACGAGGCTCTTGAGTAGCCACCCTTGCCCCCGGAACGTAGCTGGCCACTGCGATGTTGATCCCGGAAACTCAAGACAGTTGTGAAGAAATGACTGTAAGATTCAGAGTTAGGGGATATCGTCCGCCAACAAGGTTCTATAGGACGTCTGTAATGAGGATTGGGAGTTGACAAGGATCACACCTTTTTGTTCTTTGCGTCTTCGTTGCTCGGACAGCTTTCAGGCAGTCCTTATGGTAGTCCAACGTTGTACCCTTAAACAACATCCTCAAGCCAACCTCGTCAATTATCTAGCCATCCAAACTCATGCTCCTATATGGTGGGGTGGTGGAGTGGACTAGTGTGGTGACATGAAGCAGACTATTTAAGTAGCTAGCGTAGTCTGCTAGACAGACGGCAATCAAGTTCTCTTCTTCTTCCATTCACCGCACGCGCAGCTCGCTCTCCCTTGGAGGGATTGCTGTACCAAATCAGCAGTACGGCAGACTCCACCTTTGCCCTTTTGTTGTCATCCCGAACCTGGCCCTTCTGTAGGAAGTTGACAAAGTTGTGAGGATTGTTCGCGGCGTCGAAGTGCATTGCATTCCCATTTCCGGGAGATGCATGCCCAGCCAACAATCCCTTCTAGTTAGATGAAGTGAGTGCTAATCCTTGGCACAGACCATTTACCAGTGGCTTGCAGGAGTTGCTCAAGAACGCGCTTGTACGTAGCGGAAAGGACGCATTGCATGCATAGCGGATACCGACCTCCATATCCTAAGAAGATGACCAATCTAAATGAAAGGCCGTTCAATAGTTATCTTATCGTCACCAGATCCACTAGCCTCTTGAGGTCGACTCAACCCACTCACACTCGGTTTTGAAGCTCCGAGGCTGATGCCTTTAGGCAAAAACTTGGGCATCACACCACCCTCACCCATGCTGCTAAGAGAACTTGTCCTGTTGATTGCTTCCGGAGGGCTGTCATCGGCGACGTCGACCTGCTCAGTCCCTGTTCCGTGGTGACTGCTGGCAGTCCCATTTGAAGTGGTTGGGGGCGCGGAGGGCGCTGTCACTAAGGATCGGTATTGGAAGGCCATTGTTGGTGAGCGGCCTTGTCTCTGGCGGTCATACTGTGCTTGAGCTCTCGTTACAGGCGTCGCTGGCTCGCTTGAGCCGTCATAGTCCGAATAGTTCTTCTCTTCGTCGGACCCTGACCACAACAAGTTGCCACTTCCCCCTCGCCCATGCCCTCTGCCTGCATTATTCGCAAGCTTTAGTAGCATACCTCCAGGTGATTCATCCTCCTTAGTACCAGGCAGTGCACGAGCATTCGTGTAATATGCAAGTGCATCAAAAACATGTGGGAAAACAAGTTGACTCACATCCTGCGCCCATAGGAAGTCCAGATGCTCGAAGTGAGGAATTTCCTTTGCCGTCGTATGTCGGGGAAGCTCTTTCAACATAACTCGGATATCAATGAGAGAATCACTGCCGCCGTAGAGCAAGACGACTGGTGTCTTGATGTTGCGTGTTGGGAATTTTGCGACCTTGTAATACCTATTTGACGCACCGATTGAGAAGGCGTTTGAAGCATCGTCATCGTACATCTGAAAAGATTTGTTGCGAATGATTTGGAACCAGTGAACGACAGACTTGGTACTGGTGAAGCTGTACAAGTGGGGGTACGCCGCCAGTTTCTGCGCAAGGGTGATGTTCCTTCCGTCCCAAGCGAAAAGGAAGCTTAGCCCCATATCAATCAAGCGAACGAAAATTGGTGGATACAGAATTGACTGCCACATTGTTGCGGATGACAGGATCGACCTCCGACCAAATGCCAGAAAAAGCACATCTGGCGAAGTCTTGACCAGAGCATCGACAATGCCGTTACTGAGGCCAGCAGGCGACATGGCAGGTGCGAGAGCGATGAACAAGTTTACCTTCTCATTGAGATTTGGGTGAATCGACAGGGTAGCGAAAGCCTGCGCGGTGCCCTGGCTGAAGCCGATGTATGAAAGCGATGGCTGCGACGTTGTATCCAGGACGTAATGAATGGTGTCGGGGATGTCATGGAAAGCAAATTGGTCCATGGAGAAGTTCCAGAACTCTGTTGAGGTAGGTGATAGACGTGTTGACTTCTTGCTGTATTTATTGCCCCTGTTGTTGCCCAACCATACGTCGTAACCCCGATTGACAAGAGCAAAAGGCAGACATCGCTCCTCTTCCGTGAGGCACACCCATACCTCGCTATTCATCAAAAGACCATGGTGAAGATATACAACAGGCTTGATTACGCTTCCTTGACCGGCGTTGACTCTTGTATTGTGGTGGTCTTCGCTCTTCTTGTAGGGTAAGCGGTGGACGCCTAGCAAATAGCCATCCACCGTTTGAACGACGTGCTCCTCGGCATAGTAGCCATACAACGCGCATAGATCCGTGAAATCAGAACAGGTTGCGATTGAGTGTGATATTGATTTCCGTTGGGAACGTGCACGATGTGAACTTGCAGAGGACAGGCGGTTGAAGAGTTTCTTCGACTGGTTGTAGCAAAACCGGATGATAGGTTGGGGGAGACCGAGTGTTATAAGGCTTATGAGGGCTTCGAGAGATATGAGGATCAAGGAACCAAAAAGAGCCAAGTACTCGCGCCTGCGATCTCATATCAGTGTCAATCCTAAGACAAGGTAATAACGGCAGCGGCGGAAGATGGATGTACCAGTAGAGCCGTCCAATAAAGGGGATCGCCATATCTGGGGAAATCCAGGTAAATCGAGAGGCTTAGAGGGTATTCGGACATCAAAAGCCATCTGCAAGAAGCGTTTGGAGTGGGAAGCACGCTGTAGGTCTATGTGTGTATAATGTTGAGAATCAAAACCAGGACCCCAGGGCGAGCCCCTAGCCTTTCCGACGTCACCGCCACGAGCCCCTGCAAGCTTGCATGTAACGCGGTGTAGCATCTGCCAAAGCTTAATTACTCACAGACCAAGTCCCCCATACAGAACAGGAAACTCAGCCGAGTGAGAGCATCGAAAATTCCTACCCTCTTCTTCTACCTTTTCCATTCCATCAAAAATACGAACAACGCAAAAAAACTAACATTCCTGCAAAAGCGTTCCTACGAGGCTTAGCCCAGCTCCTGCTGTGACGAACCCATGAAGTATGGAAATCGTCTATTGGAATGGAGATCAACTTTCGCTAGAAGTCGATCTTGGGTGCAGTGCTAGCCCTTTCGTCTCTTCGGAGATGGGTGGCTAGGATTGCAATGATTGACCTTACAAACGCTATGGGGAACATGAAATGTGCTCACAGAGTATTGGCTGGGGTTAAGAGTTGAAGTCTTCAACATTGTCGCTCCTGTCCCGGAAGCCTACACGTAGAGGGCCTTCGTTGTTCTGTTGACTTGTCTCGCCGCCCTCTGAATGAGAAATTTTGCCCGATGAGCCTGGCATGAGTGATACTTGGACTTTTCTCAGGATACATTCAGACCGTTCGCCTGTTGTCTAGGAGTAGCTCTTGTATATCAAACACCAATCAAAGCCGCATTGCGATCGAGGCCTGTAGCTTCTTTGGATCCCCACTTAACTCTTTTGCCCGTGCTCTTGTGGCTACCGCAGAATTCAGATCAGGAATCTCTACTACACACAAGCCCCATAGATACTGTTAGGCGGAGTGAAATGCAGCTTCCTATTGCCTGAACATGCAAACTGAACCTTTGTTTTCGATTTTCGCTATGGAGCCAGCTTATACAGAGTATGAAGATTCCAAACCACGCGTGCCACTATGCTGTATGCATCTTTGCGAAAGGCGGTATCATGCAACTGCCGTTCCAGGCCCGCCTCTTTCCCATATTGGTAATTCAACCGTGACGCCGTAGTGTAAATCAGATCGTCGCCTCGCTATATGCATCTGGTAGCTACTAAATTCATTTCTCACCATGCTTCCCATACAGCGACTGCCATTGCACCAGGTCTTTCGTCAGCGTCTCCATCATTTCTCTAGCCGCCATCTCGGTAAACTGCTTCTCACTGCCATCACTCGAAATAGTCGAAAGACCTGCTTCAACTGCTTGCGCCAGTCCCGAGCTGATTGCAGACGCATTCGCACCAAGCGCACCATTAGGCGTGCTGCCACCCTTACTATCCTTGTCACTCCCACTCGCACTCGACCTCTGAGACGGTCTCTCGGCCTGCATTTTGTTTACAAACTCGAGAATGGCGGCGACGCGTCTTTTCATCTCATTCATGCTAGTCCGTGTTGGATTGTGATATTTTGGCCGTGAACTCCTGCCGCTCTCGCCGTTGACGCCATTGGCCGTACCGCGGGTCCCATACGATGGAGACCCGGTATGACCATTCCCGTCATTCGAATGGTCACGCATTGGCGACCCGTTAACCTCCCCGTTCACCGGGGGGTCACGTGTATATTGATTTCGCCCTAATCGACCACGACGAGCCGGAGGTCTGCCGGTTTTGCGGTGGTTGCTTAGGTTCGGTCTTTGAGAAGAGGAAGTATCCGCCGCGCTCGACTTCTGAGTAGCCCCAGGAGGTTGAACAAGCTTGGAGGATGCGACTTCCGGTGTAGGTGGTGGAGAGTCTGCAGAATATCAAAATGAGTCTTCGAGGGGCATGGTCATAGGCCGGTCTTACCTTCCCCTCTCCTGCGTTCTGAACGTGCTTCCCTTTTCCTTGCCGCTTCAGCTCTCTGGGCTGCGATTTCTTTTTGCCGGTCTCGTACTTCCTTGTCTCGGTGATTGCGAGCAGCAGCAGCACCGCGAATCTTCTTTACACCTATGTTGCCATTGGTGCTGGGCTTTGTGGACACTTCCTCGCCAAGTAGCTGTGACGGAGAGCGACTTTGTTTGGAGAGCGTCGAAGAGCTTGAGAGGGTCCGCTGGCGCTTCGAACCATGTTTGTTACTGCTAGAGTAGTCAGTAGGTCTACTTGTAGGAGGGGTATCTATGGGACTATCATACTCTTCACTATCGTCGCGTGGCCTCTTCCCCAGCGTCCCAGCCTCTCCCTTACTTTCTTCGATAGCCCGACGAAGCATTTCGTCTTCTTCGTCAGTTCTCCGGCTATTCATTGTAGCCCGTCGCTTTGTGCTAATCTCTTTCTCGGTCATTCTTCTTCCATCTTTCCGCCTGGACATCTCCTGGGAGGACAGAGACGAAGATCGAGGGGGAGAGGCTTCGAGGACAGGGAGATAACGAGTGGACTTGGTCCTGCGGATGGTCTCATGTTAGCTCCATTTTGCTAAAGAGCACCATTGGGTAGGCTACACAATATGCAAACCTTTGGATCCTTGGCCGCGACGCCAAAAGTCGAGGCGCGTTTCGCGCGAGGGGATGAGTGGTCTCACGATGAGACCTGCAGAGCCTAGGGGCCAAAGGAAAAATAACTAACTTACCCGTCAGATGCTCTAATGAGCTTGTGGAAGTCAGGTTTGCACTCCTCACAGTAGTAAAACTCTGGGCTCATGGACTCGTCGGTAAGGCCCACACAGCCCCCGTGCTGCCATACGTGGCAGTTGTCGCATTGGATGAAAAAGTTCCCAACATCGTCGGACAGTGTATCCGACGTATTGGCGTCGTCGATCTGACCACCACCGTCCTTCGATCCAGCCTTTGAAGTGCGGCGCTGGGCAAAGTCACGAGTACTGGCAGGTGGACCAGGATATTCAGCATGCCCACAGATGCATCGCGTTACGTCTTCTTCGAGTCCTTCGACATCTTCACCCTCTTCTGGTAGTTTGGTCTTCTCGTCTCTCTCGTTGTCGTTGCCACGTCGGCTTCTGCGCGGCGCGACACTCGCGGGTCTGGTATTGGAGTCTGCGTCGTCCATCGACTCTGATCTTGGAGCTGAGGATCTTTGAGGCGATTGTGTCTTGTGGTTCGATCGAGTGTTTCGTTCGGCTCGAGAGAGGGAGGTGGAGGAGGTGGAGGAGTTTGTGTGTGGAGGAGGAGCAGGTTGGCTTGTGCGAGCCCGAGAGGAACGACGAGGATCCATCGAGTGTTGCAGGTATATTGTGATGCAATCAATCTAACGTAGTCCCTGCAAGACTTAAGCAGCAACTGGATAGTAGGGTCGAGTACAAATGAGCTTGTGGAGAGGCGAGCAGGCAGTCGGGCGTGCCGATGCAGGAAATTCAGCGCTGGGTGAAGAGCAAGCGACGATCACCTTTGCTCATGCACATTGCAGTCGACTGAAGGCTGCCGTGAGCTCCGAGATGCGAATGTAATCGGTCTGAAGTCCCCAGGTGACGAGCAGAGGGGTGCATTGCAAGGAGGACGAAATGGCGGGTGCGCGATTACCATGGCTCTTTGGTCTTGACCTGCAGGACATTTAGCGTTAGCCCCTCAAGTGCCAAAAGTGGACGGAGCTTTTCGTACGCTTCCGCCGGCCATGGCGTTTCTCCAACTTTTGTGCCTGAGGCCGGATTTACGGTAGCGCCGTGACCAGCACCCGGCCGATTTTGGAGCTGTATTGGTCGACTCCGGTAGAAATACCTTTTTTACGATCGGCACCCGCGGACATTGAATCAGCGAATTTGAGAAAGGCATTTCACAGCTAACAAATCTTGTGCAGCAGTGTTTCAACATGCTAATCAATACGGCAAAAGATGATATGGCTAGAAGATGAGGTTTTAGGAAGACACCTGCAGCGGGTGCCCATGGTTTCAGCGGCCGCATATATAGAGCACCAGAGTCACTCTCTTTAGCAAGTTTCACTGCTATCAGTATCAACAACACTTCCTCGCTCAGCTAGCCACCACTTCCAACTCCCCAAGACTACATCAGCATACATAAGTAGTAAGTGCTGTCGCTCTCTTACACTTCAGGTTCCTCGTCGTTGTCTCCGGCGTACCCGCCAACAAAGGTTCACCCACAGATCCCGGCGCCTCTGCTACGCTAGATCAATGCCCAATGCTCCCATACCGCTTTTAATGATAGTACAAGTAGGTCGGCCGTCTCATCGTGCTCGTGGGGGTATCATGCGTGTCGTGTAGAATAGAATAAGAAAGTAAAATCGGTTGATCTGACCGGCGGGTAGTCAGGTGCGGTTAAGTCGATATGGTGTGAGCCCGGGGAGGCGCCTAAATTCAATAAAGCGGTGGCGTGGGTGGTGATTGATATTGAAATTTGTCGCTATCTTTCAAGCTCATCTTTTGCTTCCCTCGCGCCTTGCCATCGATGGCTCCCGCGCGTGTAACGCCGTCCTTTCGTCCCATTATTAGTAGATCGTCATCGTCGTCATCGTCGTCATTGTCTTTCGGCTTAGAGGCTGTCTTGTCACCACCCTCTTTGTGCACCTCTTGTTGCAACGGACTCGGCCGAAGGTCATGCGTCCCGCTCTTCCTTCTCTCCTGATCGATCATCAAGCTCAGTTGACTTTTGGTTCGTGGTAGTGGTATAATGTTGTCATCATCCTCGTCATCGTCGTCGTCGTCGTCAGCAATGGCTCCCGAGCCTCTGCGGGTTCTAGTCTGCACATTTGTCATTGCAACGTCTGGGGTTGTGTCGGGCGCTGGAGCGGTGGTCTGTCTATCGACAGCGCTACTTGTGGCTCTTCGTCCAGGAAGCTGATCGGCAAATCTGACAGTGCTCTTGCTCTTACCAAGGCCTAATAGATTCGCACTACTCGCTCCACGGTTTTGATTCTCCACAAACCTACTTCTAAAGTTTGTATCGACCAGCCACGACGAAGGTTGCTGCGACGTAGCTGCTGTACTGGGGCCACCAACCTGCGAGCTTGTAAGTGAGCTGACATCTTTCCAAGAAGCCGAAGGTAGGGCAAATGATGAAGCCATCGCTAATGCCAGTCAGGACCTCGCACCATAAGAAAGGAGAGTTGTTGTTCAAAGCTTCATGACTTACATGGTACTAAAGGCAATCCAGGAGGAGGCGCTATCGCGGTAACTTTAGAAATAGTAGGTTCTGCTTGAGCTTGCTTCAAAGGTGGACTGCGTGGTGGTGACTTTCTAGACACTGTTCTCGGCGATCTTTTTGACTCTGCTACCGCTAACGAAGGACCCTGGCTGCACTTTCTCCTCGGTAAGGATGGTCTTGTCTTTGTCCTTGCTCCACCAGCCGTAACATAGCTTGCCCTTTTTCTGTTACCGTTGCTCGAGCTTCTACCGCTGGCGCTCGTGGGCGAAATGGGGGACGTAGTGCCTGAAAGAGATGTTGGGGACTTGCAGGAGGCTGAAGGTGAGTCTGAGATAGATTCAGCAGTTTTCAAGGTCGGACGAGACCTTGCGGAGGGTGCATGAGTATCAGCTACGCCAGACGCAGGCTCAGAAATGGTTCTAGTAGAAGATGAGGTGGGCGTTTGCGTGTCAGCTACGTCAGCGGTAGGAAATTGCTCGGCAAGCGCTTGCGGCGAAGACGGGGTGGGCGTGGTGTCGCGAGATAGGGGAGATGTCGACCTTGGAGACGGAATGGGTGTTGTGCGGACGCGATTCCCACCTTCTGACATCGTCATAAAAAGTCTGGCAACAGTCGACCCGGGAATGGAATTGCTGACGGCCGGGTTGCTCCATATCCTCCAAAAAAAGTTCGCCAGCCTCTCACCGATGTTGTCATGCAAGAGGGCTCTACTCGTCGAGTAGTCTGAGAGTTGGTGGTCAGTATATGCAAAGGTGCTGGACATGGATCAACGGCGGGGGAACAGGCCCCGTTGTGTGCTTCTGCATCAATCATGGGTCAGCGTAGATGGGCGAATTTTTGCGTACCTCGCCATAGACGCGCAACATCCTTGAGGTCCACACGGTCGACATTCTCAATCTCTTCGCGAACTGTTTCGTTATTAGTTGTCACCAGTCCCTCTGGTAGTTGTCCGCCAGGCATGACAAGCGTAACACCGGATCCAGGGAAAAATTATGTGAGTAACATGGTGAGCAACAGCGACCACGGGGCGTCTGCTTGGAGAGTTTGATTAAGAGCAATGTCGACCGTCTTGCCGAGGTTGAGGGCAAAGGTCGGTGAGTGAAGAGTTGAAGAAAAAGGACTCTGACCACTTCCGCCAAGTGCGTTTGCCGGGTATCACTTGGGCAGCAAACCGGCAGAAGTATTGGCCAGTCTACTGGAAAGTTTAAAAGCGTCCAGCGCAGCAGAAGGTTTCGATCCAATCGCGGGATGATGTCGATGACGGAGCCTCCTCAAGCTGACAGACTGAGCTTGTAGAAATACGGTATTTGCACGCGGTACGTTGATTCGCAGGGCCGAAGGCGAAGGAAGAGGGGCCCGGATGAAGTATTCGGGACCCACGCTGGGGAATGCAGGAACGCGAGGTGCCGGACAAGGAAGAAAAGGCCGGATCGGTTGGTTTGCGAACAGAATAGTCAAGCACCCGGGGGCACGAAAGGAATAGCAAGTGAGGAAGGCACAAAGGAGACGTACACAGTAGCTTCGACACGGGGAAGTGGCTCGCGGGCAAGGGATGGAGATTGCAAGGGAAGGAGACGGGTCCATGTGACCGCACTCAGCCTGACCGCCTTTCAATCAGACTACACGGGGAGGCAACTACCGAGGCTCTAGAGGATGTGCATCTTGCAACATGTATTGCAGCTGCCAAAAGCGGAGCTAGTATTATGGCCAGAATGAACGGGCTACAGGGTCACGTTGGAGCGTGGAGGCGAGGGGCGTGTATCTCAACTCCAAGGGTCATGAAGAATTGGTGAGGCGAGGCGTGTGGCGGTTCCAAGTTACGATGGGATAGCGGCGTGCGGCAAAGCTCTGCCGGCCCTGCGCCACCCTGTAATCCATGCTTTCACCTAACGTTACCAGGATGCAAAGTGCAGGGACCGGCCTCGACACCAAGGACAACAGTTTCCACCAGTGCTCGCTCCGAAGTCGACACGCGCTTGAGGAGGCTTTCTTTCGGATCTTCCAACTGCAGCCGAGGGGCCACTTCATGCTGTGGATGCCTAGGAACTGTCCGACTCTAACCCAAGATTTCGTACAAGTTTTGATGATAACTCGGGACTTACAAGTCTCCATTAGGAGTGGTTGCAACGCTTGGACGCTGCGGAATTGACAGGAGAGCGAGTCCCGGTTAAAGGGGACGCTTCCGACGCTGGGTCGCACTACTACAGGTTTGCGGATCCAGGCGAGCTGCAAGTCTGCCCATCTCCCGTGCGCTTTCAAAGCTTCTGGAATCTCGTCTCCATTTTTTTTTCTTTTCCTGAATTCGAATGGCCAATGTTACAAGCGCATCTGCGAATTCGACGCTGGGCTCGCCTTTCCGCATTCGTCTTTCGTCCACGCGACATTTTATCAAGGGGGTCTCCATGCCCAACAAGGTACCATTTAAACCCACGTGGCATGGCAGCTATCACTAGGGGCGTTGATAAAGTAACGGTAGCAGGCTCCGGAACGACTACTTCTTATGTGAAATCATCACAGGCATGGTTAGCTAGTCATACTACCCAAGACTGCTGACGTGGGCATCTGGGGCGGAAAGCAGAGCAAAAGAACCCCCTTGCCGGATTGAGATTGACGATCCTTTTCAGGGCAACCCAACGCCCATATCAAACATGCAGAGCCTGAAGATAACGGTGCCTACTTTGCCAAGTTTCAAATGTGAGGTAGGCGGACATCGCCGTCCAGATGAAGCTTCGTCTCCTGTCCCGCCCCAAGCTTGCACGACTTCCTAGTTGGCTCGATTAGACGATGGTTGATCCAATTCTATGAATCAATCAGGCCTCCCCGTTGACTTGATACACTAGCACGTGGACGGACGATAAGCCAGCAATCTATGTAACAGTATAGCGCCCATCTACCCTCGGATCGGCGCCAGTGACGTATCCGCTTGCATCGCTGAGCAGGAACGTGACTGCACCCATCAGATCCCCAGGCCGCCAACAGGAATCAACGAAGTCCACTTTTGGTTGAGATCCGGGTCGTCATCCAATAATTTTCTCGGCCTGTATGTGCTCGGTTAGTGAAGCCGCCAAATTATATATGGTTAGCGAGCAATTGACCCTGATATTCGCGTGCGCCCACTCGACTGCCAAACTTGCCGCCAGGTGCTGGATCGCTGCTTTTGCTGCATTATACGGCGCTTGTGATCGTGGCACATTGACAATCACTCCACTTATACTCCCAATCATCACCATGTTTCCCGGCGCCTTTCCGTTCCATCAGATGCTTTCGCCATACCAGTTGCGACTAGGTACGCCCCGTCGATATGTACTCCCCAGAGCTTCTTCATCCACTCGTAAGGGTACGAGATAGCGTCGAAGTTTTCGGTAGAGCCGGCCGGGGTAAGCAGGTGATCAATCTTGTCATGCTTCACGATAATCTCACCGAGGGTGGTATGGACACAGTCGGGCGAGGTGACATCGCAGTAGTGCGCGGTGATCTTTGATGTGCCGAAGGCGCGGTCTTTCTTGCCCAGTGGGAATTTGTGCGGTCGTACTGTTCCGAGTTGGGATTCTCCTTTTGGCAGTTTGCTACTAGCTTTTTGGTTTGGTGCTCGTCTTCCTCTATATCACTGTAAGCAAATTTCTAGTTGCTCGTATGCAACTTAGAGGCAAAGACTGACTGTTGAGATCGACAATTGCAAGATCAGCACCGCTCCGCATCAGTTCTTAACCCATAACCAGACCCAGACCTCGAACCCTACCGGTAACAACTGTCACCTTTCCTTCCAGCGAGAAAGATGGCAGTGTACGTTTCATGTGAAAGCCTCCTCTTCCTTGAACGACCTTGCTTATGATCTTGCTCATCCGGGTATTCGAAGCTAATTTAGTTGCCTGTTCGAGAAGCACTTCCCTTGTGCTGGCCAGCAGCCCCAGGCTCTGCCGTGGTACTCGCATCTTGGTGTCTGTCATCCGCTATTTTCCCACGGAGACGGGTGTATGGGAAATTGATCCCGAGGTTCGAGATATGGTATTCCTTAGGGAAGAGGCCGAGAATGTGGTACAATGGGAGTTATTGCAGGTCCGGCTTGCCAACTGCAAAGCTCCTTGTTTGAACATGCTGTTTATCATGATGAGGCGCACAGACCAATTGAGAAACGATAGAGGATTAATTCGTACGAAAACGATGTCTTCATTTTGACCCCATTGACGTCTTTCTCCTTTGGCAACAGACGGTTCCGAAAACAGCGAACGTCTTCTAGACCTGCCAAAGCAGTTGACGTCTTTTGCGCTGGCGATACGTTCGGCTCCGAAAATCCCTCCAACTGTTTTCCCAATTTTGTCAGAGCAGCTGATGAATCTATCCCTACAATTCAACGCAATGCAAAAGAATGGAGGAGGCTGTTAAAAAGGAATCACACGAAGCTTGAAATATCCTAGGCCCTCCTGTCATCTAGGACGTGACGATGTCTGGAACCTTCCCGTGGAGTGTTGAACTCAGTCGAACGCTAGTAATACATTTCAACGGCTTCATTTCCCTGTGGGTCTAAATGCTCTCATGCATTGTGACGTAGACATAAACGCTCGGCCATCCTGGCTTTGCACCCGGACCACTTTCACAACTTCCTTCAAGCACATTTTACTATACCACTTCCATGCGAGTCCTATGTATATTGTCTGCAAAGTATGGACTGAACCTCAAAGATTTGAGCTATGCTCATAAATGCAATGTAAATGCCGCTACCAGCTATCGGTGTACCTCCGACAATGATTCCATGGCGCAAAACAAGGTGAGTCCTCTCATCGTACATATTGCACCATGCTTCGCCTAAAGGAGCAAAAACCAAGAACACCTGGCGCTCATGTTGCAAAAGCAGTGGTCCAGCTTCGGCGAATTTGGCTGCCATTACGACCCTGAGGAGCTTTCAATCAACAGTCTTTTGCTTTTCGCCCCCTTCTCAAATCACTGCCCTGCCGGTATGCAAAGTACGATTGTTCCTCCCTCTCACAAACCCAATCGCCCCCATGATGCTAGTGATGAACCACAAGAGCAGGCAGACAAGGTCTATCCAGACGGCATTCTTCATCCTTTGCACCCCTGAGTCCATCTCCGCGTTTTCATGAATATACATCGATCCGAAGAGGCCGAAAACTGCGCACCAGAGGATGAAGAGGATAATATCCCAGGCGAAAAGGATTGCCACCGTCATGTAAGAGACGATAATTGGAAGAATCATGAAGATGAGGGCCGTGGCCGCAGAGAGAGAACCAACAACGGTAGCGAAGACCTGAAAGACTAGGCATAAGCGCTTGGTGTTGCTGTATGGCGGTTGAGGAGACATACCCATTTTCCGTCGCTGTATTTGTGCTCCTTCCTTGCTTTGTTGAGGTCCTGCGCGTAGAGGCCAACGACTGCGAGGGCGAAGATCATTTGCAGAAAGCGGAGAATGAGGTTGATGATGTTTGTAACAGAGAAGCGCGAACTGTCGTGATCTCGGATGCCCATCTTGGTCTTCGTGGGTGTTTTGCTGAGGTTGTGCTTGGATACAGAATAGTTGAACTGGGTCGATAGCGGATGGTTCGCGAAGCGGCACAGGTTTGTTGCGTAATGAAAATGGATTTGTTGTACGGGTCAACCGTGTTGGAAGAAGTTAGATGTGGCCATCTAGTTATCCGCCGACAGAGTCATGTCGACAAGAACAGGCTCGACGAAGAAGTTGAAGTTGGTCATTCCAACAAAGGGAGATTGGCAGTCAAGCTTCTATCGTCAGGAAACTATGACGTTTTGTAGTGAATTTGGGGCCAAGTGGGGTTAGGACAGCCGACTCCAAAGGCTAGCCGCCCGCAATCCTTGTCCTTGTTCTTTCCCCGATCACCGTGTCATCCCTGCTGGTCTGTTCACGCACTGATATCACGGTACATCAATCATCCTCAACCATGTCACAGTGGGGTCCAGCTGTCAGGCTTTTGGCAGAAGACAGTATCAAGTCGATCGATGAAGGGAGCATCAAGTCAATTAGCGAGGAGAGCATCCAGTCGATTAGTGAAGGCAGTATTCAGTCAATAGATGAAGGCAGCATCAAGTCCATCAGCGAGGGCAGTATTCAGTCGATAGACGAAGGCAGTATCAAATCGATTAGCGAGGGCAGTATCCAGTCGATAGATGAGGGAAGCATCAAGTCCACCGACGAAGGGAGCATCAAGTCCATTGGCGAGGGAAGTATAAAGTGGCTAGGTGCGGCATTTCTGATGTGAGCCCCCATTGCTCGTGTGATGACGAGAAGCAAGATCTGACTTTCTCAGCCCCGAATTCGATAGCGGGATATAGATGGGATTCACAAACGGATAGGCGCGCCTTTTTAGAGGGACGCCATAGCTCCATAGAAGGAATCATGCAAGGTATTTGGCGGGCTGGATAGTGGAGCGTGAGACGGTGTTGGAAAGAAAATGGGCAAATGTGGAAGGAAAATGACATTACGCATTGAAGTACCCGTAACGATACCGAGTCTGCTTGGATATGCGAAATAAGCAGAGTGGACTTGTAGGGCAAATCTCGAGCGTCCGATTCTAAAGGCGGTTTAGGCGGTGACTAAGGATTCCATGTTCGTCCTAAGAACAAATCGTATTCCTAATAGGTGTGCTCGCTGAATCGGCGAGCTCTCAGCCTGCTCCTGTATGAAGCGTATGAAGTGTCATGTTTTTAGAGCTTCCAAGGGCTCAGACGAGCTGCATATCCTGGTGATCCAATCTACAAGGGTCAGAAAGTGCTCGAAATTGACCTTCAATCCTGAAAGAAATGGCTTAAATTGACAGGCGTCGACTATCTACCGCCGTTTCTATGAGTTTTGCAACCCATGTATGGTCCCTTCATGGGGGATATAATGGCCTTCGCGTTTGCTAACTGTAAATGCGCGCAAACTGCATTCGCTCTTAGAGTAGAGTAGGGTTTGGGGTGAAGAATATACAAAACATTGGCCTTAAAGTTGTCAGAATGAGTACAAGAAACCGCCAAGATGCAGATGAATGCAGGAAGTGTTGACCAACGCCCCATGAAAGGCTGTACCACTTTTGCTTGGGAGGCATCCTCATCCTGCTTTACCCACTCCTCCTGACCTGCTGCTGCTGGTGTCAAAACTTCCTGGCATAGGCTGCTTCACCGGCGTCTGGGGAGGTGGAGCAGGCATTGAAATCGGGTCATCATCATAACCTTCGTCGAGGTAGTCGTCTCCTGGAATTGGGTCGATCGTTTGCTGGTCATACACCTGTTGGTTGACAGCTTGTTGAGCAGCATTGGTACCAGCCTTCGCGGCATTCTTCGTCTGCTTCTTGCCCTTGCGTCCCTTCAACTTAGCCTTCTCAAGAAGTCGTCTCTTCTCTGCCAGGCGTCGCCGTTCTCTTCGATCTTTGATTTCGTACTGGCGGATGAGCGCGTGGGGGGGAACGCCAAAAATGCTTTCATATTCGCAGAACTCGCAGATCCAAACGTCTTCAGGTGCTGGTGGATGATGAAGATTCGAATACTCCTGCTGAAGGCGCCGTTGACGGGCAGCCAATGCATAAAGGTCGGCACGGCGTCTTCGAGGCTTCTTTGCCTGAGCCGGAGCTTGGGCGTTGCCTGGTTGTTGTGCCGGTTGCAGCTGTTGGTTGTTTGGAGCTGTCATCCCGGGACTGGTTTGCGTGCCGTGTGTGGCAAACTTCTGGCTAGGCCCTGTCGTCGGTGCAGGCATGTTATTGGCTCTCTGGGAGTAGCCAGCTGCGTAGAGGCTTTGCTCAGGAAAGCTCACTCCTTTGCCAGCATCTGATTCGCAAGTGAAGGTAAACTGTGAATTTGTCGGAGGTGACTTGGCCTCCTGGTCCAAAACCCCTACATTCTCCTGTCCCTTCTGGAGCGGTTTGCGCAGCAAAGCCGTAGCGTTTGCAATCGCCGCAGATATGATTCCTTGGTCAGGTTTTGCTTCTTCATCTGATCCCGTTAGTTTTTTTTAACAGCACCAGAGAAATATCGATATTACCTTTCACTTCTACACTAGGTGGGACCATCTGATCGGGCCTTGTGCCAGACCGGATGTTAGATCCGTTTAAAGAAACACCTAACGGATTGCGACCGCTAACCCGTCGACCAGAGCGGCCTCTTCCCGCCCCTTGAATACCCATTCCTACAGGCATAGCAGCGCTTCCGGTTCCATAGTATTGGCCAGCACCAGAACCGTCGTCATGTCCCACAGCTAAACCATCTTTGCTACCATTCAGTGCCATGTGTGCTAGATCTGTGGCAAGACTCGCGTGGTGCATCCCCATGCTCCCGGACGTCGGGATTTTTCTCTTCTTCTTGTTGTTCGTGTTTTCGAATGCGTCGTACCCATCTAGCCCTGAAGAACTTGACTTCGCAGTGTGACCACCATACCGCGCATGGCGTGCTGCCCTCGGAGATCTGGGAGACCTAGGGCCGGGGCGATAGCCATTTGTGCGGCGAGTGATGACAGGACCCCCATCCTCACCAGAATCAACATCTTCCTCCTCTTCATCATGACGGCAGTGGTGATGATGGTGACAATGGTGATGGTGGCCATCATGCTCATGATCGTGATCATGGTCATGGTCATGGTCATGGTAATGTTGGTGATCGTGGTCATCTTCGTGGTCGTGGTCACAAACATGGCCATTGTGTTGGACGTGCACCTTATTCTCATTCAGATATTCCCCGTTCTCACCATATTGGTTGTATATCGGCAGACTGGTCGAAGGTGGGTTAGGTGGGAAAGGTATTGCCTCGGCTGCTTCCTCAGATAATCGAGAGCGCAGAGAGCGTTTGGGAAGAGGGCGAATGACTCGATCAGGATAAACAGGAGAGGTTACGTCCGAGGATGAGACATAAGATCCGCCTGGCAAGAAGTAGGGTCAGTAAAGGACATTCTTCAATCGAGATGGAGCAGGTGGCCTAAAAGCAGGTGCGGATCGGGGTTTGGGCGAGCAACTTGTCTTCGAGACGTACTCAGCGAATAGGACATCCTCCCAATCCTCCTCTGGAAACGGAGGAGCTAGTTTCTTCCTCTTCAATCTATCCAAATCCCGTTCGAAGAATTTTGCTCCTTTTCGTCAACTGCTTCCGAAATTCTGTAAACCACAAGATCAGCTACCAGAGAACTGCAAGATTTACAATCCACAACTGTCCAGCACATTAGGATATCGATAGTATATAAGTGATACAGGTGAAGGTGAGTGGCAGAGGAGATCTTGTTGTGTCGTGTCGAACAGGGCCAAATGTCATCCTCAACATACCAGATAGGGTATTATTAAGCGGTGGGGCAACCAGAGTCGACGAAGCGTCGAGGTGAAGACTGCTAATGGAGACCACGGGTACTGCTGTGGCTTGCTGTACAGTTTTGGACTACAGCATTAGCAGGCAGGTGAGAGGTGGTGACTGTGGGCGAGATTGATCAATCTACGACCTTGTCGATATGAGCTTGGAGCCAAGGACCTAGCAACTTTAGACCGTTTCGCCAGCTTCACCTAACCAAGATGTACGAACGCATAGTGTTTGCAGATACTAGCTTATGCTTTACTCAAATCAAATGGCAGTTCAAATGTGACAATGTACTTTCGTTTATATTTCCAGTGTCTCCATCTGCTCACTGCAAAGAGTGTTTCATCTGCTTAGCTCGAATTTGCGGTTGGAAACACAATCTGCCCTGGCGCTGAAGAGTCACGAGTGCGCGGTGCAAAATCAAATGCGGGCCTGGTAGCTCCTCTATCCCCGAAAGGAGATCATCTAGCCAAAAGAAGATGATCTGAAGGCGTTGACTGACCACCGCCACCGCCTGCGTCACTTAGATAGCAACCACCTTCCTGATAATGAAGCGAAGCGAAGCGAGGCGACATGGGGCTGCGTATATTCTTGACTACCTCGTCAAGCAGACAACACCGAAGGCAGAGCTTAGCTTTCGTCCGATGCGGTGCGGCATGCAAGAGTCATGTCCCGACTCCGCCGACGTTCAAATTTAGCATCCTAGCTTTGTTAGCTCTTCCGTGCTCGAAACCCTCGCGTAGCGTTCTTCGCCAAAGAAAGCATTGGCTGGCTGTCTTCGTCATTTCGTAGAGCTGTCATACTTGATGCTACGCGCTTTGCTCGGCTGCTAGTTGTCCCACCTGTAGCACCCAAGCTATCTTTTTCAGTAGGACCGTCCTCATTATCAGCGGATGCATCAGTGGTAGCCTTGCGCTTTCTGTCTTTTGGTGCTGATGCGCTAGTAGTCTGAGCAGGGAGATTTTTGGCATTCACAGTACTTGTGGCTGAGGGCTCTGTGCGCTGAATGCTTTGTTTCTTCGGGCGACCCCTGCCACGTTTCGGAGTCCCATTGGCTTGCGATTCCGAAGTGCCAAGCGAGGTAGTGATATTTGAATGTCGTGTTGAACGAGACAGTGCAGACAGCTCTGGACCCGTCTTTCTCTTCTTTGAAGTCGGGAAAATGCGCTCGGCCAATCGCAATTCGACATCAGACTCGTTCTTGGAATCAAGGTCGCTTTGACCTGCTTCTCCTTCATCCGGCCCCTTCCTCTTTCTTGAGAGGAGAATTTGATCCAGTGATTGAGCTTTGACTCTAATTGGCTCCACCGCGAAGGATTCCTGATCGTCAACTCCTGGAAAACCTGCTTGAATGTCTGCTTCCTCGTCTAGAGGCCCTGCCTCTTCAATGCCAGATGCTCCATCTTGGAAGTTTCCCCGTTCATCAAGGTCTAGCTCCTCATCTTCATCCTCGTCATAATCATTGCCAATGCCACTTGGTGGTAAGGGTTTGCCTGTAGCAGTCATCAAGCCCATGTCTGCAAGGCTTAGGTCGTTGGCCCATTCATCTTGCATGGCTGCCCTGTTGTTTGACATGCCATTTGATCTCCGATCACTCTTTGGCTGGCTTTCACGGAATACGTTCCTCCAATCTTTCAGAAGGGCGACTCGCTTGGCCTCTCCCTGCTGGTATGGTTCTTCCGATTCGGGCTTGTCGACCTTCCAGGTGGTGCCTATGATGTTCTGGCCTATGTTCTGTACGATCTCCACAAGCCCAGGTCCGCTTAGTGAAAGTGTTGGAATCTCTTCTGTGTCTACCAGCTTCCGTTTCCTGCCACGCTTTTGTGCTTTGGCCGAGTTCGCCTGACCGTACCATAACTTCAACGAAGCCGGTGGGCTTCCTGCTTGTGGATTATTCTTCAGCAAGTTCGGATCATCATCGTAATAGTCATCGGAGTAGTATTCCCAATCACTGTATCCACCCATCATCTCGTACGCAGGATCTTCGAGATAGACAGGACTAGGCATTGTGTGTTCCGCAAGATCGTCCGCGACATCTTGGGAGGCAGCGTCATCCCAGAAGTAGTAATCATCGCCGCCATCAAATGGCGAGTCCGCCACATAGTCATCGTCCGACATAGCGACGAAATGAGGTGGGCAAGAAAGATGAGGTTCGGTCCCCCAAAAGGCAGGCCTTCAGGGCTGGGTAAACGAAGGTGGGTGCGTGCTGGGGTGGTGGCATTTCAGAATGGCACACTCGTGTTTGCCTGATCAAGCTGAGTCGATTGCCTGAAAGATCGTAACATACAAATACGGTATGCCCCAGGTAAGGGAAACGTTGCAGGATGTTGCACGCAAGAGATTTGCTCGGATTGCGAAGCGCTCGCAGTGTTAGAGTATTGTGCCTCAATTTCGAGATTTGGAGCTGGGAAAGAAGTCGAGCGGTATTACGACGTGTGCATGTACGTCTGAGATGGAATGATAAATTGCAAGACCGCACACGGTTAGTGACCGAGTTGTTGGCGACACCGAGTTCTGCCTGTGCTCAAAAGGCTAAACGCGCTCTCCACTTTCGTTTTCCCCACGTCCCCGGGGATTTCTCCAATCCAGATATAGAGACTACTGAACTGTCCTTCGGGGGCATGCTCAATCTATGCAGAACTCGTTTGATTCAGTAGTCGCGCTTGCTGGAATAGACAGTGTCGTCACTTGCCCCGTGTAAAAGCAACTCACTATGCCACAACCAAAGGCCATGATGCTGCCACTCAGGCCTTCCAGGTCCGCTATTAGGTCGGCTTTTATTGCTGGCCAACGGCGTAGGCCGCATACGACTGATGCCTCAAATGGATCGTCTTCTATTATCGACTCGATTTTGATCGCCAATCGTGGCGAGATAGCTCTCCGCGTCAATCGAACAGCCTCTGCTCACGGAATTCGTACCACAACTCTCTATACCGATGCGGACGCACACGCTCAGCATGCCAAATCATCTCCTTGGTCATTCAATCTTGGGCCTACTGGTGCATATCTAGACCAGGCCAAGATCCTGTCGATAGCAAAGCAACACCAATGTAAAGCGATCCACCCAGGGTATGGCTTCTTGTCAGAGAATGCGGATTTCGCAAGGAGATGTGCCGAAGAGGGCATTACCTTTATAGGACCACCAGCCAGTGCGATGGAAGACATGGGGGACAAGGCCCGGAGCAAAGAAATTATGACCAACGCAGGAGTGCCGTGTGTGCCTGGCTACCATGGCTCCGATCAATCTCCAGAAAAGTTAGCGAAAGAAGCCGAACTGATCGGATTCCCCGTACTCATCAAAGCCGTTCGGGGTGGCGGAGGCAAAGGGATGCGCATCTCAAAAACTGCAGATGAGTTCTCGGAGATGCTAGCGAGCGCCAAAAGTGAAGCTAGAAACTCGTTTGGCAATGACGAGGTATTAGTGGAGAAGTACATCACTACACCTCGACATATCGAGGTACAAGTGTTTGCGGACAAGTATGGAAACTGTCTTGCGTTGGGGGAACGAGACTGCTCCATCCAGCGAAGGCATCAGAAAATCCTAGAAGAGTCGCCCGCTCCAGACCTTGATCAGGCGAAACGGAAAGACTTGTGGGAGAAGGCCAGAGCGGCCGCTTTGGCTGTGGGCTATGAGGGTGCTGGAACTGTGGAATTTATCTTTGACAACGACTCGGGCGAATTTTTCTTCATGGAAATGAACACGAGGCTTCAGGTCGAGCATCCAGTAACCGAAATGGTCACCGGACTCGACCTTGTGCATTGGCAGATCATGGTGGCAGAAGGGAAGCCGCTTCCGCTGACCCAAGAAGAAGTGGAAGAACGAATAGCAGACCGGGGTCACGCGATTGAAGCAAGAATATATGCTGAGAACCCGGACAAGGGCTTTGTGCCTGATTCTGGCAAGCTATTGCACGTACAAATCCCGAAAGAGAGTGCTGATGTACGAATTGACACTGGCTTCGTCCAAGGTGACGAAGTGACCAGCCACTACGATCCCATGATCTCGAAACTAATTGTGCGTGGTGAAACACGGAACGATGCTGTGAGAAAGCTTGCCATGGCATTGAAGGAATATGAGATCGCAGGCCCAGTAACGAACATCGAATTCCTCAAACGAATATGCACGTCTCCAGACTTCATGGATGGCAAAGTAGAAACGGGCTATATTGATAAGCACAGGGCGGAGTTGTTCGTCAAGCAAGATGTTCCGAATGAGGTACTGGCTCAGGCTGCAATTGCATCATTTTTCCAAACAGGTTATCCTACGACTACACCAACATCGTCTCTTTGGCTCCCGGCAGCGGCCGCGCCGGTGTGGTGTACTCCTGACAGCGACTTCCAAATTCGAGCGTGCCACTTTCAGTCTGCAGACGACGAAGGAGGACCGAGAAGTGCGCCTAAGACATACACAGTCGACATGCGTCAGACTTCTCCTGGCAGTTTCTCCATCTCCGTACCAAATTCTGGTTTCCAGGATGTCCAGTGCACCACCGAAAATGACTCCACCACCCACACGCTCACAACCTTCTTCCCGCATACTCGATATACCTCACGCATCATTTTCCCACCGCCGAACTCGACGGCGCAACAACAAATATGCTATCTCTACACGCCAGCTGGCACTTTTCGTCTGACAGCAGCTTCGCCTCCTTGGCTTGCAAAAGCGCTGGGTGTGACGGAAAAAGCAAATTCCTTGCTATCTCCAATGCCTTGCAAAATACTACGTGTTGATGTGAAGGCCGGCGACGTGGTGAAGAAAGACCAGCCACTACTGGTTATTGAGAGCATGAAGATGGAAACAGTAATTCGAAGTCCTGGCGAAGGTTTAGTTGTGAAGAGAGTAGTACACGGTGAAGGCGAAGTTGTGGGATCTGGAGTCGAGCTGGTCGAATTTGAGGAGGTGGAAGAGAGCTGAAGGAGATATAAGCAGATGATAAATTGCGCTGCCAGTCGTTTGTAAGGCGTCGCCTACCCTGTGTAGCTCTGCTCCAAATGCCAAATTACCCGGGCTGGAGGTGCTATCAATCCGATATGCTGTCCAAGAAGAGTGCAGTCCTGGAAGGGCAAATGCGCGACACAAAGCATGCTGCAAAGCACCGCTGCTGAAGACTCGGAGGGATGAGTGTCAATTGCGCTCCGAGTTACGGCGTCACTGGTTATAAAAGCCGCACACAGGAACGTAGCTTGCTATCCCACGTCACCGCAAGCTCAACCACCCAGAAGAGACTACTTCCTCGACATAGAAACCCAAGCGCTCGTATCGGCCTCCGCCCTTTCCCTCGCTTTCATAAAGTTCTTCCGAAACTCCGTATCAAATAGCGATTTCTCTTTTCCACTCCAGCCTTTTGTGATCACCAGAACTGAACTCGCCATGAAATTCATCACGGCTTCTATAGTCCACTCTGAAAATTTCATGCTCGCGCTGTGATTGCACATGTTAATTTTCTCCGCCTCGAAGCCACCTGCGATTAAGGATTCAACTAGCCTCTCTGATAGCATTCATGGCGGCGGAATGGGTCCAAGCCAGAGGAGCAGATCGGGCCGTACGACTTGCTGTGCGCACTGAAGAAGTGGCACATGGCCTAACGACGCCTGAGGTCGTCATAAAGGCTGTTCCATTCGGCATAAGGGTGCGGTGGATTTACGTGACGGCTTTCTCGGCGTGAGAGATCACGCTCGCCTCACAATTTTTTCCTCTTTTGCGGTTATTGGGTATGAGATCGCTTTCCAGTTCTTATTGGGGGAACTGAACTGGAGCTATTCCTTGGGCTTCAAGCAAGCATAGTTCAAATCTAAGAAGCTGATTCAGTAATACGGAGAAGGGAAGCGATGCCAACTTGGAAGGTATCCATGGCTTCTGGTCTCTTGGTGAATCAGCCGGACTCTATCGAGCATATCGTTCGCATTCAAATATCAGTAAGCCTGCCTATCGCAATTTCTCTTAAATCTAGCAATGTTGGAGGGAAAGAAAAGCTGCCGTCAGTGCAGCCGTTGTGACACCCCGCCAAGCCGCTCTAACTAGATTGTGGACCGAACAGACGCCCATCCACTCCTTTTCCCGCTCTCATTTGGTCCGTATCGACCTCTCGATATCCTATGCCTACCAATAGAGATGTACTATATACACTTGAGTGTGAACTAGGAGCAGTTTTGCTGTTTGGGGCTGGAGATTTTGTGTATGACCTTCCCTTTTGACCATGCGGCCATCTCCGCCGTCTTCTACAAAGTTCAACGCTCGCTATACGATCGAAGGAATCCGGTAGCGATACCCAGTTACTTCGTCATTGTGAAGAAATGCGATTAAATCTGTGCTTCAGATCTCTCGATTAGATAGTGGTTATACGCTGAACTTTTCGTTGCATTATCCTATGAATCTCCAATCCTTCACCAACCCGTCCTTCCTTCTACTGTCACGATAGCGTCAAGATTTCTCCTCTTCCCCTCGAAAATGGCACAAATAACTGAAGATAGCAGAACCGAATCCAAAACTCGAAGCAAAGTCTTCATCGGCCGTATCGTGCACAGTAAAAGTCTCAAACACCTTGAGATCTTACCCAAAGCAGCCCTTGGTGTTGCAAAAGATGGCACCATTAGCTTCCTTGACAGCTCCATTACTTCCGCCGAAGAAGCTCGGGCTAAATACTCCCCTTCCGGCTTCGCAGACGCCGACTACATCACCCTTACGCCATTGCAATTCCTCTTCCCCGGCCTCATCGATACCCACCTCCACGCACCGCAATGGCCCAACCTAGCCATCGGCATGGAAGGAAACCTCCGCGAATGGTGCGAGAACTACACCGACCCGATCGAGGCTTCTTACAGCGACACTGCGAAGGCCCGCCGCGTCTACAGCGACGTGGTGCAGACGACTCTGAGGCTCGGCAGTACAACTGTAGCCTATAATTCAACCATCCACGCCGAAGCCACCAATGCCCTCGCGGACATGTGTCTGAAGTACGGCCAGCGCGCTGTAATTGGCAAGCTGTGCATCCTGGTCGGCTCCACGCGCGGGAACTGGGAGGAGTCATCAGAGCAGTCGCTGGCCGACTCCGAGAAGTCGATCAATTACATGCGCCAAATCGACCCAGAGGCACGGTTGCTCCATCCCTGCGTGCAGCCACGTGGCGGATCGTACTGTCCGCCCGAGCTGATGGGCGGCTTAGGTGATCTGTCGCACAAGTACAACGAGGATGACAAGCATGCTCTGCGCGTGCAGGCACACATGTGCGAGACGACTAGCGATAGAGACCGGGCGCTAGGATTGCACAAGAAGTTCAAGTCGTATGCGGAGATGTATCATGGATATGGAATGCTGCATTCCAGAAGTATTCTGGCGCATTGTATTCATCTTTCGGAAATGGATATGAAGCTGTTGAAGGAGACAAAAGCGGGTGTGGCGCACAATCCTAATAGCAATACCTGCTTGAGGGATGGGGAGTGTCGCGTGCGTGAACTATTGGATTGGGGTGTCAAGATTGGATTGGGGACGGATTGCTCTGCGGGTTATATGCCGAGCATTACCGATGCGATGAGGAGTGCGAGTAACGTGAGTAGGTATCTGGCAATGAAGACCGGGGAGGAAAAGTGGATACTGGGTTTCGAGGAGTGCGTGTATTTGGCAACGATGGGTGGGGCGGAAGTGGTTGGATTGGAGGACAAGATTGGGAATTTTGAGAAGGGGAAGGAGTTTGATGCCTTGCTTGTGGATGTAGACCGGGTGATCAGTGTCAGCGAGTGGGACGGTGAGGGAGAAGAAGGTGGGTTGGTGTTGGTGAAGAAATGGGTGTTCTTGGGAGATGATAGGCATATCAAGGGGGTCTGGGTCGGCGGAGAAAGAGTTGCGGGCTAAAGGGGTATAGTTGTGTACTAGGATAATATGCTAAGAAACAATGCTTACTGTGAAAAGGCTGCAAGTTGTACCTCGTCCATTTCATTCGACGTTGGTTGGCTGAGATGATCCACGGTACTGTGCGTACACCAGACGTCGCACAAGGGTGGCACTATTTAGCAAGCTCCTAAAGAGCTAAAGCGGAGGCGCTTCCACGTACAAGTGATTGATGCCTGCATCCGCGTGTTTTCCTTCCTGCCATTGTTTTCTAAAGCTCACCCAGGCTTTGGATGACCTCCTGTGCACCTTGTCGTTTTGTCGATCCCGACAAACTTGTGACGGAGAATCGCCTGGGGTGGCATGCCTTGATTCCCCAAATTCCAATAGGTCATTTTCGCACCGCTGCTGCCTCTTCCGCCTTTCCAACTTCGTAGGGCGTACAACCAGCACGATCTTCGTTCTGATCCATCCGTCGTGGGTGACAGTGGGAACAAGAATGAACACCGATACGGAGTCGTTCGTACTCGTCCTCAAAACATATCGACACCACCTTTTAGCTCTGTTGATCTTTTGGAACCTGTCGTTGCCCATCTCAGGCACAGAGACAGGCGACGTCATCCCTACCTTGTGGAGTATATTGCTTGTCCGATCACTACTTTCCGGAACGTGGGCAATCATTAGATTCTTGAACTCGTAGGGATGTGAATCCTGGTCAAGGTTGTCCATTCGTGTGCCGATGTCAATGGCAAGTAGTTCGCCTCTTTTGGGTACCTCAGCCGCATTCAAGAGGATAGCGGTCGAGCCTAGACTATTTGAAACAGTCAAAAGGTAAAATTTCCCCAGGAATGGGAGTCTTATGTCAAATATGAGAGGTTAAAACTCTTCGGCTTGCACGGGTGCTCCGTTGTCCGTATCATCAGAGTCGAGACTAGTCTGTAGGAGAGGAATAGATGACGTCTTCAGAGAGTCGTGCTCTCTCAAACCCGAGGTAAGCGCCATTGCTAGGAGAATATCGTTTGCATAGGTACGTGGCGCATGTGCTGATCTCGTTTAGTGTGTGAGAGCCAGAAGCCAGTGCTGCAAACAGGCTGACGGCTGTCCCGAGATCTGCGAATACGCTGGGAACCACTTTGTCAATCATATCCGGAACGTTCTTAAGCTCGCCAAGGTATGCCTCAATTCTAGGTATTCCCGCCATCCGAACGAGAACGCTGACAGTGCCTTGGTATAGCCCAAGAGGTGCAAAAGGCTGAATACCATTCCTAGCCCCACTAAACTCCTCGTATGTGTGAAATCGAAACGCAAAATGCAGATCAGGGATCAAGTATAGCAAATTTTATGAGAATGGATCTCGAGAGGATGGTTGAACAACGGTTGGCAACCATCACTGACCTGCCAGAACTTCTCAATGCGACATGTGGTCGAGACCGGACAGTTTTGGAAGGTCAATAGATAGAATCAGTTGCTATTTTATTTCTGCTGGATCTTATGAATGTAGGCGTCAAGAACGAGCAGGGTCTTGCCGCCGCGAACGATTTGGTCTTCGAGGTCCTAAGACTGGTCCTGAAGTATCCTCATAAAGCGAACGTCGTTACCACCAATGAAGAAGGCCTACCGAATGCTCACAAGGGAAATTCACAGCCCGGTTCTGTATGTTTGGATTTAGGGACAACGCAAATAGAACGAACTTGCCAATGTGTTCAGACTGTAACTCGGAATATATTGGCTTGAGTGTTATAACCTGGGCAATAGGCTGAGACAGGTGAGACTCATAATAGACCTCCAGAGTGTCGATGCGATACTCGGCCACGCAAGTTAAGAGGCTCGTTAGGCTTGACTGCTGGGTCAACTTGTCGCCTTGTTGAGAGCGAAGCCCAACATATCATAATCCGGCCAATGGCTTCCTTTCGCCGCCCAAATTCACATTGTTGACACACAGAAATTGGAAAAGTCGATCATCTAGAGATGTGAAGTCATCGAGTGCGGCATGTTTGTCGTCGTGAAAAGCCCGTAGGCGGAGAGCCAGGTGAAGGGAAAGGTCACAACGTTAATCAAAACACCGGGGTGAAACTAACGTCTTTAGGCGGCTCTGGGAGAACTATTGACGAGCACGAACACCTCTCAGCCACAGAAGAGCCTGCCCAAAAGCGTGGCGATTCCCTATTTAGTCTCCCCCCTGCAGATGTGTCGCAAAAAAGGGAAAGCAAGCGCGCAATTTGGAGTCAATAACGATGAAATTAGGCTGACGTCAAGAAACCAATTTAAGATTGGTTGGGATTCAGGAGATTTGAACAAGACCCCCGAGGGCCAAGAGCCAATGTAGCCTCATCCAGCGGACGGATGGAAGCCCGAAGATGGTAGGTTACCGGCAAGCTGTTTCTGCTTGCAGAACGGAGTTACTGTAGGCAAGATAGGCGATTGGCGGCTTTCCACATCTGCATGGCTGCAGAGAAAGGGTACAGGGATTGATGCCTTGGAACCGGCTGAATTGGAGAAGACGTCACCTCAGGAATCAGGGCCAATGATTCCCGACTCCCCGAGCATGCCCAACACTGTCTGGAAAAGCTTCTCCCAACCCAGGTGGCCAAGTGTTTGGCGGCTGTGGTATTCTGCTTTGAAATGGTACAAATGGAAAAGTGCGTGGAGACTGGAAGAAAAAGTGTTGACTCTATCCAGACCTGGATTGGCCTTCTGCCCACTTTCTGCAGCTGCACCTTTGTCCGACTTTCTCGGCGGGCGAAACATCTTCAAGGTTTCTCGGCATGAGGCGGTCAAGACCTTTTGAAGAGAGCTGATCTAGACCGGCGTACATGCCACAGGCGCGATAACAGACGTGATATGCTTGCAATGCTTGATAAGAAAGGTACGGTATCTCAAGGTTGGTGTCGCAAAGGTGTAGAGAAATTCGTATCTCCCAACCATTTCCCCGCACCACCACCACCCCCCCAGTGCATCTGCCCTGCAGCAACTAGATCTACTGAGTCGTGACTTCTCCCATCGATAAGGAGGCAAAAGACAAGTGCTGAGCTCTGCCTCTGCGCCCGTCACTTCGTCTTTGATTCCTAGCTTACCGTGTTGCATAAGTTCTGTCAGCTCACCAGACATGAGGCCGATTGGAACTGCGTCCTGCGAAGACAGATTATGCTTCGTGGAAATAAGTTGAACTATGGACGGGAAAAGAAGGGGTCCAAGATATGCAAGCCGCAACAAACAAAATTCGCCCGGCCAATTATGAGCCAGCAAGAGGCAAAGCACAGACCCCCCAACGGGCGGAGATGAAATCTGGGATAGGAATCTACCCAGTGACTACCACATTATTGATGTACGTATGGATAGCATTGTTTGTAGCCATGGTGGAGACTGGCCTTGAGGCGATCTGCCTGGCCGTGTACCACAACGACTGCGAGACCGGAAAACAGAAAATGCTGCTCTAAGTGACTTTGGATGTACATGAGTAAATACGTCAGTAGCAAGTAACAATAGTCCGTTGATGCAACGGACTCCACGACGAGGCGAACGGTGATTCGCCTACCCGGAATGCACTCGGTAAAACAATTGAACCTGAGGGGGTTAGGAGGCGCGAGTTGCGGGCAGATCACTTTCTTGACTGTGGCCGGGGCCCCTGGCCATGGTCTCACCCACCCTCCCCACTCGCCGTGCATAAGGCCCAAACTCTCAAGTTTCCTCAAATACACTTTTCCATGTTTCCTTTCTCGCCTTCTTCTTCCGGAACTCCACCTGCACCCTCTCCCCTCCATCCCACAACCTCGCCGTCGTCGCCTGGGTCTCACCAATCGACGACGATGATCCTCTACCGCTGCTGAGGCCATACAGCAAGCGCCCTGGAGGGCTGCGACATATCCACTTCGCCAATTCCTCCCGACCGTGTGTTTGCTAGTGTGAACAGGTGAACCGGTGGACAGACGGACACCATTTACCGCAGGGAAGATAAACACACCTGTTCCACCTCTCTCATTAAAGACTGTCCCTCATTCGAGGTCGTCCATTGGCCTCGAAGTCCAGCCCGCCTCCCTCGAGCATTCGCTGCAACGATACGCGAATACCTCAGTCATTACTGGACTCCTTCGTTTGCCATCCCACCGTCTCTCTCATCTGTGTGACGGCCTTCAGAAAGTGATATCTTTGCGGAAAAGACAAGAATAGCATTGGCTTCTCACATTGCTGAGCATCGATTCTCACCTTCGTGAGGCCAAGCAAAGACACAACATGTCTACTCTCCAAAGAATTACGCTGCTCGTGGCCCTGTTTGCTTTTTTTGTCACGCTCGCACATGGAGCTACAATCGCTTATTGCTCCCCGGACAATACTGGAGCGGATGCTGGCTATCAAGCAGGTACAGAGTGTCCGCTTCTCGCATAACTCTCTAGGCTAATCCTTCTCAACCAGTGTACAATCAATTTCAGTCAGATGGATCGTGCCAGGTCAATTGCCAAGACTCCTATGCCTTCGCTGTCCTCCAGGGAGCAAACTGCTGGTGTTCGGACTATGCACCGTCCGACCAGAAGCAAACAAACCTCTGCAACGACCCATGTCCAGGTTTTCCAGGAGACTGGTGTGGAAATCCTTCCGCCGGTCTTTATGGCTACGTTGCCCTGAGCATAGCTCCGTCGGGAACCATTGATGGCGCGTCACCGAGCACTCAGGCTTCCTTGTCGATAGCATCGGTTAGTTCTACCCCCAGTACTCGCCGGTTCCACAGTTCATCTTCCTCCGCTGTTGAGACAACCCCTACCTTTGGGGCTTCGATCACGACATTAATATCCGTGGTATATGCGCAGAGTTCTGTTCAGGCGAGTTCGTCGACGGCCGAGACCTCTTCGGCCGTTACCGTCCCTGCTTCGTCAGCCCCTACTAGCTCTACCACTGTATGAATCTCATTTCGTTGACCGCGTCTTCGCGTCTCAAACAAGGTTCTAGTACAGAGGCTTTTTTTTTTAATACCTGAATTGTGCTAACATAGTGGTGGCGCAGACGCAGCCTAGTACACTCGTTGCATCTCCTTCTCCTACCCCGAACTCCAGCCCTTCACCAACTCCGGCTCCATCTCCTAGCACTGCAACGGAAGCCATCACCAGTGTCACGACTGTAACTGGCCAAGCTAAGACTATAATTATCCCAGCACCATCTGCCACTGCAGATCCAACCCTTGGACAGGGATCTGTTAGCTCGAATGGCATCAACAAAGGGACTGTCGTCGGCATCGTTTTGGGGGTCGCACTAGGCATCGGTTTGCTCATTGGCATCATTGTCTGGTTTTGCGTCAAACGCAGACATATCGACAGCACAGTCGGCTCAACACCTCCATTCGGGACCACCTTAGGATCGTCATTTCCGAGTCACAGTGGAATCCCTTCACGGCAAGTCAGCCAGATGTCCTCTGCAGGACTCCTCGCTGGTAAAGGCCCTCGTATTCAGACGACCGGCCATGGCATGAGTAATGGTCCACGAAGTGCCGAGATAATCTCTGGGTTTCCAAATGACCGCCGTAGCTTGGGGACTGATCAGCGGCTTAATCCATACGCTTTATTTGCCCACGATGAAGCCCGCCAGAGCAATATTTCTTTGCAAGACAATCAAGATTATTCCAGGCAACTTCGAGTAAATATCTCAATCTTCCCCCCTAGCGAGACCATACTAACATAAGTGTCATCAGGTGGCTAATCCGGACCCATGAATCTAATTCAACCTTGCTCCCTTGAAGATACTATCCTCGGCTGTTGTGCTCTCGATGTGTCGAACAAGGTAGCACATTGATTTTCCTGGGTCAGGATGCATGGTCTCTCGCATCGAGTGCCCTCTCTCTTTTTGTCCATGCAATACGGTTTTATGAATTTATGACAATACGTACATACATGCACTCCTCAACTGCCGTTCGAGGCATACGCCCCGGCGTTTGGAGGAGTTTGGTATGCAGCTCTGTACATCAGCTCATTGGGCGGCGTTTGATTTCCAAAGCCACTCGCATCGCCCCTTTTTGTTTGCAATTGCATCTTTGTCTCGGCGTTCACACATGAGGCTAGGACAGATATTTTGGTGCTCAGCACATGGGCTGTGGTGGATTCAGCTGGCTATTCGGAGTGACAAGTGGACAGTAATCTTGAGAGCATCTAACTGTACAGACAGATGCTCATGGAATGGTTCGTGGAGCTGCCACTACGTGCGCCCACTAGCTAGCACATTAGATGGAAGACAAAAGCTTTAGAATTTTGAAGCTTAGGGGGAATCGTTCCACAAAAATAAAACAGACACAACTCCACTGCCGATTACGCGGCCAAGCTTAACAACCCCCCTACGTAATTGTCAGGTCTGATGCACGGCCGCCACTTCCCTGCGATTGTTTTCATGTGCCCAACATTGAACTTTGCCGCAGTGTGTCGTCAAGTTGCTATACTTTTGGGCGCAGGTCCCCTACCTTAGGTCTCACCGTGCGAACTTTTTACATCCAATGCCCTTCTCCTGCGGCCTGATTCTAGTACGAGGCTCCATCTCTGACGTTTGTGGTATTTCGTCATATTGTGCCTGATAGGCTTGTAAAAATTCGTGCTCTTCTCCAATAGGACCAATGCATCTAGTTCTTCAGCAGGCACCCCACCATTTTCAGACAACACCACACTTGCTTCTTCTTTCTTTTCTCCCATCACAGTCATTGCAAGCATAAAGCAGATACTTAAGCACCTGCATTGTCTTCTTTTGGCTTGCATTGTGCCCATCCAACGGAATACTCGGACCAGTCCGTTGGTGCTGAATGCTAGCACGTTGGAGATCAACCTAAGGGACTCAGCTGCCAACTTTTCCGCCACGACACCCACACACCTGCCCCAGACAACATGCCAAGACGTGATCGCTTCACCGAGAGCGATGTCTCTGTTGAACGCTACGAGGATCGACGTGACTACGTCTCAAGAGGTGGTCGTGGTAGGGGTGGCGAAGAACGCTACTACGAGGAGGACATAGAATATCGATCTCGTGGCCCACCACCTCGAGAACGAGAAAAAGATAGAGAAATCATAATCAAAGAAAGAGAAGATGTCCGGTACAGAGATGTGCCAGAGATCTTACGCGATGACTACGGCCGTTCGTCTGCAGGCCCACTGGTGCTAAGAAAACGGGAGACGGAAGACTTTGAATACGCTCCGAGGTCGAGGAGGAGGACTCCATCTCCAGAGCTTGAGCAAAAGATCTCCAGAGAGGAGATCATTATTCGGAGGAACTCGCCAAGTCCGGAAAGACTTCCACCGAGGCGGGAGAAAGAGGTGGACAAAGAGGAGATTATCATCCGCAGGGATGAACGCTCGCGAGACAGAAGGCCGCCTCCACGTGAAGTCGAAACGGACAGAGAAGAAGTAATCATCCGACGGGACGAGCGCGACAGAAGAGGTCTTGTATACGATGACGTTCAACGAGAAGAAGTCATCATTCGCCGGGACGACGACCGCCACGACAGAAGGCCGCCTCCACCGCGAGACTATGACCGTGAAGAAATCATCATTCGCCGAGATGAGCGAGAAGATGATCGACTCTCTCGAGTGACAACTCGTGGACGCGATGATTACGTTCTAGCTCGCCCAATTTCTCATGAACGCGAGCGCTCTCGAGTAGACCGGGGTAGCATTGAACATGAGCACGACGATGAAATCATCATTCGCCGCGATGAGCGCGAAGGAGGACGTGGCGGCGACCGGCAACGGGAAGAGATCATTATCCGCAAGCATTCTCGCTCGCCTTCTCCAGATTCTTCTTACCGTGCTCCACCACCTCTGGAAGCGGCACCAATCTACGCTCCGCCTATACACCGCGAGATCATCTACCATGAACGCCATATAGACCATGGCTATGAGACGGCACTGGCGAGGATACCGTCGCGAGCACCATCTCCACCTATGCCGGCGCCGCCACCACCACGGGAGAGATCCGAGGAGCGGATTGAGATTCGCCGCACTGGTGAGCGCAATGGTCGGGCTTACGATGAAGATATCATCATTGATCGCAACGAAGGACCTCGTCCCGGGCGACGAGTCCCGGAGCCGGAGCCGGCACCTGCTCGTGGGCCGTACCGAGAGGAGATCGACATAATCCGTGACGATCGTGGGCCGCGTGGTGTGCGAGAGGAGATCGACATAATCCGCGACGATCGTGGGCCGCGTGGTGTGCGAGAGGAAGTTGACATTATTCGCGAAGAGCGTGGTCCACGTGGGTACCGACGCGACGAGACTGACATTCAAGAAGAAGCGGACTACTATAATCAGCGCGCCGTGGAGCGGTCGTATATTGGTGAAGGACTGCACGGTGCAACACGGGACTGGGCGATTGTAGATGTCCCACCAGGAACGCAGAGGGTCAGAATGGATGGCGTGGGTGGCGGAAGTCAGGAGATCTCGTGGCAGCGGTATAATGGCGTGAGGAGGAGCAAATTCATGCCGGACGGGAGCCCAAGCGATGAAGGGTATGGGAGTGAGGTGGGCAGGCCACTGGCTGGAGCTGGGCCCGCTACTATTGGGCCGAGGTACGGGCCAAGGAGAAAGGAGGGCGAAGGGCTATGGACCGAGATCACGAAGGATCTTGTTGTTAAAGAGGCCATTACGCAGGCCGGGTATGAATTTGAAGAGACCGATGACTTTTACTACATTATGAGTTATCTGAAATATGTAAGTTGGTTTCCCTTTACCACACTGATCTGCGAGGTTGGAGGGGTATTTATCTAACACACTTACAGGAAGATGTGGCGCGACTTGTCGGACTTTCCGATGATATCAAAAAGGCCAGACTACGAAGAGTCAAGGAGTTGGAATGGGAGAATCGCGTCCTAGCACCAGTTCCTATGATTGAAGAACGTCCAAGGTCACGACTTGCACTTGAAGCACCTCCACCGAGGCGAGAGCCTTGGTACAATGAAGAGGACCGCTACGTTGAGCGAGAGGTCGTCTACAGGGGTGGCAGGCCGCCTCCACCTAGATGGTAGGTTTCTAGAATATGAGACGGGAAGGCGGGAAGGGAAGGATGATAAGAGGAGATGCCGTGCGACATTTATGTGCTACGATTTTCTTTGGGATTGGGTGACGATAAATGACGAGACGGGATGAGATCTACTGGCATTGCATGCGAGAGGTGGACACATTTGACAAGCCATGGATTTCAGCAGGTCTGCCTTCCTGGGGTTGAAGCATGAATGTAGTTGGGTAATTTGGTTTCGTTATGTATCTTCCAGTAGACAGGATGAAGTTTGAGAGTCAAGACGTTTCAGGTGTGAGATATTGCCGAAACGACGTGAGTAAGGTTGACATTTCGTAGTGGTCGTTGTAGCGCTCGCTTTCCTAGCTCCGCAAACTAGGCGGATAGGCATAGTCCAATGTCAAAAGAATGATGAAATCTCATTTCGGCTTGGAGACATCATGTGAGTCCTGGGGAGCTCGTTCATTTGCCCTGGTGCTGACTAGAATTGTACAGCGGTGTAATTCAATTTGTAGAAGAGAAACTGGGGCCGGGAAGCTGAAGAGCTTTCTCTTATCGGTGTCTTCTCCTCCTTGAAGAGTGTTCAGCTAGCCTCGTTCACTCTCTAGTCACATTGCGATGCTTTGCTCTAACAATTCTGCTCACCTTTTCCATTTTTATGCAAACGCTTTTGCCCAGCGGTGGTGATCAAGGTCTAGAGGCGCATGTTTGATCTCCACGTAGGCCTCTGGCATGCGCTGAACGATTTTTTCCTCGACAAATATTGCTCAACTCGAGGTATGCATGTTTACCACTTCGACGCACTCTGGACGGTGTGTCAGGACTGCGGTGAGCCGATGCCGCGACAGGTAAGTCCACGAGTTCGGCTGAATTGAGCGACGCCCCGGTCTGCATGATGGCATTGCTACAGCTAGCCGCACCATCGTACGTCAGGTCTTTAGCCACGAAGACGACGTACCAGGCGCCATCAATGGAGGCCATGCCTAGGTAGCCACTCACCCAACGAGAACGTTTTTAATACCAGTCATTCGTTGCCCCCTCTTCGAGTCCTAAGGTCTCCCCAGCTTACAGCAAACATAGGGATCGACTGCCTTACCTAGGAACTCCTTCAGCGCACCAAATGAGTCCATCAAGCCAAGACACCATCACCATGACACAAACTGACGCACGCGTCGAAGCGGAAATGTAAGCCTACTGCACCGAGCTTAACAAGAGCTCTACCACACGGGTGCAGACCTCGGCCATATCGGGTCAGACTTCGTGGAGAAGATCATCGCGTTGGAGGGAGAGAACCATGGTCACTTTGTGGAGTTTCCTCCCGTGAGGCCGGCCCTCGCCGTCGATGAGAGCAAGAGGATCCGACATCTCGAGCTCTTACAGGAGGACATGCCAGGCGATGAGCCGCAGTGAGGTATTTTGACGATCTGCATGGGGAGAGGTAAGTCCTCATGAGCTTGTAGTAAATACACCCTTCATCTTGGTCGGGGGCATTATCGTGACTATGTTGGATACAGGGTGCTATCAATTCGAGTCTATGCAGATGCGAAATACGATAGATAGGTTGATAAAGCAGGAGACACATCTAGAGTATTTTCAGCTCTGCTCTCTTCTCACCAATATAGCTCTATAGCACCGCAAAAGCTTTCGGCGATATCGTTGCTAGTCTCCTGGTCATTGCGACCGAAAGGAAGCCAAGCGCTGTCAAAGCGGCTGCAAGTGCAGCATTGAGCTCGGCGTGAGCACAGGCGTTGCTGCTCTGGTTTACCGCATGTCGCCACGGCTCTTGCCGTGGGTACCGCCTCCCACGAGCTGTCTGAGGGGCGCTTTCTTGAGTAGTGACAGGGCCCTACGGCGGATTGTTGGATGTCGGCATTTGATTGAGACGAATTAGAGAGGCGGGATGACCCCTATGTCAAATGTGAAGGACGGTCGCGTGTTTTTTGAGCGAGGATTATGTCTGCACGATGGACGATGTTTTCGAAACGGGCTGTTGTCATTGTCGAATGTGGTTTGGACGGAGCTGAGATGGGTTGATTGCCAGGTGAGAGCGACGCCGTAGTACATTAAGAGATTGGATGATGCGCAGATCTCAAGCGTCGAGGCTTTGCAGTCTAGACGTATGAAGCTGGAAAGCCATTCCGCGAGCTTAGACAACAGAGTGTCGCGGAGAGGGATCACAGCGGAGATCGGCGATCATGTCTTGATCGCATCTCGGCCATGCGGATGACGGCGTGGCCATGTTCCATCAACTCCTAAAGGACAACCCTAGCATCTTGTAGAGTTGAAAGGCTAGTCTAGACGCCTAAATGAATCCGACTTACCGAATGTTGAAGCAAGGATGGCATGGCGTGCGAAGACAGGTGCGATTGTTCCACAAATAGTAGAGTTGCTATTTGCCCTCTCAGCCGTTTCTGCAGTACTGGATAGCAACCTGAAGCCCTGCCGTTGTCTTGCTGAAGCTTAATGCAAATGAAAAGAAGACAGCTTAGCAAAGCGAGAGATGAGTCACGTAGGATAATGTTGTATGTAGACTTTTAAAACGGGCAATAGCTGTTATACTATCTCAATGCTTGGTCATGGTGGGAGTCAAGGACAGGTTGCACACCAACAAGCTCGATCGGATAGGGAGAGACGTGAGAGTGCTCATACAACGAACTGATTGCCAGCACTACATTCTAGACGATAGGCTCGAAATGGGTCAGCTGGGAAACGAGATAGGACTAGAAGTCTGAGTCTGGGCTCCCGAATGCACTGGCACAGCCTCGTGCAGGAATATGCTGGGGCAGGGAGATAGTGGGGGGACTTTTTACTCGAATGATCGATCGTATACAAAATGGTACTCCTGAGCGATTGGTCTTTCGCATCGACGGCCTGTGCTTTGTGCATTTAGCAACAGCATCCTGCGAGCTAGCGTCCAGGTCAAGCAGCTCTGTTTTTGACTTCTCGCTGTGTGGCCGCCATCTGAATCCAACTGACCGCGGGCTATGCAAGCAGCGTGACTTTATTACAGGACTTATCGGGGAATTAGCGTGGGATAGGTAGAGCTTTAGAACCGTGGAGGATTTGATCAATTTCTGAATGTTCCTTTTCAAGGAATCTTCTATCTGCGCATAATGAGATTTCAGGGGGTAGAGTTGTGGACGCGTCATCCCAGGGTAGCACTGCCGCAATAAGTGCATAGTTAGGGTAATGACATTGGCGAGCATTCAGTCCGCAAGCGAGGGCAGCGCAAATGGTTTCGTTAGCATGTATGGAGCTTTAACTTAGTCATGACCCAAAAAATTCTTTGATTGAGCAGCTCATCTTGGTCGCTCAAGTCGGTTTAGCGCCTTTTGTGTCTCCTCGGCTGGTGGGCTTTCCTTCCATGCTGAAACAGGGACGAATGGCAAAATGCAGTACGCTTCTGTGGTACAATGCCTCTGTGGCTCCGCCAGGGTGGGTGAAGACTCTTTTTGGTGGGGTCCTTGGGATGCAATGGATGAGAAATCTTCCCTTGCCTAAAACATGTTGGTATCTTCCCCTCAGGCCCATCATATTCCTTGACCTGGCTTCTTGACCGTCCATCTTCGTCAAATTTGTTCTTCACAAACTGTTGGGAGCCTTTTCTCTACCTTTGAAATCCATTACAGGCTCTCAACCTTTCATTTGTATTTATCAACCATACTGTTAACGATATGGGTACATTTTATGATGGAAGTCAACTCAACGCTCCCCTCGTGGTCTTCCTTGTCATTCTTTGTTCCGGATTTGCTGCCGTAATCGGTTACGCCGTCTATCGCCTCTTCCACAACGCCGGTGTGGACTCGGAAGACGGATTCCACAATATGTCAAGGTCACAGGAAGAGTATATGAGACAAGTGCGGGAGCGGAATCGCATGAATGCATGGCGCGAGGCGCAAGAAGCTAGAAGAGTGCTAGGCAGGGTCACTTGATGTGGGAGACATCTCAAAATCCGCTAAATGTGACGGAGATTGAAAGTGAAGAAATATTTGATGGTGGATTCGAGGTATGGAGTGATAAATGCAATCATCAAGAATACTCTAGCACTGACTATTCGTCACGATTAGTAAGAATCAAGAGCTACGAAGACTATCACCTAGGAGCCAGTTTGCGCGGATCTTAAGCGCCAATACTAGAAAGTGCTCAAAGGTCGGCTAAAGATGCAGTCTCCTCTAGTCGGATATTGTCAGGCATTGCCTCTTTACAGATTCTCCAGCCAAGCGTCCATAGCAGTAAGCAACCCAGGGAAATGGCGCCGCAACTCGCATCTGCGTTGGCGTCGGCGCCGGTGTAGGAATAGTGATGTGGGAGTAAACAGATCCATTGAGACCGGGTCCAGAGCTCCAATATTTCTTCCTTTTTTGGGTAGCCATGACCTGCTCCCTACCATCGATCCCTGTCTGATTCGGCGGGTGCGCTAAAGAGACGTTTTAGACGGGACGGTCTCGATTGAGGTTCTTGGTCAAGAACAGTGCCACTAAAGCCTCGTAGCGCGTAATTGTACCGGTTTTGGACGCGTTCAGTATGAACATTATTTGTGGAGGAGGAGAGGGCGGAGCTGTATCGCAGTGCCGCGGCTGCGGTGGCGGCGAGGTATGAAGGAAGAACGAATTTCGGTCTTGTTACGGGAATATCTGCTGCGAATATCTACCTTTCTTGCGGGTTGTAGAGGAGTATCATCATTGGGTACTAGAAAGCTCGAAACTTGATGTCTCAGAGCTGTATGGCTCAAAACGACGAATTTTATGGGTGTTTGTGAGATGGATATTTTGCATTTGCTCGGAAGAGTTCTGTGAATGCAACATTAACCTCTTATTCAAGGGCAACCATGATGATCGAGAGATACATTGGCGAATAAGCAAGTACATCCTTGATTAGGAACGCATTGAGATTAGAGAGGAATGGGACAAGAGAATATGACGGAGGGTCCCATAACTTTGGATCGACGGGAGAATCGCAAAGATCGTACGAATCCATCTTCCGGGCAACAATCGCAGCACACGTTGTTCTTCTCCGAAGCCCTCTCTGCACCGGAGTGAGAAGCCACTGTCTGACGGTTTTGTTGACACTGGTGGGCTTATTGGCAGAGGTAAAGCAGCAACGATGACTCCTAACAACGAAGTTTCAAAGTCGGCGTCGTGCTTTTGCGTACGAGTAGGTGCAGATCTGATAGTCATTCTCGCACTGTGAGCGAAATTCAAGCGCAGGCGGCGATGTTTGCTGAATGATAAGCCACGTCACTCACAACGCCTAGTGGGCTGCTTACGCGAAATCAAATGCTTTTAGCCGTCCACCGGGAGGGAAGAGTCTGCCTCATCATCCTCAGCCTCGCCCGCAACCTTTGCGAGCTCTCATGCACATGGGGGCGGGCATCACTTTAGCGGCCGGATAAGCCCCACAACCAAAACCCTGGCCCAATCTTGGGGCAGGGGTTTGCAAGCCTTGGCAATACTTTTGATAGCGGGCTTTAATGCGGTCAAAAGAATGTGAACAGATCGCATTTTTGATGTGCCAACAAATTCTGCACAGGAGATGGGCTCACTTTAGACGTGTTATTGACCCCATACAGCATATGTAATCTGCATCATGGTAAGTCTTGGAGCTCGTACCACATTCAAAACGTATGACTGACGTCGCTTCACAGACGCAAGTTATCTCCAATTCGGGCCATGAGGATATGATCGTAAGTATAAAACCTCCCAGACAAGAATTTCATCGTGACTGAAGGCTCCTATCTTTGTAGCACGATGCTGTCCTTGACTATTACGGTCGCCGACTTGCAACATGTTCGTCCGACAAGACCATCAAGATCTTTGAAGTAGATGGAGAAACTCATAGGCTCACCGACACCTTGAAAGGGTGGGAACTCCGCTGTGAAACAGGAATGACATATATATGGCTAATATCTGAAACAGACATGAAGGCGCAGTTTGGTGTGTCTCCTGGGTACGTGCTCTGCGGCCTATTCAGTTACCGCAGTTCTAATCGATGGTCAGGCCCACCCCAAGTTCGGCACATTACTCGCATCCTCTTCCTTCGATGGTCGTGTCCACATCTGGCGCGAGTCGCCCCCGCAAACCGCACAACAGCCTCCACAATGGTCCCAAGTCTTCACATATGCTCAGCACACTGCATCCGTAAACATGGTGTCATGGTCACCTCCAGATCTCGGATGTCTTCTGGCGTGCGCCTCTTCTGACGGCCAGGTCTCGGTCCTTGAGTTCCGTGATAACAACTGGAGCAGCCAGATCTTCCACGCACATGGTCTCGGCGTCAATGCCGTAAGCTGGGCTCCGAGTGGCATGCCAGGTGCCATCACAAGAAGAGACGGAGGTGATCAGGGTGCGGGGGTCAAAAGATTTGTGACGGGCGGGAGCGATAATCAAGTCAAGTTATGGGAATTTCAACAGCAAACTCAGAGTTATGCGAACACTCTAGTGCTACCGAACGGACACAGTGACTGGGTGCGCGACGTAGCCTGGAGTCCGACGCTGTTGTCAAAGTCATACATTGCGTCTGCCAGCCAAGACAAGACAGCCAAGATATGGACGAGTACGAATCCAGGGGATCCAAGTTCATGGATCTTGAGCAAAACTCTGGAATTCGATGCGGTGTTGTGGAGGGTCAGCTGGTCTCTCTCTGGCAACATTTTGGCTGTTTCCGGAGGCGACAACAAGGTCACTCTGTGGAAAGAGAACCTTAGGGGGGAATGGGAGCTAGTCAGGGAGGTGACGGAGTGACTGTCAAGGGCCAAGCTCTCGCGAAGATCCAGCAAATCCAAACAATCAAGGAGTGATCCGCCGCAAGCAGGGCCTCTGCCAACCAAATCCAGAGGGGGCTTCATCAGCATCACTCTTGACTGTCCGAGAAGGTCCATTGCTGTAAGAAGCAGGAAATCGAAGAGGGGCCTTTAAGTAGGGTCGGCCATACCACAGGCAGTGGGTTGTAAGGCTGGAACAAGGCAAATGTCTTTTCCATGCTCGAAGTACCGTATCAGGCTACGGAAGCTTTGACAGAGAACCCAAATACACTCTATTCGCCTGAAAGAAGTATTTACTTACGTGGTATTATTCGCTATCCAAATCTAACTAGCTAGATCCTCTACGATCTAAACTCCCTCCCAAAAACCCATGCTCTTTCTTCACTCTCCACACCGCAATCCTTAGGGTCAAGAACGTAGATTTCCCGTCCGTTGTCCTTCACATGGGCAGGCCTGACTACGAGAAGATTGAACAACCAATTTCAGAAATGTATTGACAAGCTATCGAACTTGCCTTTCTGGGAGCGCTCTTATTGTAAGCTAGAGTACCCTGGCTCCTTTCACAAGAGGACCACGCTGCTATGTAGTCAACTCTTCAAACCGTACTTCCACTCATCCAACCCGGACAGGCTCGAGCATGCCACCACTATACCAGAGCAGCAATTCTCGAGCCTTTCAACAGGAAAGTAAAACAAGAGATAACAAAAGCTCGACAATTGTAAATCTGTCGCCCAAAAACACCTTTGGCGTCTTCCTCCTGTCAAGCAGCAAGTGATGATTGATCTGAGTTATATCCGTCTTCGTTGCTCAAGTAACTGCTATCGCCATATATATCATCGCTGTCGTAATAATTGTTGTAATCAGCCCTGTCATCCTCATCCTCCTCTCCACCCCAGTCATCCCTCTCTGCCAGCAAGCAATCATCGATGTGGCTTAGACCATTGTCCTCTGAATTCAGCAGTCTGCCAACCTCGTCCAATGGTGCAGAGGACACTGGAACTTGGGGGTTGTCCATGGAGTTGTAGTTGCTGAGGCATAGAATAAGCTGTTCATCGATGGGACCAAGGACCTCTTCGGTGCCAATGGGATATACACAGTTGGATGAACCGTATGCCTCATCGTCATTCTCCTTGTAGGCAGAATAGCCGGTATACGGGGGGTCGTTCTTGTAGGCAAAGTTTCCGTTGTAGGCAGACTCGTCATAGTAGCCGTAGTGCCCATTGTACGCCGAAGGATCAGGGTAGATGGAGCCGCCATTGTTGGCATTTTCCACGCTGTAGGTGCAGTCTTCACTTTGATCATAGCCCGAAAATTCGGCGAAAGATCTATCGAAGGCGGCATCTCCCTCGTATTCTAGGAAGAAGTTGTCGTCGTTGTTGTCGTTTACTAGCGTTCTCTCGGGAGCAATATCGACTGGTGCAGGCTTTGAGAGTCGCGGAGTTGGTTTCTTGATCTTACGGGCACCTGTGAAAAGTATCTGATCATATACCGCCTGGTTGATGCGGTTTGATTGTGGAGGAGCAGCTCTAGGGGCAGGTGCAACTGTTGAGACAGGCGCGACTGTTGGCAGAGTCGGAGGTGCTGATATTGGTGCCTTGGCTTCTGAGGGAGTGCTGGGTGCTGGCTCTAGCAGGATCCCTCGCTTTGGTGAATTTAGGCGATGTGTTGGTACTTTGGGCTTAAGTTTCCTCAAGTCCTGGATTCGTGTTGAAAAGGTAACAGGGCGATTGGAACGGGCAGGTAGAGAATTAACGGCTTTCGCAGCGTGTACCTGCTGCTGTGCTCGTGACATCTGTCCAAAGCTGTCCACCCAGGCCCTTCCACGCGCAGCGTCCTCCAAAGTGGTGATTGTTGGTGGAGGGGGGGTGATGGAAGGCGCATCTGCCATGCTCTCGTCTCTCAGCTCGGCAACGGCAGACGACGGAACAGCATCCTCCATGATGGTGTCAGGAGGAGCGGAAGCAGGCGCAGGAGTAGTCTCGGCCATTGTCTCATCGTTCGGCTCAGTAGGGGCGGACAAAAACACAGCGTCCACGGCCGTAGTAGGAGAAGGATGCGGAGCGAGGGCAGATGGAGCGTCAGCCATGTCCTCGCTTTTTGGCTCAGCGGTAGTAGATAGCGGCACAGCGTCTTTTTGAGGCGGCGATGGAGTTTGCAGAGAAGCAACGGAGAGACGCTGGTTGGGCCAACGCTGTGATGCCAGCGGCGTAAGAGACGGCTCGGCAGACAGAGAGAGTGGAGCTGGACTGGGCGGACGGTTTGTTGGCTTCGGTGGGTCGGACGGTGCAGCAGGTAAAGGGGCGGGAGCAGGAGCCGGGGGACGCTGAGGCGTCACCACCTTTGCGTTTGGCGGAGAATGCGGAGGGTTGAGGAGAAGGGGGGGTGGACTCGGTGCGGTTAAGACGGGCGGGGATAGAGGGCGAGGAGCGGAGTCGAGCAGCGGCGCGGCGGCAGGAATGGCTGGAGATGGCGGACTCTGTAAAGTCGACGTATCGACACTGCTGGCCGTATCGAGGGCTTCTACTTCAGGCAACAGGCCCGGGGGAGGTTGATTCTGTGCAATGCGCGTAGTGTTGACTGCCGATTCGGAAAGCTGGCCTGATTGACGTTGTGCCATGCCGGCAAGGACGATTGCCGTTTCGGCGTCGTATATGATCCGCTGTGCTTTCTCGCCTGCCACAGCGACACTTTTCAGTGTGTCTGTGAAAGGAGCCGTTTCCATGCGTGATTGGACATTGTACAAGGTTTTGATTATTCCCTCGGCACGTTTGACTTGGAATTCTGTGTTCTTTGATTCGTGCAGAAGTTTGTTGATTTGCTTGACCAGAAATTTCATGTCTTCCAGAGAATCCGTAGACTTCGGCAATTCAACCTTAACCAGTGTTGTTTGAACCTCGAGCTCCACCATTAAGTCGGAGAGCTTCTTGATATGTGAGAGTAGTAATTCCCCTGCTTCAGCGCACGCAGCAGTTCTGGTCTTCAGCCGTGATTCGAGTTGCGTGTAATTAGAAATTTGCTGATGAATATCCGCAATACCTTTCTCGAAAATGGCGTGCCAATCGTCATGTTCTGCTTTGAACTCTCGCGCGGCATGTTTGTAATTTACCCAGGAACTGACACGCCTCTTCCGTCTAAAAGACCTGATGCTCTTCATTCCTAGGGTCTGACGATGTCTCGGACTATTGAGCTTCCTGAGTTCTCGGTAGAATGCGAGTAGAGTTTCGGAACTGATTTTGCGGTCGGACCTGAAGCCAAAGCATTTGGAGATTCGGGACAAGAGGCTACTAGAGGCTTGAACGATGCTTGAAGTTGCCTCTGTGGCATAAGGAGGGAGTTCGTCAATGGCAGCAATCACCAAGCATATCATTTTTGCCAAGATGGACTGAACAAGAGAGTGCAACCAATCATGGAAGCTGGAGCCGTAGACAAAAAGTTGGTAAAGTGCCAGGAGAACAACGATAGCCAAGCAGCTGCTGACGTATGACGCCGAAGGGGTACGTGAGAAGAAGGTTCGAGGTGCATCGGAATATGAAGTCGCTGGTAGTCTGCCTTGGCTGTGGATGAATGGATTATTGATCGTCATCCATTCGGTCGTCTATAAACACCACAAAGTTAGTGATGATGTCTCAGACGTTTAGCTTGTCAAAAGAGAAAGTTAGGAGCGGCCACCGGCGTCTTCACGAACTTGACCACCTATCGCTTCTTGCTCGCTATAGAGAGAACCTACCAGTTGTTCTGTTGGTGTTGCTGAACTGGCCACAATAGTGATATTTGTACCGTTGGCGCGAAGTGAGGGTAGCGAACACGTTGCGGCCGTCGCAGTAGTCGTCTCGTAAATATGAAGAGGTACTGTCGACTGGTTAGAAGGCGTAGCGGTTGTGGTATTGGCTTCATCGGCGTGAACGAATAACGGTTGCTCTTCATCTCCAGTGATCGCGTCGATTGCGCTTTCGCCACAGGTAGAATTTGCTAGAGACACACTGGGAGGACAAGGGATGATATGATCAGAGGTGGTGAGCGTGACATCGTTATCTTGTTGCTTGCGCCACAAGTACCAGCTGACAATGGGATAGCCAACACTGCAAGCAATAGCAGTATTCTTGACAAGTCGCCAGTCAAGCGCTAGGCATCCATTGCAAGTCTGAGCGAAGAGGAGAAGAAAGAGCAAGACCTGCATTTTGGCGATTTGCGTGTAAGCTTGTTCGATGACCTGTTAGAGAGCTCTGGAGTGGGCGAAAGGGCGTCGCTCTTCTCGGAAAAGTAATGGTGCTTTCGCAGATGAAGATATCGAAGTTGCCAGGAACTCGAGAGATGATGACTCAAAATGCAAAATGTACAGATTGGTGAACGTGACAAGTGCCATCGGATGGGTGTTCAGATCATGATTTCGAAATGCGAAGGGCTGCATGCCGTGTTGAGTTTTTGGTTGAGGGGTTGTTCATTGCACCGAACCCTAAATCAAGCTTATGTGTTTTAAACACTGGTGACCAACTTCAACAGGGACTGGAACGAAATGAAATGAAACAATACTTATAGGTGTAGGAACGCAAGCACTCTCAGAAGTCAAGTACCAGGGTCCATGTACGCACCATATTCTCGGCCTCATATCGCAGAGATCAGGATTTGTTGCTATGAGAACTTCAAGTTCTTCTTCCTTGAGCTGGGACTACTCTTTTCCAATTCCTTGAGATGCTCAAGCACCTGCCCGTTTGCAACCTGCAGCTTGAGCTATCGCCATGAAAATAAGTGGTCACATCCCACTTCCAAAACGCCATCGCCATGCATTGTACCAAAGACTTCATCTCCTACAACCAGAACCCATCCTACCCACTCGAGGGTTTTTTCGTATGGCCCGGCTTCGGCTCCAGCAGTCCCATCTAACACAGATAACACATTCATTAGCACCGAGTCTTTCACAAAGCTCCGATCTCTCCTAGAATTTTTGACTCACCATGCTCAATAACCTCCAAACAGGTTCACTGGGCTGTGCCCCCACACCTAACCAATACTTCGTTCGACTCATATCTAGTTGTATACTCTTATATCTCTTCTGCGGCGTCGGTAGACCCGTGATCTCGTCGATGGTGTCTGGTGTCTCTGTGGCGAGTGGAACGCGAGGAATAGGATCGTAGGTGCCAAGAACTTCCATTGGTTTGGAGTCGCGCGCTGTTCTAAAGAGGGATCGTTGTCAGTGGGCTGTGTGAATTGGAAATAGGCCCTGGGGGAGGGGGGAGGGGGGGAAGGGAGCTTTTGGTTAAAAAGGGAAGGAGTTAGTACCTGGCTTGCGAGACGACGATATTGTAAATTGGCTGGTGACGCTTGCCGAAGCGCGAGAGACGGATTTTCACGACCATGCTGCTGTGACAAGATTGATCCAACTTTGCGATGCGAGGTGGAAATTTGAATTGACACGGAAAATGAGGCTCTGCGGAGGGCTGGAGTGGAGACGCAGGGGTGAGCTCAAGACTTGGCGAGCCTGCGCCACGAATGCGGCGTCGAGCGCAGCTTCGAGTGCAGCGCTTACAATCACCATGCAGTCTTTTCGTGAGCCACGCATCTCTTCCTCAATGCTTGACATATAGATTTTGCGCCGACATGCTTGTCGAGCTATTTGAGTCGCGTCTATCCTACAACGTGCCCAGACTGCTTCTCATGCCTCACGATGCGCCTCTTGGAGCGCAAACCCGACGGCGACCTCGTCTTTCGCGAATACACCGATAAAGACGTCCCAGCCTACGCAATCCTCTCCCATACTTGGTTAGCAAACAACAATGAAGAGGTCAACTTTCAAGATGTAGAGGCGGGCACCGGCAAGGGCAAGAGCAAAGCTGGGTGGGAGAAGATACAGTTCTGCGCGGATAAGGCTGCGGCTGATAACCTTCGATACTTGTGGATAGATACCTGTTGTATTGACAAGAAGAACGTCGTCGAACTTCAGGAGGCCATTAACTCTATGTTTCGCTGGTACCAGAATGCTGCCAAATGCTACGTCTATCTCTCAGATGTCTTGACCACTAAGCGGAAATTAAGCGACCAGCTGCTAGACTATTCGTGGGAATCGGCATTTCGCGAAAGCAGATGGTTCAAACGAGGCTGGACACTCCAAGAGCTTCTTGCCCCAAGGTCGGTTGAATTCTTCTCCCGAGATCGCAAGCGACTAGGGGATAAGAGAACGTTGGAGCGCCAAATTCATGAGGTAACGAAAATTGCTATTCTAGCGCTTCGGGGAAAACCTCTATCTCAGTTTGACGTCGGTGAGCGATTATTATGGGCAGAAAATCGTCAGACGACGCGCGAAGAAGACAAGGCCTACTCAATGCTGGGGATATTCGACATCCAAATGCCGCTTCTTTATGGGGAAGGGGAAGAGAAAGCCCTCAAACGGCTCCGGAGAGAGATCGGTAAGCCTTCAAATTCGACTGATATCAAACACCAGTCTAGTCATTCCCTAACTGGCAGCTCAGGGCTCGAGATTGACTTAGCTGATCATCTACCATACGCTGCAGAGGCACCCTTTAACTCGTACACGAAGCAGCACGAACCCAATTGCCTTCCTAACACCCGCGTTGATCTCCTTCAAACGATATACAAATGGGCTGATGGACAAGACGAGCGGTGTCTCTTCTGGTTGAACGGCCTAGCCGGCACGGGAAAGTCCACAATTGCTCGCACCGTTGCTCGGAATTACTTTGAGCAGAAGCGGCTCGGAGCCAGCTTCTTCTTCTCGCGAGGCGGTGGAGATGTGGGCCACGCAGGCAAGTTCGTCACGAGCATTGCCTTGCAGCTGGCGAGCAGCGTACCCTGTCTCGATCAGTACATTTGCGATGCCATCAAAGAGCGGCGCGACCTCGCGAGCCAGTCTCTCCGCGATCAGTGGCAGCAACTCGTCCTACGTCCGCTGTCGAAGCTGAGCGGAAGCGGTGGCCAGCTCCCATACGTACTCGTGGTTGATGCGCTCGATGAGTGTGACAATGACAAGGACATTCGCATCATCGTCCACCTTTTGGCTGAAGCTCAATCGATCAAGACGGTGCGTGTACGGATCTTCCTAACAAGCCGACCTGAGGTTCCGGTCCGAAACGGATTTGTTGAAGTGCCAGACGGTGAGCACCGGGACTTTGTACTCCACAACATATCGCCGCCGATTGTTGATCACGACATCCGCACTTTCCTAGAATACAGCTTTGAACTCATAACCAAAGAACGTTCCCTGGCTGCTGGCTGGCCAGGACAAGAGATCATCAAGCGCCTTGTCCACAGTGCCAGCGGGCTGTTTATCTGGGCAGCAACCGCATGCCGCTTCATTCGCGAAGGGAAACGTTTCGCAGCAAAGAGACTTAATATCATCCTAGAGAACAGCAGCATTGACATCAACGCGGCAGAGAAGCATCTCAACGAGATCTATTCTACCGTTCTCCGCAACTGCATTTCTCCGGGGTATTCAAATGAAGAGGCAGAAGAGTTAGTATCGATGCTGAAAAGCCTGCTTGGAAGCATTGTGACGCTACTTTCTCCACTTTCGACGCAGTCCTTGAGCAAGCTACTCAGCACCGCGCAAGACGACATAGATCAAACACTGGATGATCTGCATGCCATTCTCAGTATTCCAGAAGATCCAACCCTTCCACTTCGTTTACATCATCCATCATTCCGGGATTTTCTTTTTGAAAAGGCGAGATGTGAAGAGTTCTGGGTAAACGAGAAACAAGCGCATCAAGTATTAGCCGACAGGTGTATGCAGCTCATGTCGACGTCACTCAAGCAAGACATCTGCGGTGTAGATACCCCCGGCATGCTGGTAGTCGATGCTGAGAGAAGTCGGATTGAGCAAAGTCTTCCTTCCGAAGTTCAGTACGCCTGTCGCTACTGGACTGATCATGTTCAGAAGAGCGGCACTCAACTCCGCGACAACGGTCAAGTACATGTTTTCTTACAGGAGCATCTTCTTCACTGGCTGGAGGCTCTTGGATGGATGGGAAAGATCTCGGATGGTATTTATGCCATCGCGGCATTGGAGTCATTTGTTTCAGTCAGTAAATCTTCCAGCTTAGGGCAAGTTCTCACTAACAGTGCAGATAGTCTGATAATTGCCCGAGTCTCTGGAGCTTCCTCCACGACGCGAAGCGGTTCGTGCTGTACAATCGGGCGGCGATTGAGCAGGCTCCGCTCCAGACGTATAGCAGTGCGCTTGTGTTCGCACCGACATTGAGCATAATAAGAGAGAAGTTCAAAGGATGCATACCTGAATGGATGCTCGTGTTGCCAAAGGCCGAGGAAAAATGGAATGCGATACTGCAGACGCTCGAGGGCCATACAGACATGGTCAACTCGGTGGCATTCTCGCCGAACGGCGCGCTGCTGGCGTCGGCTTCAGACGACAAGACAGTGCGGCTGTGGGACGCCGCTACGGGCGCTGCACTACACACGCTCGAGGGCCATACAGTCGAGGTCAACTCGGTGGCATTCTCGCCGAACGGCGCGCTGCTGGCGTCGGCTTCAGGCGACAGGACGGTGCGGCTGTGGGACGCCGCTACGGGCGCTGCACTACACACGCTCGAGGGCCATACATTCGAGGTCTACTCGGTGGCATTCTCGCCGAACGGCGCGCTGCTGGCGTCGGCTTCAAGCGACAAGACGGTGCGGCTGTGGGACGCCGCTACGGGCGCTGCACTACACACGCTCGAGGGCCATATATTCGGGG
>Ga0335072_10000658_pt1 | contig 63417 bp, 53 predicted proteins | sample Lox_Sample_21_FD_206725 | JGI IMG/M metagenome (GOLD analysis project Ga0335072, IMG submission 206725) | Soil microbial communities from Loxahatchee National Wildlife Refuge, Florida, United States - Lox_Sample_2.1 | ecosystem: Environmental > Terrestrial > Soil > Wetlands | place: USA...
AGCCATGGCAGCAGTATCGTGAGACTAGAGTCGCTGCTAAGACTCAACAACTATCGTGAGAGGGTGTTTGCAGCAACAAGACCTGCATTTCGCTGCCCTTCGCCAAAAAAGCCATGCTCCGTTTTTCGTATTTAGGAAGGAAGGTTGTAATTTTTCACATCGTTACTGTAACACCACCACCGCTAGTCAAAAGCCGAAATGCTTGTTGTACTTTACTGTTCCCAGCAAGGAACTGTCACCATTCTTCGCTCATAATTGACCTGTTTGGTCTTTTCTCTACTTCGACTTCTTATGTTCCATTTGTGGCTTTACATATGGTCCACTAATCCCATGCGAGGCAGTATGCATGCTACATTAAGAAGCAACAGTGTCCGAATCTTCAGCAAGATGGGCGATTTCCAGCATTATCGCATTAGGCACTGTTTGGGCTTAATGTAGTCGTTTCGGTGCCCCGCAGTCAGGTAACAGTGGACGTTGAAGTCATGGAGAATCGGTGGACCACACCTCCCGTTCTCCAGACCCCGGTATCCAGGCAACTTGCTCTGGGGTAATAGTTGCCGAGGTAGAATCACGCCGAATATTCTTGCGGAATACTTACCATGACGAGGCGGGCTACATGTATCCCAATACCTTGTTATTCGTACCCAACATTCCGTATGAACGGACTAAGCCCTAATCCTTTCATGGATCAAAAGTATTACTCGGATTTCAATGACAATTTCAGTACTACGAACGGAATTGTTCGATTCGTAAAAGACAAAAGGCGATGGCAGTTGAATTCGTTAGCAAGTCTTGGCAGTTGGGGAAAATGCCTCCTCCGGTCGGTTTTGGACGGGTTGGCCTATGATAGAGAAATCAGAGCCATCATAACCATGTTGAATTAGCGGATCAAAGCTCATGACTTGAGAAGAAATCCAAAAAAAAAATTAGACGTGGGGCCTGATGGTGGGGTACATTAGGCCCCAGTGTTGATTGGCAATCGAACACAAGAGTGTTCACTGAGACTAATGCGAGGGTAATCTTGGTGAATCGGGGAAGTCCTCTGATGCTAACCGCGCCCAATGAGTTCACTTCCCAGCATGGGAAATGCCTCGCCGTTTCGGTAATCATGGCATTCACGAAGACTTCTAGTTCGCTGTTCCGAAGCATCCCCTAGACACATGATTGGATTCGAGTGACATCTCTGAAATGCCGGAGACTGAGCTTGTCCTGAGGTCGCGTGAGTTGACATTAGGCTTTGGGATGGCCTCAGCTCGTTCCTCAAGTGCTGCTGCTTGCCCAGCCTACTCGTCTACTTTCTACGGCGGTGCGGCCTCCCGAAGTCGACAGCAAGATGGGCTCCATTTCCTACGAAGATGGGTCTATGCCCGCCATGGAGAACCAGAGCTCTCCTCTGGCCATCATTGGAATGGCCACTCGCTTCCCACAAGAGGCGACAAGCAACGAAGAGCTGTGGAAATTTCTGTTGAAGGGTAGATCAGCACACTCTCCCTTCCCAGAAGATCGAATACATCCGGGTGGCCATTATCACCCTGATCCAGAGCATGGAGGCACTGTGGGTTTGAGACGTCGAGTACCAACAGAGCAAGATGATACTGATTGCCTTTTAGTTTGCGGTCAAGGGAGGCCATTTTCTGTCCGAGAACCCCGCTAATTTTGACGCCCCCTTTTTCAACATCACGAGAGGTGAAGTCATGGCTCTCGATCCACAACAAAGAGTCGTCCTGGAAAATGTCTACCATGCCTTGGAAAATGGTTAGATCCCCCATCTCCTACCTGCAATCGAGCAATCTGACTAGTAACAGCCGGACTGAGAATAAGCGACATTACTTCATCCAATACATCAGTGTATGTTTCTGGATTCAACCATGATCACCTCGCGACACTGAATACGGATCCCGAAACCACGCTCAAATACAAGCCTACCGGCACCACGAACTCACTCCTGAGCAACCGGGTCTCGTGGTTCTTCGACTTCAAAGCCCCAAGTCTCACGCTGGATACCGCATGCTCAAGTAGCATGGTCGCACTTCATTTGGCGTGCCAGAGCCTGAAAACTGGCGAAAGTGACATGGTGAGTTCCACCTGCTTTTGCCAACAAGGTGCAGACCACTGACCCCAAAGTATACTAGTCCGTGGTCAGCGGAGTGACCATGATTTCGTTCCCAACAGATATCACAAGCATGGGACACCATGGCTTTCTTTCCCCAGACGGCAGATGCTACAGCTTTGACCACCGAGCCAACGGTTATGCCCGAGGAGAAGGTGTAGGAAGTGTCATCGTCAAGCGTCTTTCCGATGCCATCCTCGACGGGAACACTATCCGCGCTGTGATTCGGGGTTCTGGCGTGAATCAGGACGGCAGGACTCCCGGTATATCACTGCCTAGCAGTACTGCACAGGAGAGTCTGATGAGGAAAGTCTATGCGAGTGCTGGTCTCAATCTCGAAGATACCATGATGGTTGAAGCCCACGGGACAGGGACGGCGGCGGGTGATCCCATCGAGGCCAGCGCAATCGCTCGTACATTCTCGACGAGAAGCAAAGACATTCCACTTTTCGTCGGAGCAATCAAGTCTGGCATCGGCCATCTAGAAGGAGGGGCAGGCATAGCTGGGTAAGCGCGACTTTTCGCTTCCTTTTGACTTCAGCTAACCAAAATTTAGTATCATCAAAGCGGTCCTGATCCTGGAAAATGGCATCATACCACCGAATGTCAACTTCGAAAAGGTCAATCCCAAGATCCCTCTAGCGAAATGGAATATCCAATTTCCGATGAAGAACACACCTTGGCCGACCCCGGGTCTCAGAAGGATATCGATTAATTCGTTTGGGGTGGGCGGCACCAACGCACATACCATTCTAGATGATGCATACAACTACCTTACCTCCAGAGGCTTACACGCTCTGCACAACACCAACCAGAGAACTCCGACCACTGAGGAGATTGAGCTTCTTACCAGCGCCTTTGAAAAAGCCGTCACTGAAGGAGACGGGGATGCTTCAGACTCGACACATCTTGTCAATGGTCTCTCAGCAGCTGGCCTGCGGGATGGAACAAACGACAAGATCAAAGGCAATGGAATACAGACGAATGGTCAGAATACGAACCTTACTGATGCTCAACGGGTCCCTCGGATCATTGCTGTGACAGCATTTGATGAGAAAGGTGTGCAACGAATCACAAAAGCCCAGGCAGACTACCTCAAAGCCATGCGGCCACTACGGGAACCTGACGCCGTTTCTTTTCTCGATGACTTTGCGTACACGATGAACAGGAAGCGATCCGAATTTCCATGGCGAAGCTATGTCCTTGCTGCAGATTTCTCACAGCTAGCCGAAGCGCTCTCAGACAATGTCTCGAAACCTGTGCGGGCGCGCTCAAAACTCAACCTTGGGTTCGTTTTCACTGGACAAGGTGCTCAGTGGCATGCAATGGGCCGGGAATTGATGGTATATCCGGTTTTCCGACAAAGCCTGGAGACCGCCACAGCCTACATGAAGTCACTCGGCGCAACCTGGTCCCTGTTGGAGGAGTTGTTGCATGACAAGGCCGACTCGAACATTAATCAACCATTCATAGCTCATCCGGCATGCACGGCGCTTCAAGTTGCCTTGGTGGAGTTATTCGAATTCTGGGGCGTCACACCGACCCGTGTTGTTGGGCATTCCTCTGGCGAAATCGCGGCAGCTTACTGTGCAGGTCGACTGGGACGTGAGGCTGCATGGAAGACTGCCTATTTCCGGGGATACGTCTCGCACAAGAAGTCTAAAGCAAAAGGTGCTATGCTTGCCGTTGGCCTCTCAGAAGCTGAACTCAAACCGTACCTCCAACAAATCCATGACCAGATGCCAGGAGAGGTGAGCATTATGATGTCCTTGGAAGCCCCCATTTGAGGAACGAATCACTAATCAAAGGCTTTCTGTAGCTGATCATCGCCTGCTTTAATGGCCCACGCAACAACACGATCTCTGGTGACGAGGACAAAGTCGACGCCTTGAAAGATGCCTTGACATCGAATGGAGTGTTTGCTCGAAAACTGATGGTCATGAATGCCTACCATTCAGCACACATGAAAGAGGTCGCCAACGAGTACCTCTATCTCCTCGGCAATCTAGCACCTCCAAGCAAATCTCTGCCATCAAGGGTTGAAATGTTCTCTTCAGTCACTGGCGCTCGAGTAGAGAAGAGCTCGCTGGACGCCGCTTACTGGGTTGAAAACCTAATACAGCCAGTTCGTTTTATGGACGCTCTGACCTCGATGTGCTTCAGTCGCATTCAAAAGGGTCAAGTTTCGCTGCGGCTGAATGCGAGCGCCAGCGACGTGTTCACTGACGTGCTCATCGAGATTGGCCCCCACGCTGCGTTGCAAAGCGTCATCAAAGAAACACTTGCCACGAAAGTCGACAACTCGGTAGTCATGTCCCTAGCAGTGCTTAGCCGCAGTACCCCAGGGCTGACCACTATACTGGGCACCGTTGCGACTTTGAGCTCCACGGGTTACCCAATCGATCTCCATCTTGTCAATGAGAGCTCGAAAATCGCGGAAGTTACGACGCTGAAATCAGGTAGGCCAAAAATGCTCGTAAACTTACCGCCATATCGCTTCAATCACTCTGAGGGACTTCTCTACGAGAGTAGGCTGAGCAAGAACTACCGACTGAGGAAATATCCGAGACATGACCTCTTCGGTGCGCCAGTAGCGGACTGGAACTTCGAGACTCCGAGATGGCGGCATATTCTCCGACTTTCAGAGCAGCCCTGGATACGAGATCATGTGGTGACGGGGGCCGTCGTCTATCCGGGTGTCGGATACCTGATCGCCGCCATCGAGGCCAGCAGGCAAATTGCGGACCAGAAAATGGAGATTTCAGGATTCCGACTCCGCGATGTGTCGCTAAAACGAGCACTCATCATCCCCGATACCAAAGAGGGAGTCGAAGTCAGTCTATCTCTGACCAGGATGGACGAGTCAAGTCTCTGGGGCTCCTCAGTATGGAAGAAATTTCAAATTCATTCTTACAACCCTGTTGGCGACGACTGGATCGAGCACTGCACAGGTTACATTGCGGTGGATTACGAGACCGCTGTTGGCCCAATCGACAATGGTCGCGAAGCAGACGCAGAGGCAACAATGTGGAAAGAAACTTTGGAAGCCGTTCGTTCACGCTGCGTTGCCTTGCTGGACATCGAGAGCATCTACGACAACCTGGTCACTACGGGCTTGACCTTCGGCCCTCTGTTCAAGAATCTGTCCAACGTCCGAGGCACAGCAGAAAGGGCCGGAGAGGTGTTTGGTACGGTGACTGTCCCGAACATCGCCGAAGCAATGCCTGCAAAGTACGCACATGAACATCTCATCCATCCTGCGACCATGGACAGCATGATGCATTTCTTCCTGGCGTCTGCAATGGACCGATCCGGAAAGAGAACTTTGGAAAGACCGATGGTGCCAACCTTCATCAAGGACGTGTGGGTGTCGGCCAAAGTCAGCTCGGAGCCAACTCACCAATTCCGTTGCTATGGCAAGTGCAAATATCTTGCCTATGATAAGTATGAGGCCGATGTTATGGTGTGGGATGCTCCCTTGAGCGACGCACGCATCTCGATCAAAGGAATTCGATCCACTCCGCTTGAATCGGCTGACGGTGAGTCCGGCCCGATGAGGAAGCTCTGCCATGAGATAGAGTGGACCCCATATCTCGAACTGCTCACGTCAGCCAGCTTCACAACTGTCGAACTCATGAGCGAGGAAGAGGACCTCGATTATAAAGGCTGGATCAACAAGCTTCAACTGGCGTCGCTTCTGATGGTGACCGACGCTTTGGATGAACTCCAAGGTGTCCCTCCTGCAGGTCTTGACGGTCACTTTTTGAAATACTTCAATTGGATGAACCAACTGCGAGAATGGCTGGACAATGACAATGTCAGTGGTCTACGCCGATTGGAGTGGGAGCAATACAACCAAGACGCCGTGTTGAAGGCTGAGCTGTTCGAGCAAGTCAGCCGGCACAACGCCGATGGACAACTCGCTGTCCGAATGGGGTCCAACATCGTGAAAGTGTTGAGAAAGGAAGTCGATCCCCTTGACCTGATGTTTGGCCAAGACGACATCCTTGATCATGTGTACGAGCAGGTTGTCAAGCTGGGTGACTTGCCCGCTCTCCAAAGGGCCTACCTCAGTATCGTCAAGATGAATTGTACGAACCTCAACATCCTTGAGATCGGAGCGGGAACAGGGAGCTCCACCTCAGCAATGCTGGAAAGTCTATCGCCAATCCCTGCAGACGGGAGTGACGCCACTTCGAGTATCGGCAAATACACCTTTACTGATATCTCGTCTGCCTTCTTCGAGAAAGCGAGAGAGAAGTTCAGGCCACATGGGGACATTATGGAATTCAAGATCCTAGACGCAGAAAAGGATGTTATCAAGCAAGGTTTCGAGTCCGCAACGTATGACTTGATTGTGGCTGGCAACGTCGTTCATGCCACGGCTGACCTCCGACGGACCCTCGGGAACTTGCGAAAGCTTCTCAAACCTGGCGGTAGACTTATCCTTCATGAAGGCGTCCGTCAAGATTTCTTCTGGTCGGCGATATCGTTTGGCCAGCTACCAGGTTGGTGGCTCGGCACCGAGCCAATCCGGCGATGGAGTCCTTGGATCACAATACCGGAATGGGATACGGTTCTCAGAGACGCCGGGTTCTCTGGCATTGACCTCAACCTCGGCGATCGACAGAATCCTGACCTGCACACTCAAAGTCTCATGGTCGCCACCGCAGTTGGCACCTCGGTGAACAACGTTAGACCGTGGGATGAGACGATAATTGTCACGACCTCTCCAATCTCCGAGGGTTTCAGCGACATTGTTCGAACACTGAACACCCATCTCGAGCATGAGCTTAGAGTTCCCAATTACCGGGTCGTACATTACCTTGACTTGGCATCCACAGAGCTCGATCGCGCTGTTTGCATATCTGTCATGGACCTTGAGCGTCCGGTTCTTCAAACGTTGAGTGAGGAGGAGTTCCACAACATTAGACAGATGCTGTCGATCTGCAAGGGTCTCTTGTGGGTGATGCCGGACATCATATCACATCCGGAATGTGCAATGGTGGTGGGCCTTCTCAGAACAGTACGGTGGGAAAGAGATCTTGATGAGGCCAACCTTGCCACCCTATCCATCAGCGGTTCGAGCCTTTCGCCGGCCCGTCTATCACAAGCGATTGGCACATTGTACAAGCAGCAATTTGATGGCACTTTGCCGCCGGAGAAGATCAATGGTGAGTACATGCTGAAGGATGGCGTGTTTCTGACAAGCCGCCTTGTCAATGGAAAGGGTGCCGACGAATATCTCGCATCCAAATCTTCGAGACCGAAACCGGTGCTTCAGGCCCTTCAAGATGCCGGACGGCCCATCAAGCTCGCAACGGCCGCTCCAGGATTGTTGGACAAATTGGAATGGGTCACAGATCCGGTCTACGATGAGCCGTTAGATGACACGCAGGTCGAGATCGACATCAAAGCTGTTGCCCTCAACTTCCGAGATCTCATGATTGCGATGGGGGAGCACATGGCGTACAGCATGGGCAATGAAGCTGCTGGTAAGGCCGAATCCCCTCCTTCTCCACCAAATCATTTGTAAGTTGACAATTTTCTAGGTATCATCTCTCGAGTTGGCTCCAAGGTGCGGGATTTCAAAGTGGGTGATAGGGTGGTATATATGTGTGGACTTGAAAGCACAGGATGCTTCCATACCTTCGGCCGTGTCGATCAAAATGTTGTTGTCCACATTCCTGATACCCTGACCTATGAGATCGCCGCAAGCTTGCCCTGCGTCTATTCGACCGTCATGTATGGCTTGGTAGATGCTGGCCGACTCATGAAGGGGGAGAAAATATTGATCCACGCCGCTGCTGGAGGCGTTGGACAGGCTGCCATCAACTTCTCCCAGAGTGTCGGAGCCGAGATCTTTTGCACTGTATCCAGTCCAGAGAAGCGAGAGGTAGATTGGGAGCGTCCTGCCTGGAGCTATAGTCTGCTAACGTTGGACAGCTTCTGATGAGAGAATATGGCATCTCTGAGGATCATATCTTCTCCAGTCGAGATCTCACCTTTGTGAAGGGTGTAATGCGAGCAACAAACCAGAAAGGTGTCGATGTCGTACTCAACTCGCTTTCCGGAGAGGTATATCACACACATTTGTCGCTCTTCCTGATCGTAGCTAACACGGCTGCAGGCATTGCGTCGATCTTGGGATTTGCTTGCACCATTTGGACGCTTCGTCGAGATTGGGAAAAAGGATGCTCAAGCAAACGGGAAAGTCGAGCTAAATCCATTTCTCCGAAACGTCACCATGACAAGTGTTGAACTGCCCACAATGATGAGACATCGGCCGACGCTCATCAAACGTCTCACTGAAGACACCATCAGATTGTATACCGAGGGCAAGATCAAAGAAGCCGTCCCCACCAATGTCATGAGCTTTTCGCAGATTACCGAGGGACTTCGAATCTTGCAATCCGGCAAGGGCATGGGAAAGATGGTGTTCATGCCCGAGCCGGACGACATCATCCCCATTGTACCAGCTCAGCCCAAGCCATATCAACTCAGAGCCGATGCTTCGTATGTCCTTGCCGGCGGCCTCGGCGGGATTGGCAGGAGCATTGCTCGGTGGATGGTTAAACGGGGCGCGAGGAATTTGATCTTCCTGTCGAGGTCAGGAAAGATTACGGAGGCAGTGGAGGCAATGACTGCTGACCTCAGGCTGGAGGGCTGCAATTCTCACATCTTTACCTGCGATGTCAGCGACAAGAGTCGTCTGGCGACTGTGTTGGACGAATGTAAGACATCTTTGCCACCGATCAAGGGGCTCATTCAAGGAGCTATGACATTGAAGGTAAGCTTGCTTAACCATCTAAATTGCCACCTGTGAAATTGACATGAAATAGGATGGGATGTTCGAGAACATGGCCCATGAAACCTTCCAACTGGCAGTGAAGCCGAAGGTCCAAGGATCTTGGAATCTTCACGAGCTCCTGCCACGAGACATGGACTTCTTCATTCTCCTTTCCTCGGCAACCGGTGTGTTAGGCAACCGCAGCCAGGCTAACTACGCCGCCGGAAACACTTACCAAGACTTCCTCGCCCAATATCGCCGCTCAACTGGACTCCCTGCTTCTACTATCGATCTCGGCACAGTGCTCTCTGTCGGTTATGTTGCGGAGAATCGAGACAAAGCGATTGTGGCCAAGCATCTTGGAACAGTTCTGGAAGTCATCAGGGAAGACGAAATCCACATTCTACTCGAATACCTCGTGGATCCGCGCTGTGTTCCGCCCGCACAACTCGTTTCAGGCTTGACAAATGCCGCGACGTATCAGAAGCGGGGTGTCCCACCTCCGACGTATCTCTCCTACCCACTGTTCACGCAGCTGCGCGGCATAACAGCTTCGCGGACCGGTGGCAGCGACAACAGTTCGGGATTCATGGTGGAAGCGCTGTTGAACGCGGCCACAACGTTGAGCGAAGCAGCAGAGATTGTCACTACGGCCGTGTGCACAAAATTGTCGTCATTACTCGCAATCCCATCGGAAAATATCGATCCGAACAAATCCGTGAGTTCGAACGGAGTGGATAGTCTGGTGGCGATGGAATTTCGGACGTACCTTGCCAAGGAGCTCAAAGTTGATATACCGGTGCTGGACATCATGGGCACTAGCAGTGTGACGGATCTATGCAGGAAGATTGCGAGCATTGGTAAGGCGGTAGATACCAAGGAGGAAAGGGCTGAGGGTACCCAAGCGGCGACTTGATATGCCGCTGTGCTCGCTCGACGCTCTGTTCTTCCAGCGGTGATGGTAATGACCACATTAGCACAGAGTGTTAACAGCATGCAAGCAGCGGCGGGGGCAATCCTGAGACTGATAGCTAGGTGGCTCTCCCCGGCAGAGATTTACTATAGACTTGATAGCTTGCTAGACTGGAGTTTGATATTCGGGATTGGGGAGCTGGCTTGAGATAGAGGGTCTGACTTTGGAGGTTCTGGCCTGTCGATTTGACTATGCGAGCACAGTTCATCAGAGAGCGAAGGGATTGCAGGCGGGAAAGAAACTTGGTAGTAGTAGTATTCTGCATGTACCCAGAGCGACTCTCAAACGTGTATGTTAGCGCGCCGTGACCTAGGGCTACGCTTGGGATACCTAGGTGCTTCAGTAGCTAAGCGCTAAATTGAATGCGCCCGCAGCCCCGGGCCATACCCCTTAGCCCTCCAACCCCGCCTATAACCCCCTACAAGCTGCTTATTTAGATCGACGTAGCCTCTATTTACCGTAAGCATGTCCGATCTACAGATCCTACCCTGAATCCCAAAACATCCGCATTAGGTCTCGCGCTGGTTAGTGATAGAGAACACTTGGGCCTATGAAAAAGCTGTGCCTTTGAATGTGTGGAACTCGGCCCAAAGCACCCGTACTCATTTCTGGTTGCTCCTATAAAGGCCATTCGGCGCCCACCATCACCTGGTGGTTTGTTGCTATTTTGCTGCCATGTGCCAATGAACTCTGCTCTCTTGTGAACCAGCCTCTGACTCGTAGCCATATCTGCTGTTCCGATTACATACGCGACCCCCCTTCAACACAATGGCTACCGCGACCCAGCCACCAAAATGGTGGAAAGATGCCACAGGCTACCAAATTTGGCCTGCCTCGTACAAGGACTCCAACAGCGATGGCCTCGGCGACATCCCAGGAATTACATCGACCCTAGACTATCTCAAACACTTGGGTGTGGACTTCATCTGGCTCTCTCCCGTCTATGACTCGCCCCAGCACGATGCGGGATACGATGTGCGGGACTACGAGAATATCTGGGCCAAATACGGGACAATGGAGGATATGGATGCTTTGATCGGTGAGGTGCACGCACGAGGTATGCGGATTGTCATGGACTTGGTGGTGAACCATACGAGTAATGAGCACAGATGGTTCCAGGAGAGCAAGAAATCCAAATCGAATCCGTACAGTGATTGGTATATCTGGCGTGATCCGAAGTATGAAGGTACCGATGGAAAACGACACCCCCCTAACAACTGGCGTGCTGCGTTTGGTGGTAGTGTGTGGACGTATGTTCCCGAACGGGATCAATACTATCTTCACCTTGCCCTGCCCGAGCAGCCAGATTTGAATTGGCAGAATGATGCCACGAGGAAAGCGATTTACACGAGTGCGGTCGAGTTCTGGCTAAAGAAAGGGATTGACGGTTTCCGTGTGGATGTGGTGAATTTCTACTGGAAAGACCCGTCCTTTCCGGATGCGAAAGTGGTGCTCGAAAGTGAGGAATACCAGCCGATGGAAGCTCAGCATATCTTAAATGGCCCTAAAATGCATGACTGGCTCAGGGAGCAGCGTATTGAAGCCCTTGACAAGTACGGCGAGGATGTTGTGTTGATTGGCGAATTGCCTGGGACAAGCAGAGAAGAAGTTCTGAGGTATGTCTCTGCACAGTCACGAGAGCTGGACATGGTGTTCGACTTTGATATCTTCATGGCTGGCAATGACTGGAACACGAAACTGCATGACTTTCAGCCATTCAAGCTACCTGAGCTGAAGGATGCGCTGATCAAGACGCAAGGCTATCTCGCAAACACCGATGCGTGGACGACGACGTTCATCGAGAACCACGATAATGCAAGAAGTGTGTCGCGCTTCGGACCCGGAGAGGGTGAGCACAAGAACGCCGCGGCAAAGATGTTGGCACTCTTCATTACGACCCTGTCAGGGACATTGTTCATTTACCAAGGCCAGGAAATCGGGATGAGCAACGTCCCGCCGCATTGGACGAAAGAGGACTTTAGAGACAAGGCAATCATGCGATACTTTGAGGAAATCGAACAGCAGTATCCGGGAGATGAGAAGATGAGAGAAAGGGCCATTGCTGCTGCCCGCCAGCTCGGGCGCGACAATGCGCGTACCCCGGTTCAGTGGTCATCGGAACCAAATGGCGGGTTTAGCACTGTTGAGCCTTGGATACGGGTGAATGACAACTTCGAGCAAGTCAATGCCGCCAGGCAATTAGGAGACGGGCAGAGTGTGCTTGAATTTTGGAGGAGAATGATCAAAGTGAGGACGCAACATAAAGATGTGTTCATTTATGGCGTATTTGAATTACTCGATCGGGATAACGCGACAACAGTCAGCTTCCTGAAGACGAGCCAGAATGGTGAGAAGAAGGTGTTGGTTGTCTTGAACTTTTCTGGCGAAGAGGCCGATTTGTATGTTCCGGAAGATCTGAAAGGGCAGACGTTGGAGCTCGTGATCTCAAGTGCAGAGGCTCGAGGTGCTGAAGAGAGGTTAAGGCCATGGGAAGGACGCGCATATGCTGTGAAAGTGTAGTAGAGAAAGTATCCTTATATTGCACGCTCCGGTAGACAAGATCTGGAATGAGCAAATGGGAGACTGCACAATCCGTGGGCAGCAAAACACGCTGGTTGGGAGCCAAAGGTTTACGGGAGATCCACGGTCCGTCCATCACTGCTCTAAAAGTGACGTACTTGAGAGTGAGTGACATCTAACTCGTTTTGGAGGTCGATTGAGAGTCTCGGAAATGGTATCGTCTGAAGACAGTTCTACCCGGAAAGGCGCTTGTCTCATTGCTCGAAAGAGCTTGCTGAGCCTCAAGCTGGAAGGGCCACTTGATTCTGGTCAAACGATTCGCACGAACCAGGCCTAAATTTCGGTGTAAGGCTCTCATTATCTGCACAGGACATTCTACACTTGAGATTGGAAAAGAATAAGTGAGTAGACGAACGTGTGGATGAAAGCCATTATTGCATCTTATTGGCACTCCCATACTTCGCCTGCCAGGCAAAGAAGTAAAGCAACGCATCTAATGGCTGTCTGATCAGCACAAAGCTTGCCTAAAATATATAGTTGCTAATCACTTTGCTCGTTTCTCTCTATTTCTGCAAGTGGCGCTGTAATCAAAGATCAGTGGTATGTGGATCACCATGCCCACAAAGGCGACGCCCAGTATGTTATGCGTGGGTACGCCGACAGCAAGCTCGTGCAGAATGCCAGAGAAAACAACACCTTCGCACCAGCGGCTCCAACCGCGACCAATCAGTGGTGAAAAGACATGCCGCCGCATAAAATGGTACACGGGCTTGTTCCACGAGCTCTAATAATCCCTGAGGTTTGTTACTATCCCACCAACCTTCATAAAAGTTACGGTCTCTAAAGCGAAGAAGTTCAGCGAGTGCATTTAAAAAAGACTAGAACAGCGCGAAGAAGCCGGCTAGCCAGACGATGAGGGATATAGTGGAAAGCTTCATGATGCGTTCAAGGATCGAAGTTATGTCTCGACCAGCTATCTTATCCAACAAATTCCGCAGCGTCGGGACGGCGTACTGCGCGGTGGGCAACAGTTTCAGATCAGGGTCAAGAGAATATCGCTTGCAGCGGAGCTGTCATTGGTGCTGAGTGCTTTTAGAAAGGATCAGATGCAAAAGCCCCGAGTTTTCGGGCTGCATCACTCTCACATGCGTCAGGGCAAATGCAACCGGAAGTTATGTCCCGTTAAGCCGTACTTTGACCACCACGTGCTAAATGCAATCTATTTGCAAACTAACCCCTGTACGAGCTTTGTAATTCATCACTCGTTCAGGTGGGAGATGTGGTTGAGACATCCCTCCACAAGTCATACGAAAGGCCCGTTGGATGGGATATTGGTCTCCGTAAAATATAGTGGGATTCATCGGTCATATTCCCTGACTTTTGCGCAGGTACAAGATCTGATGGGGACTGTGTAGGGGGAACGCTGTGCGCTTTGCTTGTAACCTTTGCGGTGAGACATTGTAATTCGGGTGCGATTGTTGCAGGCGCACGGGCGACTTGGCACGGCCCCTGCCTCTTAGCGGCATTACGCTATTGCCGGCGTTCGTCACATGCCTCGTTGGATATTTCTCCCATCCAAAGCGAATCTGCTGGTGCGCATGGCTGCTGTCATCACTCCCACTTCATCTCCCACCATCCCGTCGTAGTAGACTATCTCGCCGCCGGCGTGCTTGTGAATCCGCTTTCACATGCCCGCTGTCCGACGCTATGATCGATTCATCATTCCGCACATTCCCACAAACGGCGTGAATTTGCCAGCAACCGACCTGTCAAGCTCCCTCCGTCCCTCTCTTCTGCGTATACCGCTTGTCGCCCCTTCCAGCTCTACGCCAATGCAGCCATGGAGTACCAGCAGACCCAAATCCCAACCTCCGCACACTCACATTTCTCACAGGCTCCTACAATGCCCCTGAAGTCTGCCGAGGTCGTTCAGCCGACCCTCATTGACGTTGACATGGCCATGCTTGATGATGACCGCACTCAACGAGCCGCCAGCGTCCTCAGCGGCATGTCAGCAGAGGATATGGAAGCTGCCGAGACCTTGAACAGCCTCCATGCTAGTAAGCGCTCCCAAATGACGCTGTTGTGCCCGCAACTAAATTCTCTTCACTCGCCCAGGGTTCCACTCACCGCCACAGTCTCAGCGACCTCCCAGCCATCTTCAGACGACAACCTCATATCACGACACACAACCTGAGCCTCTACTGTCTTTGTTGACCTCGCAACATCCGATTGCGGCGTCTTTGATCAATGGCTCTCTTTCCGCCTACAAGACAACACAGTCATATATCCCAGGCGCGTACTTTGTCGAGCGCAACGTCGGCCTCCCACTCGCAGGTACAATTGGACGCGTTACAGGCGTCGAGGGTGGGCTAAGATGGGCTCTGCAGCGACGAGAGAGTTCGGACCAGACGCAGGGTCAACAGAAAACGGATTTGGTGCCTGTCAAAGAAAGCAGTAACGGCGTTGATGTCGAGAAGGGGTTCGGTGATCGTTCAGTTGGTGGACACATGCGACGGAGCTCTCAATTGTCGTTTGCTGAATCATTACCAGCTTACGACGAAGCCGGCCGCTCACCACCATACCAGGAACAACAGCTTGTCCTTCAGCCACGAGAAAGACAACCACCACCAGGTTGGCGTGCCCAGCTCATGATCACAACCAGTGGACTAGGAATAGCAATGCGCGATGAGAGTCTACAGAGCTTGCGCTATTGCCTGAACTGGCTGACTTGGGCGAATCAGCGGCTCGGGGGAGCGATACAGAGTATAAAGGATCTTCTCCATCGATGGGACGGAGAGCAGCAGGATGGACCACACTCCATCTCGCCAAATGGGTCTGGATCGAGGAGCCAAGAGCGTGAATCTCGCCAAGCTGCGCTTATAGCTCGGATTGCTGCCCTCAAAACTGACGTCCTCTCCACCCTGAAGCAAGTGGTGGAGGTCGTGTCAAACTATGCTGGTGGTGCTCTGCCCGAGAACGCCCGCAATCTCGTTCATCGCCATCTGACTTCCCTTCCCCAGAGATTTAGTCTCGCCAGTGCCATCTCTTCCAACGCTGAGAATGACAACGAGGCAGCGGGCAGTGCGCACAGAGTTATGGTACTTGCACAGGAGGGCCTAGACATGATGAGCCAAGTCAGCCGTGTAGTGAATGATACCCTAATGTCGGCTGAGAGCTGGTGTGAAAAGCTTGGCAAAAGAAAGCCACAGGTGCAAAGCCAGTCACCTCTCGGCGATACGAAGATGGAGGTCAATGGGCATCACCCTATACCGAACGGTAGAGTCGAAGCTTCTGGCATGAAGATGGAGATGTGACGTGTACGCAGGTCGTTGACAAGTTTAGCTGCGACTTGTTCAAGAGCTGCTCGTGGAACACGCTCTTCACTCCCCCTCATTCGCTGCTTCACATATCTCTGCTTCAAGCGAACCACGGTTCGCCATCGCCTGTCCACCGCTGCCAGTGCTCTTTGGCCCATCTCTTATCATGCTCATAGCGGTTCAACACGCAGCACTTCTTCAGATGGCACCGGTGCTTGAAATCTCTCCGAGAGCTCCTACAGGCGGGGCAGAGGGCGTCTTTGCTCTGGCTCACCGATGAGGAATGACGTGATATTATCTGGATAGCAAACCGATAATTTGATGTGGTAGATGTTGGTACTTGCTGCTGAGACATCTTGTCTTTGAAGATCGGTTGTTGAGATGGATGCTGTGCTCAGTGCTTGGAGAGAAATATTTGGCGAAAAGATTATGTGCTGAGGAACGCTAGTTGTGAGCCGGAACCGTGATGGTGTTCAATGCGGAGAGGTGACGAGAAATGTGGATTGAGCAACCGAAGCGGATACTGGACATCGGCCATGTGCCGCAGACTTTTATAGGGTGCTGTCGCGAGAAGTCTCGCTTATAGCCCTTCGCGTCATGTGAAGGACGCTGCGTTGTCCTCGATGTTGAGCCAGGTCAGGAGCCTTCGACCACAAAGTCCTGCACGTTGTTCATAATGACCAGGGAGGTTCTACGCCCTGGCTCCTTTTCCAGCTGTCTTAGCAGACGTCAAAATCGTTAGGTGTTTTCAAAGAAGCCTTGGGACACAGGGGAGTTGCTGGTTACATACACTCATGCGTCGTGGGTGTTCGAATACCATTGGAAGCCAACAGAGAGTTTAGCGGTTCCCGGAGGTCTCCATTATGGCTGTGGATTATGTGATATGACTTGCTGGCGAGGGACTGTAATAGGGTTTTCTACTATCATCGGCAGACTTTTTCAAGAACTCTGATTCTGGCTCACAGGTACAGCTTGGTCTCGTTGCTCGCAAAAAAGGTCGGCCTCAAGTTTTTGGGCACTTTGTATGGAATGGAAAAGTGCATAGAGCAAGCATGTTGGAAGACTTTGTTACTGAATGTTATGACTTTATGGTTCAAGTTCAGAGAACTGTACGATAGGTTTCGTTATTGCCGTCTATAGGCTAATCAAGAACATGGACAACCTTGTCACCCCTTCTGTGATAGGATCTAGTTGAGCACGAGTGATAAAATAAATCTGCAGTCCACTTTGCCATCCCACCATATCCTCTTCCTCGATGCCCTGTTCTCGGGTCAGCACCGGACGCGACCCTCTCGCTTGAGCCTCAAACTTGTTGAAGATTGGCCGAGTTTCGGTGTCAACCTGATAGGCAGCGCCTGCATAATAGGTACATTGATATCGGCGACACCGTGGGGACGTCGTGACAGATTCGGCTGAACGATGGAATAGGTAGGACGATCCGACGATCATATTTCCTGTGCCTATAAGTATCGGCTCGTTCCTCAGGTAGAAAGACAATAAGCAGTGCTTCCAAAACTAATTCTATGTACACCTGTCTGCTGCGCGCAACAAAACTCCCAGCGGGCACGTTGTCTACAACTGGGGCTTTTCACCGTGGGCAAGGGAGGTTCTCAAGTTCCAGCCAGAGCGACCAGGTTCTTCTGCAGGAGACTATTGTGGCTGTGAGAATGTGGTTGGACGCGCTGGCTAGTAGGAGGCTGTGACTTCGATTGAGGTTGCTGTTGCTGGCGTGCACGTCCGTCCAGGCTGATTCTGTGCATCTCGTGACTCCCATTTCTGTGTGGTACATTTGGTGGGAAAGCAGAGGTATGGTTGTCAGGCTTGAGCGGCTTGATCTTAGGAATGCCAGGAGTAGCTTGCCGTTCCGGTCGGACGGTCGACTTTCCTGATGAAGGAGGCTCCATGAGGGGTTGAATATGGGTCTCGGCTTGGAAGAGTTCTGCTGGCGGAGTGCTAGATGTTGGAGGCTGGGCGGCAAGGCTTTGGTGGTTGGTTGCCATGGTCAGATCTCAGGACGAACGGAAGTCTGTCGCGGCTTCTAGGATGGGTAGGCTGGGTGATTGCGGTATGTGAGCCGCTGCCGGCGGTGGTCTGGTGATCTCAGGCATTGTGTTCGGGTGGTAGGGTTGGCATAACGCCGGAACCTTTTGGAATTGTGAGAGGCTTGGTTCGTGTGAGGAAGCTGCGAAAGGCTTGATATTGTGGTTATGAGATTCGGGTTCTTGCGGGCTTCCTTCAATCACCTTTGCAGGTGATGGTTCACACCAACCCCATCCCCACCACCTGGGGCGACCTCCAAGTCACCACCGAAGCCTCCCTCGGCTGCACTTGCACGACCAATGACAACGTGACCTACACCTCTTTGTCGACAGGGTGTAGCGACGAGGCGCTGACGGAAGATTTGTACGCACTATTGTGAACCTGGGTGTTTTTGCGATCCTCCGACCGATGCGATACCGTGTGGGTCATTTGAGTGTTCGCCAGGGCTTTTGGGGGGGATGTGAGGAGGTGTTGTGATGGGGTGATGGGTAGCGGGAGGGAGAAGAATAGAAGAATTTGAGGCTCCTAAGGACGGCAAAAGTTGGTCGCCAGAAGGGACAGTTAATCAAATGAACATTAGCATTAGATTTTTTCGGGTTTCGAACATGATTTGCTTAGTTTATGCCGCGGATGTAGATCATTTTGCCCACAATCGAATTGGGCCGCTCGGTCTCAGTCTTCTTTGTCTTAGGTAGTAGTATCCAGCGTTCCAGGACTGCAGCTCAAGGTCAGGTAAGGATCCACATACATCGTACTTGGGAACAGTATGGGTTCATCATAACTAGTGTCATCATAGGACCTGTTCTCAGAGTTTCATCACTTTTGTATAGTACATACATTTGGTATTAAATTTGCAGCCCCTCCATTACTCTAACATGAGCGCATTCATGTCAAGACGCCGTGTTTGGGTAAGGTCCAGTTTAAGAAAGTCAGATAGCCTGAAGTGCCTCCATTGGAAAGGTCCGTGCTTCTGTGCAAGGTTAAGTAAGGAAGAGCGCTAGCCTTTTCGCTGCAAAGTATGTCTAGCCATCTCGTTTAGCCAAGAACTCGCCACTATGAAGAGAAAAGCTCTAGTTACTTACCCAGTACAGGTAGACATTGTCGCCACTAGGGACACCAACCAAGTTTCCAGCCAGGGCGCCCAGAACCCAGTCGCTGTAAAAGGCGGCCAGGATCAGCATAAGGGTCGGAATGACTCCAAAACTGCTGAAACTTAGTCCCCGAAGTAAAGCTTTGCGTTTTCTGTGCCTGTTGACGCCTTCTTTTCCTCCGGACGCATCGACACACCACCAGAGTGCGAGACATGCGAGACCAGTTCCAAGAATGAGGGAACCGAAAACGGTCGTGATCTTCCAGACGCCAGGGATCCAGAAGTTCTCTGCCACCAGAGAGATCAGACCGACTAGGCCGACAACTGCAGCGGCTGCGTAGATGAACAAGGTCAACCAGGTAGCATCTTCCGAGCTCCAAATAATACGCGGAGCTTTGTGCCGCGGATCGGCTAAATCGACACCAGTAGACTTCGGTAGCGGTTCGTACTTTGAGGCTTTAATAGCATTTCGGCTAGCACTGACGCCCCAGGCGCCAACAACCATGCTCATGACAAGTTTCCATACCGCAAGCAATATGAACTGCCAACGACTTCGGCAACGAGCTATGGTGAAGGAGGCAATAGCAACGGTGATAGTGAGTTGCAGTATGGAGAGGTATAGATCGAATTTCCCTGAGCTAAGCCTTCTCCAAGGCCAGTATGGTTTTCTGCCGAACCCCAGCACAAGTATTGTCCAGTATGTGAGCACATGAGACAGAAAGCCGATGCCACCATATGGGAGGCTGTAGCATTTGATCTCATCGTCGAGGGTTGCGCCCTTTTCAGGTAGCATATTGGTGAGCCATGAAGGTAACTGTATCGGACGGGCTTGGGCTGGCGAAAGCAGCAAGTAGAAGGTTGCGAGGAGGAGAAGGCTGGAACATCTTGGCTTCGACGAAAACATTGCAGGTAAGTTAATTTACGCTGAGAGTGCCTCGGAAGACTGCAAACATGAGGCAGCGAAGAGGTGATCAATGGACCAGAAGCTCACCGCAGGCGTCGCGCAGGGGAAGTGGGGTTCAGCCTCAGGGTCGCCATCCGCATTGAGTGGCGCCATGGTTAGTACTACTTCACAAGTCAAAGAAGCAACACAGAGTGGCCAAATGAGAAGGCAGAGAGCCGCGCCGTGGCGTCTGAAGTGGCTGCGTTTAGGCAAGGCTGTGAGACACCACGGCCATTAAGGCATGTGAGTGAAAGCCAAGCGGCAGCCACAGGGACGAAATGGCGTCCATTATTGAGTCTTTAAGCGAGGTGCATGGCGATCCCCTGAAAAGCATCCTGTGCTTGAAGCTTCAAAATAGGCTGTAAGCTGTTAGACCTTCACGATGACATTTTTGGTGAACAGGATCACAAAAACGACGGGAGAATGAGAGACGTAAGAGGTAGGCAAGGCGTCGAAAAACTTAGGGGTGAGGCTAGCGATAACGCTCTTGGCCGCTTGATTTCTCCCCCGAAAACTGCGCCAAGAGCGTAAGCATACTGTTACATTCTCAGACGTCCTCCCTCGATCCTTGGAAGCCAGGTGATCCTGCAGCTCTCCAAGTTGGTGAGGACATGCATGCAACGGAAAGCTTAGGCGGGTATTTCCTCATCTGGCCTCTCTTCGTTGCCAGATTTGTTCCAACCACACCAGAATGGCAGAAACACTGGATCAAAGCTAGGCTCTTGGACATTGCAAGGAAGATCGGACTAGATGAAGGGGGTGATTATGAGCAAGCTGAACGAGCCACCCGCGCACGGCCTGTTCAGAGTGTCGGCTACGACTTCGATGCCCTTTCGCTGAAGAGTGAGTGGAGAGCAGGAGTTGCTACTGCGAAGTAGCCTAGATGTGAGTTGCAAATACCGAAAGGTCCTGCGCAGTAGACGTGAAGTCGTGCTCCAGTGGTGGTACGGCCTGGCGGAGAAAGATTTTTCGAAACTCTAGAGTCAATGGCGCTCCGTTGACAATGTTTGACTTTGAGTCAATCGTAATTACCCGTATTTGTGTCGGAGTTTGTTGTGGTGGTAGGTTAGGCGAGGTTGCGACTGCTCTCGTGGTTATCTGGTGGCTGGCCTATTGGCAGGTACTGGACGATTCTCCACTTCTCAATGATCACCGTTCTTGCTGTTCGACCAATTCAGAAAAGCAGAACAATCTTTACGTCCCCTCTAGAATTCTCGAGCCAACGGTGTGCATCTTGTCGCAGTCTGGTTAATTTGCCATGCGTGGTCGTATACTCAGAGGCTTAGAAGCTGAGTCAGCTATACAGAGGTAGCTTAGGGTTCAGCTGGGCAGGTGCCGAGGTGGCCTCAGTCATGCACTAGGTACGTTGAATGAGTGTCAATGTGAGAATTCTTTTGAAGACGAGACAGGTGAGCATGTCAATAAAAAGTATGTGAACTAGCATTCCTGAAGCAGCAGAGTGCATTAATCTAGAACTATTCGCCAACGACTTGTACAATGGAAAGTTACACTTGCGGTAAACGCGCGGGACTGACTCTTAGGTGATGGAATTATAAGAAGTGCTGTGCTGTAGTCGGAAGCCATCTCAGTTTCCAATAACTCTATGCCCTCAGGCGTGATCTATTTGTGCTCTCCTTCTGGTGAATTGCTCGCTGCGAACTCGACGTCGGAAGAGGTTGCCTGTTGTTGGTGCACATTTTGGTATCTCATGCAATAACCTGGGTGGAAGAAGGTCATGACGATGACCGCAACGAGGATCATCCTAAATCTTGCGTCAGCAGGCGACATCCATTATCATTGCCAACACACAGAACCCACAGTGTATCTAACCCGATAAAATCGGTCTGGTTTAGTTGGAGGGAGTTCCGCCACCCACCCGCGAATGCAGCAACTCGATAGATACAACGGATCATGATCGTGGTGTAAGCGAGTACTAAGGATGCCAGGAAACACTTGAAAACTGAGCTGTTTCTTAGATTGATCGTCTCTGGTCTCAACTCTCTCCGGGACCTGAAAACACTGATGAAGAAGCAACCACTCGTGGCCCCAAAGATCAGCAAAGTGAAGACCTGGAAAGAAAGACCAGTAAGTATGATGTCGCTTGCGGCAGTGACATCAACCGAGGCCGCAGCTAGACCGGCGCCGACCGCTTGCAGCGTGATGCTGACGGTGTCGCAACTGATGAAGATATAGGTGTAAAATGCCGGCTTCAATAGTGACAGGTGTTTGCCAAAAACATGAACCAAATGTTTGAGGTTCAGATATAGGCCTGCTGCAATAAACGCCGGCGCAACCGTCAAGCAGATGATTTGCAGCTTAAAGCCTGATGGTTTATACGGGTTCTTGTGGAGCACGATTCGACCCGCGTAACCTGCAGCTTCGAGGAAGGTGCCAATCCCCAGAGCGGCAAGGTATGACCATGTGCGACGGCGGACGCCCAGGACGATCTGGATGGCGAGGGTGATGAAGAAGATGATGCAGGGAACGGCGTTCGCGCTTATGGAGGGATAGTAACCGATAGGTGAAGCTTCAACAGGGCAGGTGGCTGAAACCGCTGTACAGTTGTGTTTTGTCATTTTCAGACGGCGGAAAGGCGAACGATTAAAGAATTCTGCTGTCGAAGCGGTCTTGGGAATAACTAGTTTGATAAATGGGACGTGTGAAAGCTGCAGGGCCCGTTATGCTTTCACAGTGATTGTAGAAGGGGTCTAGAATGCTTTTCGAAGGGCGGCTTGAGGTTGAAGTGGCATATGGCCGGTTGAAGAAGACGTGATGGAGATGTTTGTACTCCATATTTCAGTACGCCAAAGCCTCTGTCATAAATAGCTAGCAGTGCCTCAGAGATGACCCTTGAGTTAGTAGCTAACGTTGCAAGCGACCGGGTCGAGAGCCACCGTTCCTCTCTCAAAAAAAAGCAAACAGCACAGCCCGGGTTGACCCGGGTGACGGAGATTGGTTATGGAGGATCTTATTGGATCACAATAGGCTACCTGTCCAGCAGAAGACAGGATAGGTAATGAATGCGAGGGTCTGTCAAATTGGGGTGCAGAGCCAGTACGAAGATTTTGGGGGTGATAATAGGGGTATTTTCGCAAGCCTAACCGTTTTTGGTCCTGCGGCTCGACTTGCCAATAGACCCCCTTTCTGCGCTTGATATTCCAACCATCGGTGCCAGGCTTGAAGGCAACCTTACTCGTGACTCTGGTTGGGACTTTGAAGAATGGAAGCGCATCTTGGGTTAGACTTGCGAACTGAAGGAGCAAGGAACCAGGTCAGTTGGTAGGCTGACTTCCTTGGGGCAGTGAATGGTGAAACTATTCCTGTCTTCAAATCTCCTGACATTGGCATGTCTTCGCTGTATACTTTGACACAGTCTGTACTATGGAAATGAACTCCTCCCACGTCTGTGTGAGGCGGCTTTTCTCATTGTTTAGGTTCTCCTCCAAATACAAATACATTTTACTGCACCATCCAACGTATCTCTTCCGAAACTGTCGCTTTCGCTACTTCCAATATTTCCCATTCCTTCCAAAATGCACTACTTTGAAAAGCACACACTCATCGCATCTCTCTTGTCAACTATCATGGCCGTCCATACCTGTTATCACGGCGAACTGGACAGCAGAGCATTATCGGCCATGGCCGCCGCGCCATCCCGCACAGTACAAGTACGGAACTACACCCGCCCGCCGCCGAAGAAGATTGCTCTCAGAAACGTCAAAGTCTTTGACGGTAGTTGAATCCTTCCTCCGAGCACCGTGGTCATTGACGGAGATAAGATCGGCCTAGACGACACCAGCGCTGACGAGACGGTAGACGGAGAAGGCGGCGTGTTCTCCCAGGTCTATTCGACGCCCACCTTCACCCAACCATGATAGACGATCGTGAAGCGTTGGTCAGGTATGGTGTCACCACTGCTCTCAGCATGAGCTGCTGGCCGATCGACGTGTGCAACTCGCTACGCGGACAAGTTGGCCTGGCAGACTTCTATACGGCCGGCGACTCAGCTACCTCACCCAACAGCTCGCACGCTAGACGGCCCGGTTTCCCTCAGGACTAACTCGCCGCAGCCCCGCCGACGCGTCGTGGTTTGTAGCCAACCGTGTCGAAAACGGATCCGATTACATCAAAGTCGTTGCCGAGCCCGGTGGCATGACCCAGGCAGAACACAATGCCCTCGTAACCGAGTCGCACAAGTTCGGAATGGAGGTCATGACACACGTAACCGGTTTCAACGCCTATCAGATGGCAATTTAGTCCAAGTCGGACATCATACAGCATCTGCCAGCCGATTTCCCCGTCAATGAGACCATGGCGAGAACTATGTTCGCGTAGAAGCAAGTTTCGTGTCCGACCCTGACAGTTGACAAAGCAACAGTTGACACTTACCATCCTGCTGGTTGGAGCTGCTCGACCTCAGTTCAAAGCCTCAGGACCCTGTATGCCGCAAAGGTTCCGATTCTGGCTGGTACAGACTCGAATGACGCCTCGAATACCACCACGGCTTCCTCGGGATCTGTCGGTATTCCTATCGCGTTCGGAGCTGCGCTGCATGAGGAGCTCGAACTTTTTGAAGGAAGCTGGGATGCCAACTGTCGAAATCTTGCGAGCTGCCACGTCACGTCCGGCGTACTACTTTGGTCTACATGACCGTGGCGTGATTGCGCCTGGCTGTCGAGCTGATTTATTGCTGATCCGCGGCGATCCGATTGCGAACATTTCGAACATAAGAAATATAATGAGGGTCTGGACTGCAGGCATTGAGTATAAAGCGGTGGCAAAACCATGAGAAAAGGAAATATATGCAGCTCAGCGATTGAAAAGCGTATGACAAGTGATTAATTTGGACGCGAGAGAGAGCAATTTCGTAATCGTGAATGTCTTTTACAGAATAGCATCGATGTGAGTTCTCAAACTTTCTTCCACACCGCATCTAGCTACCACCTTGGTTACTTGTCCTTCTCTGGCCATTCTGCCACTATTGCCGTTGAATCACCGACCATGTCTCCATGGCCCTGCCATCATTTCGCCTAGTTGGGGGCCTCGAGGACGATCGCATCGTCTTTTGTCTCCTGAACGGTACACGGAGAAGAAGATCATACTTTCCACAGTAGGGAATTGGAAGAATCAGGTTTAGGCAGAGAACAGTGCGGGAGGCGGTGCGGAAGTGGTACAGGTATTGTTTGGAATAAGCGGTCCAAAGTCAGATTGTGGCTGCTTTGGCCCTATTATCTCCACTCGCAACACATCGCTAGTAGTGGCTCTGCCGCTGCTTGCCGCGTTCTTATGCGTTGGTGCCGCGTTCTTACGTGATGTGAGACGCATGGCTCTCTGAGCAAGGTCGGCAATAAGGGGAATCTCGCCGAGCTCGAAGTCATTGCTTTTCCATGTCTCCGGAGTCTCCTTGTCGAATGCTATGCGACCGCCTGCTGGGACAATGGTCGCCAAGGTATTCGTCTTGGGGCTCCTCCGCAAGATCAATTCGGTCGCGAATCTCGTACCAAAAAAGGAGTTTGTTGGAAAGCGGAGCCCAGAAATTGCCTTGGGTACAGAAGATCGATCACCGCAGACTATGAGCTGCGGGCAGATCAATGTGATGGCCAATGTATGATCGGAGCGAATCAGCCACATCCAAAAGCTCTCTATGGTCTTTGGCCTGAAGTGATCTCTGGGTGGGGGCGCCTTCAGGACCTTCTTTCATGGTGGTGAAAAGTAGAAGGTGTTGGAATGGAGAAACGAATTGGTTGGTTGTTAGGGACGACATACCTGGTCACATAAACACTAGATCTAGCTAGAAACGACTAGACCTCTGATGAATATATTCAGCAAGCGTCGTCAACTCAAAGATCAAGCAGTCATCACAGAGCATGGCTGAAGACGGTCGATTAGAGAAGGCCGTAGCAGCTTCTTCATATAGCTAGAGCTTAGGCTCAGTTCCCTGGTTCACTTCTCCTGGCCTGTCCGGGCTTTAGAATTTCTGCCAATCTCGTCTTGTGCGCGTTTCCCAATTTCCCCGCAAGCTCCCATGCATCCAGACCTCCCTCGTTTTTGATGTTCGGGTCGGCGCCGTTCTCAATCAGGAACGCAATCATGTCAAAATACTTCTCCATGTCCTTGTTAGGCTTTTCCTCATCGTTGCAACTCCCAGATTTCCACAACATCGTGTTCAAGACCTTGTGCAAGGTAGGCCCGTTCTCGCATTCTCTCGGATCTCCCACCAAATCGACCATCGCCACATCATTCACATCAGCTCCCCACCTCAACAATGCTCTCACAACATCCAGATCAACGTTCACAGCAGCCGCCCATTGCATCGCTCCTGTACCTTGGATAGTGGTTGCAACCGCTTTGCGATCGTAAAGCCCATCTTCAGGCTCTCTCCCTCCCTCAAACAAGATATATTCCAGCATCTCCGTCGAACTTGCCGCAAGTAACAGGGTACTTTGATCAGCCATCCACGAAGCCTTTTTGGGTCTGGCACCCTTTCGCACCAAATATTGAACCACATCCACCCGACCGCCGCGACAGGCCGATTTGAGGCATTCGTCCAGAAAAGCGCCATTCGTCTTGATTTCGCGCCAATCCCGTCGAAAAAGAAGCTCGTACAGCTCTGGCGACTGGTGGGACCAGATAATGGGATCTTCAGGGCGAGGAGGGGTTCTTGCGTCACACATACCGCAATTTTGGGAGGTGCGGTGTTTCGTTTGCCCTTCGGTATCAGGGTTGGTGAATTTCGCGCCTGCATCCAGGAAAAAGTCCACAAGTTTTAAGCGCTGGGTCTTGATGGCTTCGAGGAGAGCGCTGTGGAGTGGTATAGAATCATGTGAGTCCTGCAGGGACTGGTATCGCTGGAGCACTTGGGGCAACTCCTCCTGCCAGATCGCTCGGAGAAGGCCAATTTGAGGCGTCTCAGCTATCAGGTTCTATTAGTGTAACCCTCTCTAGCGTAGTTACAGGAACATGATCTTACGGAAAGGTTCTCCTATATTGCACTCGATACGTTTCTTCTCACATATCTCGCGCGCGAGGCGCAGGTAGGCAAGCTTCTGATTTTCGTCTAAAGACGCGGCCCTAGTCTGACAAGAGACTTGATCCATTGTCTCATGCATCGATTGTAGTTCCTTTCCGACATCCACCCATTGATCATCCAACTCCGTTCTTTGGGCCGCTCTTGGAACCACATCTCCTGTCTCGTTCGCCACCCATTCAATATCTGCGTCGGAGAACTGCTTGTGCTGCGCCAATTCGCACTTCTTTCCAAGAAATATAGGCAGTTTATGGTGCGGGATGCCGTCGGCGCGCATCAGAGCCGTCAATGTATTGAAATACTTCCTCGTAAGCTGGGATGCAAAGTCGAAGCATTGCGGCTCAGCGATTAGCAATCTGTCATGAGTGCCATCTCTCAAGTTCTTATGAAGGAGACTAATGCCGTCCGCTTTAGCCATCTCTTGCAAGATATAGTCGTACTTGGGTCGCATGGTGGGATCCAAAGCGCTCGAATCTACGAGGAATTTACCATGATGGAAAAGGGGGTCTTGGGTGTCCGCCATCGCCAACACAACTGATAGGCTATAGAGATGCAGTGCGGCAGATGAGATTGAGAAAGGCAAAGAGGTGAGGTAAGAAGGCTCAAGCACACACTCATTTTCGGCGCATGAATGTATATGAAGAAAAGAGAAGGCTCAAAGTGGAGCATAGGCATGGGACACCTTAAGCTTCAGGCTCCTTGACTAAGCTTGGATATCACATTCTCAGTGATGAAGGCAATGCAAGGCATTTTCGCGGGCGCTTTTGTGGAATTGGCCTTTGCAAATCAATCTCAAGGCGGGGCTGTGCATCTGTAATTCGCAAAAGAGATGGAATCGACGCCACGAATACTATGGGAAGATAGACGGACTTGCACCACACATTGAATATGTCAATGATAAACAAATTCGGTGTTAATGTCTGGATGTATGCTTGCTGCAAAGACGGTGCAGCGTGGAAGGCCATCCGAATATGGTCTTGGCGCTGTTGGGGCTCTAGCATCGTCCCCCCTCAAGTGCCTGCAGTTGAATCAGATCTGGCGTCTGCTGACCGAAGATACCGTTCATTGCATGCATGGTGGAGATTTCGATAAGTTCGGCTAACGCCATAAATGCTGATACACATACGTTATCCCCATCGCTATGCATAGAAAAGTGCTAGTTGTGAGTGACTTTTACACCCTCTTGTTGCCATTCGCTGGAAACTCATCACCAACAATTAACCTCGTCCCAACGTTCATGCTTACCAGTTCCTGCACGAGAAGTTTCGCTGCGTACGGTAACACCATCTTGACTACCTGCCCAGGTGGCCCACCAGCACTCTTGCACCGTTGACACCAACCTCCGTAGCACATGAACCCGCACTGCTCGCACACCTCGACTTCATGCTTGTCACTTGACAGCATCAAGCGCTCACGCAGGAGCTGCGAGGCACCATACGCAATGAGACAGTCGCGCTCCATCTCGCCCAATCTCAACCCTCCGTCTCGCGAACGACCTTCCGTCGGCTGTCGTGTCAAGATGGCTCTTGGGCCACGGGCACGGGAGTGCATCTTGTCCATGACCATGTGCTTGAGTTTCTGATAATAGATTGGTCCTGTGAAAACGTAGGCCGGGAGCGGTTCACCAGTGATGCCACTGGTCAGGTAGTCCTTGCCACCATAATTGAAACCGTGGGCTATGAGCTGGGCTGACATCTCTTCAACCTTGGAACCACCGAACGCCGTGCCATACTCAAAGTTGCCACTGAGAACGCCAGCTTTTCCAGCCACGAGCTCGAGCATCTTACCCACAGTCATCCGTGATGGGAAACCATGCGGATTCATGATGATGTCCGGAACAATTCCTTCGTCAGAGAAGGGCATGTCTACTTGCTCCGCGATGATGCCAACGACTCCTTTCTGACCATGGCGGGAAGAAAACTTGTCACCAACTTCTGGACGGCGCGTCTGACGGGTCTGTACCTTGATGAGCTGGTTTCCTGACTCAAGTTCGGAAACCAAGACTTTTTCAATGTAGCTCGGATCTGCCAGGCGATAGATCTGCGGTTGAGGGGTGAGAGTTGAGCCGCTACCGTTCGAAGCGGAGTCGGATCCCACTCCGGAAGAGTTCGCGTTGTCAGGAACGAATTTGTTGATGTAGATCTCTCCGCTAGAGATCTTTTCTCCCACCCGGGCAAGTCCATCAACATCGAGAAGGGCATATTTCTTGATTGGAACGTCACTCTCCTTGTTAGGTTCTAAAAGCGAATCCTTGGATCCGCTCGCGTACATTTTGAGGTTTGTCACATACTTCCGGAAAACCTGGCATCGGCCAAACCCTCTATCAACCGAAGCTTTGTTCAAGACTAGCGCATCTTCAATGTCATACCCAGAGTACGACATGACAGCCACAATGGCATTCTGGCCCGCGGGCAGCTTGTCATACTTGACCAACTCGATGGTCCTCGTCTTTACCAGTGGCTTCTGCGGGTACACCATCGTGTACAAGAGGGTGTCTATCCGCAGAAATTGGTTGCTGGCTATCGCGCCGATGGCTTGTTTCCCCATGGCACATTGATATGTGTTTCTGGGTGACTGATTGTGGTGTGGATAGGGTATCAACCCGGCAACAGCGCCCAGAATAGTAAATGGCTCGATTTCCAAATGTGTGGTTGTCGCATTAATGTCAGACTCGTACATGGCAATGTTTGAGTCATTCTCTTCGTTGACATCAAGGTATTCAACTAGGCCACGAGCAAGGAAATCATCGAAATCCATAGTGCCAGTGCGAAGTGATTTGAGGTATCGGGTAGTCACCTTCGACAGCCTTTTCTCGACAACAATAAGTGGGCGACATATACGCCCTTCGTCTGTGGCAATGTGAACGGTGTTGTGATGATGATTGATGTGGATGGACACGAATTCCGAGACACGGCCGGAGCGACGGAGACGGCGAAAGGAGTGTAGAAAGTGAGCAGGATGGCGAGTTACCGCAATCGGCGTCCCGTTTAAAAGGACGATGTAGGAGCCTGAAGAGTACAATTCGTTGCCTCCAACACTCAGAATGTCTTCCGCGCCTAGCATGAAAACAAGACGCTTCACAGGGGCCTCCTCGTCGTCGGTTGTGATATGCGTGAGAAGTGCAAGATTCTTGACTAGACCGCAAGATTCGCCCTCAGGTGTGTCGGCTGGGCAGAGCATGCCAAAAGAGGAGGGCTGTAAAGCTCGTGGGCCACTGACCTTCCGTGTCTTTTCAAACTGACTTGACACCCGCGTCATCATGCCCAGTGCGGCTATGTAACTCAGGCGACTTAGGACATGAGTGACACCTGCTCGATCCATTCTGAAACGCTTGAGGTTCCAGTTACCTGTCGCGATCGCTCTGTTCATCCCCTGGGTGATGTGGTTGCCGTGTCCGGTCATGATAAAGGCTGGATCAAAAAGTTCGGTGCGCGCGGGCCTGCGCAAAAGCTTGTCCATATTTGCTTTGATGTCCTGGTTGTACTTCTTGAACAAGTCCTCAAAGAGAAGAGCTAGAAGTTGTCCAGCTAATTCCAGTCGTTTATTTCCGACGTAGTCTCTGTCATCCACTAGTGACGAATCGTGCTTAGCCATCAAGACACGTCGAGCCATGTGGGCAAAGTACAGAGCCTTGGGCCTGAAATTGAGCTTCTCTATTGGAATGTGTGCAACGAGAACTCCGCTAACGGCTTCGAGAGCCTCCTGAACATAGTTGCGTCGGGGGGGTCCGAATCCTGTTGGCTTTCGTGTGATCTTGATGCGTGCTCCAAGATATTCTAGCGCTTGTTGTTGAGTATTGACACCCAGCCTGATGCTCTCCTCAAAATTGACGGCAAAATCTTCTTGTAATACGCCGTCCGCTCCGGCGACAATTGCCATCATTTCCAGGTCTGATGTAACACCCATCGCCTTGAGCAGGATGGTTATTGGGATGTCCTCGTTCAAGATGTTGTGCCTTATGAACAGAAGATCTTTCTTCAAGACCACGTAGGTCTTCGACTTTCGTTCGTGGGTCGAACTTGTGACTGAAGCGGAGATAAGCTCCTTTCGTGCATCGGCTTCGACAATGACACGATTCTTGCTCAGCTGCTCTTGGACCAGAATAACCTTCTCTGTCCCATTCACAATGAAGTATCCTCCGGGGTCTAACGGACATTCTTCCATCCCACACATTTCACTTTCGGTCTTGTTGGACAAAACACATTTCGAGCTCCGGAGCATGATCGGAAGGCGGCCTATGCACAGCCTGCTCCGCTTTGTTCTCATTTTGTTCTTGACATACTCGATATCAACATAGATAGGTCCAGCGTAGGTCATGTCACGTAAGCGACATTCGTTCGGCGTGACTGTGGACTCATTTCTTGCATCCTGCAATCCCATCTCCTCTATGCGACATGGCTTGCCGATGTAGATTTTTTGATATTTGATGTAGAAGTTCGGATCGACATCGCTGAAGATTTTTGGTTCAGCATCGATAATTTTCTGCAATTCCACTTCGACGAAGTGATTGAAAGACTCGATGTGCTGCTTTACAAGCCCTTTGACCTTGAGAAAGGCTGGTAAGAGGTTCCACTTGTCTCTTGCGGTGTCGATGGGCTCGGTCAAAGATTTCTCGTAGTAGAAAGGCTCAAGTGTGGCGTCGAATGCCTCTGAGTGGTGATGCCTCCGTTTTCGAGCCGCACCCTCACCCTCTTCTTCTTTGGCCTTCGAAAGACTGCGGCGCCGTGCACCAGCCTTAGGCATTCTCGGAGCAGAGTCATCCTTCGCAGGCAAGGCTGTGGTGACCGACTTGGATCCAGCAGGTTTCTACCGTGAGGAATTAGTATCCCTGCAACGTGATTTGTGACTGTGCTTGCCTTCGGCGTTCGTGTTGAAGATGGCGTAGCCTGGGGGCCGTCCGGCTTTCTTTTCGGTGGCATCGCGTCAGTCGGTTCTTGCAGTCATGCAGCCCTAAAGGGCCGTGATGCTGCAGTGCTCAATATGATTGTGCAATTTAGCTGACACCTTATCGGGTTATTCTGCCGTTTAAAGCTCTAGGCGGTCAATGATGCCCTGGAGGACCCTGGCTGCCTGGAAAAGGCTCGGACGAAGGCACTATGCAGCTAATGCCGGCCTAGCCAGGGGGGCTCTGCCCGTCCTGCGTCAATTCAAAAATACCGAGGCGGGGCTCAATGCGTGGTCCCATGCGTCAGCCTCTCTCAACAATTTGCTGTCGACAATTGGGGGAATCTTTCACTTCGGCTGTTTGCAACACGTTGGAGATCAGGCCTACAGGCAGCAAATACATGACTACGATTCAATTCACGAATCTTATCTGAGTAAAATTCGCAGAATGACCGACTCTTGGCGGCAGGACGAAAGATTGAGGCAGACATGCTTAGGTAGCAATGCAGATAAAAAGGCAATGCGCACATGTAGGGGGGGAAAGTCGGAGGCTCATCGTGCAAGGTTGGGCACAGCTCTCAAACAGCTTTCTTTTTCTCCGATAGCAAAATGTGATAGTTCATTTTTGAGGATCTATCGATACTCGAGACCGTTCGGTCGGTGTGTTCGAATGGCCCCCTTTTTCTGTTCACACCGCTCCTTTACGTTGCTTCGATTGGGGAGCGATGGCGCGCTCCCCCACATTGACTCTCTGCGCACCACGCCGAAAATTTCTTCCCATTGGGCCTTCATCTTGCTCATTAGGCAGTGTGGGTGCTCGACCGCCATTGGAGACAACGGTTGTGTATGTCTGGTACTCAAATGAGCATCTGACCCATCTACCGTAGTGTCTAGATTGCGTGCCAAAACTACTGCATAACCGACTGACCGTCGGGCTTTTTGCCAGGCCGGGTTCAACCTCGAACCTCCAACTCTGCTCCCTTCCAGCGAAACTCCTTCCACCCACTCTGTACAACACATGTTAGGTTTTGCATATTGTATTATTTCCTGTCTTTCCAGCTTGTATGAGAGAGCTTGGGCGATCGAGAAACCGATTGAAACGCGTTCCCTGCCATCTGCCGGCCTGCATCGTCCGCTTTAGGATTGGCGAAGCGAGCGACGTCGCTCGACCCAGGATTTGGGGTTCAAATTGTCGTTAAGGCGCACGACGCTTTTACTGCAGCCTGCCTTGAATGGTTCGTCAAGACCTCCTTCATTTGCGTATGCAGCGTGCAGGTGTGCAGGATTGTCACAGACCTTCCTCTAAGAAAGCGTCCTGTCTAAACTCGACAATGCTCGACGCTGCACCGCTCCTACCTTCACCGCTAACTCCAGCCATGTGACCTGCGCTCAAATCTGCCACATGTCGCTCCAAAGTTACTACCATTGTTCTGACATGTCGTGTTCTTCATAGACTGCCAACATGGCCTTCTCTGGTGGCCTCAATGAACGAATGGAAGAACTGCGCTTTCCCAACGTCCGATCGCCGAACGACGAGTATCCTTATTCCGGCTATACCTCGCCTCCTCGAGGCCAGAACTCCTTCTTTTCCTCATTCCAGACGCCTTCGAACGATGCACGGTCGAGTCTGCAGCGTCGCTTCACAACCGATTCAAGCAAAATCCCGGGCTCAACGTTTGGGTCACAATATCCACAAATGAACTCGGATTATGCTGCAGCGGTAAGCACTGGTTCTCTAATTCAACTGCTCTAGGAGGATCTTGCGCTTGGTTATGTTCTCGGCAGACCTGAATAGAGTTGAGCAGTGACCCTGCTATTCACTGCGGTCAATGTTGTCGTTACTGTCCCAGGGCAGACACGAAAGCTTGTTCTACCGATCTATAACCACCTTTTCCTGCTCTGACAACTCTCCCAACACTACCTTATGTTCTTCTCTTCTCCCCCCACCCAAAAATGTCTTTTAGCTACATAGTACCTCATAGTCACTAACATAGAATAGCGAGAGCTCAAAAACCAACAACTGGAGCAAATTCGGGCAGAGAAGCGGAAGATGGAAGCTCAGATGAAACTCCTCGAGCTCCAGGAGGAAGGCCTACAAGGACAGGGCAGCAGCACCCAAGATGTCAACCGCCTTAGCGGAAGACTCAACCGTATCAGCTTGACAGCCGTCAGCGAGCCCACTACGCCGCCACCAGAATACAACGAGAACGGCTTTTCCAGTCAATACTCTCGCTCAAATCGCTACTCTATGAACAACATCACATCGCCTCCAGGGTTGGGCAACCGATTTTCTCAGTCAAGCTCTCACCTCACGTCACCTCCGTCTGGAAACTTCTCCAGCAACGGGACGTACCACCAGACTCAGAAACCACCTGCAAAATCGATGCCAGGTTCTCGGCGTAACTCTGATGAGGAGGAGTATTTTCCTGAAGAGCTTCCCGCCAATCGCTCAGTTGCTTCGTAAGTTATCACTTTACTTCCGTTGTCCATTAGCCATAATTTTCGTGGGAGGCATCGCCAACCGATCACTCACCGCCTACTCATTCTCCTATTCTAACAATCTCACTTTATCGGGAACGTACTCGCTGCCAATTCATGTTCGATGGTCTCCTTTGGGGAAGCACTTTTGCTACTTCTTGATTTTAAGCTTCGTTTCAGGGAAGCACTTTCTAATCTCATTCCTCAGTTTGAATCGCTTCTCCATGCCAGTCAACAGCAGCAGACAACCTCAGCGTCTCAGCATGGGTAATTCTATGCAGCCCAACGGGTTGGGGCCTCTAAATACCACCAGCTTCTTGTTCGATGACAACGACGATAAGCATTTGTCGCTGAATGGTACTAGCGACCTCAGTTCTCCTATCGCAAAAGCCTTCATGCAGCTTGGTGGTGATGATATGTTTCCGACTTTGCGCAGTAATGGCACATCTGGCATCGTAAGTTCAACTCTCGGCGCGCTCACAGAGTCTAAATAACTGACATCAACCTCAGCTCTCCGCAAACTCGGCTGCTTTGGATTTGGCCAATTCACGAACTCCCGATCTTGGATCTGAATCCTGGGCTTCTGGCACAAAGCACCGCCCGTCCCATCAAAGTATGCCTCAGAGCGAGCTGAATTTGTATCGCCCTGTCCTTGGCAGTCCGCCTAGTGAGCTTCCCACCGAAATTTCCGCCAGAAAGCCACAGCGCCACTCCATGGGTGTCACTTTCAGTGATTCAACTAAGTTCGAGTCGAGCCTTCCAACAAGCACCGCTTCAATGAGCCGCCCGACTTCACTTCAATCCTCTTATTCGACCAACGACCTTCCAACTGTCAAGACTTCCAACCTTCTTACTTCAAATGTCACCCCACCAAAGACCCACGCTGAGCAGCATCTGCACAATCACAATGCAAGCATGGGAAGAATTCCCCTTGGGGCTGTGAACAATCGTCAAAGCAGGGATCTCGGTGCAAGGCTGAGCTTGACAGAGCCGAAGGCTGAAGAGTCCAGTCAGTCCGCTTTATCCAACCAGTCGGCCTTGCAAGCAAGTGCGGCTCCATTTGGGCCTCAGGTCTCATCCGCGACGCAGCCATCCAGCCTTGTGAACGCAGCTAGCCCTGGTTCAGTGGCATTCAACAACGGTTCGCAGATGTATGCTTACGGCATGCATTCGTATAATGTCAACCAGATGTCCGCTCAGATGGCTTTGAATAGTCAGCTGCAAGCTTATCAGAATCAGAGTCAGGGCAATTTTGGCCAGTATGGCGCGTATGGACAGTACAGCAAAGACAACTTGCAACGAGGTCCTGGACGTCGCTTGCACAACGGAGACGAAGCACGCTTTAACAATATCCCGCTCGAGAACTACCAAGGCAAGCTCTACGAGCTCTGCAAAGATCAACACGGTTGCAGATACTTGCAACGCAAACTGGAAGATGGTAATGCAGAGCAAACCCAAGCAATCTTTATGGAGACGCGCCCTCATATTGTCGAGCTAATGACCGGTACGTTTTGCTCAACTCACCTTATTGTCGTTCACCTACTGACCAACATCAGATCCCTTTGGAAACTATCTCTGCCAGAAGCTGTTCGAGCACTGTACTGAGGAACAAAGAACTGCGCTCATCAACACTGCAGCCCCGAACCTTGTTCCAATTGCCTTGAACCAGCATGGCACTCGCGCTTTGCAGAAAATGATCGAATACGTCGACGCTCCTGAACAGGTCCAGACCATCATCAATTCCCTCTCTGGTCGTGTTGTCGAGCTAGTCCAGGACTTGAATGGCAACCATGTCATCCAAAAATGTCTAAATCGCCTCGGGGCCCAGAACTCCGAATTCATCTACGACGCAGTCGGCAAGCACTGTGTCATTGTTGGCACACACCGCCATGGTTGTTGTGTCTTGCAACGTTGCATTGATCACTCTACCGGATATCAACGAGCCCAGCTCATCGCCCGTATCACAGAGAATGCTTTTGCGCTTGTCCAAGACCCCTTCGGCAACTATGTCGTCCAGTACATACTTGACCTCGACGAAGCTCAGTTCACCAAGCCACTATGCCTCAGCTTCTCTGGCAGTGTACCAGCATTGTCCAAGCAGAAGTTCAGTTCCAACGTCATTGAGAAATGCCTACGCACGGCCGACTTTGAAACCAAGCGCACTCTGATTGATGAGATGCTCGTTGGCAACGAGCTTGAAAAGATGCTGCGAGATTGCTTCGCGAATTACGTTGTCCAAACAGCTATGGACTTTGCTGATACGGAGACGAAGATGAGAATCGTGGAAAATGTCCGCCCAATCCTTCCTGCCATCAAGCAGACTCCTCATGGTAGACGTATTGCTGGAAAGATCATGAGCATTGATGGACAAGGCAGAGCAAGTGGAACCTCTAGTGGTCAAATGACGCCCAACGACAACTCCCATGGCACATTCCCACCTTCCAGGTCGGGCAGCCTTGGGTCTGGACGTCGACAAGTACAAATCCTTGGAGGAGGATTCTTCGGTGGTGCCAACAATTCTTCTCGCATCAGCGGCGGCTACTCCGGTGCCGGAACTCTGGATACCAACTTTGACAGCAGAAACTTTGGCATGAACAGTGCAGGTAGCAGTGTCGAAAATGCCTCAACCATGTTCAGTCCTTTGAACTCTACTCCCAACGGCTCCCAAAACCCGTACGCCCCATACATTGGCAATCAGCCAGGACCAGGCTATTTCTGATAACGATTTGACATACAGACATCACTCGACAAACGTTTGAATGGTGATTTACGATTTTCACGACTAAACGGCCTGTTTTTTTTTTTGTTTCATACCCAACGCCTCGGAAACGACCGCTATCACTTCCCGAAATCGTCCTTTGCATCGCACTTAACAAAAAATTCGTGTAACCTATCCATCAGACACTAACAATTCATGCATGGCTCTCACTTGTACCACACAAATGATGATGAGCTATGTGAGCCCGATGAATCAGCATACTTCTCTGGCGCAGCCCGAGATAGCGGCCCCGTCAAAGACTGAGGTTGCATTACTACGGCGCCTGGATATCTATCTTTCTGCGACCACCGCCTTGACTTTTTTTATTTGAGATTCGAAGAATTGGCTGAGCAGCCATTTATGGAGGCATTTGTGATTGTTTTTGTGATCGTTTTTGAAATTCTGCTGGAAGCTGCATCTAGCCCTCCTGGCAAACCCTCTTCAGTTCCTGTACTCCATAGCAAGCAAAAGCTTTGCATTCTGGGCAAGGTTTTTCAAGAGCACTCAGGTCACTTTGGCTAGACTAGGCCTGACGGGATGGATGAAGTTGGAAGCTCATTGAGCCAAGCAACACAAGAGGCTACTATTTGTACCAACATTTTGCTTAGACCCATAGCAGAATATATTGTACCACCAAAATTTGCTACGATGAAGTAACTACAGGCTAGTTAGACGCGAATTGGGAGATTTTAGAACCCCAAGACGCGCCCAACGCGTAAAGTGCTTTCTTGGCGCACTTTTGACTTTATCCTACTACCAAACGACTGCAGAGCCCAATCGGTAAATGGAGCCCTTGCTGCCCATCGAGTTGCTACAGACCTTGACGCAGAGCATTCCGTGTAGACAGCTCCAATTGAGACAACTAGCGACATTATACAACGTAAGTTCTCGTCTCACATCGATCCCTCTTCCGTCTCTGAACTATAGACCCAGAACACCTTCGCTGCGCCGCCAGCACTCGTTGTCTATGGCCTCGAAGCGACTGGCAAATATGCCACCGTCACAAGGATACTGAATGAAAGGCAAATCGCTTCTGCGACGGTCAAATGCATAGAATGCCTCTCCCTGCGGCACCTATTGTCCAAAATCTTCGTCGCCTGCATCAAGGCTACCGGACAACTGCAAGCTCTCGAGCAATATGATCACGTGGACAGTCTCAATGGATTGACTGTTGGCTTGCAGAAGTTGCTCCAGAACTATGACCAAAAACTGGTACTTGTGCTGGATGGAATTCACCGTCAGCGAGGAGCGAGCCCAACACTGCTCCCTGCGCTGGCTAGGTTGGGAGACGCTGTACGTGCTTCCTACCTACATCTGCAATCGTCCCAACCATGCTAACCATCTAGGCAGTTCCTGAACCTCTCCGTTATCTTCATAGCAACATCGCCGCGACCACTGTATCTGCAAAAAGCTGGTGTACTTCACATATACTTCCCTCCCTTTACGCGCAACGAGCTCATCTCTCTTGTAACTTCACATCCTCCTCCCATCCTTGTGCCGCAGTCCCACCATAATCCCACCTGTGCCGAAACCTCCCTGTTGCAGAAGCTCCACGTACAATTCGCAGCAACAGTTTACGACTCCATCGTTGGACCTACAGCCTCAACCTCCCTTCCAACCTTCCGATCGGCCTGCTCCAAACTATGGCCTCGCTTCATCTGGCCCTACATCTCAGGCGAGCAGCCACCAGGCAAAGCAAAAAATTGGGACTTTGCAAGACTTCTGCTCCGGAACAGAGCTCTATTTCAAACAGAGGCAGAACAGACCCTCGTCGAGCGACTCCAACTGCCAGGTGGCGCATGGACCTTTGAAGAACTAGAAGCAGCCGCAGTAAAGCCGCCAGCGGCCGCAATTGACAAGCCCCTAGCAGGAGCAACGACTGCATCAACAACGACCACCAACCTCTCCACCAAACCACCCCTCCTAAAACATTTCTCCGCCCTCCTACTCACCTCCTCCTACCTCGCCTCCCACACTCCCCCCAAACTCGACATCCTCCTCTTTTCCCGCCTCTCCACCTCGTCCAAATCCCATCGCGTCCGTAAATCCTACCACCGCCGCAAACTCTTCCAGTCACCGTCTTCGAAAGAATTTCCTGCCTCCACCGGAACGACGCCAACCAAGTCTCGAGCATTTTCCTCAGCCCTAGACCTCAAACTCAACATCCCCCGACCCTTTACCCTCGAGCGCCTCCTCGCCATCGTCCGCGCCATTCACCCGCACGGCGTTCCCAACCGGAGAGGCATTGCGGACAGAGTCTACCGCCACCTCGCTGAGCTCGAACGCTTGCGCCTCGTCGTCCCTGCCAGCGGTGTGGGTGCCGCCGCCTCCTACGACGACGAAGAGAAATGGCGAGTCAATGTGAGTCGGGAGTGGGTCGAAGATATTGCACAGAAATGGGGCATCGGGCTAGCCGAGTTTGAAGTAGGAGGGTCGTAGATGTGTATACCGCAGGGACCCTAGCCCTCGTCTGACCAATATACCTAACTTACCGACTTACTCTATACCACTAGCCTTCTCTGTCAGTGTTGTTCTTTTTACGTCTCCATTCGTCAATCGACTATGTCATATCACTCCTGCCGCCCATCCTCAAACCCCAACCCCTGCACACTCCACTCCTCAATCCGGCCTCCACTCGCCGTGACGATGCTCTTGGGCTCGTTGTTCCCACGCGACCGTCCTTCATCCGTCATTCCATCTCTTCCATAGGAGTCACCGGCCAAATCCCCGTAGTGGTATGGGTCATTGGAACAACGAGCACGGATCGCATTGCTGAATTGGATGCAGGTTACTGGGGCGTGGAATCGGTGGGTGTTTAGCGGCGAGGGGATGAGTTTGCCAGTGCGGGTCGAGAAGAGAGATACACAATTGCCGAGTTTGCCGGAGGGGCCTACGAAAGGGGAGCAGTGTGCTGTTTGTTCGGGTTAGCAGAAGGCACAAGAGGATTGGGGTCAGATGGTAGAGGGGAAGGTCGGTTCACAGATGAGGGAAAGAAGTCATAACATACCGGTAGCTATCACGCCCAGAACAGGGTCGTAGTCGAAGCCGAGGCCGAAGCGGTCGGAGGCGTACGAGCCTGGGAAAGTCATATACGGCTTGCTTAGCGACTCCGATAATGGAGCGAAACGGAGATCGTAAATACTCATTGTCTCGAGACCTCTGACAACTATACAGTTGTCGTTCAACAGTGTCCGTGTCGCTGTAACGCCACTCCCATGTTTCAGGCGGGAGGTGGCGTCGTAGGTCCTCAGGTCCACTAGCCAGACAGTGCCTGACCTCATACCGGCAAGCAAGACGTTTTCATCTTTGAAAGAGACGGCCATGAACTCTGAGTCCCCGAGCAGTTTTTCGATTCTATTTCCCCAGCTACGTTCGGGTTGTCTCAAAATAACCACCCCTTCCGAGCACGCGGCGGCGACCTGCCCTCCAGAAGGTGAGGCAGCCATATGCCAAATATCGTTATCGTGGATAGCATAAGAGACACCCATGTTGTCATAATTTATCTCGCGCTCCTGAGACCTCGTGTTAATGGTCGTTTCTCGGGCCTCACCGAACGGCACCAGGTGTATTCTTCCAGGCTCTGATACATTTGCCGGGGTTGCGAATACAACATAGCTCGTCGGGCCGGGGGTGATGAGAAGAGCAGTCACAGCGCTGTCAGTCGCCGTAATACGGAAATGTTGATTCGTGCGGTACGGTGTAAGGGCCATCTGGTGAGAATGACGATAGTGGTCCACAAAATTTGGGTTCCTCGATGCAGTCACCATCGCTGCTGTTGCCTCGTCGATAGCAAACTTCGTGAAGCTTTGCTGCTCATTCCTGGTTTCAAGGATTGTCGTCCTTGATAAGCTGGCTCCATAGTACGCTGCCACCTCTGTCGTGATGTTGGATCCGGAGCAATGCACACTTCCAATGACAGTTCTGAGGCGCAATCGACTCATAAGGGGATGTTCCAGAAACCTTGATGGCTGCACCCTCTCTCGGATGTACCTGGCCTGTGCTGTTTCATTGATTTTCCGTCTCTAGAAAGCCAGGAAGTTAGATATCATCGAATCACATCCAAAGCTGCTCAACGCCAGGGCCAGAGACGGGCTTTGGTTGAAGCGGAGCGGCGGAGAAAAGATATTCTAAGCGAAGCAGAAAAGCTAGACGAACCTTGCTGGCAGCCTTTTGTGCGTCAACCGCCTGCCTCGAGTGCTTCGCTGCACTTGGTATGGCATGGTTTGGTTGTATCTTGAAGTACTTTTTTTTCTCCGGGTCTATCACGCTCTCAGCTATGTATCCAGAACGGAGGCACTCAAAACAGTTAGAGACCGGTAGGAGCGTACCATAGTAGTGCCCTGGTATATCTGGCGCCATCGGTGATGACGCTAAGGTTCGGGACCACGTTGATGTTCGAAAATGGGAGTTTAAGGTTGCTGTTGAGGGGACGCTAGAAAGGCCCTCAGATTCGCCTGAGGAAGCAACAGAAGTGACCTGGTACGGATGTCGCTCTGATTTCGCCCTCTGTGTTCAGCACTGTGAGAGTATATTGAGTGTGATGAGCTATCGCTGCACTGGCCTCGTATTCTGGTTCGAATGCTACGACGATGGAGTAAGACTTTTGGGACGGCACGAGCAAAGCAGCCATCATGACTGGAATGATGAAATCGGACACAGCAGCGCTTGCTTCTACCAACATGGCATAGCCACTGATAGTGAAGATAGTACTTTGTGTAGTAGGATGGGATTTTTACAATCACGACGGAAAACAACACGTGACGAGATCTTACGGTGCTTCTAGGGTCCCGTTTGGAGCGAAGTCGAATCTGAGAATTGCATTCATTAATACCAACAATGCCACCACTAACGCCAGGACTCGCTTCCGGCGTCATAACGCATGCTTAATGCATGATGTAGACCCAATGCTATAGAATAGAAAATCTGCATTCATAAGCATGAGGCATCCGGTGGGGGTATCTTTTCTCTCGGTAACGCCTGCCTCGTCCTCCCAACCATAAACATTACATTAGTCGTGCCGCCTGCATGATGCCATGAGCTATCCATCCCTTCTTCCACCCGCAATCCAATATTCCATCGTCCTGAAGTTCAGGCGTTTTTTTCGTGCTGCGTTGAGACACGGTTCAAAGATACCACGAAATCTTCCACCGATCGCTGTTTCTGAGATTTGCTCGGATTCTTCCCATGCATGATCCGATCGAAACCGACAGAATCTTGCAATAGGTAATAAACCCCCGCCATGACACAGAAGACCCCGAAGGAGAAGATCCAGATACGGACAACCGCGACGATAGAGGTATAGTGCCCACCCTGGAACCAACCAAAGAGGCAGAAGAAGGTGGCAACGATATCAACGAGCAGGATAGCGGCGGTGAGCTGCCATGATGGGATCGAAGACCAGAATGGTCCGTTCGCTCGGGTGATAAAGATTAGCCAATTCTCCGACAGTGAAATCTGAAGGAACAGGATCTCATCTCGGACACCAAAATTTTGCGCAATACCGCCGCCTTCGCCGCCCACAAAGATTGTGGTCAATGCAATCCAGGAACCAATGGCCAAGACCACTCCAAGCAATAGGGACATGCCCCACAGTTTAGGAAGATTCCACTTGACTGGTGTTTTCGAGAACGGAGCATTATCATATGCGATTGCAAGAGTGGCGATGTCGGCGAAGATCGCAATAAATACCACTAGTTGCAAATTGAGGGATTCATTTCGAATCAGGATCCAAAGGCCAAGAAAGATTTCCAGATGCAGGGAGAGTGCGATACGGTACACAACGTAGGCATACATACGATGAAAGATCTGACGAGAGGTTTTGAGTGCATCAATGATTGCGGACAAACCGGGAGCCAGGAAGACAATGTCTGCCGCAGAGCGTGCAGCGTCCGAAGCTCCTTCGACAGCGATACCAGTGTCAGCCTTTTTCAGTGATGGAGCGTCATTGACGCCGTCGCCTGTCATCGCTACTAGGTATCCTCGTCGCTGCAGGATCTCGACGACTTCGTACTTATGCTGAGGAAAGACTTCGGCAAATCCATCCGCTGCTTCGACAAAGTCGTAGACTTCGGAACCCGGCATATCACCGCCACCGCCTAGGCCAAGTCTTTCTGCGTTGTAAACGTTTGTGCCGAGACCGAGCTGACGTGAGGTTTCACGGGCTATGCCTACGGCGTCGCCAGTCAACATTTTGATCGAAAGGCCGAGGGACTTGGCTTCATTTATGGTTCTTGCAGTGTCGTGACGAGGAGGATCGGAGCAGGGCATGATTCCCAAAATCTCCCAGGAACCTTCGCCTCGTTTGCGAGCGACTCCTAACGATCTGAAGCCGCGAGTGGCGAACTCGGCGACCTTGTTCTTGTATGCGGCGTCGACCTCTTCCGGTATGGGATGATCTTCCTCAACAGTCCTGAGGACAAATAAAGGAGCGCCCTTGACACACACGATGCGCTCCCCTTGTGGAGATTCCACAACAGCGCTGACTTTCTTTGAGATAGGGTCGAAGGGATGGAATTGAAGGACTCTATACTTTGTCAAGACAGACTTTGCTCTAGGATAGTATTTGAGTGCTTTCAGGAACGCCTTGTCAATGGCATCAATGCCCTTTTTCTTCCGCGACGCGGCCAGGCATGCAGTGAGCATGAGGTCTTCGGGTTCAACACCAGCCACACAGTACGGCTCTGCCAATGAGAGCTTGTTCTTGGTCAACGTACCGGTCTTGTCGGAGCAGAGGATCTCCACGCCTGCGAGCGACTCGATGGCAGATAGTTTCTGGACAATTGCGTCCTTCTTCGCCAGATAAGCTGCGCCAACGGCCATCGTGGTGGTGACAACAGCTGGCAGACCGACAGGGACGCCGATGATGGTGATAGCGAGAGTGAATTCAAGGATTTTTTCGATACCATTAGATCGGTAGAAGGACGAGATCCAGACTGCTAGCAGGGTGAAGATGACCAATACCAGCAGTACAGTACCGATTCCATTGAGTACTTCTGTGAAGTGGCCGGTACCACTGGAGGCAGCGTTGACGAGAGCTGCAGCACGGCCAACGAAGGTGTTGTCGCCAGTAGCAGTGACGATCATGAAACAATCGCCACGCTTCACGGCCGAAGAAGCATAACAAGTATCGCCCTTGTGCTTATCAACAGCCAGAGATTCGCCAGTGATGGCGGACTGATCAACTTGAAGATAGCCTTCATCTGTGACAAGCCTGCCATCAGCTGGGATAATGCTTCCATCTTCAACCTGGAGAATGTCGCCAGGCACAACCATGGGAGCTTCGATTTCGATCAATAGTCCGCCTCGAAGGACAATTGCTTTCAAGGCGAGAGTCTTCTTGAGCTCTTCAACAATTGACCCAGCCTGGAACTCTTGAATGAAGCCGACCGAAGCGTTAAGCAGCAGCAATGCGCAAATGACACCAAAATCAACCCAGTCTTGAAGACCAGCCGCGAGCACTGCGGCCATCTCCATGACGAACTGTATAGGGCCAACGAAGTATCCCAAGAACTTGAGTATTAGGTTTTGCTTCTCTTCCTTCATCTGATTCAGGCCAAACTTCTTCCGCCGTGCAATGACGTCCCACTCTTCGAGGCCTACCCTCGTATCGGTGTTTAGTAACTCTTCAGGGACGACACGACCGGCCGTTGGGCTTGTGAAATCTTCCTCGATGACGGCAGGTTCTGGATCCTGGGACTCGAGCTCCTCGATCAACGCGTCCATGTCCTCGTCTTCCTCATCAACATCCGACGATGATCGTAACTTTTTCTCGTCCATCAGGGCCTCGCCCCTGTTGGCGCGAGCTTCCTCATCTAGGCCTGCTGTTGGCCTCCAAGGGCCGTTGGAGATGTTTGAAGTCATGGTGGCGGATGTTGAATCGTGAGAGATGCAATATTACAATTACCGGACACCGGTTGGAGAGGGGTAGGATTATTCGACATCAGGCTTTAAGATGCATGCTGGTTGAGAAAGAGTGGTCTTTCGATGAAGATATGGGACATGGCAAAGGGCGCGGCAAGGAGGAAGGCAGAGTGGGCGTCGCGCCTATCTGGTCTGCGAGAAAGTGCGGAATTGACAAACGCAAAACGGTCCCCGCGCCCAGGTTAGTTGCCCAAAGCAATTTAGCCTCCTTCTCTCGGGCGTTATACTAGTTACAATTGGGCGACGGATTTGCAATGCCAAGCCCAGTCCCGCCCGAAAGTCAAGGCTGCTCCAGGCTGGTGATTGGTGAGGAGTGGTGGGGGCCGGGCAGTTTCGCTCGTCTGCAGTCCTACTTAGTATGTGCGAGACGGGTTGCATCAATGCCCCAGCTAGCAGGGCTCATTCAGGCTGTGTATGTGCAACCTGTCACGAGGACGAGACCTATACTTCGTGATCATCAGAGCCTTATAGAATCAAATATCCGTTCTGGAAGGCTGGAGGCAATTCCCGAAGTCGTGTCATAGACTGAAAGGCTGATGAAGCATAAAATGGTCAGCAAAACCCTGTGGCAGCACCACATGACAGGCAGGATGCCTTTCCAGGGGTTTTTGGGGCATTTTCATGTACGTTGCATTTTTCTTCTTGTTAGCAAATGCCCCTTCAAAGCCTGCAATTTTCATGATCTCAGACTTTTAATCACGCGGAAAATGTTTTGCCCTGGCAATAGAAGCGACACCCACCTCGGCCTGAGAAGGGCCAGAATGTCTTTGGCATATTGAATCCATGTACAAATGTATAAGAGAGTGAGTAAGTGACAAACATCATATCCTCGCTTAAGCGGTCCGAAAGTTATAGGCTGAGATCCAACGAATAAGAGAGCTCGATCATAGCTTCCTTCTCCGCATAGAAATGCGCTAGATGACACCTGATTTCTTTACGTGTCGTGTTGGAGAGCGTCGTATATTGAATGGAATACAACTGGAAAGCACTAACAAATAATCTTCCAGTCTACTGTCCCTCGATCACTTGTTGCAAGGTCTCATGCATCCATGCTTTTCGTGAACGTATTAGAGAACTAAATCCAGCCGCCTCTCCTTCATTGTCCCGATATGGCGGACAAGTCCTCCGAGACGTCAATGCCATGGTCCCTGCTTGCTCAGTTCTGTGCCATTGGAGTCGAACCTTATACCGTCGAGGTTGGGCGACTCCTCACCCAGCATTTCACACTGTCAATCAGAGGCGAGCGAAATATCACCCACGCTCTCAACAATCTCGCCCTCTATGGCCGCGGTGATGAGAATCTCTCCTTTGGATTTGGCATGAAACACATCATTCACAATCCTAATCACAATACAACCACATTTGTTCTCACGGCGCTGTGCGGAGTGCTGATGGAGTACTTCGACGAAGAATTCACTGCTAGAGTCTTCAGCGAGCTGGTCAAGCATCAGCAGCTGACTCTCCCTGCGCCCATAAAGCCTCCATTGCGGCAGTGGAAGCGGATGGTGCATGCCTGCAATGGTTATCTCGCCACGACCCGATTTGGTATTGTGGTCGAAGATTTTGTTCAGTTAAACTCGACTGATTCTAAGGGAATCCCGCAGAGCACTCGTGCGAGTCCACAATCAATTGCCAAGGCCTTGCATGCAATTGGCCTCATTTCTTCTGGGAAAGAGAAGCAAATGACAGTCGTGGGTGGCCAGGACGCAGGATGGATTGCTGCGATCGCCGAGTGGCTGTTCGACTTCAAAGTCGTTGTGCAGGGCCAAGATGGAACTAGACTGTACAGCAATTGCGAAAACCTCGAACCAGAAGTTCTAGTAGTTTTCGATTACAATATGGAAGCAGATAGCTCGGTGCAGCAAATGCAGACTAAAGGTTCGCTCTACAGACTTACCCCAGCGGCAGAGCCCGGAGCCAGTCCCGGCATATCGCCGAGCGGGCGGGTAGAGTGGAATTTTCTTGAGAAGGTCTTTGGCGAAAGGTTCACAAAGCTGACTGGTGAAGACAGTGCCAAAACGCTAGGATTGGCAATCGGAAGTGGAGCAAAGGCTTTTGAGGGCCTGGTCGTCGGCAAACTGGACGCAGCTACGGACCTCGCTACCATACACAATATGCAAAGCCTTGGCTCATATGGAGCTGGCTTGGTAGAGACGATGACAAACTGGATGCCCGGGCTACGACGCTCCTCAGGCACGATGAATCGTGCCGTCAAAATGGGGTTCGAAGAAGCGAGTGCATGCTACCACGAACAGTTAACAAAGTTGAGGACTGCCTGCGGACCTTGCGATATATGCACAACCGAAGACAATAGATCCACTATCCAACCTAGGACCGATAGAAACTTTTGCAAACTAGTCATTGTTGAAACCATCCTCGCTCTCGGCCTCGCTTTATCCAAAATGCTCGTGGTACCCGACCTCCTCCCAAAGCGGGCCGGTATCGAGGGCTTCTATGATCGTCAAGTCCGGAAACGCATCCAGACAAAAGACCCTGCGCTCACCAAACTGGAGCATTTCGTGATCGTGTACGGCAATGAACTGCTGCCGATGAATGTGACCAGGCTGGAAGTCTGCGTCGAAATATTCGGAGCATCTGATGACGCACACGATATTCGTGACGGGCTGGTAGCACTCTCGCGTGCGGGCGTCTGTGCCCACCTGGTGGCGCTGGAGGGCGCTTCGGGACGCGGCGCGGAAGAAAGCTTGATTAGGATTGTGCCAGGAACGATTAATTTCCAAGGGAGAGTCTATGACCGCGTCAGTGATGGGAAGACGTTGTGTGATAGCACGTCTTATCACCTTTGGGAGGCGATTGAGACTCAGGATCCGCCGCAGCTATTCTATTGCAATTAAGCTGCTTTTCTTGCTTAGTCTCGGCCACCTGCACCAGCCACATGGACGCTGTTTCTCTGCTCCAAGTTGGGCCTTGACGCCTACCGCATGGTCGTGTGATTCAGAAATTGAGAAGAGAGCTAGGGGGTTTCGCTTGTTGGCATTTCAAGACCAGAACCGAGCAAGATACCGATATTCTTATGTAATCTACGTCATGAACATCAATGCCAGAGCTACAGACACTATGGCACAGCCGGGCTTCCTTCAAAGTAAGAGCAATTGAACCCGTGGGTAGCAAACAAGACTCGAAGAGGGGAGTTGAATAGTAGAAGTGGCAGGAACCCATCCACGTCGACTGCGGAGTAGATGCTTGAGTTCTCGAATGGCAAAGAAAATTGAAGCGCAGGACTGACGGTGGCACCACGATAAGACAAGGCTGCTTGCAGATGGATATGATCTGCGTAGACAAAGGGTTTCGGACCTTTGATGTTGCGAGAATTCGTAATCGCTCCTCCGTTCAACGAGAATAGCTGGATGGGGACATTGTGTAGCCACTATGGAGTGAGAGAACGCAGGCGAAGTGCTTTTCGAGAAGATAGATTGCACGCATGCAAGAGAGAATGTTGTAGTCTTAGCCGTAACAAAATCAGTTTGACTTGTCTTGATTGTGGCGCAAGTACATACGGTCATGAATCGGACGGTGTGGGGAATTTTACCTCCCTATCTCTGTAATGTCTTGTTGTTACACGGAACAGATCTACAGCATCCTGAAATCAAGCACATCCTTGCAGAAAGTTCGTGGTGGAGCATTCCATTTTGTGCGGCCACATTCCGCCAGGCTAGAACCGGCACGAATCTTAGATACGACTGGGGATTCTGATCAGCCTTGCGAGCATAACAGTGTATACATGATCTAACAGTCCTCTGCCACTTTCCCCAGCCCATTAGTGAGAGTTGCGAGAAGAGATCAAGGAGAGGTTGATGGACGATAATTGAACAGCGGACGTGTCGTACGCAGCCGGACAGGCAGGCGTAAGGGAAATTGGTTGGCCGAGTTTCAACATCTGCCATGCATCTTGGAACAGTGGATACCAAACCGTGCCCTGCATAACAACGTTGCAGCTCCGCTAATGACATCTTGCTTCTTTGATTGCCCTTCTGACTCCTTTTCCTTTGTCAAATGAATGTCCAGCACATTTAAGCTTCTCTCCACGCACCCCATGCCTTTCTTGGTAGTTTCCCCTCTCGCACAAGCTCTGTATAAGCCGTGTCACTTTGGATTATGACACCAGCTTCTGACTCAAGTGTCTGTGCTCAATTCCCACTACACAAATATACGCAGTCAATAGCGTAATGTTCTCTCAACGACTTCGACGGGACCACCACAATGACACTTATTTCGAGCCCGCGCCCGAGACCGAGACCGAGATCCCTGATCCTAGCCCTGGCCTTGGCTTTTACCGTCTTCTTCACTTTCAGCCGTCTGGGATCGGGCATCCAGCAGCTTTTCGTGTCCAATAATTTGCTTCATCCGAGCGGCATAGACAAAGAGGAACTCCACGCCCAAGTCGACTTCTGGCGCCGTTTCACCGCAGTATTACGCGAACACGCCCCAACTTCCGCTTCGCCCATACGATTGAGTGACTCTAATCTCGACATCAGTTTTGCGGCAGAAGATCGACATCGTCCTGATCTACTTCTTGTGCCTCACAACTATGTCGATGTTATGCGAGAGGCCCACAATGGCTTCGTAGCGAACATCAAATTTTTGCGCGACGCGGATCGGAAAAGTCTCAAAATCCCGTACACGCCCGGAACAAGGGGCATCGTCTCTACTGCAGGAGGATCCTATCTCGCCGTGTTCGTTATTTCATTGCGCATGCTGCGAAGAACTGGCTCAACCTTACCCGTGCAAGTCTTCCTTGCTAGCCACCAGGAGTACGAAGCTCACATTTGCAACGTCGTATTGCCAGAACTGAATGCAAAATGTGTGGTGCTTTCTGAAATCTTGGATGCAGCCCCGGCAACCGTGGAAATCAGCCGCTATCAGTACAAGATCCTGTCGATACTCTTCTCGTCATTCGAAGAAGTCTTGTTCCTCGATTCAGACGCCTTTCCAGTTCAAGACCCAGAGGCACTGTTCGACAGCGAGCCCTTTACCATTACTGGTCTCGTGCTATGGCCCGACTTTTGGTACACGTCCGAGTCGCCAGCCTACTTTGCTATATCTTCTCAAGCAACGCCATCGCTGAAAGAACGTCAAAGTACCGAGTCTGGAGAGATATTGTACTCAAAACCACGACACGAGTTGTCCCTCTTGCTGGCGACTTACTACAACATCTACGGCCCAGCACACTACTACCCGCTCCAGTCCCAAGGAGCGCCAGGCGAAGGTGACAAGGAAACATATGGATTGGCTGCTGTTGCCCTTGGAGAACCACTCTACCATGTAGCCGAGCCTGTCAGGGCGATCGGTATCTTCAACCCTGAAACCGGCTCCATCGACGGTTCCGCAATGGTCCAGTACGACCCACGAGACGACTACGTCAGGCGCTCGAACAACAAATTCGTCTCCGTAGATCCTGTAGACGCTCCCGCTGCACACCCATTCTTCGTCCATGCCAACTTCCCAAAATTCAATCCTGCGACAATCTGGGCCAATCCTGGGCCGACGAGAAATACGGACGGCAGTTTCCGGCGTGTGTGGGATGATGGCCGGACAATCGGCGGCTTTGGATTCGACGTCGAGCGTCGGTTCTGGGAGGAAATTAAATGGACTGCTTGTGAGCTCGAGACGAAATTCAATAGCTGGAAGGGCCTTGTGGGGGTCTGTAAGGTTGCGACAGAGTACTGGAATGCCGTTTTCGGACAGCGTTGAGTGGGCACACTACAGCGATACAAGATAAAGCTGGATTCAAATTTCTGGCTCCACGCCGAAGAGAGTCGTCCTGGTCGGAAAATTGGCCAAGCCGGTTCCTCCAGCAGTTAAGAGTTTGTCTGGTGCTCGAATGCAAGCAAATCAGGATGCCAGGGCAAAATTGGACCGGGGCCCCATTGATATCATGGCTTGGTTAATGAAACGTCATAGTTGGAAGACAATATGCCATTCACGACATTGCTAACCTAACGTTCATCAACCTAAGCGTCAGCCTTGTACGCCTCCGCAACTCCGTTCTACCCATCCTCATCCGCATACTTCCCACACAATGCCCTCAAGATCCCCATCGCCCCACTCCTATACCCACCCCCGAAAATTGCCCAATGGTTTAGATGGTGGTAGCTCTCATACAGCCTCACGCGGTCCTCATACTCCTCCACCGGCTCCGTCTTGGGCACCAAGGAATGATACTCTCTCATGAACGACCCGCCAAAGCCACCAAACATCTGCATTATCCCCAGTTCGTACTCACTATGTGCGTAGCACGCCGAGGGGTCGAAGACCACTTCTTCGCTAGGGCCGCCGTCCTCACGGCCGACAAAGACTCCGCGGCCGCGGTTCCCGCTCCACAGGTCGCCGTGCACGATCACGGGGCTGATGCCGGCAGAGCCCCCGAGGTGGTCCGGCGCGAGAAGACGCGGCACGACGTGTTTGGCGGTGCGTTCGACGACTTTACGAAGTTCGGCGTCCTTACCGTTGCTTCTTTCGCCACGCTCTAGGATGGCCAGTAGGCGTCGTCTAGCGAAGAAGTCTGCCCATGACGAGGTCCAGGTATTATCTTGAGGCGTATCGCCACAGCACGTCGTGACCGGAAACCCGAATTGCGGCGAGGTGTGCCCTTCCGGCACTGGCGCCGGTGTTGTATGTAGTTTTGCCAGTTTCTGCGGGAGACTCAATCCGCTCCCTCCGCCTCCACTTCCGCTTTTTGAAGAGCTTGAACGGCCGCCGAGGTCGAGGAACTCGGTCGCGAGGAAATACGCGTCTTTGCCATCCAGTTTACCCCAGGCCAGAGACCGCGGACACAGGGACGGGACCACGTCGTTGATGGCGTTAAGCGAGGCGTGCTCGCCTTCGAACATGGTGGCCGCGGCCGAGCCGGGCGAGGTCTTGACAAAGAGTGACGTCGTGGGCGTGGTGAGGCGGAAGGTCGAGGAGAAGCCGGAGCCTCCGTGCGCGGCGATCTGAGTGCCAGAGGGGTCGAGGGCGAGGGCACGCAGGATGGATGGGTCGATTGAGGGCGGCATGGTGGTGTTGTTTGGGATTCCGAATGTGTGAAGTGTATCTCTTCAATGTAAGCGTATGAGGCAGTAACTTTTGGGCTGCTCGGCAGCTTAGAATAGTTGATCACATTGTGCGTGTTGGGCAAAGCCAGCCAAAACATTCAAATGTCGAAAAGATGCGTTGATGACGTTGGAGAGCTTTGGTTTTGGGCAGGTCAGCCGAATAGTTTCTATGGTCTGACATGTGCTCGTCGTGAGAAAGGCTCACTTCGGTTTTAACTGATATCAACGCTCTAGAATTATAACTGAGGTGCTTTCTGATTGTAGAACGCCGTCGCTATGCCCCAACTCGCAACGCCAGGCTCAATGGCCTCGTTTCACTTCGCTACCGTGGCGTCTTACCCAATTTCGACCCGCTATCTTTTCCTTTCCCCTTCCCTTCAACGTCACTATTGACACCACTGCCTGTCCCGCTTCCCCCTGGGACATTCTTCTTCGCTCTCAACGTCTGCCCCTGGCCTTGGAACTTCGGCTTCGTCTCTTCATCTGCCACTTTCTCCCCTGCCTCGCCCTTCCTCCTTACAGGCTTGATCTCGTACCCAAAGAACAACTTTCCAGGCGGTAGGCGGAGAGGTTGCGGGCCATTGATTCGTTTTGGAGGAATTGGTGGCTTTGCGGGGTTCGTCGATGCGCCTGCCACGGGCGTGGATGCCTTCGGTGTAGGAGTTTTGGCGCCCTTCTTGGCGTTTAGGCGCTGGCCACCGGTTAAGAAGTTCGAGGACACTGCTCTCGCGCCTGCCGCTGCTGTTGTGGCTGTTGGAGCAATCGCCGCGTAATTGATTGACTGCGCCATCGTCCCTTGGAAGTGCATCTGGCCACCGGTGGGGATACCTGCTCCGCTCCTAGGCGTGCTTGTCCCGCTTGTTCGTTTCGGCTCTTCATAGCCGACAGGTGTGGCGAAGTCGACTTCCAAATCCGTCTCCATAGTCACAATGGCATGTTGGTCTGTATCGGGTTTAATCTCGAGAACGGCAATATCGTAGGTCTGGTCGTTGTAGGCGAAGGTGAAGATGTCGCCTTTGGTGAGGCAGGAGAAGTTGCGGAAGGCATTTTCGAGGACTGCGCGGGGGTCAGAGATGTCGAGGAAGGTTGGAGATTGTGGTTGGAGTTTGACGAATTGGCCGGGTGGGAGATCGGTAGATTTAATTTGGAGGAGGTCACCGGCGTCGAGAGAGAGGGTCTTCATTAGCTGGAGTATGGGTAAGCAAGATGAGGTTAGAGAAATCGAGGGCTCATGATGCTTACCCAGTATGGTAGATAAATTCTGCCTTCTTCTGCAACAAATTCTAATACTCCTGCATGCGTAGTCTTGCCTTCGTTGCCGTTGATCAACTCAAAGATCATGGGATATGTTATGTGTAATCTCGTCAACTTTTCGAGAGCAGATGGTGGTAGGAACACTTTGCCGCCGTAATTTGCGTATTCTCGTTCAGGGCCGTTCATCATGACAATGGGATAGCACCTATAGTACTCGTCGAACCGTCGCATTGAGGCACCCGTTGGCGGCCGTCGCATGAAGGCGCCGAAGCCGCCCATGTCACTGGGGTAGAAATCCTGCAAGTAGGAGTTAGTTGTTAGGACAGATTTTGTGCTATGCAGCATACCATGTTGGTGATAAAGCTCCAAAGAGTAATAGGTGCTGATTTGGTTCCGGTCAACACGGTCTCAGTCGGCAGGGGAAATTTGTTGCTGGGAGGCGCTGTCAGGTGTTGCTTTGGTGGTGCTTCGAAATATGGACAAGCGAATGGAGACTTTTCGAGGGAGCAGACTATTCTAAGAAGCCCTTTTGGCGCGGTCTGGGGTTGTGGGAGTTTCGAGTACAGAGTACGTACCTCAGACGTGGGAGGCTTTCAGTTCCAGGCGTCAGTGACGCAAGATCGGCCGCTAGAAAGACTTCCGATGTCTCTCCGCAATTTACACCGCAGTCTACGAGAAAGATCATAGCAACAAATATTCCATACCCCCACTGGGAGAAGCAAATATTTCTTGCTGAGACATCGCACCGCATCTTTCAATGTTACAATATGTCGCGACAATCTGCACGCCCAAAGCGCGCTGCCGAGGACTATGTCAGAACCCATGATACCGACCCCAAACATGGCGGCCCTTCCAAAAAACCTCGCTTTGATATTCGCAACCCTTCTGCCCTTGCGCCCGACGCCCTAGAAGAAGACGCGACGCTGGACGCAGATGTCATTGGCGGCCGTGGACAGCAAGTACGGCGGAATGCCGTCAATATCGACGGCTACGATTCCGACTCAGACAACGAAGGTTTCGACGCCAGGGCAGAGGCGAAGGCGAAGAACAGGCAAGCGGAATCCAAAGAGGAGATGGAAAGCGACATGTTCGCTGACCTCGCCGAGGACTTCAAGGATGGAGATGACTCGGAAGGAGACGAAACTCGTAGAGGAGGGAAAAAGAAAGCTGTGAGGTTTCTTGACGAGGATGAGATTGAGGGGCAGATACGGGATTCAAAAAGTGGAGGCCATGTCTCCGCTGACTTTAGTCTCAATGGACATGCCAATGGGAAGGGGAAGGGGAAAGCCGTCCGGGACAACGAGGTCGAGAGCAGTACCGACAGCGACGTTGATGATGAAGTGAGGGCGGAAATTGGTGAAGACGTGGATGAAGAGGTGGGTGCTGGTGGAAAGAAAACACACGCACCCAAGCTCGATGCTTTCAATATGCGGAATGAGAATGAAGAAGGCCGATTCGATGATCAGGGCAACTTTGTGCGAAAGGCCGCTGATCCGGATGCCATCCATGATACGTGGCTAGAAGGACTGTCCAAAAAGGACATGAAGAAGGCGAAGGAGGCGGCGGACAAAAGAGATCAGGACAGGAGACAAAGGAACGCTCAAGACGATGCCATCTTGACTAGCGATGTCCTCAAACGACTAATCCCAATGCTCGAGCGCGGTGAGACTGTCCTCGAAGCTTTGGCGAGGCTCGGCAAAGGTAAGGATAGGAAGCCAAAATGGCAGAACAAGCACAGAAATAAGAGAAGACAAGATAGCTCAACAGATGAGATAGCTATGGGTGGAGAGGACCCGGCGGAAGCCCGGAGGAAGGACGCAGTGGAAGCCATTACAGTCGCGGCAGACCTACTGCTCACCCGAGGGCAGCCAGAGATATACGATGCAGAACGGGAACTCCTCATTCGCCAGTATCGCAGAGAGACTGGTGAGGATTGGGTAGAGCCAGATCCTGGTCAGAATGGTCACCAGAACGAGTCAGAGCCCAAGATGTGGGAATATAGGTGGGCAGATGCCAGAGATGGGAGAGAAATACATGGACCTTACGAAGGATCCATGATGACACAGTGGAACGACGCTGGCTATTTTGGCGAGGGCGTCGAGTTCAGGCGGACGCCAGGCGAAGGAGAATGGACTCGCGTCGCTGACTTTGTATGATTCTTCTAATTCTGACCCAATGATACCCGCGCCCCTCTGCGCTTTCGAAATCCGGATTCTTGGCCACTGACGACCAAAAGTGTCTCGTACAATTCTAGGTGCGTTTCGTGCTACTTTAGAGAAGTTGCTCCATGGAAAACTCGAGGCCCAGGACCCCTAAAACGCCACGCTGAATTCATCAAGAGATCTCCATTGCATCGCCGTTGGCGTACGCGAAACTGACAAGACCCTCTTCGCCGATGAAATTCTTCTCGAACTCGCTGACAAACTTGACACTTCTGGCTGGATCGTAGAATAGCTTGTAGCTTCGTTGCACATCTTCAATCCCAACCTCTTTTGCTTTCCGCTTCTGGCTCAGTAGAGTAGATGTGGTGATAATGTTGCTCGCATACCGCAGCCCTGACTCTTGGCCAATTTTCGTCAACAACGCAAGCGCGTCCGGGTGGAGGTCAACCTCCTCTTCCTGCGCCCGAATGGCAATAATCTGGGAAATCTCTTCTTGTGAGTACGGCTGTGTGCTCACTATGACGACTCGGTCGAGGAAGTCAAGAGGTAGGCCGTGTGGTGACCGGTAAGTCGTCCCTCGTATTCTTGAGTTGCCCCTATTGCTCGCCATTATCACAATTGGGGCGAGTTCTGCCTCCAAGGCCCTGTTAATATATGAGAAGCACTCAATGTCGAGCATGTGGACTTCATCGATGAACAGCACCCCAGGTATTATGTCAGCCTTGCCCTCTTCTTTCCATTCACCAACCTTGGTGTTGATCTGATCTCGAATCTCGCTGTTGATCTCCCCAGTATCGCCTGAAAATAGAGCGAGGAATCCTTGCGTCCTCGAATTGATGACATCAATCTCATGCAAGCTGACCGTATGCACGACTTCTTTGCGTACTTGTAGCTCCCCATCCGGGCATTGGACGAATTTCGTGTCAGCTCCCATCGCATCGTAGTCTCGCGACCTGGTGTATGACCGGCCAAGCTTCGTAATCTTGCCCGATGCTTTGTCTATTGAGATGACATCGCCAGCCATCACTCGTTCTTTGGTCATTGAGTCGATCATCTTGGTGCCCATGTCGTATATTGTCTCCATATCAGTGGTCTTTATCGTAAGTTTGCCTTGCTTGTTGCCCTAAGCAATGTGGTCAGCCCCCACTCTTTTCATAGTGCTGGAGGACTTTCTCACCCCTGAAACGCTTCGGTCAATTTGTATCTCAACGACCTCCCCTTCAATGATCTCGCTTTCCTCCTTTATTCGTATGCCAATCGACTTTCGAAACGCTTGTGTGAGAGCCTCGGTCTTCGACATCTCTAATGAGAAGATTTCAGAGGAAGCGAGCATGGTAAAGGGCACGTCAGGTCCTAGAGATTGAGACATTCCCATTGCTATGGCTGTTTTTCCAGTGCTTGGAGGTCCGGCAATCAGAATTGCTCTTCCAGCGATCTTTCCGTCTCTGACCATCTGTAGTATCACGGCTGCAGCTTTGCGAGCCTTCTCTTGTCCGACGAGGCCTTGTGACGAGGGTCGAGCTTCTAGCGTAGCGAGATCAACACCAAGACCGCGAATGTGAGAGTGCGCTGCAATGAGATTGAGGCCGCGGACCTCCCTGCTTTCCGCGATGGTACTGATTTGCTGCAATGATTCAGTATGTAGATTCCAAGCAAGCGAACCACACTTACGGCCGCCATTGTTGCAAAATCCCTCCAGGAGAAAAGAAAAGAAAGACGTGAAATGACTTGCTTTCGAGATCAGACGGGCCTCCTATCACGCAAGGCTCTGAAAACCAGAGTGCTCGGGCCAGAATTTCTCACGCAAGACCAAAAAAGCCATCGCGCTTGGTACCGCGCCCCCAGTTAAGGTTCACGCTGGTGGCACACTAAATTAGCTGCCGTCTCCGCAGGCAGTGCTTCAACTTGGACTGGGATCACGCGCAACTCACCATTAGAACCCTTCAAAACGATTCCATCTACGATCCGCTCTGAAGCCTCTATGTAGCGTTGGAGACGCACTGGCGTCTCCTTCTCTCTCGGCTAATTTCTCTGGTATATTATGGTCCAGCTGTTCTACCGTTCTCACAACTTCGTCATCCAGTCATAAGAACCTCAATTGAGTGCACGGATAAGAGCGTGCACAAATCTCAACGGCAACAGATGCTAGGACTTCCATTAGCACTGGCACAAACTCAGAAGGTCAATAAACACAGGCACTGAACTCCGAAAAGTTCTGTCTCCCACTCAACATCCCAGCATTTGATACCGTCGCTACCTTCACCGCCAAAAGCTATTACCAATTAAGAAATATCGTCTTTGTATTCTTCACACAACCTTTGGATACGCTGCTTGGAAGGGAGATACAGCAGGGTGGAAAAAAAGGGAGAACGAGGGAAGTGGTGGGGTGGCCATGCCCCCGAAGGGCTGGCTCGATACGCGTCTACAATTTGGATACAGGTGCTGAAGTCAAAAGCTGAGTAACGTCATTTAGACCACGATGTCTGGGTCTAGGCGGCGTACGGAGACAGAATTCAGCAGCACGGCATTCCGGCGCCCTTCAAACAACCATTCAGAAGATTCCAGAGAGCGTGGCCGAGGTGAAGACAGGAGTTTTCGGGGGGATCGCTCGTTCTACCGACGAGACTTTGCACGAAGTCGAGATCGAACCCGGACTTTCGATGGTGATGATGGCCAAAGGCGAAGCAATTCTTTCAGTGTGGATGCAGAAACAGGTCATGAACGACCTAGGTTACCATCCCGACAGAGTATGCAAGATCATCGCTTCCTTAGGCGACAATCGCCGTCTCCTGATCCGAAGAGAAATAGCCTTCATTCTTCGCCGAAGGTCAACTCTGGAAGTCGACCCGTCTCACCTAATGGTGGTCCACCACGATCAGAAGCTGCAACATCAGTTACTTCCATGCCGCCACCAACACCAGGTTCCAAGCTTCCGACTGTCGACGTTGTCACCGAAGAGTCCGCTACGAGTTCGAAGACTGACGGGTCAGACCAAGCAGCCACTAAAGACCCCAGGTTACGGAGAATCAACGAGAAATCGAAGCCAAGCTCAGAGACCACTTCTGCATCCCCAGTCGTCGCTCCGCCCCAATCAATTACCTCTTCAGTCATCAATTCCCCTCCGAACACGGATCAATCTAGGGGTACAGAGACAGGATCTGTAGAATTGACACGTGATCCATCGAATGGACCAAGCTTTGTACCCCCCACTTCTGACACGCCACTTACAGGGCCCAGCAATGTCATACAAATCGTGTCAGCTGTCTCCGAACCCACAACGCGAAAGCCCTCAACCGATGATACAGACGTGATCATGACTGATGTCAATCAAGCGTCTGCGATCGTCGCTTCAGCAGCACAGGACCGGAATACAACCACACAACCATCGGAGGACTCTGCAGCGGCCCCGAACCTCATGGAATCTTTTGTGATGTTAATGACAGGTTTTGCGGACCAGGTCTCCAGCACGTCGATTCTGAAGTATAAGAGGGAGGTTGCTAAACAGAAAAAACAACGTTGCGTTTACACTGATGAAAGGAATCAAAAAACCTTCAAAGACTACCCTGTGACTATAGAGCAAGGGGCACAAGCGCGAAGACTTGCCGAGCAGGAGCTCGCCAGCGTCGATCAGAAACTGAACGATCATGTCAGAGCCCAGAATAAGCTTGCACGAACGATGGCAGAGCTGTTCGTCTCTCAGATCGAGCAGCAGAAGAGTGCGCAAGAGATACATCCTGAGCAAGCCATGATATCTCAGAAGAATCTGGAGAGGGTCGAGGAGCTGTCAGCAAACCTAACTGCAGCATTGGCAGAGATAAAACAGGTAAAGCAGAACGCTGCTAAATCAGTCAAAGAGGCGTACGAGCTCGTAGAGCGGGCAACGTCTACTTGCAAAGATGCACAACAAACAGCACAGAAAACGTTCACGCAAGTTAACGAAGTCACTGTAAGGGTGAACGAACTCTTTGCGAAAGCATCTGGCGCCCAGATGGATGCCCAGCAAGCCATTCGAAAAGCTGCCGCCCTTGACAAAGACACCTCAGAAGATCAAGCTCAGATCGTCAAGATAAGGGGCCGGGTAGGAGACCTAGAGGATGATATCAAGAGTCTACGACAACGGACTGCGGATACTGCATACGATGTGAAAAGCCTTTGGGATGCCAAAGCTGAATCAGCTGTTCTCGAAGATATGCGGAGGGACATCAACGGGGACACGGCTCATTTGAAGAAAACACAAAGAGATTTGGCAAGTCAAGTCAAGTCTTTGGAAGTTATGCAGAAGAAATGTCTTCAATCATACGAAAGCCTTGCACCTGAAGTCGAGACAAACAGCAAAAAGATCGAAGAATTCAACCTCTCACCCAAAACGCCAGGCGCCACTGATCGAAAGCGTATGTATGGGATTGAGATACGCAAAGGTACCGCTTTACCAATCCAGCAATCCGAATCTCCCGTGGAAGGTGTTCAATCAGACCTGGAAACTTTGCGGCGATCTTTCCAAGATTTGTCTCAGAAGATTGAAGCTTCGGCCGCTAAATCTGACCTTGTTGCCCTTCGCGACGCGATAGCGAGTACGCAGGTTGAAATTGGAAAATCCAAAGAAGAACTTTCGACTTTGCTAGAGTCACACCGAAAAGATGCCGAGACCGATCGCGATGATCTTAGAGAACTGACGAAAGAAGTGGACGAGCTACATGCTGGCCAGGATCAGATTCGAGATACTTTCACTGCACACAATGAAGGCATCACCACGAGGGTTGACAAAGTCGAGAAGGAGATCCATGAAATTTCGGTAGAATTAAGAGAAGCAAGGGAAGAAGCCGAAACAAATGTTAAGAAGCTCAATGGCGTATCAAAAAGAATGGAAGCAACAATGACAGCGGCCGCAGCACGGCCCACTCCACCAAGTGCCCCTCCTACGCCACAGATGCATCAGTCTACCCATGCGCCTGGACGCGGATCCCCCCCCCCCGGCAACGACAACGGCAACGGAGCCTTAGCGGTGAAAGTCAGCGAGCTCACTCGTGATTTATTGCGTCTTAGTAGCTACGTCAGCGGTCAATTCTCCATTTCACCGAACCTACCTGGTACCTTGAGCGCTTTCGATCAGGCACTGCTGAATCTTCAAAGCCGATTCAATAATCTTACTACTGAACCATTGGTCCGAGCGATGGTCCAACAAATGCAGCTGATGTATCCCTACGCATCCAATACCCAGAACGAGATCAGATTCGTCCGAGCTGCGGTCAGTGAGCTAGAAAAGCTACCTCCAAAGATTGACCTGCTCACTACGCAAGTGGATTTACATACAAAGGGCATCGCAAAACTAGAGCAGAAGATTAGTGACCAAGAAAAGGAGCGCGTCTCCAGTGACAACAAGCAAGAACGTTTAGTCGCGCATGTGAAAGAGGAGCGAGATAACTTGAAGCAGCATGTGCAGGAGCAGCATGAGAGACTCAGGCAGCATGTGGAGGAGCAATACAGCCAATTGGACGAGAGCATCGCGGCGGTTAAGGAAGAGTCGGCCTCAGGCATGGCCGAAGTGGCTGCGAAAGTCACGAAGCTAGAGCAAGTGGCGGATTGGTGGGCTACTACGAAAAGGGCTGAGAGATTGTCTCGGCTAAGTGACAATGAGGTCCCCCCAAAAGCTGCCACACAACTTGAAGTCAATGGACCGACGAGTCCCCGCGCCTCACCGAAGCATCGTCGCGTATCAAATCAAACACCAACCGGTACGCCGGAAGAATCTGATCGGGAAGCTCTTCTAAAGCAATTTGATGGCTCAGCTCGTAACAGAAGGCCTACTCCCAAGGCAGTTGTTAGCGACACAGATGACTCGGATGCACCATTGGCACTCAGTAGGACGAACTCTTCGAAATCAGTTACTGCAGCTTCGTTGAATGGGCACGGAGCAGGCACTTTTGGAAAACGAAAAAGACCGCTTGACGTGTCGGATGAGTTTGAAGAACTAAGGCCTCTATCTGAGATCTTAGGCTCGCCGGCGAAGAAAAAGGTTCCTCGTCGATCGTGAACAAGGATGGCGATTTCATTCAATCATTGGCTTCTAAATCGGGTTGAACTTGGTTACATTCGATTCGTGCATAGCGTGGCATTTCGGTATGGCATCTGAGGTGTCAAATAACCTAGACTCTTCTGTCTGAGTTCAGAGAAGAGCTCGATTCCGGTGTTGGGCTTTCATGGCTGGGTGGCCTTCTCTTCGTGGACTTACACCATATCATTGAATTTTACGGCGTTTAGCAATTCAGAATATACTTCGTCATCGCATGATCCGCTAGCTCGTTGCTTTTGCAGGCATATCCAATAAATTCTGTACCATGATAACTTTAATAAGCCTCTCTGAGCCTCCTGGACAAATCCACTACGCCTCCTATATCCCCATCATGGTCGATAACGCCGCGTCAGCATCTTGGAAGGGTGTGCTGTCTTAAGCTACCTTTTTGCGAAGTGTTGAGCATGAGATAGACGATGTACGAGAGGGAGCGTATGTACGCAAGCGAAGACCGTGCTGTAAAGCGAGTTCGGATCGAACGCTGCCCAAAGCAAATCTACCCCCTAGGTGAGGTTGTGACGAGTCTTCGAGAATCTAGGCCACTTGCTGAGGTATCTAGTAACGTATGCAATCAACAATTGTCGTCCCGAGCAGAATCGATTGGAGCGTGTCGAGGACATTGATTGTTGTTAAAGCTATAAACGTCTTGGCGCCAGGTGGGTATCAGAGCCAGCGCCCGACTTAGGCCGACAACAATATACCAGTACTACCGGCATAATTATGAACGTTTGAGAAACCAGAAGTAAAACGCCAGCACAGCAACCGCGGTTTAATATGCGGCGCCGAGCTCAATGGCTTACCCAGCGCCGCCGAAGTGAGCAAGGCAGCAAGAAGAATTGCTGCTTCAGAATCCCACGCAAGATTATACGATAGATCGGTGGGGAATGCAGCTGCGAGACCGAAGGCATCACCACGCTCGTTTGTCCTTGACAAATGTCTGGGACGGCAAGGCAGTGAATTCAGATCGTTCTTAGCGGTTTTCCTGACGCTGAACAGGCACTGTCTCCTAGCACTGTTCATCCCTGCTTATCACCAAATGGCTCTAAATAGTGCAACACTTTGAGACTGCTGCAGAAATTGCTCCAACAGCGACAAAGGTAGCTTGAGACGGTGTTTGTGGTGGTCAGTGAAACAATATCTTGCAGACGCTGCTACTGCCTACAAACAGTGAGTCACTTCATGCGTGTCATGTGACGCTATGCTGCCTATTAGGTTTCGCTAAATTATGAACCACAGAACCAGTACAGTGGCACGTCAAAGGTTGCAAAGCCGAAGCTTATTGATTTCCAACGTAAAAGTAGTAAGTTCCTGCGGCATTCGTCCTACAGCATTTGTCTTGAAGCAGAACTTTCCAGACAACTCGGCTTTCATAACTTGAATCAGGTGTGATCGCTTTCTTGGTTTCTGCAGATCTTGAACGCAGTACTCAACAACAAAAATGGATCTCCTTTCAGAGTTGGAGATCATGGCCAATAACATTGTGGATGACTCCGATGCTGTGCTAGAGCTCGAGTTACCTGATTCTGTGATCACACGATGGCAGCAGCTATTCTGCTACACTCGTGCAGAAGCTATCTCTCGCATCGAGCAACACCGAAGCAATTTCTCAAGGGAACGAGTGTCCGACGAGCACTGGGAGATGGTACGTTGTGTTAAGGAAGTTGGTGGGTACGATCGTGAAGCTTATGAGCATGAGATCCAACTGGGAAGGACGAAGTACGTTGCTCTCCTCGGTGAACGGGACCAAGACACAGGCCTCATGATTACTATCCCCTCCGAATAGCCCCTATCAGGGTCCCCTGCGAACCCTAATATATGCTAACAAGAAATGATAGGCCATCGAGAGCATGCAGTGCCGTACGGGCTGATCCATTCGTTAGCCAAGCCTCCTCGTGGAGCACCTACATCCTCAAGCTCGAAGGACCACTGGACACAGCCGCCAAGGTTCAGGAAGCGGCCAACCTTCAGGTACTCCCTGCTATTACCACTGGTATCGGAGAATTAGGAGAAGCGAGCTTCGTTA
>Ga0335072_10000659_pt1 | contig 63359 bp, 51 predicted proteins | sample Lox_Sample_21_FD_206725 | JGI IMG/M metagenome (GOLD analysis project Ga0335072, IMG submission 206725) | Soil microbial communities from Loxahatchee National Wildlife Refuge, Florida, United States - Lox_Sample_2.1 | ecosystem: Environmental > Terrestrial > Soil > Wetlands | place: USA...
CGCCAATGATAGTAGAGCTGCTTTTCAGCCCTTCGAATTGGAGTGCTACAGCTGCATAGGTCAAATACTGGCGTGTGCAGAGATGCGCCTCATATTGGCCAGGCTTTTCTTTACCTTCGGCGTTGGACTTGCGGATGCCGCGGATGTATGGGAGTGGGGAACTCAAGAGACGTTCACCTTTTGGGAGAAAAAGCCATTGAATGTGCATCTGAGTCTTTTGAACCATTAATTCTGAGATGGTATGGTCCATACTAGGATTTTCTGTTCGCTCACATTGCGTAACGTCTATGGTTTTTGTATGCGCTCGTCTTTCTGCTTTGGAGAGGGCATCTGCTGTCGACCTGGCCTATCAGATTGCGCAAGTGGTGACTTCCATTCAGCGTAGGACGGGTTCAATGCCTTCTTGCTTCCGTTTCCGTACCCGGTATATATCCTCTAGTTGATAAAGACGGTCCACAAAGTCTGCAAGGCGCACCAAGCTTTCGTTCTCCGTCGATTTAACTCGACTTTCACTAACACCTCTTCGTTGATAGCGAATATACTACGGGGACTATGCACGGAGTCTTACATCTCACAGAGAAGAGTAAATACGATTAGGAAGTTGTGATAAGTGAAGTCATTCGATGCAGAACATTTGGCGGAGTTGTGCGATGATGCCACGTGGATCAAAAGTCAAATCATCGTAAACGCGGGAGCTTGCGCTGTGCTTTGTCAACCTCACGCATGAAGTTGACCGTTAACCCCGCAAACTCATCATCTCGCTTTCGCTAAAACGTAATGCGATGCAGGAACTCTTTTGACCTTCCCCATGATTAGAATAGGCGGTGAGTTTTTTGATACCAATCCAATAAAAGGAGGATTGAAGAGGCGTCCTAAGTGTCAGCTAACGCCCTGACTCGGAAAGTCAAAGCCACAGAGACGACTTGCAACGACTGCAGTAAGTGCTTGTCCTGACCACCGCTACCGGAAGTTCTAGGCCACCAGCTTGAAATCTCCATTCGTCGCTCGTGCGTGATTGTGCGAGCTATCATCGATGTTCAAGGCATGCCACCTTCTTTGTGGTTTAGGTATTGAGAACTTATCACCAACAAAACTTACTTTTCGTTGCCCTGCGTTTGAGTACCTACCTGCGTTGAGGCAATTCGGATTGTCCAATGAAGAATCCCACCCGCTTTGTTGTGCGCCATTGTTTCCGACGACCTTAAACGTCAACAATCTTTTCTCCCGCCCACCAACTGATACCGCGGCTATGACCAATTGTACATTCGTCCCACTCTCCAAGTACGACTGGTCACTCCGCCCAGCTCTCATACCCCTGCCAATTCCTTGGAATCCTACCGCATACTGCCTCATAGCCGGTTTTTGCGCCGTATCGCTCTGGATGACAGTTGAGTTAACTATCCAAGTTTTCTTCACCTTTAAACGACACAGAAGCCTCTATTTTTGGTCCATCCTTATATGTACTTGGGGTGTTACCTTCCATGTCATTGGTCTAATACTCAAGCTCTTCGCCGAGGGGAATTGGATTTTGTCTAGTATCATTTTCAAGATTGGCTGGGTGGGGAACGTAACAGGCTTCGCGTTCGTGTTGTACTCGCGGCTGAATCTTGTGGTCCGTAATCGAAGGATCCTCCGCGCGGTACTCTGCATGATCATCACGGACGCATTTCTGCTTCATACTCCAATCATAATATTCGACTTCGGCATATCCTCTCCTCACCCAGGCATATGGATAATGCCCATGAAAATCATGGAGAAAATCCAGGTGACATGGTTCTCAGCCCAAGAAACTATAATATCGCTCCTCTACATCTTCAACACCCGCGACTTCCTCAAGAACACATACAACCGGCAGACTCATCGGGTTATGAAACTGCTCATTTTTGCTCAGGTCCTCGCTATCCTCTTCGATGTTGTGCTCATTACCGTTGATTGGAACAACATGTTCACCCTGAAGGTCACCATCCATCCGTTCGTGTATGCGGTGAAGCTAAAGATGGAGTTCGTTGTGCTCAATCAACTTCTTGCATTAATCAAGCACGGACTAGCTCCAAGCAATTTTCCAGCTCCCGACGAAGAAAGCCCAGATGCTAGTGCTCCCACCCTCCCACCGAGTGGAAAACACATCCCGTTTTTGTCATCCGAAAAAAACCGCGACCGCGACTGCGACGGGTGATAAGGCCGACCCTGAAATCACCGATACTCCCCAATTCATAGGACGGGACATGGAATACGACCCCGCAGTGATTCCTACCACAAATAATACAGATCCAGACATCATTTTACCAAGCAACGTTCCGATTCCGGAGGTAAACAGCCAAGAAGATCCTGCCTTTTCACCCCCGGGGCGACTGACGTCTGAATTACATATGCCACAGAGATCCTTCTCAGATCCGACGCCTTTGAGCGTAGCGGTAAGAGACCGGAACTCGGACGAGATCCTGACAGAGGTTGAGAGGCATTACTTGGGGAGATTTGGAATTTGACGTCCCTCATCCAAGTTGACGGCCACTTCCATGTCTGATAAGAGTCGAAAAGCATTATGGGACTGCAAGCCTAGGAATGCCATACAGAGACGACGCTCGTCAACTTTTTGACTGAGATCCTCCGTGATGGAGCTAGACTCGAAGTATCACAAGGCGAGGACGCTCGCCATTGCTAGGGTTAGAATCCCAGTAATTGAGCATTGTGAGCGGTACCAGGATCCTTGTGCCGTTGGAACGAGCAGTCAAACCTCAGACGCTCGCAGTTGCGACAGACGTTGTGTCTGCGGTCGCAACAGACCTGTCACATGACTGAGTAAGTAGATCATGCGCTTGCCTTTCAATTGGACGCACTTTGCGAGATCTACATTCCCGCCAGGCGTTCTCTGCTCCCTGGGTTTTCGACTGGACTGAAGACATTGCATATGACTTGCAGCTCCCAACCCCATTCTTTCTGCAACTCGGTGGCATTGCCACAAACTACACGAATCGTGTGGGGAGGGAAGCAGAAAATTTCGATGCGGTATCACTTGAATCTGCGCAGCTTCCTCCCTCCCCCCCTCCCCCGACGCCTTTCCTTGCCAACATCCCCCGACCCACCATCCTGACCCTGGTCCTAAACGTTCACGACCCACATTCTGCCAACAGCATGAAACCGATCTTGGACGAGCAGTGGCCTGCCTGGCCGACTGGCCATCTGTCACGGAAAACAGCTACCACATTTGGTAGATGGACCATACCAGAACTGTCTACGTCCCACATAGGTAAGGGGGTGGCGCTGGTTGCCCAGACAGCAGCTTTCGTGTACATATATGTCAGAATCTCTCAGATAGGAGAAATGACACTCAGCTTCCACGCAACACCGTCTGCTATAAGACCGCGCTCAATCCGCACCTCAATCCTCTCATCTGAAAGCTCAACCCATCTACTTGAACTAGTATCTGAATTAACCATGGTCCGAAAGCGCAAAGAGCGTGTCGTGTGCTCAGCTCAGCACCACGAGGAACAGGAAAGAAGACGTGAATCACAGAGGACGACGGTGAACCTCTGAAAGGAGAACGACGCCGATAGAATAAGTTAGTTACTGACCGGAACGCTCTCTACATTGTTTACTAATGTGTCTGAAGGTTCCGCGATTTTAGAGGATGGGATTCTACGTCTGCTCTCGTGGAGGCTAACGCTGAGAAATATATCTCTTACTTTGAATAGATCTTGAACGAAAGCGAATTCGAACTATGCCGCTTATCATTTCGCACTAAGTGGAAACCAATATCCATACTCTACAGCGTAAGATGGGAATGTTAATGCTGGACGAGGTGTCAAGGATAATCTAATTCTTAATTCCTTGACGGCTCTCAGATTGTAGCTAATTACACATTCCTAGATGCACTCCTGTAAGTCTCACAGGCGTGTATCTCACAGGCGTGATCTCACAGGGTGTGTATCTTATAGGCCTGCATCTCATGGGCCTGGTGCTCTGTTGGGAATTGGGATCAGCAATGACATGTGCGTCTTTGAAGCTACCAGATACCAAGAGGTTGAGACTGGCGGAATGTTGATGGCTGTCATGCCAAGCCCGCCAAGGAACCCACCGATAAGACCTCGCTGGGCGAGAGACAGCATCTCTCTCTCCAGCGTTCAGTCTCTGTACGTAGTAGAGCTGAAGTTATCATTACGCACGCGCCTAGCACGTCAGATACATGCGAGATGCATACCCAGTTCTGTAGAAAAGTCTATTGCCAGTCTAGCCCCTCGGTTCTGCTAACAGACAACCAGATAGAAATTGGTCTCCAAATCTGCATTACTGTAAACCCTACAAATCCGCGATAATATTGGTATAATTGGCATAAGAATTGACCAATTTTTGGTGGAGTGGTTGATGTTTGCATTTTGCTTGGGGCGTTGCACGGTGTGGGGCTTTGACAGCGTGCATGACTCCCAATATTCTTCATTTCTCATCCACCCGTCGTCGCCTTGTCCTTAAATTCGCCGCTCGGAACTCCACTACAGATTAGCTGCGTTACCGCTTCATACACCTCAATCAGCATCGTGAATCTAGCCAAACTGTCTACAATGGCGGATCCTAGTATGTATTACATCTTCTGCGGCATATAAAAAGGTCTGCCTATGTATACTGACCTTGCTCAGACATTCATAACATCGACAGCGGAGTCCGTGTCCTAAGCAGGCAGGGCGGAGCCCACGTTACCTGTTTCGACGATAATCTGGTTCGCAAGCGCGGCGGGCGTGTACATTACAACGAGGAAGCCGCTATGAGGCTTGTGGCGCAGTACACGAGCGCTCCAGTACCCGAAGTCATCTTCTCGAATTACAGGCCCGGGGAGGGTAGCATAGGGATGAGCTTCATACCAGGTCAGCAGCTCGACTGCCTGTGGGACAAGCTCGACGAGCACACTAAGGAGCGAATATGCCACGAGACCTGGGGCATGATTTTCCAGTGGCGACAGATCCCGCGCCCACCTAGCCTAAGCCAGTTCTATCAGTGTCTGGCTGATGGCTCTCATACTACAGAGGATAAGCTTCTCGAGAACCTTGATAACCCGCCAGAGCCTCTTTGTGACGATGAGGCGGTCCGAGTACGTATTCATCGACGTTATCTGCATTATGCGGGTCAAAAGTACGCGGATACTCTGCCCACCATGCTTCCTCGCTCTAACGTGTCTGTATTCACCCATGGAGACATTGCCCCAAGAAACATTATGGTGGACGAAAGCGCTCATATCACCGGTATCATTGACTGGGAGATAGCCGGATGGTACCCTGAATACTGGGAATATGCCAACATGATGAAGCCCAGTGGGGACGTGGATTGGCAGGGGTGGATGCACCGCACCGCGCCAAAGGAGTGGGATATCACAGGGCTAATGGCAGCAAGGAGGGTACTGTTCTAGAGGCAGCACCGTGATATTTTCTGGCTGGGCGAGACGAGAAGAGCACTACTAACGAAGGGCGATTACGGTCAACTTGCTTGCCCAAATGATCATGACTGGTGCTTAAAGTCCCTGGCAAACACAGGCAGCAACACCAGGCATGTGTGGGCTAGCCATCCAGCTTGAAGGGAGTGTCGCGCCCTCCTCGTAACGCAAGGAGCTAGGAATGCGACTGGGTGGTTAGCTTCAGAATCCACATCGTCCTCGTCGCCAAAAAACATTCTTGACAGATCCACACCGCGCCACACACGGTTGAAGCCTGACCTTTGCTCCACAGCTCTGCACGAGATGTTGCCGAATGAGAGCACGAGACCACCACAATAGCGCGACCCGAACGGCGTCACAGGGGGTAATCAAGCTGTTTCCCAGGGAGGTGATTGGCACATAAGGACCCGGCGGACAAGGCGACAATAAAGCGTCGGTGGGGTATGACTCGATGAACGGAAAAGAGACTTTGGTCAGTAGCTTCGGCGTCCAGTTGAGGAGGTTAGATTTCAAAGAGCGGGGACAAAGCGGGAACAAAGCCGGGGGAAAATATAGGTTACAGGATGGATGCCTCTCGGGGGTCACACCCGATTCTATTGGCGCAGCCTGTCAGAAGGGCAAGTGACTCCGTTGCGAGGAGCGCTGTGGTCTAACGATCCGGGACGGGCTATGTCAAGCTGAAAACCCGGACGCTGGCCCCGGAGGCGCAGCCAGGGGCTAGGTTCGACTCAGGACAAAGTGGCGTGCAGGAAATGGGGGCCGTCAGGCCGACCCAGCGTACATTTGGACGCGTTGGCCGAGGGCACGGGAAGGGACGAATATATACACAGAGGGGCCGGCAAATTCCGGCCATTAAAGCAGCCACAAGTACTCCGTACGGCGGCCGCGCTCGGGTTTTTGCCTCCCTTCCCACGCCTCAACAGTGCCAAGAAATTGCTAGTTAATGCTTAGCCACTTGAGGCAGATTACCCGCCTCTACCGACTTTTGCCTGAGCAAGCTTTCCCAATTCAGTCGCATTTTGCTCTGCACCGAAATTTTACCGCCCATCGCTACCACGCCACAATGACGGGTCGGACGCTTCAGCGGCTCGATTCCTATCGCAAGCTAAGGTATTTAATGCGCGCTCTATTCACCTATTTGTAAATTGTCTACTCTCTCTGGTTGAATTCGTTGAAGGTGTTCAAAGTCATTTCCTCGAAGAACAACTAATCGGAGGTTCATTACCCAGAATAAGCGAGCGTCGGTGGAAGAGATCTTCAAGCGATATAACTCTTAATGGCGGTTTCTGGTTACAACACACCTGTCAGGCCTTCTTCTCCAAAGGGCATTAAATCCGTCTTCGGCGATGCAGCTTTCGAATGCACATTTTCCGGAATCCTTTCCGACATGGATGGGACGCTGATTGATTCTACAAATGCAGTCGTCAGGCATTGGCAGAGGTTTGTGAATCACGCATACAGTAGTGCCTCAAATGTCAACGAGATATTGACGACAGTGCACAGGATCGGCAACGAATACGGCATTGACCCGAATGCCATCCTCGCCACATCGCATGGGCGACGATCAATCGATGTCTTTCAGCAGATCGATCCAGCGCGAGCTACTTGGGATTGTGTGCCTTCACGCCCTTCTTTTCATCAGGGTTTACGCTAACGCACGTTTCCAGACGTCCGAGAGCTCGAGAGACAGGTACCGCTCCTGTTCGGGGACCGGGCGGTCGAGATTCCAGGCGCGCGGCGATTCCTAACGAGCCTGGAGAACTCAAATGCCAAATGGGCAATCGTCACATCCGGCACGAGGCCGCTAGTGGAAGGGTGGCTGAAGGTTCTTCGCCTTGCCGAGCCAAAACGACTGGTCACCGCGGAGGATGTGGCAAGGGGAAAGCCGGATCCCGCATGCTATCTAATGGGCCGCGAGAAGCTGGCCGTCGGACCATCAACGCCTTGTCTGGTCTTGGAAGATGCTCCTGCGGGCATTCGTGCCGGCAAGGCGGCTGGCTGCAAGGTCCTGGCGCTCGCTACGACACATAGTATGGAGCAGCTGCGAGAGGCCGGGGCGGACTGGATAGTTCCAGATTTGCGCTCTATTCAACTAACCAAGGTCGACCGTGCTACTGGGGATTTGTCTGTAAAAATCACTGGGGCTGTACGCTGTTGAAGAGTTGTCATGTTTTACTTGATGAAGTACGGTAATTGATTCATTTCTTGTAGCCGAGTCCTCGTTAGTGGCTACTGGGTCTTGGAAGCATAACAGCAGGTTACGAGGTCCTTACATCTCTCAAAGAGCACACCGTTAAGACGGGACCAGGATAAAGCTTTGGCGCCAACTAAAATTTGCATGTGGATATTAGATGTTCGTGTTCAGAGTTCAAAGAGCCTCCTAATTAATGCATTGTCACAATAAAGGTTTGCTTTTCTTCCCACAGTTGCACTAGTTTACGATGGACGGGGTCCTTCATTATTGAGCATATATCTCTTAGAACAAAAGCGCGAAAGGAGTTGAACAAGAAATGCCGTTACGAAACAGACGCGAAGGCAAATAAACCTTGTAGTGTAGAGCTTTTCAGGTCCGCAGAGAGATTCTACTGAGATAATGTAGTCTTATGGAGCCTCAGTCTCTTCTTTTTGCCCCTAGACAACCCCACCAACACCTTTCGCTATGTATGCTCACGGAACTCCAGAAAGTCTAGAAAGGAGGACGACGACGACGACAAGAGGGAACAAGTTCGCCCGGGTTCGAATTAAACCGCTCCAGGGTTTCCAACTCGAAGGATTTGTCGGGACAATCAAAATCAAACAGCCGGACTAAGGTGGAAATGACCAGTAGTTGCTCGAAATACGCAATGTTCCTCCCGACGCAGGCGTGTGGTCCAGTACTAAAGGGGAAATGGGCTTTGGCCATCTTTTCCTTGTCGCCCGTCATCCACAGGTCCGGGTTGTATGCGGTCGGGTTGTCGAACGCGTCTGCGTTGCGGAGTAGCGTGTATGTCGGCACAGAGACTATGACGCCTTCTTCAATGAATTGGCCAGCAATTGCCCGGCCACCCTTGGGGACAACGCACGGCAGACCCATGGACCTTGCTGGCCGGACGCGGAGCGACTCTTCGATACATGCTTGGAGGTAGGGGAGATTCGATACCGCGCTATATGGCGGGACGTCGGAGGTGCCAGTGGCGGCGTCGAGTTCGTGCCTAAGCTTCGATAGTATGGCTGGATGTTTGTATATGAGACAGATTGTGTTAGTGAGCGCTGCAGTGGTGGTGTCAGTGCCAGCATTCATCATAACAGAGCACTCAGCCAAGATCTCCCCGGCGGATAAACCAAGGTCCTCACCTTTTGTCGTTCTTGAGCAGCTTGAAGAAGATGTCATCCTCAGCGTCCGGATCTCGGAGCCATTTCTTGGTGCTGTGGTAGATGATGTTTTTGTAATCGGCACCCGATACTTTGTAAGAGTGCCAGGCCAGACACTTTTTTGTCACGGGCAGCATAGGAGCCTCCATGCCCAAAACTGTCCCCATGACCGTCGAGTTGTGCAGGGACTTGGTGAAAGGCGCTTCACAGATCTTGTCATCTCGCGTCTCTACGCTGACGATATCATCCCCGCGCTCCAGGCAACCAAAGGAATTGCCATAGAGAAGCTCCGCGAAGAGATCGATGGTGAAGTAATTGAGATAGTGCCGAATGTTGATATCATTGCCCGCTGCAGAATACTTATCAACTTGGGCAACCAGGACGGTAATTGTCTCTGTAACAACGGGCTCTGGATTCGCGATGGTCTTCTGGGCAAAAATATGGGCAAGCATCCTCCGCTTGGCCAGGTGCTCGGCTTTGGCTCTTGCATCAGCCAAATTGCGGTGCCCTCCTGCCCCTCCATCGTACCAAGCGTCTTTCAAGAAGTTGGCTCCGTGGTCATAGATCTCAGGTAGTGCTAATGGGTCCGAGATGGAGAGTGTGGTTGGGTGCTATCCGCAAGTGCCTGCCAAGTCTTTGATGGGCTTCATGGGCTGAAAGGTAGTGCCGACACTGAAGGTTGTGGAAAATGCACCAAAGAGATGAAACGGCAGCGTGTGATGGAGCTGGGAATTTGCGAAGATGTTTTCGGTCAGCGAGGTAGCTGACGAGGGGCTTGACAGCCAGCGCCGGCCGCAACTGCAAACACGACTGCCAAGAAAGGTTAGCCTTGTCTGCTTGTTGGCTCGGAACAAAGCACTCCACAACCTACGTTAGAGGAGCCTTCTCGACAATGGCTGCTATTAGAAAGCTCGCCAGTCGAGGACGGTCAGTCAAGATTACTGAGATTGTTGAATTAGAACGTTGTTTGAATCTCTGGCACAGCTTCACTCCAGCATCAGTCTCTACAATTTATCGCTGTATTTCAGACCGACTCATCACTTGAAGCCTCTGATCGCCAAGTCCACAGGGGAGCCAGCGCCGAAACCGAAGATGGACATCCCGATTCCTAAACTGACTCTCCGCGCGCCCTTTTCCAAGTCAGGAAGCCCGCTCCGCCGTTCCCTGGGCTGCTGGTCCGCCATGCATTTCCGGCACATACACAGCACATCATGTCCAATTGCCAGACGAAACTTTCTAGACGCCACGTACTAGCTGATCCAGGTACTGATCAGACGATGCGACCAGGTATTCCGCCTGTATGATTCGCTGTATCAGACTTTTCGCTGACCTCTAACTCGTGCAGGCTTGCAATGGGACGTCACGGCCTTGTACTCTTAGCTAACCTTTGGCCAGGCCAGCTAACGCCATAATCAGTTGAACTGCCACGAAGCCACACGAGTGAGCACCCCGAATCGTCCCCGATCTACTTCCTCAATCTCCAGTTTGTCCATCTGTGTCCAGAAGGTTGCATGGCGTCCGCATGGAACAAGAAGCTTTGCGGAGGTAGACTTGAGAAACCATTCTGGCTCCTTGGCCTATTCGCAACAAGATGCTCAAAGGGAGGCAAACTGCTAAGGCTTACAGTATGTACAACCGAATGTAGCCACTGGCGTTGCACTTGTACCACAATTTATTATGCGGATACGTATGTTCTTGCTGGGAATTAATTGCAGGTCGCACCAGTGGCAAAGCCTTTCAGCGAGATGGAGTTGACCAGAGACCAGGATCTTGAGTATACCATATAGAAGCCCAAGGTGGACCATGTTGCGAATAGGTAAGACGATCTGTCGATCGTATCTCCTTGTGTCTATAGGTATCTGCGTGTTCCCTAGGTAGAAAGACAATTAAGCAGCGCTTCCACAATTCCAATTCCACGTCCGCCTGTCTGCTGAGCACAGCAGACCAGAACGTGTGACGTCCGAAATCTGGAAGTGTAGCGATTTCCGCAGATTGAGGCTTGTAGCACTAGAGAACGTTGTGGGTAGCGTAACGAATTTCACCACCAACCTTGTCTGCTTTAGCTGCAGCTGCTATTTGTATGCTGACTGCATTGCCGCTCTGAGCAACAAGGCCGAAAAGCTAGGACCGTTGTAAATAGTTGAAGTGTGAGAACACAAAGTATGACAGCCACTAGGCACACAGATGTGTGGCCATGAAATCAACCAGCTCCGACAGTGGTGACCACTGGAATGCGCATTTCGTGGCTAAGAGGATGAAAATTTACCGGTAACATCCCCGTCCTGTCTATTCCGCTTGCCAAATTCGTACCCTTGGGGCTCTGACAGCCAGGCGTTTGTCAAAGTCGATTGGATGACTTGGATACTATCAAGGCCACAACTGTCTCTCTATCAATGTCTGGAATCGTGTGTATGAGACGAATCGATGCCATCCACGAGTTTCTTGTCCAGAGCAACCAACGCCAATGGCTGGCTGACGTGAGTACTAGGGAACGCAAGAATGGTCATGTAATCGTTGAGAGATTGTGCTTTGGGAGGCGCCGTGTGCTTTTGGGCTGTCGCGATGATACTGTCAGATGCTGTCTGTTAACCGGTTGCCCAGTTTGTCGACCAATCTGTTGCAGAGCCAAGCCAGACTTCCTCCTCTGAACCAGTCTTGCCTGTTGTCTGGGGCATTTCGATATGGGTTTTGATGATCGAAATAGCAATACTGAGCAAAGAGTACCAACGCACCTGCAAGGCGTTGCAGCTAGGCGTGGCGGAATGAAGAACAAGCGACAAGAACAATAGTGAGGCTGACTTTTTGCATGAGTTGCCGATTGTACCTTACCAGTGATTCATTTACATGTCAACTACAGAAGTAGCCTACGATTTTCGAAGACTTCGTAACTGAGACCCGCACAGTGGCCCACAATATCCAGCACTACATCATTGTAAGTACACCTAGAATTGGTAGGGGATATCACCACCACACTAGACGAGATGAGACAATGAGCATTGTCTCATGATATCGTGGGCCACAATCTCGATCGACGCCTTCAGCCGAAGTTCAAGAAAGTTGGCATGGCCAAGAATGGCTTTCTCGGACGCCTCATGATGAGGTATATCTCGTAATGCACATTGCGAGTAATCTGCCGGTAGCCGTTGGCCCGTGATGGTCATTCTCACAACTGGGGGTGAAAATAAAGTGCAGGAATTATCAATAGCTCTCACACCTCAGATCTCATACTGTTCAATTCACTTCAGAATCACGGCTCTCCCACGAAGTATTTGAAAGCTGAAATTTGGCGCTATATTTGAGCAGCACAGTACCCGGAAACCAGACGGAAGCCAATTTTTGTTCCAGCCCATCCTCATGGACACTGGCTGGAAGCCACAGCGTGACGTGGATGAGAATAATTGGACCTCAGAAACGAGGATTGTTCACAGCCTTGATTGCGGTGCACCAAAATCCCATTGGAATGATTGTGCGCCGCAATATTCGTAAATCTTGGCAGATCTTCATTGGACGATTGTGCGCCGCAATCTTGGCAGATCTTCTCTTTAAAAGGCCAGGCCAACAACCTTTTTTCTTTCTCTGCTTCAGGCTCTGTGTGACTATCACAGGAGCAGTTGACGCAAATCTGTCGCTTGATACTCATCTCTAGAAACCTCTTCCGCAAGCGGGGAGGCGGCAGCTCTCCGCGCCGTCCCCCATCGAACAATATGATCGTACGACTTATGTGAATGATTTTGCCCAAGGGAACCCCGAATACGATTTCTTTGCCTACTCATCTCAGCTCCATATCTCATATGCTCACCTGCAAGACCTTCCGCTCTCCTCTCAACTACCGTTCTCCGATAATTACCTCGAGGATCAGCTTTTTCTAGACCCTTCGTTCACGTGGGACGAGGGTCTCCCATCTTTCAACTTTTCATTCCCGATAGAAGGCTTTTCGGCAGAAGTAGTTACACCAGGCTCTATAACTACCTCAGATACTCGCCAACCAGAAACGGACAACCATGGCTCCTCCCCAGTCTCCCATACAAGCTATCGCAGCGACCCAAGTCCTGTTTCCGGTCCGTTCCTATCTGGCACAGAATCCAAGTCCACCATCCTACATTCATGTCCCGATTGCCCAAACCTGCCTCCATTCAGAGAACGACACAAGTATCGGTAAGTCTTAAGACATCCCCAGTCAGAAGACATGGATCTAATTCTTCATTCAGCCGGCATAGGAAGCAGCGTCACGATCGGCCGATCCAATGCACTGTCGGCGATTGCCAGTATAGGGCCGCCTTCAATCGTGATCTCAAGCGCCATGTGGCCTCAAAGCATCCACAGGAAACAAGCAAAGAGCGTTACTTCTGTCACCATCCCAACTGCGACAGAGCACTGGGCGGTATCTGGAATGGATTCGCTCGAAAGGACACTTTGAAGAGACATATGAGCACAAAAAATCACAAAAAGCATTAGCATGAGACCGACGGAAACTAATCACTGGAATCTTTGGGGAACCTTGGGTAAAATCTGTCCTTGGCAGAACTTGCAAACAGATCGCCTTACTGTCATTTGTGATCGTCGCAAAGACGTGGGTATCGCGGAGGGTCGGTAGGGGGTGGTCTGTGTCTTGTCAAGGCACAAAGTCGTACAGGTTCGTGGTTTTCTTTTGTTTCTAAACAGCATATCTATACATCCCCTTTAGAATTTGACCACCCGGGGAAGTGCTTAACCGGGTCTGTCTCAGACTCTTTAAGGCCACATCCCCCTGATTGATTCCCTCATAGCTGCTTGTGTACCTAGAATGCGTTCTGCGAAATGTGGCCCAAACCCAGTTAGATTAACACGTTTTCCTTACGTCATACTTTTGCAGGCTTTCATTGCATGTTACCGCACAGTCATTTTTTCGGCAAGGTACTAGTTGATCTGGCCAAGGTGAACTAGACACATGTCCTACGAGTGCAGCCTATTGTTGCTTTGCTTTTCAGACCCTGGTATTCGAATTTCTGTACTTGCATCATTTGAAATGAGAACACGGCCGCATATATCCGCTGGGTTTATAGTTCTACGATTGTCCAGTTTCAATAATTCGCGCCTGCTTGCACGTTTTCCTTAACCCGCCTCACTATATAGAAAATAGACAGTCACTCTTTTACAGGATCCCTCCGTTTGCGTGTCCACCCCTCAGAGCCTTACCTCACTCCAGGAATTGGTACGTGCGAAAAGGCAACAAAATGCTGCGCGCAGCAGACAGGTATGCATAAACTAGCTGTGGAAGCACTGCTTATTGCTATCTATTCTACCTGGGGATGAGCAAATACGTATACATATGGGAAAACCCTGTCGGTCGAGTGCCTGTCTCGTGTGAATAGCTGGTCCCTGTCCAGCTGAGGCATACAAATATTCTGTGTAGCAGGAAAAGATCCATTTGAGAGGACCCTTGCGAAGGACTCGGAAATTGTGGGATCGTTGAGTGCTATAGGGCAAGATAAGATAAAAGTTGGCATTGGCTGGTCGGACCAATCTAGTAGGGTAGAACTGATAAGCAGGCATAGCTTGCCAAAGGCGAGGGTTGGACGAAGCAAAAAAGGTCTAGGGAAATGCGTCTGAGAGGGTTAGTCTTGATTGCCTTTGTTATTGTAGCTTGACAGTATACATAGTCAACTGCGTCAGCCGTAATTTTGACCCTTCTTCTCAGCACCTTCTCCTCTTTTTGCCTCAAGTCTCAACTACCCTATAGGTATGCTCAACACGCTCAGGGACCCAGTCGTAATTGCTTGGATGCAGGGCACCACCGAGGAAATCATGAATGCTCCTGGCCTCGATGCCTATCCGGTACCTGCGTCTTCGATAGAGCTTACCGGAGTCGGACCTCTCTCAAGGAAAAGAAAGCCGCTGGAACAATTGAGCTCGCTAAATCGCCACAAGCAAGCAAGACCTTTGCTAGGCCGTTCACATAACCGAGGACATGAGATAGATGCTCGACGAGGTCGCTTTCCAGGAGGACGCGTGGGGTTGAGATCGCAGAGCCAAAAGATTCCAGACTCCGTTGCGGAATCATTACCTGATCGACCGGTGACTGCAAACGTTTCAGCATATATCACGTCTCTTATTAGCTTCTCGGCTGTGGAGCTTACAGAAGCTACAGCACTGAGTCAACTACCGAGCCGTGTGTCTGAGAGTAGCAGCCCGACTAGTCCTAGCAAGAAAGGCTGCAGCCATAGCCCGGTTAAAGCTATCGTCGACCTGCCTGCAGCGATTCCTCCAGCTTCTTATCTTCAGCTCGGCTTTCCTAGCAACGAACTACCGGCTCATGGACTCCAGCTTCATCGGAATATCTTGCGCACGGGAAAAAGCGACTACAAACGCCACTATCCTCACTCCGAACTCTTTTGTAGCATCTTCTGGCCTTTCCACCAACGCCCTGCTTAATGGCCGTTCGCCTTGAGAGTGAGATTTTGCTTCTGCTGATCCAATATGATCCGGAATTCCTCTTCGACGGTTGCCTTGAAATCCTCCTTCGTTTTCTGCGGTTTCCACCCAAGCTCCCTACTGACCTCGCCTCTAGTCCTCGAGCTGTGGAAACCAAATCAGTAAAAGAGCAGAGAATGCTGCATGACGGAGGGGAGAAACGGACTTTGAAGCGAAGCCCAGCTCAGCGAGCTGCAAATCCCCACCCGACCACGATTCTGCTCCCTCCTGCAACGAGATTTCTCGCACGCTGTCAGATTCCAGTGCACCCAGCTTCCGTCCTGCTTTGCCAATCTCTTCAGAAAGTTCCGTCCAAGTGAAGTCACCGGCCTCCGAGAAGATGATTCCCATCTCTCCCTGAGGTACAGCCGGATCTTTCGCGAGGATCTTAGCAATGACTAGTTCGTAGAGCAGCACAAGGTCAGAGATGTGCACCTCATCCCATGTGCCAGCTCCAGCTCCGATCACCTCTGCGCGGCCCTTAGCAATCGCGGTGCGAATCATTGTCGGGATTTGGATGGAGAGTTGGTTGAAGAGACCGCTTCCGGGACCGTAGATTGTCGGACTCATCAAAATCGTGGTTGGTACGGAGGCTTTACGACCAGTATTTACGACCACGATATCGGTCGTTCGCTGCGCATACGGTTCGGCAACTTCACGAGAATTTTCGTAAGCGTAGATATTCTCCTTATCGGAGAATATATGGATGTCGGATGCAGTGGCAGTTATGGGGTGATCCGCAAGGTTTGACGTTCCAGAGGTGTGGATGAAATGGACATGCTTCGTGCTATCAGAGGATTTGCGGTCGCCGAGGCCGAGAATCAAAGCACGTGCGGAGGCCGCGTGGAAACCGGAGGCAGTGTTGATGATGACTGTTGCTCATACTGTCAATATTGGTGAACTAAGTAAGTGTTCATGGAAGTCGCAGACAGACCATCGTAATTCGCCGCAACCTCCCGAATGCGATCGACGTCATCCAAATCCTTGAAGTAGACAGGTTCAACACCCTTCTCGGCGAAGACTTTCCCTTGCTGCTCGCGGCGGACAAGGACGGAGATGTTGAGATCACGAATAAGGGGGTTTTGAGAAGCCAGGAGAGTAGTGAGTATGGAGCCCCCACTAGAATAGAGTCAGTTGTAGACAAAACTTAGGTCTTTGTAGAAGGGTAGTCTGAGTGTACATGTAGCCAGTCGCTCCAACAAGGAGTAGGCGAACTGCGTTTGCCATCGGTAACTGTGCAAGAATCAATGACGCCAGGAGAGGTGTTTGAAGGAGTGTCAAATTGACCGCTTGAGAATAGGAGAAGAGAGTTCCGGACAGAAATATCTGAACAGACGATTCAAGGTCTAGTGCTTAAGCTCGGGAATTGATCACTATGAATCTTAATTCCAAGTGTTAGCAGGAGCTGTCTCCGGTATTTATCCTATGGCCACCATCATGGTATTCCGGCAACTCTTCCGCTTGTACTCGATTGACAAGCAGGCATGACAAGGGTTCTACATTTGTAAGAACCGACTATCACGGTTTCGAAGCAACATCAGGTCTTGGCCAGGCGAGCAGCTCGAGTTGCTGTCTACGTGATATGACGAGAGAATTGAGAGGTCTTCATCGTCACTCGTTCTATACTGAAAATGAATTGCCAAGCTCTCAATGATAAGCTGCCAAGGATTGGATTGGTAAGGGCCAAGCCGGCCGTTGATCTTTCCTATCCATCTGGCTCCTCAACTTTACGACAAGCTGGTGGCGAAAGTCGGAAAGGTTCCCTATCAAAGCTAGACAAAATCTACACTGAGGTCACCTTGCAGAGCCGCTACGCCTTCCGCTTAGAAATTGGAAAGTTTGCCAAGGATCTCAGGACCATGCTGAGCACTGAGGTCTTTCGCACAAGAGTTATGGTGAACTTTAGGATATGACAAAGTGGTTTTATTCGTTATCCATACTACCCAGGATGCCAACAAATCCAACCTCAAACTCCTTCGCTTCAGTGACTCGATCAAGGACTAGCTTCTCTGATCCGCTAGTTCCTTGAGACCAGCCCCAGATCCAAACATCTGTGGCACCAAACCTGTCATTCATATCAAGAAGTAAGCGCAGCCAACATCTTCAACTCGACCTCAGATATACTGTGAAAATATTTCTGGGCCATTCAGCATAGGTATTCATATTGGACGTGCAATTTAGGGGTCCATCAGACGCAAATGCCTATACCTCAAATAGATAGGCAATGGCACATCGAAAATGATCTGCAGGAGACACGGACGAAGTGTAAAGCTAGCAGAAGTAAAACGATCGGAGAACATGGTAGCGGATATATTCTTGTGTAGACGACGCCGCGCTCTCCCACAAGCCTGAGGCCTGGAGCTATGAATGCCGAGGGCGATCTACCTAGTAGCCCAATAAGCCAAACACCAATTGATAAGCAACAGAACTGTTCTCTCCCATATGGCGCAATGGAAGGGGCAAGAGAAGGCGTCCGCGATATAAATTGAGCATAGAAGAGGGGCAAGTCACTGGAGATACGCAGGAGAACTAGAAGAGGTGTAGCAGTGTATCATTTACAAAGTCGGTGCAGAGCCTAAATATTCCTGGCATCAGCCCGAAACTCCAAGACGGGGCAGTCGCATACTAATCGACTTCCAAAAAACGCCATCGACCGATGCAAATATCCAGCCTACACGCAAGACAACGCCAGTACAGATCGAGTTTCCTGCGGGAACCCATCCCAACCCCAGTATTTAATCAGCCTTAGCTCCAGGCGCACCTGTGTTGCCCAAAAGTCCCTCTCTTCCGTCCAGGCGGAAGAATCCACTCGCTGTACGCCCGAATCCTTTCTGCATACCATTCTTCAGTATTCCAACAAGCGTAGCAATAGCCATAATGAGGACTCCAACAGTGAGGAAGGGATGATATGTGCCAAAATTCCGAATCTGGAAAACGATGTTCTCGAATGTTCCTATAGTCGACTTGGGGGTCAACTTGGGTGGAGAGTTGACAATCTTCGGTAGAGTTTCGAGGATGGAAGTCCGAGAAGGCATAATGTAAGCGCCTGACTCGGTCGTGTCCCAGTATCGCCGGTTCTGCATAAATGTTAGCACGATCGTACTTGGGTTCTCCATACGCTTTCTCGGCGACCAAGAGATACTCACATCTTCGTCGTTGATGATCACTCGTTCTCCTTTGGACACGTCAACCCCGTAAGTAGTCCTGATCCACCTCTCCCAAAAATCGCCATCTACCCAAGCGAAGTTGACGCCCTTTCTAAAGTCTTCCTCAGTAATTGAAATGACTCTTTGCTTTGCATTCCGGAGTGCTCGTTGGTCGTTCCGATCTTCCGCTTCTTCGATACGGAGCTGCTTTGCATCTCGCATTTCTTGTCTTTCAAGCTGGAAGAGCTGTGTTTGCTTGTCCATCCATTCCAGGGCAGCGTTCTTCAACTCACGTTTTGATTGCATGAAATCGTCTGGTCGCAGGCGACTCAGGACACCCAAGACAACATATCGACCTGAAAAGATCTCCAGAGCATTGGAAGCAGTCAGTTCGGGCACAATTGGCAGCCAGACTGACTGCATCCACGTCAAGACTTTTCTGAAATCGCGCATGTCTTTGGGCGCTAAAGCGGTGTAATAGCTTGGTCTGCCATCCCGGGACACTAGGAGCCGGGGCCACGTCGATATCTTGAATCGATCGTTCAAGATCGCCGAGTCCGTCTTGACGATTTTTGCGTGTCCGATCAGACTCAAGGTGAGTCGGTCCAACGCTGCAAAGTCCTCGGAAGTTGTGGCATGGTCGAAAAAGTATACAAAAATAACTTCTTCAGTTTCCTCCATCTCCTTGAAAGCTGCCGCATCCACGTATTTAACATCGCTGTCCAGGGCTTTTGCAGTAAAGGACAGCAGATCGCCCAATCCACGTAGGCCATCATACTCAACGCGCTCGCCGCCTCTGAAGAAGTAGATTGTTGGGTATGCCTTCACTCGGGCGTCTTTGCAGAGCCGTGGTTCCGCGTCACAATTGACCTCCCCAATGTTGAGTTGCCCGGTCAGTTCCCGGGCCAACTGATCCCAAGTTGGCTTCAGGTGCTGGCAGTGCGTACACCATGGCGCATAAAATTTGATGAACCAAGGGTCTTGTGTGGTGGTTACAAGCTTTTGGAACGTTTCTGCTGTCAGAGATACCGAAGTTCCTTTAGCATTCGGCGCAGGGCCAGGCTTTACTACTTCTTTTGTTCTGCCGCTCTTCGCGGTCTCGGAGGACAGCATCGCTGTATTGGTCAAAGACGCGAGTGCTGCCACTTTGTCGTTATGTTTCTCACCCGCTGCAATGCCTGCAGCGGTGTCTTTGTCCTTGGCCAATGGCGTTTCGGGTGAAGCTGTCCTGTCCACGCTGCTCGCGCCGGCCTCTGGCACCTTGAGTCCCTCTCTTGGCCTGGAACCAGGTTTGATTTGTTCCAACTTCTCTTCAACGTAATGGCTGAATGCTTCCATTGTTTTATCACCCGTATATTTCTCAACCAGCTCCCCATCCTTATACAGCAAGAAAGTAGGCCAGGCTCTTACATTATGCTTGTCGCATTCCTCTCCAAACGCAACACAGTTTAATGAAGCGAAGTGGAAGTTGTAATATCCGTGGAAGCTGTTTGGAGAGCTTAGATCTATTGTCTCTGATGACTTCGTTCGTCCTTCTAGAGGAGCGGAGGTGTAGTAGAACTCGTAAAGAGTCTGCCAGTGCGGCGCGATCGCCCTGCAGTGTCCGCAATACGGAGAGTAGTGCTTGACCCACCTAGATGTCTGGTCAGTAAGCGAACAGCAGGGAGAGAACTTGTCAGCAATACCAGTAGCCTTCCTTCACAGTCTCCGCAAACTTGTCGCCTTCTATATCTATCATGGGCGGCACTTTCAGGCCGTTAAATATTGTGTAATCCACGGCTTCGCCATCCCCCGCAGGCCTCTCGCTAGTAACTGCTTCTTCTGCTAGGACAGCCGTGCTTCCATCTTGCGTTGATGGCGTTGCAAATATTGGAATCGCGCAAAGAGCAAGGAGCCGCCCGGCCAACGAGGCCACTCTCATGTTCGTAGATAAACCCGGCGCAGGGGGGGTGGGGCGCCGGATTTGAGAGTCCTCAGGCTTGCGTTTAGCAGGGTTGCGTCCTCAGTGAACTAATATTTTGGGATCGAGAACGATGGGTTGAGGGTCGCATCCGCCGAATGTAAGACAAAGAATGTTTTGTTCCCTCGATAAAGGCAGTCAATGCTGGACTGGTAGTTTGGAGAAGATGCGCCAAGTTCGCTGGACTGAAATGTCTGGGATGAGGTGAACTTACAGCGGTGAGGAGAAAAGGACTCTGGACGACTGGTAAGGGTTCGTTAAATGTTGGGTGGCAGACTCAATTTGGTCCCTGAAAGACGAATTTCCGCACCCCGATTTGCTTGGCATCGGCCTCCTGCGTCAATGGTGCGAACATCGACGTCAAGAGCTCTCCCGACTTGTCCATGAGCAATTGGGCTCCAGCCTCTACATGTCCACTTTCTGAGATCAGACAGGGCAAGCTGAGTCGCTCATAAGCATGCGCAATTCACTTCGGCTACTTGCCAAAATCAAGCCTGGCAAATTTCTTGAAGCAAATACCCCGACTGGTCTTACCGGCTTGACCACACATCCCGCCCCACGACCTGCTCTCATTCTCACCTACCGCGAGACACTCGATAAGCTCCAACAGCTGCCTACTACCTCGGTCTATCGTCAATCAACAGAAGCGCTCACGAAGCACCGGCTTTCAATTATCGAATCGACAAAACCGGCCGGTTACGATGAGTGGCTTGCTCGAGTGCAAAAACAAATTTCGGCCAATCCTGAAGCGTACAAGGACATGAAGAGACCGGATGGGACTTATGCGCATGGCAGAATCCCTGAGGAAAGCAACGACGTCTGGGACGGAGTTGTCACTCGAAAGTCGGCGCTGGACACCGGCGTTTTCACAGAAAAGGCTGCGTTGGACAGAGGAAGAGTAATACAGAAAGAGGTAGAGATTGCGGAAAGACCAGAGCTACCCACGGTGGACGACCTGGAAACGGAGCCCCCTCTCGATGCCGCCCAGTATGCGCCAATCATCTGAGTCTTAATGGCTCAGCTTGCTAAACTTTCATGCAGGATTGAAGAAATCGAGACCAAGATTGGTGCCGGCCTGATCGAGGAAGTTCTACAAGTTGCGGAGGGAGAATTGATTCTGGTTAGCGAGATGGCGGAGTCAAGAGTGTAAGAGCCCTCCATGCTTCCTTCACGTTCTTCATGTAATGGTTAACGCGTATAGGTGGGAACCATTGGAGGAACAGCCTGCCGAAGGCCAATGGCGATATCATGAACGGCCCAAACCGCTGTAGAGTAGTCACAGCTAGCCATGTGGCAAAAAGCAAAATTTGTACATACGCTTTTGTTCGGGCCGAAGGTAATGTAGCTTAGAAAGATAGTGGTCTCTGCCGCATGTTCGGGATGTCAAGACGACTCTAAATCTACTCGATTTGAGGAACCGCAAGAGCTACTTTGGCGCAAACGACAGTGAAGAAGATTGCCAGCTGCGCTCTCTGGGCTCTGGTTGCTGATCTATTGCCATCCTTCGACGTCTTGTTTTGGTACATATGTACAGCGTATAGTCCTTCGATTGAATGCAGCGCCTGCCCCACCAGATTCAGGTTGTCCGCAAACCAATCCATCTCCAGAATATCATCTAGAAGGGGTTGTCTTCCGGGGGTATTTCCTTCACGAAGTATTCGCCGATTACAGGTAGGTGCGAAAGGATGTCTTTCCTCACTGGTCGCAGGAAGGTTCATATATCAGCCACGTAATCGATTTCGTATTGTACCAAGACCTCTGGACGGGCATACCTCTTGGGACGTCTCCTGTTTTCTGCTGTTAGTTGCTTCCACTGACAGCCGAATGTCTGTTTTACTCACCAAAGAAGAATACAGCAAAGATTCCACCAGCCACCGCGAAGCCACTGGCAATTGAACCACTGCAGAGAGAACAAGCTTGTCAGCTGCTGACAAGAAACGTCTAGGAGGCGTAGTACGGCAGTGTATGTGCGCTATGTCCCCTGCCGGTTGTAGCGAAGTGGAAGAAGGCGGGAGGAATTGGAAGGCAGAGTGTATTCTTCGTTGAAAGCTTGGATGAAAAGGCTGACCGAAGTATAGGGCATGGGAGAGGTGCTCGGTGTCAAAGTATGCCAAGCGAGTACATACTATCTCAGTGCTTTCGGGATTGTCAATCCCATAATGTTTGGTTGATGTTTGTAGCTGTCAGTCACAATCAGCACAAAGATTTCCCCAGCCATATCACCATGAAAGCTTACGCAGGTCCATATGGTGATTTGTAGATCTCATACGCTACTCAGGTTGTCAGCGCCCATGGGCAGCTTTTCAGGACATCGCCAGGATCACTTACTCGGTTGCTTGTTGTACACTCGAAGCGGCGTCCTACCACTGGACTGAAACTGCCCGTAGGACGGCATATTGAGCAGTAAGAGTGTCGCGAGAATCAGCGGAGGACAAGGTGGGCGGAGGTAGTGGAGGTTTTCGCTGAGGTGGAGGTGAGGTTCAATTCGAAGCTCGGCTTTTGGCGGCTTGGCAGCAAATCATTGGCAGATAAAACTAACAGAAATCTGCATCGAGGTCACTTGGCACTCACCCCCTCCGACGCCGCTTTTACCAGCACTCACCCTGAGCGCGGGTGAGTACAGGGTGAGCGGAGGTGAGTTGAAAGTGAGTCGACAGGTGGGCCTGCCTCGCAATCCATGCGCTCGTCGCCCGAAGCCCAAAAATGGTCTCCCTCTATTTTTGGCGGCCTTCTCAAGGCTTCTGTCGTGTCGCCATGGTGGAGCCACCGGTTTCCTACTCCTACTTAGAGTCTACGGTCCCTGCCGCAGGCTGCGAAGTAGCCATCTCAGTTGGGTCTGCCGGGCGTGCTTGTTCTACTCGTCGTGTGTGATCTCTTCGACTACGCTCTGCCTCCTGCGCTATTTCCTCCGGACTTTCGTCATTGGTGAATCTGGCTGTCAGTCAATGTCCAGATTGTCCTCTTTGGCTACAGGTACATTTGCACCTTCCCTCAAAGTCGCTATCTAGGATGGGCATGCTAACTTGCCCGGCCTTCCAGTCAAGGGGCACAAGTCGTCCATCTTGGAGTGAAACAGATCTCCGCCACAGCTGCCTCGCAAGTCTCTGCTGTTGTCTTCTTCGGCGACCCGGATGACGGACAGGCGCTTCAGGACATTGCAGCTAACAAGGAAGACACATATTGCTTCGCTACTGATCTCATCTGCGACGGTCCGCCCATCGTGCTCCCAGCTCATCTTAGCTACTCCATCGATGCTGTGCCGGCAGCACAGTTCGTAGCAGGTATGGTATAGGTCTGAGGCGCTGCTGTTTCTGCAGAGTGCGTTCGTTGCTGTATGTCACAGTTCTTGTCTGGCTTAGCGCGCACAAATGATGATAGCTTCGATATCACAGTAGAGAGCTAGTCCTGGTGGCAATCTCATCAATTCCATCACGCATGTGTACCACGCTCATGATAAATGCGTATTCGGTTGCATCATCTAGGGCGTTGGCTGCCCGGCGTGCGAAAGCACGTTCAGAACAAGTTCAGTTGTCAAGGAGTTATCTGTGTGTCTGTGTCTGCAGCACACTCCGTGTCCATGCCTAGCCACGCCACTATGTAGTTCCACCGCAACACCAAACTCCTAACTGATAGTGTAGTACATCTCATGATCCCATTCTTCCCCCAGCAGGTTTAAGACCATACGATAAGCTCTTCTAAAGGAATGGACCTATGTCCGAAGTGATGCCGTATTCGCTTCGCGTGCTCTCAAGTTCTGTCATCCCAGTTTCATCCTTTGATAGCCATTCTAGCAAGCCGCCGGCGTACTAGCTCGGCCTCTGGTTTGCGTACGTCTGACTTTCCCGAAGCTGTATTCGACTTCCGTACACGATGCCGCAGAGAATAGACCCTAAGTGTTCGTATGAGTTTGGCGAGCTCCTCTGGTTTCTGCCATTCAATTCTGAAATATTGTTGTTGGTCGATGAAGACACGAGCCTTTGGCCCGTCAAATAGGATGCGGATGCGCCGAAGAGAAGGTTCCTAAACGGATGGCGGCGTTAGCAAGGCCTTGAGGAAATACTATGCAAGTATATTAGGACATGATTTACCTTGAGGTAAAGGTATAGCTTTTCAGGTCGACGATCGTATCTCGGAAGCATGCCAAACTGACCGAGCAGAGCCCAGACGGCATCGCGTGCTTGATCACTTCGGTGGGCTTTCAAAACCTTGGAGATAATTGACTTCAAGCGCCATTCCTGGCAGCCTTCGAACGCGCTTTTGGAAATTAGCATGGTGAGGCAAGATCGCTCGGATTTTGAAAAAATGTCCGGTGGAGTCATTCTCAGAGTGCTTGACGGTGAATCCATTTTGGCAGAGGCACGTCGTTGTGATTGCGGATGAGCTTCCAAGTTTCGATTTCTCAACTTTGACGCGATGAAGTAGTGATTATCAACAAACTTACGGGTAGTGTCCAGGTCTTGGCAATTAGGCAGATTTGAAAAATCATCCTAGCGAGAAGGCAGAAGCGGAAAACTAGGCTCAAAGCGGTTAGTTAGGACTGGGAAGGTAGTACCTCTCACTTTTTTCATAGTTGCTCGATATACTGGACTTTTCTCAGTCAACTACCTTCCCCTAAGTTGTACTACAAGGGAATCTGTCGTAGTTCGATCTCTTCTTCGCTTCTCGATAACAACTGACTTTGCTATGTCTTGTTCCAAGATCCTTGGAAGTGACGATGATGTGACCTACGAAAGGACAACTAATGAAAATCCGTTCTACAGCGAAGACGTATCTGGATCGACTTCTGGCATTGCTGAACTAAGTTGGCTTCAGGTTGATATCCATGACGCTTTGAATCCCGAACTTCTTGTTCCAGTATCTAAGGGTACCAAGGAGGCCATTGCAATTCACAAACAGATTGAAGAATGGTTCGGGGTCGACTGGCCAGCTGTCCTAGCTAAGGATTACAGTGACCGTGTGAAATCATTCTATGACGAACTTCGACATCTTGGCAGTAGACCTGTTGAAGCGTTTGGCTCATCGCCTCCTCCACACTCTCCTTCTAGGTCATTGAGGGAGCACGAGAGCTCAGATGCCGACACTACCCCCACACAACCTACCAAGTATCTCGCGTCCATACTCACCAGTAAAATCAGACTAATGAGTTCAAAGGTTTCGCTTCACATCTCCAACAGAGCCAATCTCGATATCCTCAGTTCTCCAAGACAAGCCACGACACACTTCACCTAGTCAAACAAACCTCGTGAATACTCCAAGATCATCACAGGGCCTGGGAGAAGGTAGTATTGCCGGGTATATTCCCGAGTCCATCTACGAACCACCAACAACTCGACGAAAGCTAGTCCCGATGTCCTCACCACTCCGAGGAAAGTCACGACATACTTCGCCTACTCTCCCTCAACCAGACCTCGTGAGTACTTCAAGGTCATCACAGGGCCTAGGGGATGGTAATCTCTCTGGAAGTACTTCCGATGCCACTTACGAACCACAAAGCTCTCCTCCCCAACAGCCGAGTCAAGCGCTTTCATCGAACTACAATTGGACTGAGGCCGATGTTGTCGGTGCTGCTCGCGCGTTCCTGCATCTGATGGAAGATTTTCTGGTCAAGACCATTGGCGGAATCGAGAATGTCGAAATCACCCGGGGGTGAGTGCTATGCCCCGGCATAGCTGTAATACTCTAATCCATGGATCAGTGCCGCAAGACAGTTCAAATTCGTCGTGGATGGGATTGTAGTTTGCACCACACCCGACCTTTCTCTAAACATGGTTTCTCGGAGCGGACGTGGTATTTTCGAGCTCCTTGTCGAGGTAAGCAAAAGTCTATCCCACTACTACGTCTTCGCCACCGGGAGAAATGACCTGATCATTATAGTGTAAGCGACACCATCATGGCCTAACAGAAGATGAAATACGAGGACAGCAGGTCTGTCATCTGATCGGCAAAGCTCAGGACAGATATAATCGTTCTCGGCATCGGAAGTCGTTCGAGGTTCGTATCTTCATCTCCTGCTGCAGCCAAATAACTAAGTCGAAGCTATGACAGACATACGTTCTTGCTTGGCACCATCTACACGCCTATCTAGTGAAGGCAGACGTAACTAGATCTTATCTAGAAACTCTGGCTCGCGAGTCTGAATCATTAGATGAAAGACTATGCGTAGGGAGATCCAGGTCCTTCAACATCAAGTCCTCCTCAGAGCGAGTTGCATTGGCTTGGTTGATTTTCAAGCTCCTCGAATTTCATCTGAAGAGATCGGGCGAACGTCAGACTCTTCAAAATCCATAGAGTAGAGAGAAGGATTCTGCCAGACTTTAGTGTGGCAATGAATCAGCAATCCTATTTGTTGGAATACACCCCATCATCATTTCCTATACGCACTCGGTGTTCAAATGGATATCTCGTACGCGCATCCTTTGCTTAATCTTTACTCAGCAGCAGTGGAAAAGAGAGATGGGGAAAGGATTCAATTAGCCTGTTCACATGCTGTAGAAACAATTCCTTGTTTACTGTCATATTGATTGACGCTGCTGATCCTCTTTAATGTCGAGATCCTCTCTCCTCGAGAACTTATGTCTCGACATCTTCCTATCTAGTACTAGCTACCGTGTGGTTCCACCATAATAGTATAAGAACTATCGACTATTCCGGCACGGCAACAGCAAATAACATTATTACGCTCCATTCCGCCCTCCCCTTTCACCAAGCTCCACGCCCTTCAGCAATCAATCTGTGGCGATGTGACCCATGGCCAAGGCACAATTGAAATCCCGAGAGATCGATAGGCATTTTGCTCTTCCAGAAAGATCACCCTGCCCTAGGTCCTGTGATGACCTTGGAGTACTCACGAGGTCTAGTTGGTGAGGACTAGGCGAAGTATGTCGCAACTTACCTCGGAGTGGTGAGGACATCTGGATTAGCTTTTGTGGAGTTTTGCCGGGAAAGAGTCGTTGCAAGTCTTTTTTGATAGGTTGATGACAGAACCGCTGGGAAGCATCGGAGAAATGGTGGGCGTGTACTTGGTGAACTTGAATGGCAGATCGCTGAGCAACCTTTGCATGAATTTGTCGGCTTTGATACTCTCCGGGAGTTTGCTCATGAAGCACTGATGATTCACCGCCTTCAAAAGATCCACCAGCCACAGAAGTCGGTAGTGACATCAATGCCTCGTGATGGCACAGTTCCAAGCTTCGCTTTAAGGTGTAGTGGTAGCGGCTCCTTGCGCTGCACATCTCGGAATAGCACAATCAAGTGAGGTGCGCTCTCATGGGTGAGGTGCCGTCTCGTGGGTGAGGTGCGCTCTCATGAGTGAGGTGAGCGCTCATGGCTGTCATCGTACTCCTCCAATTCGACCTTAAGGCCCTCACAGACCCATTCGTCTAGATGTTCGCTGGCGACGCGAAGCTTGTCTTTGTCACGCTTCCATCTCTTGTGGTCGGCTTGCCATTTGAGAACAAGGCGAGCAGTGTCGATGTTTGGGGGTTGCTGATCGCCGCCGCCGGGGGTAGCAAGCTGTGGAGGCCTAGAGCGAAGGACTCTGCCACTGCCGGGCTCAGCTAGGTAACCTTCTTCCTTTGGTTCATCGAGGATGGCCTCTTCACCTTTGAGCAGCTTGAGAACGTCCTTGCTCTTTGCAGCACGCCCAAATTCGCGAGTCCAACTAATGAAGTTTGACTTGCCCTGCAGCTGCCAGTCAAGGCTGATCACGGTTCTTTGTGTCAGCCATCTTGAGCTAAACAGCTCCTTGAACTCTCTGAATTAAAAGGATTCGTATGAGTTGGCTTTCAGTAGCAACGAATACACAACTTCAGGCAAAAAGGAGCTCATGGTCGCAGGGAACTTGGGGAGGTCAGCCGTCCCTAGCACTGCGCTTGACGCCTTAGTCTGTTGGAGAAGGTGGGCAGCGATGCAGAGAGAGAATTTCGAGTTGATGAAAAGCGGCGAGGGAGATGGTTGAATTTATAGAGTAAAAAGGTTCTGCCACGGTAGACATCTATGTCCACGTCGTTGGACTAGAGGGTCGCGCTTCTAGCACTCTACGCCGGAGATAGTCGCCGCTTTTCCATTGCGCACTCTTCGCAGAGGCTTACCAAGGGCTTCAGATTACCCCTCAGCCGTACAAACTGGGCGGCGGCCCTGATGCCCGACGCATTTGCCAAGGGGGCTTCCAAGGGGGTCTGCTTCAGGGCTCCAGGACAGAAAAGCTCTCACCCCCCGCCTCACCTTTCGGCTCCCTCGACTCCGGCGCTTCGCGCACACTCAGGGCGGCATCACCCTAAGCCTGGAGGAGGGTGAGCTCGATGCAGATTTCTGTTAACTTGGCAAGTTTGGGGGCATGCCTACCAACCATTCGACCTCGCATTCACCCTCTTTCTCTCGGAAAATGAATCATAAGAGCCACACTTTCATAATCCGTGACTTGCCAAACGGGCACTGACAGCCGTGTATGCTCTGGACGTGACACAATCCTCCCCCAAGGTCTGACCTAAGCCCGGCGTGTCAGAAATGGCGGCTATAAGCTACGCAGTCGCATCCTTCTCTAGATTGCGTAGTGGTTCAATCTTCGAGCCGTTGTGAGCGTGGAAGCTTCTCCAAGATCTACTGAATGCATATTAATGCTCTGATCGCTACCAGCTTACCGTTCTCCCGACGTGTACTAGCTGTACAGAAGTTGCCACAGTTCCCTACCCACTCCACTCGCCTCGTATGGACCTCCAAGCTCTCCACGCTTGCCCAGCGGATCCCTGTCGGGGCCTGGGATAGCCACATGCATGTCGTTGATCCAGAGAGATATCCTTTGTCCCCAACTGCGCAGTACAAGCCGCGTGCTCACAGTCTGGCGAACTACGCTCGAGTTATCGGAGCAAATCTTGGAATCAAAAATGCCGTGTTGGTGCAGCCTTCTATCTATGGGACGGATAATTCATGCTTGCTCGACGCCCTTCGAGAATTAACCCCCAAACATGGACGCGGTGTCGTGGAAATCGATCCTGCTGTCATCACGCAAGGACAGCTAGAAGAATGGCATAGCATTGGCGTCCGTGGAGTGCGAGTGAATCTCAAATCCGTAGGGAAGGTGCTCAGCCCGCAGGAGCTCCGAGCTGAGCTCTCGCGATATGCGGACGTCATTCGACCACTGGACTGGGTTCTGCAGGTTTATCTTCCCTTGAGCATGGTATCCTATCTAGAACCAGTCGTACCTGATCTCGGTGTGAAGTTCTGTATTGACCACTTCGGATCACCGGAGCTAGCACCAACATTCGACCCTACCAATCCTTTGGATCCACACTCTTTACCGGGCTTCGACTCCCTCCTTAACCTACTGAAAAGTGGGACTACCTGGGTCAAAATTTCCGCTCCGTACAGATTGACCAAAGATCCACACATGCGGGACCTAGAAGTAATGGCTAGGACATTTATGAGACATGCAGGAGATCGTGTGGTGTATTCAACTGACTGGCCACACACGCGATTTGAGAACATTGATCCCAAGCCCTTCGTCGAATTTCTTCTTCGGTGGTGCGATGGAGATCAATCTCTTGCGAGGTGCTTATTCCGAACCAATGCAGAGAAGCTTTGGGACGTGGAGAGCACTATGGCCACGTAGCCTGGTCGAGCATCCGTCACAGGTAGCAAGGACGTCCCTATCTAGATGTTCTCATTGTCACTTAGTAATGTTGTAAGAGGAAGGCTGATTGTTGCGTCTACTGTCATGATTGCGAAAATACAAGCACTCCTAGACATCGCCCTCCAACGTCAGATACGCCAAGTCGTCTTCAAGCATACTATCTAGCCCAATTCCACTCTTATCGGGGCTTAAGGCCGGACTTAAGGCGATTCGAGGACGACTCTTGAATACGCTGTCATAGGCAGCCGCATCGGAGAAAAGCTCATCGCGAGGCGTGGAGGATCCTGACAAGGGCACGTTGGTTCCGAGTGGCGAGGTTTCACTTGGCCTGACTTTGCGAGGCGTCTCAAATTGGTTGACTGGGAAAGCTTGAAATAGCCGTGTTTGCTTTGATGATGCTCGTTTCTCCGAAGAACGCTGCCCTGCCCTGGTAACGGAATTGGGCAGGAGTGACATTGACTGACGTGTACGCTCGAGAAGTGTAGGAGGTAGTGCCATAGTACGCGTGCTGGGCTGATCTATCATACTGGACCTCAGTTCCTGTTTAGCTCGAATCCCACGAGACTCTGAGGCAAAGAGTTCCGTTTCCCCCTCCCCTTTGTGGTCATCATGTGCTGTGGCAAAAAGGGTCGAAGTGTCTGGGGTTACTAATAATCCAGAGTAGCTGGACAGTGTCCCTTGTTTGTTCTGCTCCTTTTGAAGTGATAACGCCTGGGTGGCAATGATATCGGTTACGGAAGATTGCTCGCGTCCTAACATTGTAGGATGAGCGGCAGAGTGGGCAGGAACGTGCTCATCATGAGATTGAACGTCTTCCTCTTTCTCCCACGAGTCCTCCGGAGCCGATAGATTCATTAACACACTGAACTCAGGCAGTTCGCGTTCCACTTCCGGACCAATAATGGATATTTGTTCCCCGTGCGATGCTGACTTTGCTTTGTATAGACCTTTTGCAGGTACACTCAACCCTTCGCCGCTGAGAGAGGGCGGTACGAAGGTTGGCTGCAGTGGGTTAGTTCTGAAGGCTCCTCCAGGAAGCTCATGCAAATCTTCTGGTCGCTCTCCCCCCATTTCCTCATTTTCCATGAAGGTCCCGCGCTCGTTCCCTTGCCGCTCTCGAAATGTCGATGGTTTTGCTAAATTTCGCCTGTCCAGGTTAGCCAGCTCAGCTTCCATTGAAGCAAGCAAAGTCTCATGAATAGGTGCCATAGGCACAGGTTGCTCCTCAGATCGAGCTCGCATGGGTTTGCTGCAAAGTTGCAGCGATTGGTGCCTATCAAAGTGGAGCAACCCAGAACTATATTCCTCAGATGAGGTTGGAACTCGCGGTGCTTTTGCTGTTTGCGCTTGCTTGTTCTGCAGAGACGCTGCAAAAGTTTTCCATTTCCTCAGTCTTATCCCCTGCTTAGCAATCCTCGCATTGAGATCCTCCAGTAAGTCCGTCTGGTAGCCCATATTGATATTCTTTCCGTCCAGAACAGCTTCCCAGCCTTCCTCGAATGGGGCCTGGAGGAATTGATCTTCGGACCGCGTAGGACCAGACACTAATATTTCTGCCCATCTGTCATCACCCACCCACGAGTCCGCGATATCTTCTGGGTCCGTAGCTTTAAGTCGATCTTCGAGCATAGGCAGTCTGCTTAAAAGAGCACGCCTGTTTTTGATCGATGCCTGATGCTGCGCTAAAAGTCCAGCGTACACTTCTGCTTGCCCTTGAAATTTGCGACGCTGAGATAGTTGCTGTTGCAGCGAACTCCGTAGCGCAATGATCAGTGGCAGAAGTTGTGCTTGCTGCTGACCACTCAGATGGTCCGAAAAGGCCAGTTCCAATCGTGCATCGTTCTTCGCCCGGGCAGTCCTTCTCAGCACTGCCATCGCAAAAGCAGATATTACTTCTTCAAACTTCTCTCCCTTACATTCATCCAGCATGGTTTTACGGAGCACGATCTCTTTGCCAAGGACGCCATTTTTCTTCAGCTCAGTCAGGGCTCGGTACAAGGCGGCACGAAGGTTCAAAGACTGCAGAGGCGTGAGAGGAGGAAAGAAAGGCCGGAGCTTCTATCAATACGTCAGACAAGTAATTTGGTTGTATGTCTATGCGCCATACATCTCTTGTTTCCGTCGGACTCCATAGCTCGAAAAGTCGATAAAGGCTCCATTCTACACATTTAGTGCGCGCCTGTAGGTTCTGCTTCGCTGGGGCTGTTGAGAACGCATCCTCCGTGATCTCAGGCCAGTCTTCCAGAAGGTCGAGGTCGAGAAGCCTCAAACATCTCACAAAGGTCACGATTGAAGTGGGTCCAGTCCAGGCATCAGAACTTTGTTTTCGGATCTGATCACGGGCTTTCACCGTTGGCACCCTGGAACTGGGAGCTTGCATGCTCTCAGCAGACAGGAAAATGTTCGGCCTAGTAGATTAGGGATCCAAAGCTCTAGGCGATCGACCACGAGAAACACCAATTGGAATTGGGGGCTGTTCCTGGAATGACGTCAAGGATTACTTAGATGCCTGTATCTGGCGGCTAGGTAAACACGCATCCATCCTGTCCTTCGTCCTGCCCTTCTTGCTTTGTTCAGTTGACTGACAAACCGAATCGGTTTGTACAAACACAAAAAGCCCTTGCAATCACTCTCGTGGACAATTGTTGTACTCACAACCCCACAGGCGACCCAGCAACGCAAGAAAAATCGCCCAGTGGTGGCAAGATGGGAGAGAACGCAGTACCAGGTACGCAACTTGAATATCTGTGTACAATTTGCTTCCCCAGCTAATACCTTTACTGTCATAGCTTTAGCCGCTGCCAAAGCCATGCCACACACATCATCCCTTCCAAAGCCCAATCCCTGGTCCGTAAGCGCTGTCATTGCTGCTCTCCCAAACGCTCCACAAGAAAATTCCAAATCACCCATACCATTCTTCCACCTCGTTGAGCGCTTAAAGACTGAGAAACGAGAGGGATGGCGGCGCTTTGGCGTATCTCACGGAGAATCTATCGCCGACCACATGTACCGAATGTCTATCCTCACCATGCTTGCGCCTCCTTCACTCTCTTCCAAGATAAACATACCTCGTTGTACCAAGATGGCACTTATACACGACATGGCAGAGTCACTGGTGGGAGATCTCACCCCAGTTGATGGCGTGCCGAAGGCGGAGAAGAATAGAAGAGAAGCGGCGACTATGGATTACATTTGCGACAGCCTGCTCGGTAAGGTTCACGGCGGACTCGCTGGGAAAGATATCAGGGAGATATGGCAGGAGTACGAAGATGGTGAGACGCTGGAAAGCCAATTCGTGCACGATGTCGACAAAGTGGAGCTGATATTGCAGATGGTGGAGTACGAGCGGGCTCTCAACTGCGAGCTCGACCTTTCCGAGTTCTCTTGGGTTGCGACGAGATTGTGTCTCCCTGATATGAAAGACTGGGCGCGGGAGATCCTGGACGAGCGAGAGGCGTTGTGGAAGAGTAAAGGCAAGGAAGTCATAGAGCAAGACGTACCAACGATCAAGAAGCAACAACAGGAGTATTACGGGAATGGTCAAGCGGATGCAGAATAGTCTTGTACTTACTAAGTGATACCCCTAATAGATTCGAGGTCCAGCATTCTAATAACATTTGATCATACAGCTGTTTGTTGAATTCGAGCCACCATAACGCCTTTCGCATCTGAGACTGGAAACTGAACATATCATTGCATGAAAGCGGGCGTTTCACCTTGGTCCTTACATGGTTATGTTGTGCTTGGGAGATTTGCGGTTGCATTCTCTATCATCTCTGCCAGGCTCGAGTCACCTTTCTATCCTTGCTCTGCAAGAGCGTTCAATTTTTGGCAGATCACACTTCGTTTGCAGAAAGCGTCAAAGCTCTCGTGCTATGCAGATAGGCCGGGATATGAGCGAATTGTTGGAGCTGTGCTTCGATATGATGTAAAACGACTTGCAGAGGCTGACTAGATGTTGTCTCGGCTCGAACTTGACACGACTGCGACCGAGACCAAAGGTTACAAAGTACCGCCTGGCTCAATCCGGATATTCGCAGGAAGCAGGAAAAAAAGATCATCCGTCATCCCTTCAACCAGTACGACATGTACTGGAAAATGAGTCTTCACTTTCCGTCAATTATTCCCGTTCCAGCCCTTTCGTACTCTCCATTTCCATCCTTAGCATATCAGCTTCCTCCCTCATCTCCCCCTCACTTCTTGGCTTCCTCTCCTCCGCATCCGGTCCCGTCCAGCCTTTCGTTCCTTCATCTCTCTCCTTCAAATGCTTCCCAACATTACCCTCTTCCCCATCCATCATATCATAGATCGCGTCCGTCCCACCTCGACCATCCAGATCAGCCTTGCTCCTAGGGATTACATGCACGTGCAAATGCGGGATGGACTGCCCTGCATCAGGTCCATCCTGAATAGCAATGTTGAGACTAGTTGCCTTGTAGACTCTCTCGATCATGCTAGACACCTGGCGAACTGTAAGGAAGAGATCTGTCACCTCAGCAGACGATAGTCCAGAGTAGCGAGGTACGGATCGAATCGGCGACACGAGAACATGACCAGGAAGTAGAGGTTTGAGGTTGACAAGGGCGAAACTTAGGCGCGTACTGTAGAATACCTAATGGCAAAAGTTCAGTTCAGACCTCTCTACAGATTCCAGGCATTAAAATCGGCTTGAAACCTACTTGAGACGTTACATTGAATGGTCCAAATTTGAATTGGGGAAGTCGCGGTTTCATGCTGTCACTTGAGTCGCCTGCAGTCATTCAGATCGCTAAAGTAGACAAAATATTGTCCCACCAGCTAAGCGCATCAGGGGATATTATGTGTGTTAAGAAGCATGCTAGAAGAGAATCCAGACCGAAGATAGCATCGGAATGTGGTTGACCTAGTGGTGGTAGTACAAAGGACGGGATTCGTTTCAGAAACACAGACGATTGGCCCAAAGGCCCACTCTAAGAAGATGTCTGAAACGTAGATGATAGCTGTCAATTTTATGTGGATGGTTTATTCCATACTGAATGTCGAAGATAATTGCGAAACAAATTTTCGACCACCTTTTCATTGCGTTCATACAACAACCCCTCTGACGCGTGTATGCAAGATTAGTGCAACTGACTCGACTAGTCTATCCTACATCACTACATCTGTTGAAAACCCTGATCCAGGGTCATGACCCTTCAACAGTCCGTTTTCACTTTTTCCTCGCAAGAACAAGCCCCGTGCCCCATTCCAGGGCGATCTCCTTCTCCAACCAATTCTGGTCATTCTTCCAGTCGTCCTCCACTTCCGCAATTTCTTCAAAGAGCTCGTCGATGCAATCACCATTTCCACCCGAGGACCTGCTCTTGCGGTCCGGATGCGCCTCTTGCCAGCCGTGGAAACTGCTCGAGGTCCTGATGTATTCCATATTCTGACCCACGGTCGTTCGTTGTTCCATGAATATAGTCCCCTCTCCGGAATGAGGGCCAGAGGTTCCTGGTTCATACTCAACCCTTTCAACCTCCCATTCCTCATCAGGTGGTTGAATAGCTCGCAGCTTCCCCTGCACAATTGATCGCCCCGGCTGCTGCCAATACGGTCCCATTGCCCTTTTGTCCGGCCTGTAATAAAATTCCGTGATCATTCGTGTTGCTTTCGGATAGTTCACCATGACTTGATCGCTATAACCCCAGAAAGCCATCACACCTCCGCGCTTCAATACTCGCTTCATTTCGGCAAACACCTTTGCAAAGTCAAACCAGTGCGCAGCTTGCCCAGCAACGACCATGTCGACACTGTGATCCGCTGCAAAGGGCAGTGATTCTGCTGAAGCCTCGACGAAGTCCACATTAGGATATTCTTCTTTGTTGGTCCTCGATCTAGCCTCTTGGATCATTCCTAGGGATGGATCGGTCCCAATAACCTTGTCGAAGTATTTCGACAGGTAGCGAGCGACCAATCCATGACCTGATCCAAGATCTATAAGCAGATTTCTTGGTCCTTTATGGAAAGCCAGTACAGTGTCATACAGGCGTGGAGGATAGGATGGTCGTAAGGCAGCATAATTGGAGTGAGAAAAAGTGGCCTTGCTATAAGAGCGTCAGTAGTAATTAGAATACACAGCATCATTCGATACCGACCCAAATGCAGCCATGTGCAGAGTCGTTGAACGGATTTTTGCAAAAATCCCTCACAACCTCGGATAACTTGACTTTGGGGTTTGTAATGTACGAAGCATAATATCAGCGAGGATTTGTCAGGTAGGAGGACTTGAAAATGCGAGATTCACGATAGTAAAAGAATCTATCTATGGTCAAGTAACTGCCACAAATTCTCTGGCGAGTTGCCTCAAACTTTTACATCGTCGTGGTCGCGACTTCGTATTTATAGTCTTCGTATAGAGCAATTCTCCAAGTCGGCATAATTAACGTTACAACCGAACACATCCTCCTTCCGGCGCATGACTTGCTCGCACTAAAAGGAAATCCACTTCACCATTTTCTACCTCGGAGCCAGATTTCGGTTACGATCCATGGAGGCCGCTGCGAAGACCTTTTTCCAATCGCCACGTTTTGCGGTCGCCGGAGCAAGTTCAGACAAAAGTAAATTTGGTTACCGCGGTAGGCAATACCCACCGTCTACGGATATCGTAACACATACTGACAAGTCAAATCACAGTTCTCGCTTGGTATCATGTCCATGGACTTCCGGTAACCGCTGTAAATCCTAAAAGGCCCGAGATCAAGCTGCCGTCTCGCTCATACGCTGCCGTCGATTCGCCCGCTTCACTCACTGCCCCTTCCCAGACTTCGTTGTCGATTATCACTCCTCCTCCTGTCACGAAGAAGATACTCGAAGAGGCCAAGGCTGCAGGAGTGCCGGCGGTATGGCTTCAGCCCGGTAGCTTTGACACAGAAGGGCTTGAATATGCGAAGGCGAATTTTCAAGCAGCAGTAGGAGGAGAGGGTGGAATGGGTGGAGAGGGTTGGTGTGTGCTGGTTGATGGAGAGTCTACGATGGAAGCAGCGAACCGACAGTGGACTCGACAGAAGTTGTAGTGGGTTCGGTAAACGGGGGTTTGCATGGTCTGTAGGGAAATGAAAGCCTCTGGCGGCTGCTCCAATGTTTACCTAGGCAACCATTCCCCCGCATCCCAAAAGCAAGACTTCAACGCCTGCGGCATGACTTGAAACCATAATGTGCCTGTGACATTCCTGATCATTCATAGACCGCATGATGGACGACCCTATTCCCATGCCAGGCTCATTTCTTTTTGACCTTGATCAACCTGTCGCACCAACTCTTACGAAAGCAAGACCATCGCTCTACATCCCACCACAAAGCCCATCGGCCGCGTCGTCACTATCGAAGTCCTTCTTTTCTTCTCACATTCCAAATTCAAGCAACGGCAGTCGTAAACGCGCGCGCTATGACCTTTCTGACTCAACCTCCACGGATCTGCAGCAGATACCTCAAGATGATGGCAGCACCGACCAATCCTGGGCGGCCTCTAGCGCCTCATATGACTCCTTACGGAGTCCAACACCTTTAGTGAGCACGAAATACCGACTAGCAGGAGGCTGGGACACACCCACTGCTGCAGCAGCTTCTATATACGCAGATGGTCACGACTCAGCAGTCGCCGATTATAGACCGAGCAGGTTTCCGTTGCAAACCCAAGCGGTGGCTGATGGCTACTTTCCGTCCACCCCGGACGTGCTCAGTAGAGAGCGGAATGGCCACAAGCGTGCACTTTCATCACCACAATATCAAGGATGGGGAAAGACTGTCTACAATATGGTTGGCGGAGTGGCCGGAAAGGTCTTCAACTTCTGCTTGACCGGCGCCTTTCGAGGGTTTTATGCCGGTGGTGGTAGAGGGTACGCCGTGGACATTGCTGCACCAACCGTGGCTGAGAAGAGCACTTGCATGGATGTCAAAGAAAAGGAAGATGTCTTCAATGAAAACTATCAGCGGCAACATTATCGAGAGGGGACGCCGATACCAGGAGAATTTCCAGTGGAAGCATTTATTGAAGACTACATGACACAAGCACAATTTTATCAAGGTCAAGACCGCTCGACGCCGTGTCGCACGGCCGGCGAAAGAGCTAGCAGTAGGTTGAAGTCGAGGGACACTTGGGTGATAGTCAAAAATGTTGGGACAGATTCGCGAGAGACAAGTCCGACTCGCAAGATACCCAAGACGAGTACATTCAGTCAAAGTCGGCCAATCTCTCGAGGCGCGACGGCCGTCAGACCACGCCTAGCGCCATCGAGGCCATCCCGAAGCTCATTTGCTGGGTCCCCTAGCCTCGCCACAGGTCAACCTGCTTCGTTCGCTTCACCACGCAGGCAGATTGAGACGAGTAATGCTGTACATCGACCACAGACCTCCGAAGGACGACATCGCCGCGAGCAGTCCTCGGTTGCTTCTCCGAGACGCTCGGAAAATGTGCGTCACAATCATGCAACGCCGGCCAGTCCAGACGTGCAGAAGTTTGAGAGGAAATTGAGACAGAAGGAAAGAGCCCAACAAGATAGCATTGAGCGATTGGCCCGACAAACCAAGGACATGATTCGAGAAGCTAGAGAGGCTTTGGGCACTCGGATAAATATAGAAGATGAGGCAGGAATGGAGGATGAAGGTTATGGAGAAGGAACGGAATTGATGAGCGAAAGCAAATGGTAGTGAATCACACAGAGTTCGCTGTTTATGAGCATTAAGCGGTCCTCTTCGCGCTCGGGGAGAAAGTGATCCGAAATGAAATTATGAGCCACTTTTTCACACGATTTCGACCTAATAGGTCTCCACTGTGGCTAGGCCTTTCCCACCAATTCTTCTCTCTTGCCATGCACACCACGAATTCTGGCTCTGATATGTGCCTCGGCACTTCTTCCTATTCCCTCATACATACTCTGCCAACTCTTGTCCGACCTCAGCCCTTCGATGGGCACCAACACAGCGTCCTTGTTCGGATGCAAGAAGTATGCGAAACAATACCTGTCTCTATGCCCATGCTCAGGGTCGGACACAGTGTTTGATGTCACTCGATGCCATGTCGACTTCAGTTTGCCAGCACTCCAGAATTCCATCATGTCCCCGATATTTACGAGAACCATTTCGTTAAAGACAGGTGCGTTGGTCCACACCTCGTCAGGCGATAAAGTGGGAGAGGTATAGTGCGGTGGACGGACTTGGAGACCTGCAATATCTTGCTGAAACAATAGGGTGATTGAACCCCAATCCGTGTGTGGGCTGATGCGATGAGCAGGTACTCCTTCACCCGACTTGGATGAGAGCGGAGGATAGTGCATGAGTTCGAAGTTGTCAAAATTGGGCAGGTCGCGATTGTGCTGCGAGGCGAACTGCGTCTCTGGCAGACCAAGGGCTACAGCAAGACACTCCAGCAGCTTCAGGGCGAAGGAGTGGAGTTCCTCCTGAATCGTCTTGATCATCGTGCGATGATCGCAGAGAATCGGTGGTAGGGTGGCCACCTCGGCAGCATTGTTGTCCACCCATTTGTTAATACTGAAGGCTTCACGAGGATCTGGCTTCTTCTTGGCTCCTGCTGACCTGTTTCACAACCATGAGAATGGCGGTGCAACCTTCTTGGTTTGACCTTACGAATGGGTGTAAACAGGCTTGAATCCAGTATTGTCCTCGGGCGTATACGGTGCTTGCAGCTTGACTTGATTGGTCTGAGCAAAAAATCTTTTCTCCTACAACGTTTCAGCTGGCCGCTTCGAGGACGCTGTAGTCCTAGAACTTACGAGCTCAAAGATATCGTTTATATGAGACTGAGGGATAGAATGGTTCTTGACATAGAAGAAACCTAGCAAGGTTAGCTTACACAGGCGAGCTTATTTGCCGTGCACGTGGCGTACCCCAATCGACACATGCTTGCAGTAGCTCTTGCGCCACTGCGTTCGGGGATGTCGAGATCTGGCCAAAGTCGATGACGGGAATGTCTGTGCTGGACATATTCTGATTCAGCCAATGAAATCAGTTCCGCAATAGCCTCTCAGATGTTCAACGAGGATGATCAGAGACCAAATTAAGACGTCTGATTGTGATCTGTCTTTCGATCGGGGCATGCAGGGTTAACACAGCTAGACCGTACGCTACAGCAGGGGGCCGGAATCAGCTGCCTGTTAGGTCTCCATTTTTGAGTGGCAGAAAGATCGATATCCAGTGTCGTTTGTAAGAAGAATCGACAAGACATGCAAAGGCGTGCAGCGAATCTCTCCACATTACACTCGGGGATTGACTTCGATCTCGCCTCTGTCTGTAGCCTGTAAGCGGAGAGCGACAAACCCCACCTTCGCACCTCGGTTCTGGACAAGTGAAAATGATGCTGCATCTGCCAGAGGACGGCGGAGCTGCAGGTGGCGCCCACGAAATCTCCATTTCAACCCTTCTTTCTCATCTTACACCCCGGATCTTTGATTCGGAATCCACTTGCTCTATTCTGGAGTGGAGATCGTCCAACCTCGTGGCGACTACGAATGGGAGGTTGGTGCTTGCTTATCTGCACAGAGTGGCAGCTAGTGGCAAGCTTGCTCCGGAGACGTTGCCCGAACAAGCTCTCATAAGCTACCCCGGCGAACGAAATGGCTCCCCCGGCCACTTGCGACGCGAAGATTCGCTGACAGCCTGCTTTTTCTTATCACACTCTTTTCTAGCTTGTGTCGTTAACCCCGGCCCTTCCATGCAACTCTCATTAGCAGGCGGGCCATCCATCCACCGTTTTCTAAGCAAGCGCGCCTCCAACTCTCTCGGTCCCCACCCTTCGGTCTCGACCCATGATTGACAGCTTGGCACCGCTCCCCAGCGTCGCATTTCAATCATAACACCCGGCGTTCGCCTTCTCCAAAGCCATGACCTTCAAATTGGGCTCGCTGTCTCGTGAATCTAATAAACTACCCACCTGCACCTGCGTGCCGCGACTATCCTTCGAACCCTACCCCACCTCCTTTCATTGATCACACTCTCTAGCACTCTTCGCTGCTTCCCGGCTAGAAGTCCACAATGTCAGAAGTCATGCAAGAGAAAGAAATCATGCAAGAGAAGGATGTGGAGGCCAACGTGACGCCCCTCAAAGAAGTCACTGCCAAGACATTTATCGACTCGCGACATGGCTCCATTGTTGAAGAAATCGCTCGCTCTCGAGCTATCCAAAACAGCATCAAGCCTCTGCGCTACATGCGCCAGGGTGAGGAATGGTTAGATGCGAAAATGGGCGTCGAGACCCAGGGTATCGACCGCATTCCAGAGGAGGAGAAGAAGCCACCTTCAATCTTCAACTCCTTCTTCATGTGGTGGTCCATGACATGTCATTTGGGCACGCTGCCCATTGGCATCCTTGGACCTGAGTTCGGCTTGGATCTGAAACAGTCAATTGCTGCAATTGTTGTTGGAACATTCCTCGGCGCCTTATGTACTGCTTACACCGGCACCTTGGGACCAAAGGTTAGACAGTTCCCGGTTCTCGTTTCGAGGACGTCCCGATTCTCTGCCTTTCGAACCCCCTCGCTAACAGCATGTCCAAGCTTGGTCTCCGTGCCATCGCTACATCCAGATATTCCTTTGGATTCTGGGGCGCTAAATTGTGCTCTCTTCTCAATATCTTCATCGGAGGCGGTTTTGCCGTTGTCAACGTCGTCATTTGTGGTCAAGCCCTCAGCGCCGTCTCGAACTACACCATGACTATCAGCGTTGGCTGTGTCATTATCACCGTGATCTCCTACCTGGTGTCCGTCTTCGGCTTCGCCATGATTCATACTTTCGAGAAATATGCCTGGATCATGGCCTTCATCCTTCTCTGTGTCTTGATAGGACAGGCTGCGCCTCACATTGACGCGAACGCCCCAGGCTTCGACACGGGTCTCGGTCTTGCCGGTTCCTTCCTCTCCTTCCTGGCCATCTGCTTCTCCTCGTCCTCTGGATGGTGTTCGATTGCAGCAGATTACTACTGCCATTATCCCGCCACCACAAACCGAGTCAAGATCTTCATGTTGACACTCTGGGGTATTACTCTTCCGACCATATTTGCGACCGTCCTTGGCGCTGCGCTCGGCAATGCTGCCGTTACCGTCGCATACCCCCCGTGGAACACAGCGTACGAAAATCATGGCCTTGGTGGTCTAATTCGTGAGATCTACCATCCACTCGGCTGGTCGAAATTCTCTCTCGTCATGCTCATGTTCACGGTCCTGGGCAACAATATCGTCATCTTCTACTCGTCTGGCCTTTCCATCCAACTACTTGGCCACTTTTTCCACGCCGTGCCTCGTTTAATCTGGTCCCTCTTGGTTGCGCTTGTGATCGGTATTCTTGCCGTGGTTGGAAAAGACCATCTTTCAATCATTGTCAGCAACTTTGTCAGCTTGCTCGGTTACTGGACTATCAGCTTCACCTTCATCCTGCTTATCGAGGACCAATGGTTCAGACGCCATGAGGGCTATAACCTTAGTGTGTGGGACACACCGAGAAAATTGCCATGGGGCTTGGCTGCAATTATGGCGCTACTAGCTGGCTATTTGGCTGGTGGTGTTACGGGCATGGCTCAAACTTGGTATGAGCCCCTTTTTGCTCAACGATTGTCGACATTTTCCAGCTAACGATATCTTAGGTATATTGGACCGATTGCAAAAAAGTTTGGTGCTTATGGTGGAGATGTCGGCATTTACATGTCTGGCGCTATCACTCTCCTTGTGTACCCACCTGCAAGATATTTCGAGAGGAAGTATACTGGGCGTTAAAATGCACATATACCCCCACACCCTCTCGATATCCTATATTGGCGGGCTTCGTGGCCAGTTGATATTGTACACAATTTGAAATATTATCGTTTTTCTTCAGCCATCTGATAGTTAGCGATATTGCATTGCCTGCTTAAAGTGAACATCCATGGAGATTCACTAGAATCTATATTGTAACGATCATCTCGCACGATTTCAAGTTTATCAACTCGACCTCTACAACAATCAACAGTGTAAGACGAACGTCTAAGGGCGTTAAGGGCGTCTAGTCTACGCCGCGCCACCTTGGCTCTTCAGTCCACTTTTCCATCACCATAGGTCGTATTCAACATCATCGTCTGGTCCTCCTCACTGACTCTGCCCTCTCTCTCCGCTCCTGCAGACCTCAGCTCCTCGTCAGTGATCGTCTTGATCGGGCCCTTGAACTAATGTCTCCCGCCCCACTTAGGAAGGATCCCACCACACTGACGATCGTGATGGCGCCGATGCAGATCGGCGCGTAGTTGAGTGTCTGCGCCATCACGGGGTAAAGTTGCGGCAGTAACAAGACCGCGAAGAGAAAACTAATGTAGACGCTTGCGACGACGGCGAACGGGAGCAAGAACTGGCCGAGATTCCACTTGGCGGGCACAAAGGTCTTGCGGCTTGCTGTGTGTCACGCGACAATGGGGAAGAGGTAGCTTGCGTTTGTGGCAATGGTTGCCGTTGCTGTGATAGCTGAAAAGGTGACTGTTGAACCGATCGCGGTACATGTGATGGCGACCGAGATGACACAGACGAGCCATGCCGCGTTGATGGTCATCCTGCGCTTCAAGAGCTTGCGGAAGAAAGTGCAGAAGGGTAGAACATGATCTCTTGATATGGCAGAGTGACGTGCTGTGCACTGAGCAGGCAGCTCGCCGTCGCTCACGTGGAGTCGATCTAGAGCAAGCTCAAGATGGCGACTGCGCCCTTCCTGCTCACGACCTGCACGAGGTACTCGTCCCAGTTATTGGCATAGGTGGCGGAGATGATGTCCTCAAAGTCCCTGCAGGCAGAAGAGGATGATGATGGGCGTTGGCACGGACAGAAATCACGCACTGAAAGTGCTGATCTAGACCCCGTTCGCCACTACCTCGGACACCTGCAATGTCTCCTCTGCCAGATGAGTGCTCGCATCGTAGCCGTAGAAGACCCATGCTCTGAACAAGATACTGATGATCCAGTAGTACGCGTCACTTACCTATTGCGTCTCGCCCAGGTTGATGCCGCTATAGAAGTGGCCGAAGACGCCGGATGCGGAGTCGAAGTGCATGCCTGACATCATGGCGACTCTGATCGGGAACCAGATCCAGTAGAACAGGAATAGGGTGAAGAGGATTGCGGTGGCGAAGCGGAAGTAGTGCTGCAGGAGTCTCGGGTTCCAGATATTGGGGATCAGGGCGAAGAGCATGCCAATTGTGGTAAGGACCCAGACGAACCAGCCTTTGTCGAGGAAGATTGCGTTGGGGCATTAGATTTGCCAGGCTGCGAGGAGGAAGTTGGCGGATCCTTGTTGCACGCTGGGGACTATGGTTACCAATCCTGCCCTGATGGTCTGTTAAGTAGGGTTCACGTTGACAGACTGGAGAGGGGGGAAAGATGTTGTCCTTACCAGTTCCACCAAGCCGTCATCCAAGACAGGAATGGGCCCCATTCCTCACCTCCAAGTCTGTAGCTCCAATAGTAGATCCCACCCACAGTGGGCAACGCAGCTACGATTCAGCCAGCACTAGACTGACACAGCACAGCAGTCCTCCGATCACCATCCAATTGGTAAACGTTGCTTTTGGGCCGCCTGTGTACATTACGAAACCAAGAGAACCGGAATTCCGGACATGAATTTCATGCTAGTGAAGGTCGCTGCTCAAGATTCAAAGAACCCTAAACTCCGCAAGAATTCTTGCTTGTAGCCGAGAGTCGCGGGGTGGATACTCGTCGTGACTCAAGGACGTAGAAACATTACCTTCGATGAGGGGCGATTCGGAAGAAGAGGCATTGTCGAGATTGGAAGAGCTGCTGCCTTTCCCTTGATGTCTATGTTGGTCGCTTCGTCGCGCATTGTAGGCCTCATTATGGTCAAGAGTTTAAGGTATTGTTGGGGGGGCCTTGGGGAGGATCAAAGCGTGAAGAATCAAATTTATGAAGAGGAACAAGAATAAGGATCTATTGACTCGATTGTAGTGGTCTGGAAATGCCTCTTACCCGAATCGAAAGTAAAATGTGGCAGATGACGGCTTAGAGATGGCCTGTGAGATATCTGTTGTAGCATCTTCATGCATGGCTGAAACAGGGACCGTTGAGCACGATTTTACTGTATTCCCAAAGCTGGAAGTTTGTCCCATAGGCTCATTGTGGGCTGGAAGCTTGTGCAGCTAGCTGTTGAAGCGGGCATGGTTGTCCATCATCGGGTACGCCGGTGCTGTGGAATCCTTATCAAGCTTTTCGCGGCAAAGCAGGACGAGATGCCGGGGGTGGATTGGACGTTGTGTGATGCTACCTCTCAAGTGCTGTCAGCTTATCGAAGCTTTACTTGTACGACCACTCTATCCTAGGACTAGCCTATTTCCCACGAGGTTGCAGTCCAGGTTGGCTGCTTGCATCATGGCGAACAACGGAGGAGGCGGCCGGAAAGAGTATCCCTCATCGATCCCGAGATTTGATTGGCTGAATGATAAGTAGTATCACCTCAAATCTTGTGGCTCAATGTCGCACCATAAAGTCAGATGTCTTCTCCATCATTAAACCCAACAACACACGAGGACTGCCAAAATTGAAAACGAACTTGAGGCGTAGCTGGTGCGTAACCTTTGATTGACCAGAATGGGCCCCTCATAGTCTGCGTGCGTGGAGCTAGAGCTAATGCCGTTCATCCTGATTCCTGCCTATGCCAGCGTCTCAGTTTTCCGATTCTTCTCTTGGGAGATGTATATCTGCATACTCAGGATGTGCGGAAGCTTAGTTTTTGGTCGCGTTTTGAAAGTTGAATGGTAGACGCTGTTGCCTGATGGCTAGCGTCTCTACTCCCCGGGAGGACCTTTGGGCCGCACAATACACTTCATTACTTCTCTTCCAACAGGTGACAAGCCGCAGTCGAAGATATGTATTTTACGGGTCTCGAGGCAGGAATTCTGTTCGTCGCTGGTGCTTCTGCTGCTGTCCTCAGAAGCCCAATCCAGGTACGCAATGACAACAATCCGAACCTTCAACCTAGTTTGGCGGGCAATGGAAATTTCCAACGAGTCCTGGGCTCTCCACCCAGCGAAACACACTCCACAGGCGCGCCCATTAGGGACTTCATGAATATCATCTACGTGAGTTCCCCTTGCGGCGTGCTATCGGGAATAGTTGCTTGAGTTTTTGATAGCTGACCTCTGAACCCGCTTTCCAACTATTTGACAGGTCCGAACCCCCTTTGAGAAATTATCACTGACTGTGTGATGTATGTAGACCACAAAAATCTCAATCGGAACCCCGCCTCAACACTTCAGCGTTGCCGTCGACACCATGTCAAGCGAGCTTTTAGTCCCGTCGGCTTCGTGCAACTTTCACTGCCACGAGGCAAAACATCGCTACAACTCGTCACTCTCCTCGACATACGCGGCAAATGGCAGTTACAGCAATGTCAAATGGGCCACAATCAACTACTCTGGCTACCTCTCGCGAGATGTCGCCCGCATAGGTGGCGTCGAAGCTACGGACCAGATGTTCGAAGAATGGACCTCTGCAATGGCGTATTCGATTGGAGCTTGGGAGTATGGATACGACGGCATCATCGGTCTGGCGCCACCCTGGCGTCCGCAAGGAGGATCCTACATGCCAAATACCCTCTCGGGACTCCTGCCTCAGCTGGATGCTCCAATCTTTTCTCTCAAGCTGCCCACAAAGGAGGGCGACCTAGGCGAACTCCTGCTCGGCGCCACGAATCGAGACCTCTACGTCTCCGAGCCAACCACCGTCCCCCTATCCAACCACACGGATAGATTCTTCCCTGCCTCCTGGGCTCTCCCGACAGAAGCCATAACTTTCAATTCTCAAGTCCCCCTTCAAACAACCTGTGGATCCTCCGACTGGGGCCCTGGCCCCTGTAACGCACTCATAGACTCCAGCATCCCCTACATCATGCTCCCCCACACCCTGGCCATCAACATCACCACAGCCGTTGGGGCCCGACCGGGCCCGCTGTGGTTCTACAATATCCCCTGCGAGCGACGCCAAGAGCTCCCCACCCTCACCGTTACACTTGGAGGCCACAACTTCAGCATCTCGGCCTTCGAGTACACCCTCGAGGTTGAAATACCGGACCAGGGCGTAACGTGTTTGATGTCGATCATGGATAAGTCCGACTTCAGTCTTCCGAGGCCATGGAATGGCATTATCCTGGGCAATCCGTTCATCAGGGGCTTCTACAGTGTCTTCGATATGGAAAAGCGGGAGATTGGATGTAAGTGTGCCCACAGTTTCTATGATTCTTGTATTATGTCTTGGAGGTTAAATGAGCTGACTTGTCTCTTGCAGTTGCCGAGTTGAAGAAGTGATCATCCCTTTAATACGACGGCGTGCTTCACGCTCTGAGAAGGTCAATGTGTTAGGCCTCGACTTACGCTAGCCGTCATACTTGGTATCGTAATTCATTCCGCATTTCACCTGACTTGTAGCTAGGTCTTGTGCTATGTGATGAGTGATGCTCGCTCTGTCAATGCTCTGGCATGAAATTGATGACAGTAAAGAGTTACGTGTCAGCGTCTCGTCGTGCCTTTCCTCGCACCGACATAGCCTTGAGTGCAACAAGAGCTTCCAGTGAAGATCCACGGATCAAAAGCGCCCGGGGTATAGTAGTTAGTCGTTAGTCATATCTCATATATGCCCTCTGTATTAGACATCACTATCTTCGTCCTCACGCTGAAAATATTGACTAGTCATCGCCATCTTTCCTCTCTTAGGTCGCCCACGACGTGATGTAGCCGGAGCTTTGGCACCGACGTCTTTCCTGAACTTGGTCTGCCGAGTCTTGGTCCTGCTTTTAGGAGTAATATCCTCCTCCGACTCATGTGACAGGCTGTCTGAGCCGGCCGCCAAGCTGTCAATATTATCTGCATCTTGGGAGAGGTCAGAAAGTTCAGAAGAGTCTGAACTGTCTTCCAAGACCAACTTTTGCGTGGCTTTCTGCTTCGAAGGTGGCATGGACGTTGGGGTGGGGTATTGGGCTGCTTCTGTTTGCTTCTTCATGAGAATAGGGGGTTCAGTGTGCTCCATAATAAGCTCGTTGGCGTGGTCTTCGTCCTCATGAGGAAGCAGGAAGCCCCCGCCCATGCTAGAATCTTCAAAAGACTGGTGCATGTTTGGAACATCCGATTTGTTTTCCATTCCGCCGGCACCCAGATGTGCATCCGCATCCATTTCGTCACCATATGCCTCTTGCACTCTCTCGTTGATCCTCAATCCCATCACAAATTTTCGCCATAAAGCGAGGACAGCCTTTTCTAGCTTTCCTTCTTCTTTCTTCCTCTGTTCCTCGTCCCATACTTTCCATGCCTCCCTCACAGCCTTTTCATTCTCCTTTGCAACGACAACTCCAGTAATCACTGGGACAGCCATGCGTCTGCCAAATTCGAAGCCCGTAACTGCCTCTGCATAATCGATCTCGAGTTTCTTGCAGATCCGGACAGTTCCTCTCATAGGCACATGCGCAGCTCCTTTGGGAACCATAGTCGGGACGAAGCAGTCGATATTCCCGTAGGCATTCTTTGGTATGATTCCATCCTTTATTGGTTCAGGAATTATGTACTCGGTCTGATCATGAGAATATAGTCCTTGCGTCGGTACTTCACCCGTCTGCCGCTGTACTTCCTCTACTTCGCGCTTGCGAGTCAGGGTCATGGCTCTTATCGGAACCTGTTTCAAAGGCACAACACCGGCTTTTGGTCGACGTCCATCTTTGTGCCAGCTTTCCGCAGTCAGGCACCTTTCAACGTCCGCACGCCGGTACACTGGCTCTTGCATCAGCTTGTCACTTTTGCCAGAAACGAACATGCGGTCAGGCTTTGCATCAGGTCGTAGAGCTTCTTCGCGGCGGAGGAATCGCTCCAACACCCAGTCTGCAGATGTTTTCAGAGATTGCAATGTGTCGCCATCGTCCTTGTTATCCTTCTTCTCTGGTTGCTGGGGAACGAGATCTGACGATTCCTCAACGTCGTCCACGGCTGTCCGCATCTTGTCATTCCTGACATATCCGCTTATCGCAATCTTGAACCAGTCGTATTCTTCGTACCTCTTTACTTTGCCATGGGCATTGCGAATAGCAATCTTCTCGACTGGCACACGAAAGCCCTTGGTCTTGCCTGGCCACATTCGGCGCTTCAAGTATCTCGTCGTCACATCCTTGGCTGTACCATCAGGAGAGTATGCCACGACATAAGCGATTACCTGCTTCGCTTTGTCTGCCTTTGCACCCCGAGGCTCGAACATCGAGACCATTTCGGGCGTGGTGGCGACGGGGTTTTCGAGTACCAGAGGTGAAACCGGAAAGACCTTGTGTGATATAGGAGACACTGCCTCAGTCCAATAGATTGGAAATGGAAGATCTCTGTCGAACTTGGTTAGCTTTTGGGACGGCATCGCAGGCGTGACGTCAATAACAGATTCGTCGTCTGACATATCCTCGTCGGCGCTGCTCGCATCTAGGTCAATCGGTGTGCTTTTGTCCCCTCGAGGGCCGGCGCTGTGCTTTGCTTGCTTAGCGGGGGTCCTTTGGGCTTTGGCTTGTGCTTTAGGAGTCTTAGATTCGTCTTCAGAATCATCATGTGAAGATTCTTCCTTTGCAGCGCTGACGATCTTCCTCAACCCAGCCTGTTCAGCCTTCGTGAAGCCGAAGCCACTAGGCTGTAATGAAGCGACCATTCTGGACTCAACTCCGAGACCTCTGACAAGTGCCGTGAAAAGCTGAGCACCGAGGTCACGGGACCCTTTGCATTCACGAGCAGCCCCCTTGAACTCCTCAAGATTTCTAATGCGCTCGCCGTGAATCTCTGGATCATGTTGATCATGTCGGTACGACGCGATCTCCTGCTGTAATGCCACTTTGGTGCTATACCCTCGCTTGCGCAGTCCCGGAGCAGTAATCCTGAACCTTTTCTTCCAGTATGCAGAAAGTACTTTCATCAACGGTATGATAGGATCCGCTCGGCTCAAATCTGGTTTGCCTTTCTCCAAACGCTGACTTGGTGCGCCCCAGTCACGCTGACTGCGCTCGTCTTCGGCCTTCTGCTTCCCACGCTTCTTGCCTCTGCTACTTTGCAGCGTAGCTTGAGCAGTTTCGGGTTGAACGTCCAGTCCACTCGCAACTCGCCACTTCTCTACCTCTTTCTTGACTCCTGCAGGTAATTGTTTGACCAATATGTCTTGTACGGAATTGTCGCATATCCAGTTGTTCCTTATGGCGTTGTGGTAGAGTAGGAACTGCACATGTAGACGGTGGGTAACCATTCGTACTTGCCGCTCTCTCCTGCTCGGCCCTTTCTTTGCTCCCGAAGCCCCGGCTGCAAGTCCGTAATCAGGCTCCAAGTTGCTCTTGGAAAAGGTGAGTTGAAGATCACCACTTGGCAGTGGAGCACGCCCTTTTTGTGGGGTATTTTCCGCGATAGCGTCTTCCCAGTCGATGTCCTCGTCCTCATCCTCGTCATCATCACGTCGCTGAGCATGAGACGATGGCTCTTTCAGTTCGGCCGCCACGTCCTCGAATTCGTTGCTGTCGACATCGCTGAGAGAAGAGTCAGAGTCTTCTCCGCCTAACGAAAAGTCTCTGATGGCTTGCAGACTTGAAGAAGGTCTAGGGTCGGTATCAAGGGTATCGGTGAGCTTGGTTCTCTTTGGGGAGGGGCCGGCGTGAGGTGAGCGGGGTGGCGTGGAGTTGAGTCGCTTGCGAGGGAGAAATGGTGGCATGGCGAACGTTTGGCTGCTGGCAACCGTTCATGAAGTTGAGCATGGACTCTTACTTCAGCAGAAGGGGGAGGGCTGCTAGTTAGCGACCAAGTTGGGTGGCTAATGTGAATTCCATCGGAGAAATTGATCGCAAGTGATGACGCAGATGGCTAGCGCGGATCTGCTAGCCAGGAACACGCAGCAACTATCTTGAGTCGATCACCAGGTCGCCTCCAGGTCATCCGGTTATTTGAACAACGACGCCAATAACTGGCCTGTCTCGTGAGCTCCATATACACCAAGCCTTTGACTAGAACCTCTTGTATTCTTGCTTTCGTTCTTGGTACATATCTTGAATATTTGTCCATCGCGTCAACACTCATGTTAAAAGGGAATAACCTGGCTTTGGCGAAGCGCTTAGTCAACAACAAGACATCCAGGTGTTCATCCTGCTGAGAAGTGTATTGGTTCTTTCTTTGGAAACCAGACCAGGTGCCGACACGCTGCTACGAGCCGGTACCTTAGATCCTACGAGCATACGGTCCACCCTTACCACGCCAATCGAACGGAACAGGTCTTCAAAGATTGAGATATTGAGACTGATCTAAATGAAGATAGTAGCCTTCCAGCCTTTTAACGCTCGCTGTAGGAATCACTAGACATCTCATCTTTCTGTCATCCCGCCGTCGACTAACAAACTCGTCCCGCTAATGTACGTGCTCCTCCCACCGCACAAAAACAACACACTCTGCGCAACCTCCTCAGGATGACCCCATCGCTGCTGTGGCACATCTCTCTTCACCATCCACATATCTCTTTCCCAGTCTTCGGCCGTGCCATTCAGGGGAGTCATAGTATACCCGGGACAAACGGCATTTACCCTGACACCATCTGCCACGTGATCTTCCGAAGCTGTCTTGGTCAGACCAATGACTCCATGCTTTGAGGCCACATAAGCGCTGTTATTCGGCATGGCGATGTGTCCTTGAACAGACGCGATGTTTACGATAGAGCCGCGTTCGGTGAGATGGGGTAATCTGTGATGTGTTGGGGTAACAATCAGTCCCACCATCTTAGCTTTTTGTGATCTTGGCCTTCGATCCAAACAGGACAGTCAGGTTGTGATGGAACTCACATCGCAGAGATCTTCCTCTGTTCTTGCTTCAGCATAATCTTCAGCTCCATCCTGAGACAGAAGAATAATCCTGTCAGATTTACCCCAATCGTTCTCTTCCATGTCTCGGTTGTTGTTTGGGCCACACCGCCCTCGTCACGCTTGCACATACCAGCATTGTTAACCGCATAATCGATCCTGCCAAAGGTTGTGTGGATTTGATCAAGAGTCTTCTCAACGCCGGCCTCATCTGTGATGTCGAGGATATGTGTAGTGGCGATGAAATCTGTGCGGCTGGAGGCTTCTTTCACCTTTGTGACGGCACTTTCCAGCGCCGGGGCGGAGAGATCGATCAGGGCTACTCCAGCGGCGCCTTCACGGGCGAAAGCAATAGAGGTTGCCAGGCCTATACCTGATGCCGCTCCAGTTACAACCTGACCGAAATCACGTTAGAGAGCTACACGACATGCTCAGAGATCCGGTCGTGGAGACAGGACGAGCGTACAGCGTATCCAGACACGTCCATCGAGATTTGATTTGATAGGATAAATAGGAACGTCTTCTTGTATCCGACTTGTTTTCACGAAGCCTACGCTGAGCTCTGCTTTAGTCTATATGTTCCAAAGAGTGACTCTGCATATTTTGTGTTACCCCCTCACGACAAGGACGCACACCCTTGTACCCCACTTTCGGAAGCCTTACTGTTTTTAGCATAGTTACGTCATACTGCTAGCTTCCCGATTTTACAGACACCATAAACAGATATTTGCTACGGATTCAATTTCAAGATCCTGCAACAGAGTTTTGAAAACGACCATAGTCGTGTTGCTCAATAAGCCCGGGGAATTCCCAGAACGAACTAAAAGATTCTTGGATGTCATCACTCCCCCTTCATTTGCACGTGAGGCCATCACAATGAGGTTATGGTTTTCACCTCGCAGGAGATTCCCCTTTTGTTTTTGAAATAGGGCTCACGCAGGTTCAACTTCGCCCGAGTCCTGCTGCATTTGGTGGCCATGCTCTGTCACTTCTTCCCTATTTTCTTCCTCATTCCTCCTCTCTGGGCTCTGCAATATAATACCGCCTTCACCATCATATCTGACTCCTATAGGCCCTATCGCCTCCAATATCCCATCGGCGGCCGAATTACTACCGGCATCCCGCATAATCGGCGGCCCAAAAGCCTTAGCTGTCTCAAGCGGGCTGAGACTCACATGCCGTCCGAGCTCCCACCAGCCCCAGAGCAGAAACAGCACAGCCAGGAGTGCGAGAAGCATAACGGCTAGTGCGGCGGCAAGAAAGCGGTAGTTCGAGTAGAAGATCAGTGCCAGATTTGTGCGCTGTACGCCGAAAGTCTGGACATCCGTGGCAGTGCTTGCCTGCAGCGAAGCGCGGAACATGAATTCATTCATGGAATCAAGGACGTACTCGGTCGGGCTGGAGAATTCGAGGACGCATGTGCGAGGGATGTTGTCATCGTAACTTGAAAATTCGGGAATAAAGAAGAGATCTGCCCACAAGCTGTCTCCACTATAAATGGAACTATTACGAGAAGGGTCAATTATTAGCGTGGTGCTGGCTTCCAAGTAGTAGCCCAGAAAGTCGTTGAGTCCTTCGAGTGGACCGGCACCTTGACCCGTCGAAGCCGTGGGCAAGTCGCCGGCAGAGATGTATGTTGAGACGACAGGTATGTTTTGCAGCTTCTCCCTTGTGACGGTGGTGTTCTGTATCAAAATGGGATACTCAACTACTGCAGCCTCAATGCTGCAGGTATCAACACTGATCGTAGCTATGCAAGAGTTGTCGATCGCTGAAGAGTATAGAGTCGTCAAGACAAGGACCGGTGCACCAGTTGAATTCGTAGACAGGGTGGTGTTGATCGCAAAGAGAACTGCCCCGTCGTTCTCCTTCGCCGACAAGTCCAAAGCTTCCGTAGTCGAGTTGCAACTGTAGCCGATGCCTGCGCCTTGGACATTGCCTCTGCATGTGCCATCGCAATAGTAGCCGGTTTCATTGTAAGTCGAAATTGTTTTGTTCCACCACCAGTCTTGAGTGTTAGATAGACCATTACGAGACCCTATAATGGTTGCTGACGAAGCATTCTGTATCGAACCCAACCAGCCATCTGGAAGCCGTCGTGTTATATTCAACGCGATTGTCTCGTCCACCACGACGTTCTCGGTCCTAATGTGGGTTGATCGTTGCAACAAAGGATTGTTGACAAACTGCGCTGCGGCAACCAGCCCCGCCAACAGAGTCACTTTCCTGGCATCAGCACCCGCGCGGAGAGCAGAGATAAGGCTAAATCCTGCTCCGCGGTCCCAGATGTGATGCAAGCGGGCTAGTGTTGTACCCCGTACGGCGCTTTTCCACCATGTGATTGCAATGCTTATTGCTAACGCGGCGTCGAGCACGTAGTTCAAGATCGATGACAACACGGCAAGCAGAACAGCTGGCTGAACCTTCCACGACGCGACAGCCTGTCTGTCTGAGCCGATGATGATGCCGGCAGAGGCTCCCATGCAAGCCAACATAATGAGGATCAGGATCATGGCGGACCATGGAGTGTGACGAAATCCTGGCCGCCAATCCTGGGCGCTCGAAGGACTCCCGCTCGTGACCGAAACATGAGACTTGACGTTAGAATTGGCCATACTTGAGGTCAATCATCAAACAAGCGGACTATGCCACAGCAAGAAGGATCAAACACACGGGCGAGGTACGAGGGAAATATATAGAAAACGCCGTACAGAACTACCTCCCTTGCATGCTGACCCTCAAGCTTGCCCCAATGATGCAGTCTCTCTTCGTTCGCAACCAGCCGCTTGACGATTTGCAACTCAGAGCAAGGCAAGAAGATGTCGAAGCCCGGCGGTGGCTGGCTGGCGGCGCGTGCGAGACAGGGAAACATGCAGCGGGGGGAACGGACGGGTTGCTTCCGCATGCGATTGCTGTGCCGTTATGCAGAGCGTAGAGTTCGACTGAATCCCTCAAAATTTTCATACGCGTTAAGCCATCGGGGCTTGATAATATCCTGGATTTGAGTGGAAGGGTGGTGCACTATAGTCAACGGTGGTCTTGAACTTTGGACCCCCAACTCCAGTGGCAGAACAGAGCACTAAGTGAGAGCAAAGTGAGTTGGAATATCCCGTCGAGATTTACGCCTCCAACAATTCGTGCGTCCCACTCCATCGCCCCCCACCCATCAAAAGTTCAACGCCCCTCTGATTCCCGCTATCTCCCCACTTTGAGAGGTGGTACCTCCCGCGGTTTGCTTGTTGAAGTGCTTGATGAAGGAGGCGTCGTTAGCACGGTCAGTTGTCTATCGCCATAACACCGGGATTTTGTGGATGTCTTGGAAGATGGCAAGAGCTACCACGCCCTAAATCGCCTCGCACCTGGGACATCCCACTGTTGTACTGGACGATGTTTGCCTTGCGCTGGAGTAGTGACAATTCCACATCCTTTAGTGCTAACTGGCGCAGTCCGGGTGAAACACTGAGACCTTGGACCCCAATATTCTGTCTGAAACCCTCTGCCATGCGTACTAAAGGCGGAGTTGAAAAGCAGTTGAGCTATGCTCTCCTTTGGGGGTGATCAGTCCATTGTGGTGGGGCCAATTGGTCATTAGCCCCTTATGGGCGCCGAGACTGTCTCTTAGCATCTATTAGAGATAGCAAGGACACACACGCAGAGACAACAAGCAAGTTCATTGAAAATGCGTCTCTAGGGCTTCGCCCTTCTCTCGCCGTCACTTTCCCCCCTCACATAAGCTGCCGTTTGGCATACTTATCACTCCACAAATGGTGCCCACTCTCGGAGGCGATAAGAATGGTTATTAAGAGGTAAAGCAACGATGAGAAAGGGGGAGACCCAGAGACTCTAACAGTAACCAGACGGTCAGGCTTAGCAGTAGTCAGACTTGGCAGCAACCAGGCAGTTAAGGCGTTTAAGCCAGGCAGCCAACCTATACTAAATCAGCCAGCCAGCTAGCTTATATCGAACCTGCAGCCAACCTGCTAATCGGCCTGCGCCGAATTAGCTAGCCAGCTAGCCTACATCGAATCAGCAGACAACCTGTCAGCCAACCTACATCGAGCCTGTCAACTAGCCTGCGTCGAATCTACTAGCTAGCTAGCCGACATCCCACCTGCTAGTCAGTTAGCCGCATCGAACCAACGGGACCATTCAGGGGCCACAACACCGCATGCCACTCAACACCCTACTATGACGTCATATATCCCGGTGGCACAGAATAGCTGCGGGAAGTACTGCAAAGGGCTATTCCTGTGCATTAGATCAAGCAATTGTATTGGCATCCATATGGCTTTAGGTATAGCTGTAGTACTGCCACGTGTTGTATCCAACCACCCTCAAGGTGATCTCTAGGGCTTTCCTCTCTTATTTGAAGTGCCCGTGTGTAGCGCCACAAAGTTCCGGGTCCTTCCACGCGTCCTCTTCGTGCTGCCAGATTCCTCCAGCCTTTGGGGGTGGGGGGCCATAGAGGGCGGTAATAGGCCAGGACCTTCCTCATCGGCAGACTCAGGCGCGTGATTGGCTGTTCGGTTTGCGGCCCCTTTCAGCCTTTTCTTTTCCTGGTAGATCTTTGCGTGCGATTTCTGCGGAGGTTAATCTTGCAGTATCAGCAGGTCTGTGAGCCTTCGTCTTCCTCCAAACCTTCTTAGGAACTGGGTCAGAGTTGCCAATAAGGAGCTAAGCAAGGGTATCATTCCGCTGTGCGGTCTGTAGTGTGATGGTAGCTGTTTGGAGGGGATGTATTGTTAAGCCTTGTCTGTGTCTCAAGGTCTCAGGGCATCCCGCCCTTTAATCAACTGTACGGCAGCGCTTGCTACGTCCTTTCCCTTCGGAAGAAGAATAAGAGGATTGAGGAATTAGCATGAACTTATACAGAGGTAGAATGTGTGGCCCATCATTTGTGGCGGATAGGGCAAGGATAAGCCACCCGGCCCGCAGGGGTGCCAAGTGGCATGCAGTGTGGTGATGAGCCCCCCCTTCGGGATCACAATGCTTTTGCATCTGGGCGCGATTAAATTCACCATCATCTTTCTTGACGCGATTGCATCGTCACTCCTCCAAATTCCAAGCCAATATATGACCTTTCACTACTTAGTTACTGAGCATATCAAGGCGGGCATTGAAGAATCCTCTTTGCGTAACAGCGATGCGGATTGGGCAAATCTTGACCGGACGGAAAGGCACGTATCTGCTAATTGAGGCATTGAAGGCTCCAACTGTCTTTAGAGCTCAATTGTTATCAGGCTCTCCTATGAAAGCCACATTGTAAGCCTTCTACAAAATTCGGATCGGCGTGAAATGACAAACAATCTAGTGCGGTGGTCAAAACTGAGATAGGCATTGAGAAGACGTGCCTGAAGCGCGAACATGACAATTACAAGCTTCCTGCTATTGCATCATGTCAGCATATCCGGGCTCTACAAGATTTGATACTTGAGGAAGATGTTACACAAGAAGGCAACGCATCTAGGACCGAATATCCATGTTGTATGGTCTTTGAATGGATGGATCATGATTTACGATCAGTGCCCCCTGACAAATTTCGGGAGAATTCAATCCTCCCAAAGATCATCGCTCGTTCAGTCCTGTCAACGCTTGCGCTTCTCAACACCCAGTATAATGCCATACATACTGGTGAGTGGGATTTATAAGCAATCTGTCCATAGCTAAGGTTGGCTAGACATTAACCCCAATAATATCTTCGTCTCTGATCTCAACAGCCCTTCTCCTGTCGTAAAAGTGGGAGATTTAGGAAATAGTGAGTTTTTCGCCCAATACAAGCCCCGTCGACGTACTGATTAACGTAGTGTTGCGGGAAGGCTACGACAAAATCCGCGTCCAAAGCCTTCCCACTAGAGCTCCAGAGGTGTGGCGAGGCTTAGGTTGTTGGCATTCTTCCGACGTATGGTCGCTTGGTGTCACGGTTAGTTTCAGCCTCTCTATCTCAACCTCAGCTAATCAAGAGAAGCTGGCACACTGGTTGGCTTCATCTGCCATTTTCGGGGCGGAAGACAAGATCGTCCAAGGGCTTACTGAAGCATGGTGCATCGCGAAAATACGGCGTTTGATCGGACCGCTGGGTCCTCCCGTCAACAATGCAGAGTACGAAGAGGAATTTCTGGTAGCCGAAGAACTTGGATCGACCTTTGAGCATCCCGACACCAAAGTAGAAACGCAGTTCATTACAGTAGGCACCTTGCGCCAAGAACTTGAAAAGTTGCCGGGGCCAAAGGTGTCATCGGAGCTATTGGATTTCATCGAATCCTTGCTCGTTATCGACCACACCAAGAGACCGACGGCCTTGGAGGCATTACGGCATTCGTACTTACAATCTCTTCCGTAGCAAAGAAAGTTCCGGAGTGAGCTTCTGTAGTGCTCCTTCTGATATCATCGCAATGGTGGCTCGAAGCTTGGCTACAGACTTGTCACAAGATCTTTTCTCTGTGATACGCAATTGTATTGATATCGCGACCATACTAGCCAAGAGATACAGCAGCCTCTCTGATCAAAAGGAGTGATTCCTTCAATCCAGTCCATATGCAGCACACTAGTCCACCTTTAGGTCGTCCCGTTCCGACGCATGCTGTCTAGCTTGCTAGTGAGAGATGATTAGCCAACTGAAGTCCCATCGGATTTTCCGGAACGGACTCACCTGCTGTTTGCTTGCATCCATTGTGACATGCCCAACGCATATGTCATTTCCTGCGGAGTCCTTGACGTAGATGGTTGAGTGGACTTCAGGGTCATTGTTGCTGGGGTGTGGCATGGACCTACGACACATCAGTGTGTGCTTCAGAGCGTGTAAATTGGATTCTGTTATACGTGATTATGATCTTGTCCGCTTGGGATTTCTGGACCTCAGTCATCAATGTTGAACCGCTGAACGCGCTTGCGACCTTCTCTGCCGTCGCCGTAATTAGCGCTGGATCGATTGCATCAATGACGCGTTTGAAGCCTTTGTCCTGAATCTCTTCCGCCAGAACAATGGACACTCTTTTTGCACCGTTGGCGACTTCTTTGACAACACGGCCCGACATTATATTGCAGATGTTCTCAACGGTCTTCGAGGAACAAGTCACATGAGACGTCAAAGTCGACAGAATTTGATCACTTCGGGATGGAGAGTAGAGGCTTCTGGATCCGGGAAACTGGCGCAATATCATTCATACAACGGAATTGCCCGTACATTCAGAGAGCGGAGAATGTACACCCCCTCCGCTCTGTTGCCTGCCGGTGGGGCGCGGAATTAACCAAGTGGGGTGATACGAGCGCAATGTCTATGTCCACACACTCCACCGCTGCTGCCTGAATGTAACGTCGCGGTACGCTCGAACCTGCCCCTGCTACGCCCAAACTCTGCTGAATCTTTGTCGGTTGGATAGTTCACGTAGTAATCTCGCTGGTTGCGTACTAGGCATACCAACTGAATGACGAATCTGGCACGCTGGACGATCGGCTCTTTCCTGTATTATGCTAAGGTGTGCCATTTTCTCCGAGTGGCCCCCTCAGATTCAGAGCAAGAATGAGGAGAGGAAGGGCAATAGGCCCTCCCGCTGGGGTCCTTCGTGTACATAGCCAGGCTTCGGACATGGCCGTACTCTCTTGATCGATGGAGGCTGGCCCCTCGTCGGCTGCGAGGTGTCTCGCCTTGCGCGCAGCTCATCCTCTATATCAGGTCGGCCCGCAAGGCGCACGACCGGCGGCCTAGTGTGACCCGCAGCGACATCAGCCCCGATTGATTCTGCGGCACTCCTCCATTGGCCCCCTCGTGCTCTCAGCTGGGGCTCTTAGCTACGCCAGGCCCCCGCAACGATGGCGATGCCCATTTGCAGTTTCGTTAGTTTCCTGCAGTAATTCTCTCAATGGCTCAGTCGTACGCTCAGCTGGGCAGGGGCCCTTCCCAGCAAGGGTGAAAGACTCGCATCACCAGTGTTGTTAGACAGCTTCGTGATTTCTCTCATTAACGACGTCGAGGTTCTACGCCGATGAAGGCTCCATAGCTCGCGTTGGTGCTAAGGGGGTGGAGTATAGTCGTAGGATGGCAATGAGGTCCACCTAGGCATCCCTGCGTGCACTGTTCCGGGAGAAGCCTAGCCCAGAAAGACCGCGGCCCATATCAGATGTCACCATCGGCGTCACCATCGGCGCCAGGCCTGTTCGACGGGAGCGCGTAGGCCAATCGATAGTTTCGTCGAGGTCAAGATGGAACCGGTGGCACCCGAGGGAGATAGGAATGCTGACCCAGGGGGCATAGTCGGAGCGGCCGAAGAAGAGGAGATAAAGCGGCGTGGTGGATATCGACAGTAGCCTGCGACCAAGAGGTGCATTAGCAAGTGTTGGCCAGGACAGGATGTGATGAATATATACCAGAAGTGCGGCAGGTTCCGTAAAATAAAAAGCGGCGGGTAGTCGGTGGTCGGCGCTTGACTGCCACAGATTTCGCTGCCCTTTTCACTTCGGATTAACACTACAAGAGAATCTGTACATCTAAGTGAAATGACCGCCTAATCTAGCGGTTTTTGACGTCGCTTTCTGCTGCCTCTGCACCCACGCTAGACCTGGAGTTGCTGCCCGCAAAACACCCTCACGAATTTGAACGCCACGAATTCCAGCTCGGCGCCCCCAAGCTGAGCCTTGCCTCGAGAGATTCACGGTCAAACAGCAATTCTTTAGTCCGTGGCCTCCAAAGATTCTCTTTTGCTTGCACCTTCCAGGCTGGTCGACATCGGTGCAGTTAACATTCGCCCACACGGTCGTAGTTCGTCTGTTCACAATCATCGTCTCCCCTCCCCCACTCCTCATGGGCAACGTCAGCTCGTCGCTAGATTTTCGAAATCCGTCCTAGATTTGAAGTCGAAGTTCTCCAGCTTGTTGAACTTCTGTCATATTCCTTCTATGGCCTATTGAAACTGTCCAGGTGTTGTGGTGTCCTCTGCACCCAGTGGAGAGGTCCAGTCTAGCCATTCAGTGGGTTCGGTAATGCCAGTAGGAGCTGGTATGAGGTGCAAGAGCTACAAACAGTGAACTGTATGGAAGTATACTGACATGCTGCTGCAGCGATGCTTCGAATTCCAGACCTAGTCCGAGACTCGAGGCTCGACACTCAATTCCATCCCGAATACACCACGCACATCTATTACGAGACTGGCCTCACTCCTCGCCAGCGAAAAACTCGGAGAGATGAATGTTGGAAGCGGGAAAGACACATTGGGCGGGGTTCTTATGGAAGCGTGTGGCTGGAGAAATGTGTGGGCGGACAACGCGAGATCGAGTTCCGGGCTGTGAAGATGATTCCCAAGCTGCAGCAACCTTCGAAGCCGATAGACTACAACAGAGAGTTAGAGGCAATTGCAAAATTCTCTCATTGGAGGGTATGCCGCTCAGTTTGGACATCTTCGTTCGCACTAATCACTCAACTCTCTAACGCTACTCCAGTACGAGCGATGCTTTGTTAAATCATTTGGATGGTACGAAAGCGCCGAGGCCGTGTTTATCACTATGGAGTATTTTCAGCATGGTGATCTTCAGGACTACCTCTCTAGCGCACCGCCATTACCAGAGGTAGAAGCTCAGCAGATCACCTCCCAGATTCTCGAGGGCCTCTCTTTTATGCATGACAACGGATTTGCCCATAGGGATTTAAAGCCTCGTGTCAGTCCCCCTTCCAAACCACCAGACCGATAAGTACATCTAACGCCATTTATGGGAGTAGAATATACTTGTAAGATCAACGCCTCCAGAACATTGGTGGGTGAAAATCGGCGATTTTGGCATCAGCAAGCGCGCCGAAGAGGGCCTTACAATGTCATCAACCTTAAAGGGGACTTTGGGATTCCTTGCGCCCGAGTTGCATGGTTTTGTTAAAGCTGGCAACGAATTAAGTCCCCGGAGCGCCCAAGCTGCAGACATGTGGTCTCTGGGTGAAACTGCCTTTCGAATGTTGACAGGAGAACCAACTTTCAAGACTATGGGTCTTTTAGCCGATTATGTCCAAATGCCTGACCGTTTTCCTTCGAATGCATTGCTGGCCCGTGGCGTTAGGAGTGAGGGGTGCGATTTTATAAAACGCGTGATGATGCCTACGTCAGGAGAACGCCTGACGGCGAAAGACGCTCTCCTTCACGATTGGATGGAGCCTGATACATCTCCTGGTTTGGGGCCGTCCTCTACTGTATTCGAAAGGTACGAAGAATTCTGTGTTCAGCAGCTGATCAGTTGTTCTGACTTGGCCTAGCTCACCCGCTCCTCCAGAAACAGCGGATCTGATACCAGAGGCTTCAGCAAGATGGAGTACCCTGGATGACCCTATGTCTCAAACAACAACTTCGACACAACATATACCCGATGTGGCGAGAGCAAATGGCACTTATTCTCTACCTAATAGGACTGTGGATAATCTGAACAAGGCACAGGGGATTCAGAATCAACGGGCATCAGATCCCGCAGATGCTGCATTGGCGAATGATGCAACTCAAAAGGCGAGGGCTAATTCAGAAGAGCAACCATCGATGTTTAGGAATGAGAGACGATGCGAGGAGGCTGAAGAGCTAGATATGCAGGCGATAGAGAGCAGAGAGGTGTTGCTAGCGCAGGAGCATCCAGACACGCTGCGGACGGCGAAGGGCCTAGCGGCCGTCTATCACACGCAGCGTCGGTACGACAAGGGAGAGCTGCCGGACGGCAAGCTGGTGGCGTCCGCATCCCACGACAACACGGTCAGGCTCTGGGACCCCGCCACGGGAACGGCATGCAAGACGCTCAAGGGCCATATGAGTCCGGTCGTGGCCGTGGCATTCTCGCCGGACGGCAAGATGGTGGCGTCCGCATCCTACGACAACACGGTCAGGCTTTGGGATTCTGCCACGGGAACGGCGTGCAAGACGCTCGAGGGCCATTCGAATTTTGTCGTGGCCGTGGCATTCTCGCCGGACGGCAAGCTGGTGGCGTCCGCATCTATCGACAGGACGGTCAGGCTCTGGGACTCTGCCACGGGAACGGCGTGTAAGACGCTCAAGGGCCATTTGAGTTCGGTCGTGGCCGTGGCATTCTCGCCGGACGGCAAGCTGGTGGCGTCCGCATCCTACGATAACACGGTCAGGCTCTGGGACTCCGCCACGGGAACGGCATGCAAGACGCTCAAGGGCCATTCGAATTTGGTCGTGGCCATGGCATTCTCGCTGGACGGCAAGCTGGTGGCGTCCGCATCCTACGATAACACGGTCAGGCTCTGGGACTCCGCCACGGGAACGGCGCACAAGACGCTCAAGGGCCATTTGAGTTCGGTCGTGGCCGTGGCATTCTCGCCGGACGGCAAGCTGGTGGCGTCCGCATCCTACGACAACACGGTCAGGCTTTGGGACTCCGCCACGGGAACGGCGCACAAGGCGCTCGAGGGCCATTCGGGTTTGGTCGTGGCCGTGGCATTCTCGCTGGACGGCAAGATGGTGGCGTCCACATCCTACGACAACACGGTCAGGCTCTGGGACTCCGCCACGGGAACGGCGCACAAGACGCTCGAGGGCCATTTGAGTTCGGTCGTGGCCGTGGCATTCTCGCCGGACGGCAAGCTGGTGGCGT
>Ga0335072_10000660_pt1 | contig 63249 bp, 44 predicted proteins | sample Lox_Sample_21_FD_206725 | JGI IMG/M metagenome (GOLD analysis project Ga0335072, IMG submission 206725) | Soil microbial communities from Loxahatchee National Wildlife Refuge, Florida, United States - Lox_Sample_2.1 | ecosystem: Environmental > Terrestrial > Soil > Wetlands | place: USA...
GGCAAAACGCTCGCGCTTAAATTAGGCGTCAGCCCCGATGAACAACTGAAAGGGTTTCTCAATTCCCTGCTGCAAGGCCGCGGTCAAACCGCTATGGAAATCGCGCAAGCTGCCCTGTTCCTTTGCTCGGATCTCTCCAGTGCCATAGTGGGCCAATCCATCAATGTGGACGGGGGCGCGGCCTTCTTCTAGCTTCCTGCCAGCATGGGACGAATCGCAACTCTCTCGTCCACGCGTGCGTGGCAGTAGCACAGGCTTCAGCCTGTCTCCGCCGCCTGAGTAGATTGCGCTTCAGGTATTTTCTGAAAACGTAAGCTGAAGCACCAACGCGTTCAGTCTTTGTAGCGGCGGGTCTTCAGACCCGTACTTTTCTCCTCGCCTGTGTAGGGCCCACTTTCTGAACTGGGCCGTTCGTTTTTCATTGCGTCTTGCTACGGCTCCACGGGCCACAAAAAGATTCACAGAACTGTCATTCCGACGGCGATCTTTCCCCGAGGAATCTGCTTTTTCCTGGACTCATCGCGAAAGCAGCTCCAAATGACACGAAATCCGCCTCTTTCCGCAAACTCAAAACTAATAACTGAAACCTGACAACTCAAAAACGAAGAAAGGCCAGCCGCTCTCTCAGGACGGCTGGCCTTTGCTATTCACGGGATCGGAACCTGCCAGAACCCCTTGCAACTCCCAAACCCGCGCACCTCTGGCTTACAAACCTCTTAGCGAAACTCGTCCGTCTACGCGGCCGGCTCAGAACCAGGACGGCGGATCGGCCGCCGCGCCAGGTCTTCCACCAGTGCCACGCTCCGGCGCACGGCCAAAAACACCGGATGCCGGCTTTCCACTGCCCAGCTGACCCCCGCTTCCCAAGCTTTGTGCAGGAAGTAGACCAGACCGACGCATACGGCAATCGCTCCGAATCCCAGTACGAAGATGGCGAACGCCGCCAGCAGCTCCCGCACGGCGTACAGCTGAATTGCGCCCAGCGCCACCAGAAACAGCCACATCCACTTCCGGAGATTGTCCTTTTTCATGTCTGGTTCTGCTCCCCAACCGTTCGAATCGCGCCACCGAATCTGCCTCTTGCCCTTGACCTTGGGCCTCAATGGCTCGACCTGCCCCATTAGACAGGTAGCTCGGAAGAAAACCTATGGTACAGGAGCACTAAAATTGCTTTTAAACGAATTTCCTAGTACCATCCTGGCCTCTTTAGCGCTGCTAATCTATTGAAAATAAATATCTTATTCCATGAGGTAAATCCCGTAGTTCCACCCATGTCATCCTGTACAGGTCCTGTGGAAAACTTGCCCTTTCGTACAGGGTACAGGTCCTCTTTTTCCCAAAATGAAACCGCGCCCCAACCCTTTTTCCGGGCCGCGGCGCGGTGTCCTTAACCTTTAAAGTTCCACGAGCAGCTTCTTCTCAGGCGATGGGGGCCGGGCAATCACTTTTGCCCTACCCCGGAAAATTCCTCGTCACGTTTCTGCAACCTATCAGGCCTTCTTGATCAGCCGGGTAATCCACACCAAAATCACCGCTCCGACGAACGCCACGATGATCGAACCTATGATGCCCCCACCCGGCCACAGATGCAGCATGCCGAAGATCCAGCCTCCGACCAGCCCTCCCAGGATCCCAAGGATGATGTCCACGAGCACGCCATAGCCTCCACCCTTCATGACCTGACCCGCTAACCAGCCCGCAATCAGCCCTACAACGATCCAATAAAGAAAGCTCATACTCGTTGCCTCCTATTGACCGACATTTGACCCAGGAATAGCACTACAACCAGGCGGAATCTTTTACAGCTTGGCTCCCCACAATACTCGTATCCCGGTGGACAGCACCAGGTCGTTGCCCTTCAAACCCGGTGGCGGATAGCTGATGTACAAATCTTGGAAACTGGTCTGCCAACTCAGCCAGGTCTTCATGGCCACTGCGAACGTGGTGTTGAATTGAAACCGATAGTCTCCCGTGTGCGACAAGTTCGGGAAGATTACAAAGCGTTCCGTAAACACCGTGCGCTTTGTGAAGTTTCTGTCGAATTCTTCCCCCACCGTGATTTCCGCACTGTTCAGCGTGCTGCTCGGAATCGCAAGGAGGGGAGGCGGGGGAGCTGGGTTCGTGATTGTATAGGAACCAAATTCGTCTCGGTCGTAATCGCCCCCGGCGAATACATCGAACACCGTCGCATCGTTCTTTATGACGTGATATCCGATGCCGCCTCCGTAAACCTGGCGCAGCTTCAACTGCTGCAATTCGTTGGTGGTGAAGTCCGCGGTAGCATACACAAAGGTGCGAGGACTGATGTTCCAATCGCCGCGAATCCCCGCCTGGAACAAATTCGCCGTAGTCGTGTACGGCAGCGTCGTTTGGTTGTTTGCGAAAATGTAGTTTGCATACACGGTGAGTTTGTCCCGTGGGGTGGCCCGTACCGCTTTCGCATCGAACGTAAAGCTGATCGTGTCGGAGTTTCCGCGTGTCAGCGCCAGGCCCCCATCCGCCACCCCGCCCCAAAAATACGTGAACTTCGGATGCGCCATCTTTTCCTCGGCCACGTTAAACGCCTGCTGCTCCGTTGAATTACGCACGGCGGTCACGTCATCCTTGGCTACCGGCGCTCCCCCTGCCACCACGAATTTCCCGTCCGGGGTCATGGTCACTTTGCCCGTTTGTTTCTTGCCGTCCTTCGTGGTAATCGTCAAATCCTGGCTGGATTCAATTCCCACCACCGTCGCCCAGTCGATGCTGATATCCCCCCCAAAATCCGTCTTCAAATCCAACTTCTTCGTGTCCCCCGAAACTATCGTTCCGGTCAAGCGGTCTCCATTCTTGAGCGTAACTTGATCGGCGAGCGCTACCGACGCACACATCACACACAGCAACACACCTAGCAGACTACGACGCATCAGCGTTCTCCTTGCCTTTTTTCCTACAGAGTACAATTGGGATATGAGCCGGACTTCACGTGGGCGGCGAGAAGTGATCCCTCAACCTTGCACAGCGAACAAGCCCGAGTATTTTAGTGAATCCACTCACCGCCTGCAACGAAAGAGATTTGCACCGGCCTCCGGTTGACCTTGCCCAAGGACCTTCCTCTATAATTAGGTACAAGCCAGGGGTGACATCACGCCGCAGCCAAGCGTGCCAACCGGGGCATTTCCTCTCGCGTAACCGCGTTTGTGTATTCGAGAGTCGCCGCGCGTGTTTCTGTCCTTCGCCAAACCGCTGGCAAATTCGTGTACTGGGGGCCAGTTTTGAAACGTACATTTGAACTTGCTGCTCTCCGCAGTTTGCTCATCTTTGGCTTTCTCTTGGCCGCTTGTTCCCAGCCTCCTCAGCAAGCCCCTACCGCTGCACCAACCAGCACGGCGCATCCCACCATCGTGTTCATGACCGATTTCGGCACCGCCAACGACGCCGTGGCCATCTGCAAAGCCGTCATGCTCGGCATCGCCCCGGATGCGCGCATCATGGACATCACTCACCAGGTCACTCCCTACTCCATCGAAGAAGGCGCCCGTTTTCTCAATGGCGTCACTCCCTACTATCCCGCAGGAACCGTATTCGTCGTCGTGATTGATCCGGGCGTGGGCACGTCGCGCAAGGCGGTCATCGTCAAAACCAAGAAAGGCCAATATTTCGTATTACCTGACAATGGCTTAATTACTCCCGTAATCGATCGCGATGGCTTGGACTCCGCCCGCGAAGTCACTAATCCCGGATGGATGATCGGCGATAAAGTTTCTTCCACTTTCCACGGCCGCGATATCTTCTCCCCCGCTGGCGCTCATCTTGCCGCTGGCTGGGATTACACGCTGGCTGGGCCGGAAGTCCCGCAACTCGTTCGCCTCACTCCCAAAGTCGCCAACTTCACCGATAAAGGCATCGACGGCCAAGTCATCGCTCTCGACGATCCTTTCGGCTCGCTCATCACCGACATTCCCGGCGACGATTTCAAGAAGCTTGGCTACGACCTCGGGGACAAGGTCACCGTACAACTCGACAAGAAACCTTTCACCCTGCCCTATTCGAAAACCTTTATGGACGTGCCCGTCGGCGAGCCGTTGCTCTACGTGGATTCGCGTGGCCGCGTTGGCCTGGCCATCAACCAGGGAAATTTTTCGCAGGTACACAAGATTACCCCGCCGGTCTCGCTGTTCATTCCGAAAAAAGGCGGGTCACTGAAGGGCAAATGAGCGCACTGCCGACAGCTCGGTTAGGAATTTCGCTCCACCCGGTACGGCGATGTAGCTGCGCACGGCGATGTTGCGCGGTGGCTTACCGCGCACGCTGATCCTTCGGCCGTCTCACGGAATTCTCGGTACCGATTTCTTCTGCACCGGCGCTCCACCAGTGCACGGTTCCATCGCAGATGGACCATCCATAAAGGACTAGGTCATGATTCCACGAAACGCATTCTCTTTCGCCTTTCGGTCATTCTTCGTGTTTCTTTTTGCTGTTCTTCTCGCGCCAACTGCCGCCATAGTCTCCGCGCAGTCCTTCCGCGGCGCCATTCGCGGTGAAGTGGTCGATTCACAAGGCTTGCATGTCGCGCAAGCCAAGGTCGTTGCACGCAATCTCGGCACCAGCGAAACCCGCGAGGTCACCGCGGACGACGAGGGCAATTTCCGCTTTCTGGAGTTGCCCGCCGGCGAATATGAAGTTTCGGCCATCGCCCCCGGCTTCGAGGAAGTTCGCGTCCCTCAAATTCGCGTGAACGTCGGCGAGGAAACCACCGTTACCCTCACGCTTTCCCACGTGAAAGCTACGCAAGAACAGGTGGAAGTCACCGAAAGCGTCCCGCTGGTCGAAACCTCCAGCACCACCTTGTCGCAAGTCGTCGACCGCCAACTCGTTCAGGAACTTCCGCTCAACGGCCGCGATTTCGGCAAACTCGTCGCGCTTACTCCCGGCGTCACCGTAGAAGGCTCGGGCGTCGCCGGTTCGGAAAAGGGCTTCGGGCAATTCAATATCGATGGCAATCGCGATCGTTCCAACAACTACAATCTCGACGGCACCGACAATAACGATCCCTTCTTCAACAACTCCGCGCTCAACCAGGTCGGTATCACCGGCGCTCCCGCCACCTTGCTGCCTCTCGACGCCATCCAGGAATTCAACATCCAATCGCAGTTCGGCGCGGAATACGGCCGCAACTCCGGTTCCGTAGTCAACATCATTACCCGCTCCGGCAGCAACAATTTCCACGGCTCACTCTACGAATTCAATCGCAATTCCGAATTCGATGCGCGCAATTATTTCAACTCCACGTACCAGGCCGACGGCTCTTTCAATCCTCAGTCGCCCTTCAACAACAACAATTTCGGCGGCTCTCTCGGCGGCCCTATTCTCCACAATAAGCTGTTTTTCTTTTTTGCTTACGAAGGCCAGCGCGAGACCGTCGGCTCCGATTTCGCCATCTCCGTCCCCTCGCAAACGCAAATTGCCGAAGCACAAACCATCGCCGTCAACAATCCGTACTCCTCGGTTCCTTCCATCAATCCCGCGCTCATCAAAATCATCAACCTATTCCCAACCAGCGATTCCGGCTCGCTCGCTTACACCGTGCAGGACACCAACAACAATAACAACCTCATCGGCAAGGTCGATTACCAACTAAATCAGAACAACACTATCAGCGCCCGCTATGCTTTCGGGCAAAGCAATCAGGCCTTTCCTTTGGGATCGCTCGGTGGCTACGGCAGCGGTTCGCGCCTCGCCAATTTTGAACAAATTTCCCCCACGCGCGTTCAGGTCGTCTCCGTAAACTGGTTAACCACGGTTTCTTCCTCGAAGCTCAACGAAGTTCGCTTCGGCTACTCGCGATTCCGTACCAGTTTCAATTCCGCCGACGCCACTCCTGGCAATCCCAATTACATCGATCCTGCCGCTCTCGGCCTCGATATGGGCACCAATCACGCCGGCCTGCCCGAAATCGATTTCAACGGTGATATCGAAAATCTTGGCGCCACCGCCTACAGTGTCCCGCGCGGCCGCGTCAGCGAGACCTTCCAGATTCTCGACAACTTCACGCTCATCCGCGGCCGCAGCACTTACAAATTCGGCGGCGAATATCATCGCTACGACGTATCCAGCTTTAACGACAACCTCGAGCGCGGCCTCCTCGACGTCAACACCTGCGTTTCCCTTCCCGATGGTTCCTGCCCGCAACTCTCCGCCGATCCGGTCGTCAACGAATTGGCCAACTTCTATATCGGCAACATTTACGGCATCGCCGACATGGGCAACACCCAGCGTTTCACCTTCAACAACAATCTTGGCTTCTTCGCCCAAGACGAAATCCGCCTTCGCCCCAATCTGACTCTCACCGCTGGCCTTCGCTGGGAATATTTCTCTCCGCTATCCGAAAAACATAATTTGCTTTCGAACTTTGATGCCTCCGGCAATCTCGTGCAAGTCGGTTCGCCCTCTTTGCCGCTCCTCTATCATCGCGACCTCAATAACTTCGGCCCGCGCCTCGGTATCTCTTGGAATCCCTTCCGCAACACCGTGGTTCGCACCGCCTACGGCCTCTATTACGACTACACGCCGCAAAACAACTTGATCGCCAACTACACCAATTCCGCCGGCGTGGCCACCAATCCCGTCGCATCCTTGGCGAATAGCCCTTATTTCGTTGGCGCCATGGATTTCAACTCCAGCCAATTTGCCGGCACCGCCGCCGGCCCGGTGTTCACGCCGACGATCTACCCGCAATCTATCTTCATCACCGACCCTGCCCTCCGTACGCCCTATGTGCAGAGCTGGAACCTGAACATGCAGCAGCAACTGAGTAAGGGCCTTGCTTTTGAACTGGGCTACGTCGGCAGCAAGGGTACGCGCCTCACCCGTCTCTACGACGCCAATCAGGGCCGTGATCCCAACATCAACGATCCCGCCTATCCGCAATACTCTGCCGTTGACGTCTTCTCCGACAGCGCCAATTCCACCTACAACGGCCTGCAGACCACCGTGCGCCTCCAGCAGTTCCACGGCTTCTCCGGTTTTTCCACGTACACCTTTTCCAAGTCGCTCGACGGGGCTTCCGATGGCATCAATTTCAATTTCGCCAACGCCGCCTTCCCGCAGGATTCCACCAATCTCCCCGCGGAAAAGGGTCCCTCCACTTTTGACACGCGCCACCGCTGGACCACTGCCGCCAACTATGAGGTGCCAGAATTTCATCGCCTTCCGCATTTGCTCGCTGCGGGATGGCAACTCAACTCTGTCGTCACCGTGCAATCCGGCCGGCCCATCAACATCATCACCGATGCCGGCGGTGTCAACTCGAACTACGTTCAGCGTCCCGATATTCTTCCGGGCGTGAATCCGATCCTGCCGCATTGGACGCCCACCACTGGCTACCTGAATCCCGCTGCTTTCGGCTATCCGGCCATTACCGCCGCGGATCCGAACGGCTATTTCGGCGACCTGGGCCGCGACCAGATTTACGGTCCCGGCTTCTGGAACTACGACCTCTCCACCACGAAAACATTCCAATTCCACGAGCATTATCAACTTCAATTCCGCGCAGAGTTCTTCAACATCTTCAATCACCCGCAATGGGCCTTGCCTTCCAACGTGATTACTCCCGGCTTTTTGTCCGATCACGTCACCCCAAATCCCAACGCCAGCACCGCCGGCCTGATCACGCAAACCCCAGACGTAGCCCAAGGCAACCCCGGACTAGGCGGTGGCGGCCCCCGCGTAATGCAATTCGCAGTGCGCCTCCAGTTCTAGTAGCACAGGCTTCAGCCTGTGTTCCTAACCTGTAGCAGCGGCTTTGCGCCACTGTCTCGCTTTTTGCGCGTAGGGGTGCTGCGCCCCAGGTCCGCACCATCCCGCGTCTTGAGCCCCTTTGCGGCTGGACCACGGGCCGCTTTTGCACGTGGCTCCTCGGTGATCGCAACCAAGGTCGTCCCATAACCTCCATCCATCGCTCGATCGCACCCTGTAGCTCACCCCTTTCAGGGGTGAGGCCTTTCGTCCTGTGCTTGGCAACGCGTCTTGCCACAACCCCTCAATTCCAGGCCCGTCTCACCCAATTTGCTTTTTTCCCATCGCGGGCCGAAAATCGGTTGCATCGCTCAGAAAGAGGTCCGCCATGGCCGAAGCCGTTATCGTTTCCTCCGTCAGAACGCCCGTCGGCAGGGGATACAAAGGTTCCCTGCGCACCAGCAGGCCCGATGATCTCGCCGCGCTGGTCATCCGAGAAGCGCTTGCGCGCGTTCCCGCCCTCGATTCCAAGGAAATTGACGACGTCATTCTCGGCTGTGCCATGCCGGAAGGCGAGCAGGGCATGAACGTGGCCCGGATCGCCGCTCTCCGCGCGGGCCTTCCGGTGGAAACCTCCGCCATGACCGTGAATCGTTTCTGCGCCAGTGGTCTGCAGGCCATTGCGCTCGCAGCGGAAAGAATCCGCAGCGGCTCGGCGCACGTCATTGTTGCGGGCGGCACGGAATCAATGTCCCTCGTGCCCATGGGCGGCAACAAAATTTCTCCGAATCCCTGGCTCGTCGATCACTATCCCGACGCTTACATCAACATGGGCCTCGGCACCGAAAACATCGCACGCAAATTCGGCATCAGCCGCGAGCAAGCCGATCAGTTCGCCGTCGATTCGCACAAAAAAGCCGTCGCCGCGCTGGCTGCTGATAAATTCAAAGACGAAACTGTGCCGGTCGAAGTGAAGATCACTGCTGTACCGAATGGCAATGGCGCCAAGGGCAAACCCGCGCCAAAACCCGCCACGCAATCCTTTATTTTCGATAAGGACGAAATGCCCCGTCCGGAAACTTCTATGGAAGTGCTAAGCGGCCTCAAGCCCGCTTTTCACGTGAAGGGCACGGTCACCGCCGGCAACAGTTCCCCGATCAGCGATGGGGCCGCAGCGGTCGTAGTGATGAGTGACACGAAAGCAGCGCAACTCGGTCTGAAACCGCAGGCCCGCTTCGTCTCCTATGCCACCGCCGGATGCCCGCCGGAAGAATTCGGCATCGGCCCGGTCTACGCAATTCCGAAAGCGCTGGATATGGCCAGGCTTTCCCTGAACGACATCGCCGCCATCGAACTGAACGAAGCCTTCGCCGCGCAATCTCTGGCCGTCATTCAACAAGCCAATCTCGATGCTGCGCGCGTCAATCCCAACGGTGGTGCCATCGCTCTTGGCCATCCCCTCGGCTGCACCGGCGCCAAACTCACCGCCTCGCTCATCCGCGAACTCCAGCGCCGCAACGCCCGCTACGGCATGGTCACCATGTGCATCGGGGGTGGCATGGGCGCCGCCGGCATCTTCGAGTGCCTCTAGCGGCACGTTTACCCCGCGAACGAGCGGCATAAAGCCATTCTTCGTAGCGGTCCAGCATTGCGGTACCCCAAGTCCGCACGATCGATCCATCCAACCCTCACAACTTTCTTCACTTCTTCGCCTTCCACAATCCCACCGTATTCCCCTCCGGATCCTGCATCCAAGCAAACGTGCCCGTCGGAATTTCCACCGGCGGCACCAAAGTTTTGCCGCCCAGTGATTCCGCCTTTTTCAACGCCTCCGCCACATCCTCCACACCCACATAAAAAATCGTGTAATGGTGCGGTTCATGCCCCAACGCGGTGATGTGTCCGGCCACGCCACCCGTCTCGGCCGCAATCATTGCCGCTGGCCCCATTGGTTCAATCTTCCAATCGAACAGCTTTCGATAGAACTCCTGCGTTTTCGCCGAATCGCGGCACCCTATCTCGAAATGCACCACCGGTCGTCCCATAACCTCGCCTCCTCGCTCTTGTCGCCTCAGTTACGCGCAGGAGTCTGCCACAGGACCGTTCTCCTTCGCACCTGCCATCTCAGCCACTCGGCAATTTCCTTTGAATTGGAGTGAAACAGTCCTATTGCGCCACGGCCACCCTCAATGTAGAATCCCAAATCAATTCAAACGATCGTTTGAATTTCGCCGCCGCAATTGCCGGCTGGCAAGGAGCTCATCATGGCCACCTCCGTTCTCAGCAAACCCGCTGCCAAGGGCGGCAGTTTTCTCCTGGAATCCCCGGCCCCTCAAGATATCTTCACTCCCGCGGACATAACCGACGATCAGAAGCTCATCGGCCAGACCGCCGAGGAATTTGTCATCAAGGAAGTCCTGCCGCTGGCGAAGGATCTCGAGGCCAAAAAGCCCGGCCTCATGGCGGAATTGACACGCAAAGCCGCCGAACTCGGCCTGATGAGCGGCGCCACTCCAGAAGAATACGGCGGAGCAGGCCTCGACAAAATCGCCACCACCGTGCTGACGGAAAAAATCTCCATCTACGGCGGCTTCGCTACCACCCACGGCGCGCACGCCGGCATCGGCACCCTCCCTCTCGTTTATTTCGGCACCGAAGAACAAAAGAAAAAGTATTTGCCCAAACTGGCCAGCGGCGAATTTATCGGCGCCTATTGCCTTTCCGAACCGCAAGCCGGCAGCGATGCACAAAACCTGCTTACCCGCGCCGAACTCAACAAAGAAGGCACCCACTACATTCTCAACGGCCAGAAAATGTGGATCACCAACGGCGGTTTCGCTGATCTATACATCGTCTTCGCCAAGGTCGACGGCGAAAAACTCACGGCCTTCATCGTCGAGCGCACTTTCCCCGGCTGCAAGCCCGGCAACGAAGAACACAAGATGGGCATCCACGGCAGCTCCACCACCCCGGTGTTCCTCGAAAACTGCAAGGTGCCGAAAGAAAATGTACTTCATGAAATCGGCCGCGGCCACATCGTCGCCTTCAACGTGCTCAACGCCGGCCGCTTCACTCTCGGTGCCTCCTGTGTCGGTGGCTCCAAACACGTGCTGATGATCGCCTCCAAGTACTCCAAGGAACGCAAAGCCTTCGGCAAGCAAATCGGTGACTTCGGCCTGATCAAGGAAAAACTCGCGGAAATGGCCATCCGCATCTACGCGGTGGAATCCATGATTTACCGCAGTGCCGGTTATATGGAAGCCGCGATGCAAGCTGCCGGCGGTTCCGGCAACAAGGCGCAGAGCATGATGAAGGCCCTGGAGGAATACGCCATCGAAAGTTCGATCGCCAAGGTTTACGGCAGCGAAATGCTCGATTATGTCGTCGACGAAGCCGTGCAGATCTTCGGCGGCTACGGTTTCCACGAAGACTATCCCGTCTGCCGCGCCTATCGCGATTCCCGTATCAATCGTATTTTCGAAGGCACCAACGAAATCAACCGCATGCTCATCATCCAGATGCTCATGAAGCGCGCGATGGGCGGACAGCTCGCGCTCATCCCGGCGGCCATGAAATTGGCCGACGAAATCCTCGCCGGTCCCTCGTTCGAAGAAACTCCCGAAGGCGTTCTCGCCGAAGAAGCTCGCACGATCGCCAATGCCAAAAAGATGTTCCTGCAAGCCGCTGGCGGTGCGCTCCAAAAGTACCGCGAAAAGCTCGCCGACGAACAGGAACTGGTTGCCGCGCTCTCCAACATCGTCATGGAAATTTACGCCATGGAGTCCAGCCTGCTTCGCGCTCAGAAGGCTGCGGCTACCAAGGGGCAAGCTTCCGCCTCGGTCATGATTGACGCCGCTCGCGTGTTCATTTCCGATGCCGCCGAGCGTGTTGATCACCATGCCAAGCGCGCCATCGCTGCCGTACATGAGGGCGATATGCTCACCACGCAAATGGCCGTCTTGAAGCGCTTCGGCAAGCGTCCCGTCGTGGACACGATTGCGCTCCGCCGTCACGTCGCGGCGGCCGTCCAGGCGCAGGATCGCTACCCCTTCGAAGGCCGCTAGCTCAGACCGGGGTGCACCCTAAACTTCTTTAATTTCAGGAGTTTTGCCTCCACCACCGGCTGCCGCTCTCTCCATAACTCCTACTTATGCTTGGGTTAAGTGTCGCTAGAGCAATGACAACCGCGACACACCTCCGAGAAAACCTTTTCTCCACCTCTCGCAGCCCTCTACACTATCCCGAGCGGGTACTATAACCGTTGAGCCTCAAGCCAATTCCTCGCGCCTTGGCCTTTGTGGCCCTCTTCGTGGTTTTTGGCCACGTTGGCTCCGTCACGCTCCTTGGCCCTTCTCTTCCCGGCGCGCTCGTCGGCAATCTTCTCCAAATCTTCTGTAGTTTCCTCGCCGCAGCCTTGTGCTTCCGGGCCGCACAACGCTCTCCCGGCTTTAGTCAGTCCTTCTGGACTCTGATTGGTTGCGGATTTGGTACCTGGGGTGTCGCCAACATCGGCTGGACATATTACGAAGTGATTCTGCGCACCGAACCCCCTCCTGGCTCCCTAATCCGATTTCTTTTTGACACTCTCGGCATGTTCTTCGTCATGGCCATCTTCCTCAATCAAGAGAAGACGGATTCCAAGGTGGAGATCAAGGAAACGCTGGATTTCATCCAGGTTGGCATTCTTTTCTTTGTTCTTTATTTCAGCACCTATTACTTGCCCTCCATCGGGGCTTCGCCCCAAGCCGCCGTTCGCCGCGAGATGACCATCGCCATTGGTGGCGATCTCGCGATCATTCTCCTGGCGGTCCTTCAGTGGCGCCGCGCCCGCTTTCCGGAAGTCCGTAGACTTTACGGCGGTTTGGCGCTCTACCAGCTCGTCTATGCCATCGGCTCTCATTGCCTCAATGTGTTTCAGGCTCAGCAGGAAACGCCCACCGGAACATGGTACGACCTGAGCTGGTCTCTCGCGCTCCTTTTTGGCGCATTCTGGGCCGCCACCTGGCAACCCGATTCCGCGAATGTTCCCCGGTCCAACGTCCGCAAAGCCTCGCTCACAGATATCGTCGTCACCAACGGCATGTTCGCCTTCCTTCCCCTGGCCATTCTCTTGCTCCTCTCGGAGTTAGGGCCCGAATGGAAATGGTTGCGTTACAGCCTGCTGGCCGTCTCTTTTGTTTGCTACGCCCTTAGGATCGCCTTAGTTCAATTCGGTCATCAGCAAGGCGCCGAAACCGTCCGCCGGCAAACCTTAGCCATGGACACTTCCAGCGATGGCATGTCTATCCTCGATGGCAGAGGCATTCACGTCTACGCCAACACGGCCTTCGCCAAAATGCTCGGCTTCGATACTCCCGAGCGCATCGTCGGCCAGCCTTGGCGCGTCGTGTACGCCTTTCAGGAAATCAGTCAGCTCGAAAACGAAGTGCGCATGTCCCTCGCGCAGTCTGGCAAATGGTCCTCTCACATTTCGCTCAAACGGCCCAGCGAACCTCCGCTTCCCGTCGAGATGAGCGTCACGCTCATGCCCGATGCCGGCACTATCTGCACCTGCCGTGACCTTTCGCAGCGCGAGGAAGCGGAAAGAGCGCGCGCCGAAGCCGAAGCCAAGTACCGCGCACTGGTAGAGCAGGTCAACGCCATCACCTATATCGCGGAGATTGGCATCAATGGACCATGGCACTACGTCAGCCCGCAAATCGAAGCCATTCTCGGCTACACCCCGGAAGAATGGCTTTCCATCGCCCATCGCTGGCCCGAACTCATCCATCCCGATGATTTGCCCATCGTCACCGCAGCGGAACAGGCCAGCGAAAAAGGTGAGCCGTTCCAGGCCGAATATCGCGTCAAACGCAAAGATGGCCGCGAGGTCTGGCTCAACGACACCGGTGTGGTCGTCCGTGGCAGCAATTCTCGGCCAGTGATGGAAGGTATCATTGTCGATATCACCGAACGCAAGCTTCTCGAGACCCAACTCCAGCAATCCCGCAAAATGGAAGCGGTCGGCCGCCTCGCTGGCGGCATTGCCCACGACTTCAACAATCTGCTCACTATCATTACCGGTTACACCGACCTGGCCCTCAGCCGCCCCGCGGTTCCCTTGGACTTGCGCAATGACATCGAGCGCATCGAAAATGCCTCTGCGCGCGCTGCCGCTTTAGTCCGTCAACTGCTCGCCTTCAGCCGCAAACAAGTTCTGCAGCCGAAAACGCTCGACCTCAACGCCATCGTCGTCAATATGGACAAGCTTCTGCGCAGACTGATCGACGATCACATTGAAATGATCACCTGCGTCCACGACGACCTCGGTAAGGTCCGAGCCGATCCCGCGCAAATCGAGCAGGTCATCATGAACCTGGTCGTGAATGCTCGCGACGCCATGCCCGAGGGCGGTCGTCTGCTGCTGGAAACCTCCAATGTCGATTTGGATGCGGCCTACGCCCTCGAGCACGTCTCGGTGAAGCCTGGACGCTATGTCATGCTCGCCGTTTCCGATAGTGGCGTGGGCATGGATTCCGCGATTCTCCCACACATTTTCGAGCCCTTCTACACCACCAAGGAAAGCGGTCGCGGAACCGGTCTCGGCCTCTCCACCGTCTACGGCATCGTCAAACAGAGCGGCGGCTACATCTGGGTGTATAGCGAGTTGGGAAAGGGGAGCACCTTCAAGGTTTATCTTCCGCGAGTCGGAGAGACCGTGGAACCGCTCGAGTCCAAGCCCAAACCCCTCGCCGAACAACGCGGCTCCGAAGTCGTACTGCTCGTCGAAGACGAAGAAGCGGTTCGAGACTTGATCCGCACCATTCTTACCGGACAAGGCTACGAAGTGATTGTCGCGCTTGATCCCCGGCACGCCGAAAGCATCGCCAGCAACTTTCCCGGAGAGATTCATCTTCTGCTGACCGACGTGGTTATGCCGGGCACCGGCGGGCGTGAACTCGCCGCTCGCATCATGAGCACTCGTCCAAACATCCGGGTTCTCTACATGTCCGGCTACACCGAAAACGTAATCACCAGCGGCGGCATGCTCGAACGAGGTTTGGCGTTTCTACAAAAGCCCTTTTCCCCGTCGGCTTTAGTTCAAAAAATCCGGGAAGTCCTCGCCCACAGCACATCCGCCCCCGACAAATGAAAAAGCCATCCTCGCGGATGGCCTCTTCAGGTAGAAGGAGTTGTAGGATTCGCAGACTGCTACTTGCGGAGCTTTAGCAATGCCAAGCCAAGCAAGCCTGCACCCAATAGAAAAATGGTCCCCGGTTCCGGCGTCGCCACCGTTCCAATAGAGCCAGCTCCGTTAGAGCCCGCTCCGTTGTTGTTGTAACCGCCGTGATTGCGGTGGCCCCAGTCGAAATGTGTGTCGCCGGCACCCCATTCGATGCCGTGGGTCCCTTGAAAATCGAAAGGATCCCCATGGTCTCCGGAGCCCGCCTTGCGCACCCAGTCGCCCTGCGCATGATCTGCGCCGAGGTCCAGAAACGCATTGGTGTATTTAATTGTGGTCCCATCCGCCACTTCGACGAACCCTCGATCGAATGTGGTGGAGGAATGCCAACCGTTGTTCCCGTCGGCATTTAGATTCCAGGCCGCATCTCCTGTGGCCCCGTGATCGCCGATAACTACCGTATCGGCCTTCGCGACCATCAGCATGCCGCCCAGAACAAATACAAAGATAAGCCTTTTAATCATTGTGTTGGTCCCTGCCCTACTCTCCTCCTTTCACCGGACTACTAGCATTATCCTATTGAGCAATTTCCCTTCCATGCGATACCTAGTACCGCTTTGTAAATTATTGATATAAAGTAACTTAGCAAATACAGCGAATTTCCCAGGCCCGCCCTTCCGCCGCTGGGCCGCGAAACCTCTTCCGCAAAGGGGGAATTTCCTTCCATAGAACTAAAGTCCTAAGGTGTTGGTAGTACGTGATTTAGCCGTCAGACCACCTGCAGGTACCGCCGAGTTGCTCTGTGTCCTGCCGCTCTGTCTATGGCTTTGCTGGCGCCGTTTCTGCTTCTTTCGGCTTGTTGATCGTGGACAGCGCCTCTACGTTGAATCTCTTGTAATCCGAATATTTGGTGGACACATTTGCCCTTATACCCTTCACTAGCAGTAAGCGTGCCCCCACATGCGCCTCGACATACGTAGGCAGCCAAACCTCGTTATTGATGTACGCCTGCTCGAACACAAAACTCGTTCCCTTTTGTAAGGTCGCCAGCACCCCTCCGGCAATATGCACGTCACCCACAAAATACGCCTCCAGGCGCACCACGTCCTTGGCCTTCTCATCGATCCAAACCACGCCGGCCAGTTCCTTTACGACGTGTTCCACCATGTTTTTCGGCTTGTACTCCGGGTTAGGCTCAAAATCGAACACCAGCACGTCCTGCCCACGGAAGCGCTCCCGCCGGGGATTCACGAATTGGCAAACACGCAGGAAAACTTCGATACTCGGGTCGTCCTTGTCCTTTTCTTCCTTCCCTTCTTCCTTGGCCTTTTCTTCTTTTTCCTCTTTCTTCTTTTCCTGCTTTTGCGCTTCGACGATTCGCTTTTCCGTCTTTTCGTTTTCTTTCTTCTGCTCCTCAGCGCTCAAGGGCTTGCCGTCTTTTTTTACCAGGGTGGTGATTTCGTCCCCATTCAAAAAAAAGAACGTGTATTCGTTGGTCTCATTCTTGGTGATCTTTCCGGATTTGTCGTATTCCGTCTCTTCTTCCACCTGCGTTCCGGCATAGTTTTCACGGATTTTGTCAATTTGCTTCTGATTCGCATCAATCTCCTCAAACAACTTCTTCAGGTCCGGGAGCTTCACCTGAGATTGCATCGGAAAATCGAACACTCTTTCTCCAACGACCCCATTCACCTCCGCGCGCGTCACATTGATTGTGTAGACTCCGCCACCCCGATGGATTTCGATCGTGTACGGCATTTTCACTCCATCAGTGGTGCGATAATCGTTGTAATAAATCTCCTGCGAAACCCCCGCAATGCTCGCCTTTTCCGCAACTATCAAATGGCTTGCTGGATCGAAGTACACTTGCCACTGAATCCCCGTGGGGTACGTTAATTCGATCCGGTAAGCTTGGTGGCCGTGGACCGTTTCGGTTCCTTTGTAAGCCGCACCGATTTTTTTCTTCGCAAGCCCCAAAAATCGCGCGTTGTAGTATTCCGCCGCAGCCTCCAGTTCCAGCGCCTGAGGGCCCAGCAGCGTGGCGATTTGCCCGGAATCCACTTGGTGCCACGCGGATTTTCCGTTGTACGCTTCGATCTCCATCTTTCCGGCGCTGCGCATTTCCGTGTAGTAGCGGTTCGGCAGCTTCACGCGAAAGCTGTAGGTCCCGGGCGCATCATTTCCGGTGGATTGTACGGTTCCGTCGATCAAAACGGTTCGTACTTTGGCTAGCGCCTTATTGCCGCCGGACGCCTTTACATATTGCTCGACGATTTTTGCGGCATCTTGCGCGCAACACGGCAGCGCATTCAGCAGCAGCGTTCCCAGCAGCCAAACGTAAAACCAGCGTCGCAACATACGGTCTTCCTAGAATACGCGAGAACCACCAATAAGGTTGCGTGGCCTTGCTCAAATGTTGCAAAACTTTTCTCTTTTTGCTCGTCGGCACGCCCACAAATTTATTTTTTCCTCTGTGGAAAGTACCGGTATTCCTAATGCACAATTCCCATTCAAAAAATGTAACTCGAAAATCTCCAAATAAGCCCTTTTTTACTGTGTATTTGCTTGACACTCGCAGTCGTCAGGAGCAAAATACCGCGTGTTTTGCGCTCAGTGACGGTGAGCGTCGGTGCCTTGTTCCGCGTCCCTCAAACTTAATCCGCGGTCGCATGTGATGACTGGTGGCATCGTTTCGGTTTGTCCAAAGAAAGGCTCGATGATAATGAACATGCACAAATTCCGTTTGCGGCAAATTTCCATTCTTGCTGCGCTGGTAATCCTGCTGTCTGTTGCAGCGCCTGCTCTATTCGCCCAGGTAAGCATAGGTCCCGGCGGCTTCAACTCGACCAACGTGTGTTCCAGTTCTAATGTCACGCCTGGATGTCTGGTGGCCGGTAACTTCGATGCCACCTTAAGCTCCACGGGCGGCTTTCTTCAGTTGACGGCTTCTGGAGGGAGTCAATTCGGCTCCGCATGGGCTGTTACCCCGCAGACTGTTGCAAACGGCTTCAACAACACTTTCATCTTTCAGTTTCCTCTGGCGGGTCAGGGTGTTCCTCCGGCCGACGGCGTCGCCTTTGTGATTCAAAACGCTCCGAGTGGGCTCACAGCCCTCGGCGCTACAGCGGGAGGACCGGGCGGAGATATCGGGTATGGCGACGATGACGCCAACAATTATCCGAACTCCGGCATACCGAATAGCTTAGCTATCGAATTTGATTCCTACAAAAACCCGTGGGATCCAGACTCCGACCACGTGGCCGTGCAGTCTTGCGGGACCGCCTACAACACCTCTCACCACAATCAGGATTGTAGTGTTACAGGAGGTTCTGGCAATTCCACACTTGCTATCACCGCCGCCGGGGCGCTGGCAGCAAGTGGCGTGACCATCACCGACGGAAACCCCCACACCGTCACCATCCAATACAATCCTCCCGGCACCCCCTGCAACACTTCAAATCCTTCCGACACCGATAACCTGTGCATCTATATAGACCAGCAAACCGTGACGCCTCCCGTGCCTGCGCTGACCGTTACTGTGAACCTCTCAACGCTCCTCAGCCTGGGAAGTGGCGGAACGGCCTACGTGGGCTTTACCGGAGGAACTGGCTTATTTTATGAAACGCAGGAGATCCAGTCTTGGAGCTTCAGCCAGACCATCGTTGGCAGCGCGCTTGTGCCCGGCACGCAGAATTTCAACTTCAACATCACCCCGGGCAGTCTGGATATCGTCACGACTATCATTCCGAACGTTCCTACGTTGACGAATCAGGGCGCCATTCCCTACATCACTTCTTTTTCTGTCCCCCCGGCGAATCCTTCCTCCCTTTGGGCCAACTCGCCTCTCGCCACCGCGTCTTGCATTCCTTTAGTTGCTGCCGGTGGGAACTGTGCCCCCAAACTGGTCGTCTGCACCACGGCAACTAACTTGACCCCGTCCGGCGTCAATTGTCCCTATGATTCGACTGGCGCGGAAGATGTCCTCCTCTCGGACAACTTCGATCCCGTCACGCCCATTACGAGCTTCCCGCAGGGGCAAAATCCCGGAGTTGTGGCTCTGAACGACAGCCAGGGATGCCCATTCGCAGCGCCCTTTGCAACCCTTCCCTGCCCTTCCAACGGCCTTAAGTCTTTCAGCGGCGACCCCGCCCCGGTTCACGGCACATCCAACTCCTACTATTACTATGTGACAGGTGTCTTGCCACCCTCCACTACACCGACCGGATTTGCGAACGTCGGCGGAACCAACTGGATCAATGGGAATAATCCTGAAGTAACTCTCACGGCGGCGCCGCCGCCTGGACCGGGCTTCAATGGCTGGTACCCCTCGCCAATCGACTACATCGCCTATGTTAATCTGCCATCCTCGACGGCAGCCCCCGATCCCAATCTCCCGCTCAATCTCCAAAACCCTCTTCTTCCGGGAGCGGTCGTTGAATTCAGCAACAACGGTCAGTCGGCAGGTATCGTAACCTCCAGCGGCATTTCTACAATGGGTTCGACATGCGCGAACGTCCTGGGGAGTTCTGGCGCTATTTTGCCGGCCTCCAGCGCCTACACTTTCCCCATCCAAGTGGGTCTCGGCTCGCTCTCAGACATGGCCACGTATGCCCTCTATTACGAGACCGAAGATTGCACCAGAACGGCCGAACGCCAATATATCTATTCGACGTCCGCCCCAGGTTGGACCACCAACTACAAGTCGGTTGTATATACCGTCGACGACGATGCGCCGTCGATCAGCATCACTGTGCCTAGCACCGGAACCATCTATCCGGCGAAAGCCAGTATCGCGTCGTCCTTTAACTGCTCCGATGGTACCGGCTCAGGCGTTGCGAATTGTAACGGCGCGAGCCAAATCAATACCACGCCGGGTACCGGCATCTTAACTTCCAAGAGCTTCACAGTAACGAGCTCCGATAACGTCGGGAATTCCAGTACCAAAACCGTGAATTACTCGGTCTCTTGCCTGTATGCGGAGAATACCATCAGCCCAACAACCTTCAGCCGAGGTCAGAACTTCACCATTACTCCGTCTGTCACGAATTGCACCACGAGCTTGCAGAGTTTGACCGTCAGTGTGGTTCTAAGCGGACCCATGGGGCCCTCTTGCGCTGCAAAGTCGCTACCCTTGGTGAACGGACTCACCGTGCCCGTGCCGGCTGGCTTGTCGGTAAAGGCTACTTTTGGTCCATTCTCGGTTCCCAAGAGTGCCTGCGCGGGCAGCTATACATTCACCACGACCAGCTCCACAAAGGGAGCTTCGGACTTCACTTATACTCAAATTCTTACAGTGGATTAACAGCCAGACTTGTGTGATGGCCTCTCGTTCTTCTCTCGGGAACGGGAGGCCGTCGGATTCTTGTCGGCCGATCTATGCGCTGAATCAACCCAAGAACCTGTTTAATATGTGGAAAAGAGGAAGACCCCCACGACGAAAGAAGTTTGCTCCAGTTCTTTCTGTCCTTAGCAACAATCTCGCTGTCTCATTCCGGAAACCTACACTAGCACTTAGCGCCTTGCGACCAGTGTGTCGCATCTTCGTACATCGCCTTCACGTCTACTCGTTCGATTACGTGCTCCGCTCCCGCTTCTTTCTTGATATCGTCGAGCAGTTTCACCGCTTGGCCATACTGATCTGCCGCCCCACTACTGTTCGTTTGGCGCAGGATGGTTCCCAGCAAGTAGTGAATCCTGGCCGTCTGTAGGCGCGCTCCCAGTCTTTCGCTGATGTCCAGCTCTCGCTCCAATTCTTGACGCGCATGAGTGTAATCCTTGGTCTCCACCATCGCCGCGGCCATGTCTACGGAGCTCTCTAACGCCAGGTATTTTATGCCCAAGCGATCCGCCTCTTGCGACAATGTCCGCAATTCGTTGATGACCGCCTGCGACCGTCCTTCGGCAATCGCCACTTTGTCCATATTCAGTTTGGACTGCAGAATACTGTCTCGCGCGGTTCCTTTCGACGCCAGCCGTAGTGCTTGCTGGTAAGCATCCTTTGCACCCTTGTTATCACCCGCATAGAATTTCAAGTTGCCCTGGGAGTTCAACACCTGCGCCATTAAACCGTCGTTCTTCAAATCCTGGGCCATCTTCTGCGCCTGGTCCAGAGGCTTCTCTGCTTCCTTGCCCCGCCCGGCCTTCGCCAAAGCATTCCCCAGATCATTCCAGAACTGTGCAACATCCGGGTCCAACTCATTGCCGCCCTGAACCACCTTGACGGCGTCTTGGAACGCGCTGACCGCCGCTCCTACGCGCCCCTGATATCCGAAGATCAATCCCATCTGGTGCGATGCGTCCGCTTCGCCCCGCGCATTTCCGGCTTTGCGGGAGATTTCCATGGCGTTCAGGAATGAAGCGAGAGCCTTATCAAACTGCCCTGTTGCTCCGTAGGCTTGTCCCAACCCTTCGAGGCTGTCCGCAACGTCGCCTGGAACATTCAATTGTTGGCGAAGCTCCAAAGCCTGCTGCAAATAAGTGAGCGCGTTGTCGTTGTCACCTTTGCCCAGATAGGCAAATCCAATGTTGTTCAGGCACAAGGACTCGTCTTTCTTATCGCCAGTCTCTCGCTGAATCTGCAGCGAAGCCTTGAAAGCCTCCAGGGCTTTGTCATAGTTCTCGCGCTCGTAGTACACCACCCCCATGGCCGCGAGCGTGTCACCCTGTTCCTTCTTAACCCCGATTTCCTTCTGGATCTTCAAAGCCTCGGTCATGCTTGCCAGCGCCAGATCTGGTTTCCCAATCGCATCCTGCGCTTGCCCCATTTGCTCCAGGTTGTTGGCGAGCAGGCGCTTCAATCCCAACGCCCGATTGATTTCCATCGAGTCTTTGAAGTTCTTGATCGCCTCTTCGGGCTTGTTCATCAATCGATAGGCAATTCCCAATGCCTGCAACAGTTGCGCCTTCTGTTCCTGGTTGTCCACTTGCACCGCCAAGCTCATGCCTTTGTTCAAGGGATCCAATGCGCCTTGCGGGTTTTCCTTCTTGATCTCGATCATGCCCATCTGCCATAGCGCCCTTATGTTTTTCGGGTCGGCTTGCAGAATCTTTGCAAACTGCACGCGCGCCTTGTCGTAATCCCCGACTTCCATATATAGCGCGCCCAGCGAAGCCTCCACGTCCCCGCTATCCGGCAAGGTCTTGGCGAGATTTTCGTACGCCTCAATCGCTTTCCGGTTGTCTTTCATCACCTTGGCATGACTGGCTTCCACCAAGTACTTCTCCGCCACGGGAAGCTGCTGGCTTAAGTCCATCGCCTGCCGTGAATACTTCTCAGCATCGGTGTCATACCCCAGCGCCGAGTCGGTTTCCGCCAGCCGCGAGTAGGCTAGCGCAAATTGCGGGTCCTCCTGTATCGCGCTTTGCAATAGTTTGATCGCATCCAGATTCTTGCCGTCGCGAACCAATCCCATTGCCTGGTTATAATCGCGCAGAGCCGCCGCCGACTTCGAAGAGGGCTGGAATGAGCTGGCTTTCATTTCGCTCAAAACCGCGCTGGATACCGATAAGTTCTTGCGGATTAATTCCGCCAGCTTGTCCACCGTCGCCGGAATTTCCTTTTCGCTCGCAGCCTCGATTTTCAGCGGCTCACGGCGGCCGTGCTTGCGGTCCTCTAAAGTCGCGTTAATCTGGATTTTCTCGCCGAATTTGGCGTATTGCCCAAACACCACCGTATCGGCATTGCTGAATTCCGCGATTCGTCCGATCGTGTCCGGATCCAACTCCGTGTTGGTGGCAATCTTCAGATCCCCAAAAATCTGGTGCAGTCGGTCTGGCGAAACCATTCGCATCTGCGCGGACTGCCCCACCGCTGTGCTCAATAGCTCTGCCAACTCCCCACCCAACCAATCCATCGACGCGTCTCCCGACGCATTGCGGAACGGCAGAATTGCCAGGGACACTTGCGGCGCCTTCACCTCCGCCGTGCCACCTGCCGTGCCCGGCGCATTCCCGTGGAACACGCTGGACCGCAGCGCCCAGCCTCCTCCCAGCACCACCACCGCCATGGCCCCAATGCCAATCCACTTCCACGGTGTACCCGGCTTTGCCGCTGCCACTGCTGCGGTCGGCGGCAACGTAATCGAAGCCAACGTTGGTCGCTCGCCTTGGAACGCATCTAAGTCGTGCAGAATCTCCTGCACATTCTGATAGCGCTGCTCCAGCTCCCGTTCCAGGCACTTCGACACAATGTCGCTCAGCTCTTTCGGCACGCTCGCATCCAGCTCCGCGGCCGGCACCGCCCGTTCCTGATTCCTTCTCAGCAAGCTGGCCATTGCCGTATCCGCCTTATACGGCGTTTTGCCCACCAGCAACTCGTAGAAAATCAGTCCTACCGCAAATATGTCGGAGCGCTGGTCCAGCGTTTTACCCATGGACTGCTCGGGCGACATGTACTCAATGGTTCCCAGCAGCGCTCCCGTCTGGGTCATGCCGTCGCCGCCAATGGTGCGCGCCAGGCCAAAATCCATCACCAGAATTCGCCCGGTCTTGCCTTCCTGCATGATGTTCTGCGGCTTCAGGTCGCGGTGAATGATTCCCGCGGTATGCGCGGCATCCAACGCCAGACACACTTGCCGGATAACGTTGATCGCCTCCTCGATCGGCAATTTGCCGCGCTCGGTCAGGATGTGCCGCAGGTCTTGGCCCTCCACAAACTCCATGGTGATGAACTTGACGCCATCCACTTCGGCAATGTCGTAAATGCGAATCACGTTCTTGTGCGTGACCTGGTGGGCGGTCAGCAGTTCCTGCTTGAAGCGCGCCAGAATCGCCGGATTCGACGCCAATTCCGGCCGAATCAGCTTCAGTGCTACGGTCCGCTCCACTTCGCGATCCAGGGCCTTATACACCGCCCCCATGCCACCTTCGCCCAGCAGCTGCAGAATCTCGTAACGCGCTCCTATCAGGTCGCCCGGCTGCAACAACGTCGCCTGCAAATAAATGCTGGAAATGCGGCTGGCGGTCGTCCGCGACATTCCGGCCAGGCTGTCCGAAATGGTCGCATCCGGATTGGCATTTACCACTCGCGTTGTCGGTTTTACTGGGGGCGGGGTAGGGGGGGATGGGGTCTTTGGAGCATCGGAAATGGTCGCTCCGTCGTCCAGTGGCACGTTGCTGGCGGAGTCGCCCTTGGCGGGCACACCCACTCCCAGATTGTCTCGAGCGCCTTTTTTTGAATTCTGCTCATCCATCTTGCGTTACTCATCCCAGGCCGATTACGTGAGTCGCAGGCAGACCTGTCCAGCGCGCGCTCTGACGAGCCGTTGCGTAAGAGTATATCGTTTTTGACGCTTGGAACGCAGCTTTTGGCGCGTGAGCGGTAACCCATGATTACTAGCAAACGTTATTCTTACTGCCTATTCCGCCCCAAGAGCCAGTGTGCCAGCCCGATGTTTTTCTCCAGGGCATGGCTTCAGGGTCTGTGTCGCAACTCTATCTGCCGCAGGTGCGCCACATGCCGTTTTTGCATGTGGGGTCTGTGCGTCTTGTCTCCAATCCCGCACGCGCGCCCGCCGTTCGTGCCATAACTACCTCCAAGATTAGCCGGCTTTAGCCGCTGAGGGGGTGTCTCACACAGCCTCTGAAGCCCCGTACATCAGCTACGGCTTCTTCTTGCCCAGCAGCCCTCCCAGTTGGTTCACTACACCGCTCGTATTGCCTTGGGTCAGCCCTTTCGTTAACCCTTGCACGTTTGCCGGGTTACCACCACACGCGAGTTCCGATTTCAGCATGCTCGCCGCCGCTCCGCCCACATCCGGCACAAATTGCGGATTCGAGGTTGTGCCATGCACCTGCAACGGCACCTTGATTCCCCCGCTCTTGCAGTTCGCCCCGCCCCCCAGGAACTGGCCCGCGATACCTCCCACCGCCCCTCCTGCCGCTCCCGCTGCTGCGGTATTCACCAGCGATGAATTCACCGTGGCTACCAGCTTAAAGTCCATGTTGTTCTTCGAATCCAAGGTACCGTTCCCCACCACCGTTCCTAGCGACGGCACCACCAGATCGATGTTATTCGCCTGCAATCCCGTCGGCGCAAAATGCACATTACTGGTGAATTTCTGGATTTCCAGATCGTTACCCGTTTTGATTCCGGCTAAGGCTGCCACGCCCGACATCTTCTGCCCTAGGTTGAAACCGGACAGCCTGCCGTTGAACAGACCGATACTCCCATCCGTCACCAACTTGTTCGTCGGACCGGTTATGTGCAGGTCTGTGCTCAGCGTGCCCGCGCTAAGTTTTGATCCGGAAGGTAGATTGATTGCCAACGCCGGCAGGAACGTTTCCAGGTCTGTCGCGGGCAGTCCTTGACCATTCACCTTCATATCCACTACAAAATCGTCTCCCACCGACTTGTACGTCCCGCTCAAATTGCTCTTGGCATTGCCGATGCTCAGCGTGGAAGGATTCAGCACTCCGCTTTGCGCCGCCATGTCGTAAACGCTGTCGAAGTTAATCACCGCGGGCACCCCCGAAGGACTACCTCCCGCCACCAGCACGGCCTTCGACAGCTTCAGCTGCCCTTTCGTATCCATCTTCCCGCCTTGGCTCACCAGCGTGGCGTCGATGTCCACCAAACCCGCCAGTCCCAGACTCGGGTCGAGAAAACCGGTCTTCGCCAGATCCAGATTAGTGATGGTCAATTTCACGTTTTGCGGTGTGAACGCCGCGTTCGTCTGATCGACCGGGCCCATTTTTCCGTCGATCTTCATGGCCCCGCCGCCCGGCAGATTCATCGAGAAGCTCACTGGGAAATTGTTCGTCGTTGCCACATCGGAAGCCGTCAAGTTGACGTTTGTGTACACGCTGCGCTTCTGCGAATTCGTGTTGCCCAAGGTGATCTGCCCGTCTTCCAGCGACAGTTTCTGCACCGACACTGCTTGCGTCGTGCTGCTCCCGCCCGACGGCGCTTTCTGCGCCGGAGCGGAGGGATTATTGCCTCCGATCGACGAAAAATTCCATCGCCCGCTGGGATCCTTCAGCAGCGTCACTTGCGGATTCACGATCGACACTTCCGTCACGTTCAGTTCTTTCGAGAAAATCAACGGCATCAATTCCACGCCCACTTTTACTTTTTTCGCCGTCAGGAATGGCCCGGAATTAAATTTCGGGTCATCGCTGATCGATAGGTCGTCCATCCCTAGGGAGCCCCCAAGGATCGACAAACTCAAATTCCCCACCGACACTTTTCGGCCTAGCGCCTGCGACGCTTTTTGTTCGATGGTCGGACGGAAACTGTTCACCGGAATCAGGAACGGCAGCACCAGCAGAATCACCAGCACCACCACGACAGCGATACCTACCCATTTCAATGTACGGTTCATTGGTTGGCCTCCGGGAGGCAAAGGCGTAGGCGGGCGCCCTAAATAGTGTGGCGGGATGATACCACACCACTGTCACGCTAATACCTTACCGCCCCGCTGTAAAGGCTCTTCCATCCCCTACAGCCATCCCCCGATGCCGCGCACATCGCCCTTTGCGATTCTCATCTTCTCAAGTTCTCAAGATCGTAGATTCTCTCTTGGCATTCAGGTTGGTTTCCCGCCGCTATTTGTAGCAGCGGCTTTACGTCGCTGTCCCTCTTTTTCTTCGTAGGGGCGCAGGACTCCTGCGCCCCATGTCCGCAACATCACTGCACCTTGCCGCCGGCTTTGTAGGGCCCGCTTTCTGAAGCGGGCCGTTCGTTTTTCATTGCGTTTCGCCCGCCAGCTCACAGCCATAGAAAAAATCAAAAAATTGTCATTCCGAGCGGAGTCTTCGCAGCGAGGAATCTCTCTTTCCGCCGGACGTGATAAGCTAACGATAATCGGGGCCGTAGCTCAACTGGATAGAGCGAGAGTTTCCTAAACTCTAGGTTGGCGGTTCAAGTCCGCCCGGTCCCGCCAGTCTGACCCTTTCGCCGATGTCGGCGGACCGTATTTGGGCACTTTTTCAGTACCGATCAGTTTTTTGCGATTTGATTCGAATACGCCCGCTACAACTTGTTGATGCCACAGCAGCGTTCCCGCTTTGCAACCGCAACACTCTTATTCGAATGTTAGTTCACTATTTATATAACTTATTTAGTCGGCGCGCCGACCAAAATTCCGCCGACAGAGCACCGACTAGCAGCTTGCGGAAACTCTTGTGGCACAGTCACTCTTGACTGTGCTCTTGGGTTAGCTACCACATCCACAGCACAGGCAGAGTGCCTGTGCTACCAGGCGTCTGGCGCCCGAGCGTAGTGGCAGCGGGTTTATCCCGCTGGCCACCGGCGTAAAGCCGCTGCTACACGATTAACGTGCACCCAAACAAAGCCCGTCATCCTGAGGAGCGCCCTTCGCGACGAAGGATCTCAACTGGTCCACTCAGCGTTTGCCACGGAGACCGCGCATTTACTCCGGCAAAGGCGGGCACCCGGGAAATTCTGCAACGGCGGTGTTTCCAATGTATTTCAAATCTTCGATCCCGATTTTCGCGGTATAAAAACCATCGCAGGTCATCAAACGCAGCTTGGCGAAAAAGGCAACGCCTTGGCTCAAGCCAGGATCGCTTTTGGCGTTCTTGCGGTACGCGATCAAATCCAGCGCCTCTTTGCGTTGTTCAACGCCACACTCAAGAAATGTGTGCTGGTATCGTTCAACACAGAAATTGTCCAGCCACATCAATCCCCCGCCCAGTATTTCCTGATATTCCTGATTCTCGCTGGTCAGCAGGTCGATGAATTCCGGCGCCCCCGCTTCCACCGCGCCTCCAGACACTTCGTCCCTGGGAATAATCAAGTCACACAACACCACTAATGTCTGGTAACCATGCGCATGGAAATATTTCGGCGTGTACTTCCCCAGCGGCGACGCAGCCTTCTCCTTCTGAATCAGCGCGTGCGCCAGTTCCGCCGCTTGCACCGGAATGATTTGCAGCACCGACCCGCCCGCGGCGCCGACGGCCAGATTGCGCAAAACGTCTCGCCGGGAAATTCCCCTCGTCGATTTGCCGCGCTTGTTCGCGTCGCTCATCTTCACAAATTCCCCTTCTTCGCTTCGTCCAGAAGATGCTCGGAGGCCCGCCACGAAAGCGCCAAAATCGTCAACGTCGGATTCTTATCGGGATTGGTCACAAACGGCGCGCCATCCATGACAAAAAGATTTTTTACATCGTGCGCCTGACAATACTCATTCAGCACTGACGTCTTCGGATCCGCGCCCATGCGCGCTGTGCCGACTTCGTGGATAATCTTCCCTCCTGGCTGAATCCCATAAGGATACGGCCCATCCGTCAATGTACGCGTCGTATAAGTTCCTCCGGCCGCTTCCACGATGGCCCTAAATGTTTCCTGCATATCCCTGGCCTGGCGCAACTCCGAATCGTTCCACTTAAAGTGGAAGCGCAGCACCGGAATACCAAACTGATCGACCACCTCCGGATCGATCTCGCAGTAGGTGTCCCGATTCGCGAGCATTTCGCCGCGGCCCGCAAAGCCAATCGTAGTTCCGTAGCGTTTGCGGCAAGTCGCTTTCAAACTCGCTCCATAGCCCTCGCACTCTTCGCACACGTCGTCGAACATCCCCGCGCTCGGCATCTCGCGGCCGCCTCCAAATTCGATGTGATAGCCGCGGGGAAATTCATTCTGCCGGTCATATTTCCACCAGGGCATGTACAAATGCATGCCGCCGGTGCCATCGTGATTGTGCGGCGGCATCTTTTCCAGTTGCGGAAAATAGCCTTCGCCTTCGCTGCCCACGGAATCGGTCAGATTGCGGCCCACTTGTCCGGATGAATTAGCGAGCCCATCCGGAAACAATGACGACCTGGAATTCAGCAGCAGGCGCGCCGACTCGCAGGCGCTCGCCGCCAGCACTACCGCCCGCGCGTTAATCCTCTGCTCGCTCATCGTGGTCTTATCGATGTACGCCACGCCGTTCGCCTTGCCATCTGTGCGCACCAGGATTTCCCGCGCCATCGCGTGCGGAATTAGCGTCAACCTTCCCGTGGCCTGCGCTGGAGGAATCAGCACTTGGCTGGAACTGAAGTTGGAGGCTACCGCACATCCGCGGTCGCATTGCGCGCAGTAATGGCAAGCGGGGCGCCCATTCAAAGCTTTCGTCAGAATCGCCAAACGCGAAGGAATGCAAGGAATCCCAAGCCGCTGGCAGGCCTTCTGAATCACCAGTTCGGTGCAACGCGGTTTTGGCGGGGGCTGAAAAATGCCATTTGGCGCGCTGGCAATATTCTCGTGGGACCCAAACACACCGATGTACGATTCCACTTTGTCGTAATAAGGAGAAAGATTCTCATAACCGATGGGCCAGTCTTCGCCCAATCCATCACGCGTGCGCGAGCGAAAATCCACCGGAGCAAATCGCAGCGCGATGCGTCCCCAATGATTCGTGCGGCCGCCCACGATGCGCGAACGGAACCACTGAAAGTTGGCGCCGGGCGCCGACGTATACGGCTCGCCCTCAATGTGCCACGCTCCGTTCGGCGCCAGAAATTCCCCGAAGTTTTCCGCCGCCTTACCGCCAACACCGACACCGCGATGCGGCAGGTCGTACGGCCACAGAAACATTTTGTAATCCGTTCCCGGATTAACCGGGCCGCCCGCTTCCAGCAGCGCTACCGTGAGTCCGCCCTCGGTGAGAATCTTCGCCGCCATGCCGCCACCCGCGCCGGAACCGATGACACACACGTCGAACGGCTTGGGCGAACGAATCACTTGCATCATAAAGAGTCTGCCGCGCTTTCTATGAGGACCTCACCACGCTGTTCGATGCGGTCGAAGTGCGGATTAAATTCGCAGCAATTTACCTTCACGTTCCCAGAATCTCGTTGCGCACGTTCTTCAACACGTAAGCCGCGCGTTCGACGCCGACAGGCCCCGGCAAGATGGGATCTTCGTTCTCAATGCTGAAGATACCGTCGTAGTCGATGTCCATGTACGCCTGCAGAATCGCTTTCCACGTCGCCGCGCCATGCCCGTAGCCAACCGCGCGAAACGCGTCGGAAGCCAGCGGCAGGTCCTGCTTCTCGAAAACGAAATTCAGCACGCCATATTTCGCGACATTCTCCGGATACAGCACGGTGTCTTTCATGTGCGCGTGAAAGATCATGCCCTGCTTACCGAGAAAATGGATCACTTCCACGGCGTCGCAACCCTGCCAGAACAGGTGGCTCAAGTCGCAGTTCGCGCCGATCTCTGGCCCCACCGCTTCGCGTAGCCGCAGCAGCGTGCGCGGGTTATAGACCACGAAGTTGGGATGCATCTCAAACGCCAAACGATGGATGCCGTGATCGCGCGCGTATTTGGCGGCCTCTTTCCAGTAGGGCACCACTTTCTCTTTCCATTGCCACTGCAGCGCCTGGTCGTATTCTTCCGGCCAGCGGTACGTGATCCAGTTCGGCTGCGTGTCCGTGGGCGAGCCTCCGGGGCAACCGGAAAATCCTACGATGACTTTTACGCCGATCATTTGCGCCAGCCGGACCGTCTTCTGAAAGGTTTCCCGATCGCGCTTGGCATGCGCGTCATCCGGGTGGATCGGATTGCCGTGGCAACTCAGTGTGGCCACGCGAATGCCGCGATCTTCAAACTTTTTCACCCAAGCTTTCGCTTTCGCGGGATCCTCCAGAAGTTGGTCCACCGGGCAATGGTTGGAGCCCGGATAACCGCCCGTGCCGATTTCCACCGCTTCCAGGCCGAGCCCACTGATGGTATCGATCATGGCATCCAGAGAAAGGTCGGCATACACAGGATCGAAAACCCCAATGGGTATTTTCTTCTTCGCTCCAGTCGACCCTTGCGCCGGGCTGGGTGCCGGCACATCCGCTTTCGGCGAGAGATTAGCGGCCTCCGCCAGATGCGCCGCGCCAGGCACGGCTGCGGCTATCAAGCCTGTACCGGTAGCGGTGAGAAATTGTCGGCGATCAAGACCTGCGGGCGAATCCGGACCATTCGGGTGGCGTGCGCTCATTCGAGAGCCTCCAGGGAACAACAAGGTTGGAGCGAATTTACGTGCAAATTATACGCTGGCCATGGTGAGTGCGAAAATCAAAGTGCGCGATTATTTTTTCGGGCGCAACGCTTCGAGCGTGGGCACGGACACGGCGCTGGTCAGCGCGCGCTCTGGCGGCATTTTCCCAGTTTGCAGTGCGTCCCCGAGCATCTCCATGGCTTGTCCGGCATTGGGCGGAACGAAAATGGTGGCGGTCAGCAAGCCGCTGCGTACCCAGGACTGCCCGGTGTTCGGCAAGCCATCGCAACCGAGATACGGCAGACTCAGCCAGCGTTCTCGTTCGTTCTCCGAGGCAAGTTCCTGAAAGGCTTTGCGCGCGCCAATGGCCATGGAATCGTCTTGCGCGGCAACCAGGTCGATATTCGCTTTTTGGGACGTGGTGAGCTTCAGCCAGGAGCGCACCGCGCGCTGCGAGCTTTCCTCTGTCCACTGGCCCTTGAGCATAATCAGGTGAATGTTGTTGGGCTTGGCTTCCTGCATGCCCAGCGTGCGTTCCTTCGCCGCCGAATTTTCCGACGGTCCCTGGATGTAGAGAACTGAGCCACCCGTGGGGAGCAGCGCGGCACATTGCCGTCCTTGGATGCGTCCAATTTCCGCGTGATCGGAACTGACCGTGAAGACCGGCACCTTGCTGCTCTTCCGCAGCTCCGGAACGTAGGTCGCATCGCGGTTCAGCACCGCCCAGCCGATACCTGCGCTCACCGCCGCCCGGGCCACTTGCGGCAACGCGGTGCCGCCGACAGGCTCGAAGACAATCGCATCAGGGCGCTCCTCTGCGGCCGCCTGCACCGCTTTCAGGATTTGCGTGCTTTGATTGATTGCGTCGTTATCGGCGTAAAGAATTTGCAGGTCCAGGTTGAGTTTTTTCGCGGCTTGCTCCGCGGAACGCGCCTGTTCAATCTGATAGTCGTTGTCGTTGGTCGTGAGCGCGACCAGAAACCGTAGCTTGGCCATGAAATCCCCGTTGATTCATTTCTGTTCTTACCATACACCCACAGTAAAGCGATTTTGTACAAACCTGACAGAAAGTTTCGTAGGAGAAACCGTTGTTGAGGACGTAAATTCCATCGCGGGTTAGCGGGACATCAGCGCGAGACGGCAATCACAAAGGACAGTCGGCGTGCTGGGTAAATGGCGCAGCCAGGAAGACACGAATGGGTTAAAAGGCGCAAGCACCTCCATAAGCAAAACTTTGGTCGCTTATAAGTCCTTACCACCCAAGGGATTAGTACTAGGTTGCAGCAACTGCCATGGTCACCCACTTGCACTCCTCTTCAGGGAGGCAGCGTCTGTGCAGATGCTGACGGAGCTTATCCAGTACCATTCTGGGGGAAGCCAAACTCCCACTCTCGTCTCTATCCCTAGTTTCGTCGCAACAGTGTCTTCGCAGTTTCCGCCGGATAATTCCCTGAGCTGCAGCGCAAAACATCCAGGAAGCCGTCCGCAATTATCCAAGCCCGGAGGGCCGCTATGAGTTGGAAAGAGGAATATCGCCGGAAAACGGTAAGCCCAACGGAAGCAGTGCAATGTATCCAGTCCAACATGCGTGTGTACATTCACCCCGGGTGTGCCGAGCCGGAAACCCTGGTGGAAGCGCTGATGGCCCGCGCGCCGTTCGTGACCAACGTGGAGATCCTGCACCTGATGACCACTGGCCGCGCGGACTACATCGCGCCCCACGTGGAGGGGCACTTCCGGCACAACGCGCTGTTCATCGGCGGCAACGTCCGCCAAGCCGTGAACGAAGGCCGCGCGGATTACACCCCAGTGTTCCTGAGCCAGGTGGAAGAGCTATTCGAGAGCGGGCAGATGCCCATCGACGTGGCGCTGATTCAGGTCTCGCCTCCGGATGCGCACGGGTTCTGCAGCTTTGGCGTGGGCGTGGACGCCACGTTGACCGCGGCGCGGTGCGCGAAGTTCGTGATCGCGCAGGTAAACGAGCAGATGCCCCGGACCTTTGGCGACTGCTTTTTGCACGTAAAGGACATCGATGCGGTGGTAGAAGTTTCGCGGCCCCTCTGCGAATTGAAGCCGATTCAAATTACCGATGTGCATCACGCCATCGGCAAGCATGTAGCCGGCCTCATCGAAGACGGCTCCACGCTGCAACTCGGAATCGGCGGTATTCCCGATGCAGTCTTGCTGGAACTGACCGCGCACCACGACCTGGGCATCCAGACCGAAATGCTCAGCGACAGCATTATTCCGTTGATCGAATCGGGCGTGGTGAATGGAAGCCGCAAGAGTATCCATCGCGGGAAAAACATTCTGTCGTTTGTTCTGGGCACGAAGAAGTTGTTCAACTACGTGAACAATAACCCGCTGTTTGAGTTTCATCCCAACAAATACACGAACGATCCCTGGATCGTGGCACAAAACGAAAAAATGGTGGCGATCAATTCGGCGCTGCAGGTGGACATCACCGGTCAGGTTTGCGCGGACTCCATCGGCACGTATTTTTACAGCGGCATTGGCGGGCAGGTGGATTTTATCCGTGGAGCGTCGCATTCCAAGGGAGGCAAGCCGATCATCGCCCTTCCCGCCACCGCCAAGAACGACACGATTTCGCGTATCACGCCGATGCTGGATCCCGGAGCGGGAGTGGTGACGTCGCGCGGCGCGGTGCATTACGTGGTTACCGAATTCGGCGTGGCTTATCTGCACGGACGCACCATCCGGCAGCGCGCCGAGGCCTTGATTCAAATCGCGCACCCGAAATTCCGCGATGAGCTGTATGCGTATTGCGAAAAAACGCGCTGGCTGCAACGGCCGGCGCTTCAAGTGAGGTGAGACATGGCCGCGCAAGCTCGTGGCAAAGTTACCGTCGATACCGAGGAGTGCAAAGGATGTGGCATTTGCGTGGATGCCTGTCCGCCCAAATGCCTGCTGCTTTTGCCGGAATTGAATGAGTATGGCGTGCACCCGGCGCATTACACCGGTGAGAGCTGCACCGGCTGCGGCATCTGCTTCTACGTCTGTCCGGAGCCGGGCGCCATCACGGTGTACCGGTTGACGATCCCGAAGGCGGTGAATCCGCAAATGGAGGGAAGCCATGCGGCATCTTTGTAAGGGCAATGTGGCGATCGTAAAAGGAGCGCTGCTGGCGGGCTGCAAAGCCTACTACGGCTATCCGATTACCCCTGCGAGCGAAATCGCCGAAGCGGCGGCGGAATATCTGCCGCAAGTGGGGGGAACCTTTTTGCAGGCGGAGAGCGAAGTGGCCGCGATCAACATGGTGTACGGCGCGGCGTCGGCGGGCCTGCGCGTGATGACCGCGTCTTCCGGTCCTGGCCTCAGCTTGATGCAGGAAGGCATGTCCTACCTGGCGGGCTCGGAACTGCCGTGCGTGGTCGTGGATGTGGTGCGCGGTGGACCCGGGCTGGGCAATATTGCGCCGGAACAGAGCGATTACTTCGCGGTAGTAAAGGGCGGCGGCCACGGAAACTACAAGAACCTGGTGCTGGCGCCAGCGTCCGTGCAAGAGATGGCCGATCTGACCATGCTGGCCTTCGAGTTGGCCGATCGTTACCGCAATCCCGCCGTGGTGCTGACGGACGGCTTTATTGGCCAGATGATGGAGCCGCTGCAGTTGGAGGCAAAGGAAATTGTGCTGCCCGAAAAACCGTGGGCCGTGCGCGGAACCGCAGAAACGCGCAAGAACCTGATTTCCTCCATCGTGCTGGAACCGGACGCGTTGGAAGCGCACGTGATGAAGCTGGATGCCAAGTACAAGAAAGCCGCGGAAGTGGAACCGCGCCATGAATTGTACAACGCCGAAAATCCGGAAGTGCTGCTGGTGGGTTATGGCATTACTTCGCGCGTGCTGCGCAGCGTCGTAGACATGGCGCGGAAAGAAGGGGTGCGCGCCGGACTGTTCCGCCCAATTACGTTGTGGCCCTTCCCCGTGGAAGCGTTACGGAAAGCGGCGAAGCGCGCGCAGATGGTGCTGGTGGTGGAAATGAGCACTGGCCAGATGGTGGAAGACGTGAAGCTGGCGCTGGACGGCAGGGTCGATGTGGAATTCTACGGCCGGACAGGCGGCAATGTGCCGATGGCCGACGAAGTTTGCAAGGAACTATTCGATCGTATGGGCATGGTGGCGGAGTGGGGCGTTTGAGCTGCGCCAAATCCAAGAGATTGAAAGCTGAGGTGGCATTGTGGACGAATACAGAGTAATCGAATCAAAGTCACCCGTCTTTTACGACAAGTACGAGCGAAAGGCGGAACTGCAGCATCAGACGCACTATTGTCCCGGGTGCGGGCACGGCGTGGTGCACAAGCTGATTGCCGAAGCGATAGCGGACATGGGCTTGCAGGATCGTACGATTTTCGTGAGCCCGGTGGGCTGCTCCGTGTTTGCCTACTACTATTTCGACACCGGCAACGTGCAGGCCGCGCATGGGCGCGCCCCGGCCGTGGCCACGGCAGTGAAGCGCTCCAATCCGGGAAGTCTGGTGATCTCTTATCAGGGCGATGGCGATTTGGCGGCTATAGGGACGGCGGAAATCATTCACGCAGCGAACCGCGGCGAAAAGATCAGCGTGTTTTTCGTGAACAACGCCATCTATGGGATGACCGGCGGACAGATGGCGCCGACCACGCTGGTTGGCCAGGAAAGCACGACTTCACCCTGGGGCCGGCGGCCAAGCAACGAAGGCTACCCCATGCACATGGCGGAGTTGCTCTCCACCTTGCATGCGCCGGTATACGTGGAGAGGGTTTCGCTGCACGACAACAAAAACATCATGAAGGCACGCAAGTCCGTCCGGAAAGCGCTGGAACTGCAGCGCGACGGCGCAGGGTTCACATTTGTGGAGTTGTTGTCGCCCTGCCCCACGATTTGGAAAATGACCCCGCAGGAAGCGCGCAAGTGGATCGAAGAAAAAATGCTGGCGGTGTTCCCGTTGGGCGTGTATCGCGATCACAAGCTGGAACCGGTGAGTGATGCGGTGCCGCAGATCACGGTGCACCAGCTGCTCGGGCTTGAGGACACCAAAGAAGAAGAGACGCCGACACCAGCGCCGATGGCCACAGAGCCGCATGGGGATTTGCGGGTGAACATCGCCGGTTTTGGCGGACAAGGTGTGTTGCTGCTTGGCCAGATTCTGGCAGAAATGGGTATGCGCGCCGGGCGTGAAGTAAGCTGGCTGCCGTCGTATGGGCCGGAAATGCGCAGCGGCAGCGCCCACTGCTACGTGTGCTTGTCGCACGAACGGGTGGGTGCACCGCTGGTGGAACATCCCGATGTGCTCATCGCCATGAACGAAATTTCGCTGCACAAGTTTGCGAAACAAGTGGGAGCGCAGAGCACCATCATTTATAACAGCGCGAAACTGCCCACGGGGTTCCCACCGCAAGCGGCCATGATTTATTGCGTGCCGGCGGCGGAAATTGCGGATCGCCTGGGCACCACGAAAGCGACCAACATGGTTATGCTGGGGGCTTTGCTGGAGCTGACGCATACCTTGCCGAAGGAAAGCGCCTTTGCGGTGCTGAAAGCGAAAGTGCGTAACCAGAAGCTGCTGGCGGTGGATTACCAGGCCATCGACGAAGGCATGGCCTGCTTGCGGCAACAACGCGAGGCGGCCTTAGCGCACATGCAGAAACACGACGAGCAGCTGACTCATAGCCGCTAGGCTGGAATCAGGTCCACTTCCCTTCGCCTTCCACGATGGTGATGTAGCGATCGACGGGCAGGTCTGTGAACCGTTCGACCTTGCCGCTTGGCTGCGGCCATTTAATTTCAATCCAATCAAGTTTCGGCCGCCTCCCCAAACCCAGAACCATGCGCGGGTCGTGAGAAGAAAGATAGCTGCCGCCACCCACTTTGACGCGACGCCGCTTCAGGTCACCCGCTTGATAGGTGATGGACGCGCCGATCGCATCGGGATTCGATTTTTTCCCCACCAGGCGAACGCCGAGCCAGTGATTCCCCGACGCAGCGGTGTTCTTCAAAAGCACTGGCGCGGCATTGTTGACGGAGATCAGCACATCGACGGCTCCATCATTATCGAAATCGCCGAGTGCAAGCCCGCGGGAGCAGAGCCTGCGGCTGAACACGGGACCACTGGACGAGCTGACATCGCGAAATCCTTTCCCGGTACCGTGAAACAGGATCAACGGCTCTTCGTAAGTGACTTCGCCGTGAAGCGAATTGATCAGGTCGTCGGGATTGCCGTTGGCCAGGAAGAGGTCTAAGTTGCCGTCGTTGTCGTAATCGAAAAACTTCAGCCCCCAGCCGCTCATGTATTTCGTGGCCTTGCCTATGCCGGTGGGCAAGGCCCAATCGTCAAACGTACCGTCATGATTGCTCTTATAGATGGCGAACATTTCGCGGTCGATGTTGGCGACGAAGAGGTCCATCCAGCCATCGTCATCGAAGTCGGCGGAATCTACGCCCATGCCCGAGCGCGGACGGCCTCCAGCGCTGTAGGCGACACCCGCGGTGGTAGCAATTTCGTTGAACTTGCCATTGCCCTGGTTGGCGAAAAGAAAATCGGGAAGCGTATCATTGCTCACCCACAAGTCCATCAAGCCGTCGTTGTTCACGTCTGTGGCGACGACGCCCCAAACCTTACCCGGATGACTGGCGATGCCGGACTCGTTGCTGACATCGGTGAAAGTGCCATCGCCATTGTTGCGGAATAACGAACTGGGAGTGGGGGCATAGTTTTGCGGAATGCAGTAGTGGCGGTGGCCATCGTCCTCGACGCCGCAGGCACGGTTCAGTTCCTTGCTGAAGCTGACGAAGCGGCCGACAAACAGATCGAGGCGGCCATCGTTGTCGTAATCAAACCAGACCGCGCTGGAGCCCCAACCTGGCGCGGCCACACCGGCTTTTTCGGTGACGTCGGTGAAGGTGCCATCGCCATTGTTATGGTAGAGAATGCTGCGGCCGTATTGCGTGACATACAGATCGGGAAAGCCGTCGCCATCGTAATCGCCCACCGCGACACCCTGGCCAAATCCACCGCCGGCCACACCGGCTTTTTCGGTGACGTTGGTGAAGGTGCCGTCGCGATTGTTTTTGTACAGCGCGTTCCTCAGAGGTGGGTCCGGATCGAAGAAGTCACATTTGCCGCTGTTCACCAGATAAATGTCCATCCAACCATCGTTGTCGAAGTCCAGAAACGCGCAGCCGGCACCGGTCGTCTCCGGAAGATACTTTTCGGGCGATTTTCCGCTGGTATGCCTCCAGAAGATGCCGCTCTTTTCGGGGGGAATGTCCTGGAACGGATAAGTTGGCGCGTCAGGACGAAGGAATGCGGGAAGTCGTGGCAACAACAGCGCTGATGCGGTCAATCCTGATAAAAAATCGCGACGAGACGCATTTCGACCACACAGGGCTTGAGCGCGGACCCGGATTTGCATTCCGTATTTTCCCGATTCTTGTCCGCAGAAGCAAATGGAAAACCGGGCTACTGTGGTTGGGTCTGAGGATTTTGGCCGGCAGCGGGCGGGGTGGAAGAAGTGGTCAGTTCGCGGTGAATGGCAAACTCTTTTTCCGCTTCTTCCTTCTGGCCGGTGCGGATTAGCGCGGTGCCCAAGGAGTAGTGGATGGAAGGATTGCCCGGAGTCAAACGTTCCGCGACGCGCAGAGGCTCGATAGCTTCCTGATAGCGTTTCACGGTAACCAGCGCAAATCCCCAGCCGAGATAGGCTTCGGCAAAATTCGGGTCGAGTTTGGCGGCGGCTGAAAATTGCGTGATGGCTTCATCCCAGTTTTCATCTTTTCTGGCCAACTCTCCCAGTACGTAGTGAGCCGCGGCATTCTTGGGATCGATCTCGAGTTCCTTCTGGAATTCCTGCTTGGCGCGTTCCAAGGCCTTGGGATCGGCGTCAGGCCGAGACAACAAGGCACGGCCTAACAGAAAGTGCAGCCCGGGCATATTGGGCTCCCTGGCGATCATACCTTCGTATTCGTGTTGCGCCTCGTCCCACTTGCCCTGCATTTCCAATGCTTCAGCATTCAACTTACGCGCCGGAATAGAGTTGGGCGCGGTACGGCCAAGCACCTGGGCTTCGTAACTCGATAGATCTGAGTAGGCGTGCACGAGGATAAAAAGTACGTCGGGGTCCTTCGGAAACTCCTTGCCCAGCAGTCGAGCAAAATCCAAGGCAGCATCGGAATTTTCGGCGGTCAAGGCACAGCGAAGGCCAAGGGTACCCGCTTCCTTACGAGTCTCGGCGGCCACTTGAGTATTGGACAAGGCTCGCTTAAGAGCCGGAAGGGCTTCTTTGCAGTGGCCCTCCTGCGCTAGGGAGATGGCCTTATCCGGCGTGATGGCAGAGCCCGTGGTGGCGGCCGGAGAGGCCCTTGGAACTTGCGGCAAGACGGGAGTAGAAAGAGTCGCTAAAACGAGAAAAGGTAGGAAAATCGCGCGCAGCTTTGATTTTCTGGACATTTGCGTGTGATGCAGCAGCACGAGAAGAGGTTCGCCGGCGGTGTCCCCGCAAAAAGAAAATGAGGCAGGCGGGGGTGAGCGCCTGCCTCATTATACGTTGATTAGTCGCTAGAAAAAGAGCTTTAAGGCAAATTGGATGTTTCTAGCCGGTTGTGACGCCTGAATCAGACCAGTCGTGTTTTGAGCGACGGTGGTATTCGGCGCGGCAAGGTTGACGGCGTTAAAGGCGTTCAGGAAGTCGGAACGGAATTGCAACCTGAACCTTTCCGTAAGCTGGAAGTTCTTCTGCAAGCTGATATCCCAGTTGTAGTAACCGGGGCCGCGCAGGCCAGAAAGCTGTGGAGCGCAGGTGCCGAAGCCACTGGTGTTGTTGGTGTAGTTAGCAGGATTGAACCAGATGAAGCCGCCACCCAGGGCTGCGCTAGCATTTTGCCGTCCGTAAACCTGGTTCGTGCCGTTGCAATCGGGCCGAATACCGCCGGACAACGTACCGGTCGGGTCGCCACCGAGGTTGTACATGGCCATCGGGAAGCCCGTGTGCCAAGAGAGAATCGGGCTGACTTCCCAGCCGCCGACAACCGCGTCGACAGCCTTGTTCATATTGTTGCCGAACTGGTGGCCTCTGCCGAACGGCAGATCGTAGATGGCGAAGGCGGTCAGAGTGTTGGTGGAATCGTAGTAGCAGGGCGCCCATTCTGCGGCCGGGTCATAAACGTTCTGCCAGTAGGGGCTGGCGGTGTTGGAGCCACGCGCAGTGGACCAAGTGCCGTAATAACCGGTGTTGTTGGTCATGCACTTGGAGAAGGTGTAGGACACCTGACCTTGCAGGCCCTTGCTCATAGTCTTCTGGAGCACGGCTTGCAGCGCGTTGTACATCATGCGCCCGTTGGACTGGGTGCCGGAAACGGTGCCGCCGGTCGAGTCGATGGCGGCGGCCAACTGCGGGCCGATACCGTTCTGGAAGTACAAGCTCGGGAGCGGCGCGCCGCCCGGATTGTACACGAGCTGGTTGTACTTGAAGGGCACCATCAAGTGGTAGGCGACTTGGCCGACGTAGCCAACCTGCAAGGTAGTGGTCGAGTTGAACTGGTGCTGAACGGTCAGGTTGTACTCATCGTCGATGGCTGGCTGTACGTTTTGATCCCACAGACGGAACACGGCGCCGTCATAGCAAGTGAAGTTGGGGCAGGCCAAGCCGGTGGAGGGCGGCGCGATGATGCCCTGCGAAAGGTTAGTTGTGGGCAGAGCGAGCGCGACGCCGTTGACCGGCGTATACAGGGTCTGGAATTCGCCGCCCGTCGTTGCGCCACCATCAAAGGGGGCGTTGAGAGGCAGACGCAGGTTAGTGCCGGTGCCTTCCAGGTAGTCCGAAATGGTGAAGGCGCCGCGCACAACCGTTTTGCCTTCAAACCGTCCACCGGGAGTCCAGGCGAAGCCCAGGCGCGGTTGCAGGTCTTTCGCGCCGTAGACGCCGTTATACAAAGAGCGGCTGGCGCCGTTTTGGTTGGCGTACTGGATTTGGCCTTGTTGGATGTTGTAGTTGACCTGCTCGTCGTTCTCCTCGATCCAGGGAGTGTGCAACTCATAGCGCAAACCAAGATTGAGGGTGAAGTGATCGGTCATGCGCCAAACGTCTTGTGCGTAACCCGCCCAAATATTGGAAGTCTGCGTCCAACCGCCGCTGCTGATGCCGCGACCGAAGGTGCTGGGTAGGCCGAGCAAGAAGTCGCCCATACCGTTGCCGCCGAAGGGCGCCACGCCACCGGCGGTGGTCTCGGCGGAAGAAGCAGTGAAGTTGGGGCCAAAGGTAATGTTGCCCAACGCGCCGCTGTTGCCCGAATAGTAGACCTTGATGCTATCGAACATGTACTCGGCGCCGAACTTGAAGGTATGGCGGCCGTGCGTCCAGGAAATGTCATCGTTGAATTGCCAAACCTGGCTGTTGAAGCTCTGGGTCACCAAGCTGTTGCCGAGGGTCGAGATGGTGCCGCCGGTGGGACTCGAAGGCGTGCCGCCACCCAAGGCCAAACCCATCAAACCTGCCAGGTTGTTCGGGTTGGAACCGGCGATACCGATCGATTCGCCGAAGTTACCAACCGAGGGATCGAAAGTCGAACCGGTGTTGATAATGACGTGGTTCCAACCGAAACGCATGTCGTTGACTAGCGTGGAAGAGATGGAACGCGTCCAGTCGCCTACGGTGCTCCAAATGGGCGCGGTGTTTAACCCGTTGCCCAAGAGCGGCTGGCTGTTGGTCGTCGGGTCGATTTGAAGTGCGCGGGTGAAACGGCCGCTCACCGAGTCTTTGTCATCGATGCGATAGTCGATGCGGATGTCACCCTGGTTGTTATTAAATTGGTTGCCGATGTACTGGTAGGCGTTGTTCGTCAAGTTGTTGTTGATCGTCTTTGGGTACAAAGACGAGGCGAACAATGCAGTCGCCACCGGGCTGATCAGGTTGGACGGAATGACGTTGTTGAGGAACGCCGGGCGAGTGCCATTCACTGGCGCGGAAGGTGTAGTGCAATTCGCGTTCCCGCAAGGATTGTACAACTGATCCGCGACTACGCAGTTCGCGCTCGTCGACCCGGCGGCGCACACCGTGCCCGCAGGCGCATTCGGTGCAAGGGCGCGATCGTTGCAGATGCCGTTGGTGAAGCCGTTGGTGCAAAGTGCGCCAAGGTTGCCGGCTTGTTCCGCCGGGGTGAACACAGAGATGTAGCTGGCGGCAGCAGGAAAATCGAGGCGCTGGCCCTGATAATCCATGAAGAAGAAGAGTTTGTTCTTGATGATCGGGCCGCCGAAGGTGGCGCCAAACATATTCCAGCGCACCGGTGCGGTCGGAATGGGTGCTTCATTGGGATTGATCTTGTTTTCCCACTGGTCGGCGTTCAAAACGTTATTGCGGAAGAATTCCCAAATGTCGCCGTGGTAAGCGTTGGTGCCGGACTTGATGGTAGCGGAGACGATGCCGCCCATGAAGTTACCGAATTCCGCCGGGGCGTTATTGGTAATCATGTTGAATTCCTGGATGGCGTCGGGAGCAGGAGTGTAGCCGAGGAGGTTGTCAGAAACCTCGTTATTGTCCATGCCGTCCAGAAGGAAGTTGTTGGATTGCTCGCGGTTGCCATTGATAAAGGGACGCGCACCGCTAATGCTGTTGTCGCCGTTGGCGAACTGGCTGGGGTCCGGATGGATCGAACCCGGGGAGAGCAGCGTGAGTTCGACGTAGTTACGGGTGGCCAGAGGAAGCGCCTCGTTAGTGGCAGAGTCGATGATCGTTTCGACTTGGGTGCTTTCGGTCTTGAGGACAGGAGCAGCGCCAGTCACCTCGATGGTCTGGCTGACCTGACCGACCTTAAGCTGGACGTCGATGGTAGCGACTTGCGCTTCGTGCAGGACGAAGGCGGGATACAAGGAGGTTTGGAAGCCGGTCTTCTCGACTTTTAGATCGTAACTGCCAACCCTCAACTGGGGAATGCGATAGATACCAGCGTCGTTCGTGGTGGCGGCGAAAGTCTCGCCGCGCTCCACAGACTTGGCGGTCACCGTAGCCCCGGCGACTGCCGCACCGCTAGGATCGGTGACCGTACCTGTGATCGTAGCGGTGATTTCTTGAGCGAAAGCGGCGTTCGCGCTGAACAGCAGTACCACCAGCGCGAGGCAACAGAGTGCCAACGCCACAGACTGCAACTTTTTCATAAGGATCCTCCCGTGCTGGCTCGTGATCTACGAGCAGCGTCTCCCCGGCTTGTAACAAACAGAATCAACGACAAGCACCCCAAATTCAGCGACACCCGCTGATACAGTGTTGAGTAGCTATATAGCACTAAGAAATGCTTGTCAAGCAGAAATTCTTAATTTATAAGAGAAACACGACGCGTGCACTATAGCACCTGTGGATTCCGAATTCGTCGAGCCAAACTGGAATAGGGCCGGGGGGGTGCACCCCGGCCCGCCCGGGCACGGAACCAAAACACAGGGGTGTGCACCTGGAGATGAGGTAGCGCCATGGCTGTGAACCTTAGGGTCGAGAGCCGTAGCAAGACCGTTTTTCTATTGGGTTTTCCACGCCAGGGCGGAATGTCGAGGAAACCCCGATGCAAGTAAAACCGCGTAATGGCGTTCCAGCCTACCAGAGGATTCAAGGGTCCATCCGCAAGACCATCGAGGCCGGGGGACTGCGGCCCGGGGATGCCGTACCTTCTGAACGGGAACTGGCCCGGATTCATGATGTGAGCCTGATGACCGCGCGACACGCTTTGGCCACCCTGGAGCAGGAAGGGGTGGTGGAGCGGCGGCGGGGAGTGGGCACTTTTGTCTCCACGCCGAAAATCCATTTCAATAAATTGATGAGCTACACGGAGCAGATGCGTGGGCGCAGTCTGACCGCCGGCTCCAAAGTGCTTTTCGCGGAAATCGTGGACGACGAACCGGAGGCCACGGCACGGCTGTCTCTTTCGCCCAAAAGTCAGGTACTGAAATTGGAAAGGTTGCGGCACGCTGCGGGTGAACCGTTTGCGCTGGAGACCTGCTACTTTTCGGCAAGGCATTTTGCGGGGTTATTGTCGGAATCGTTGGAACACGAATCGCTGTTCAAGATTCTGGAGCGGCATTACAACGTGGTGCTCGGGTACGCGGACGAAGAGGTGGACGCCACCGCGGCGGACCCGCGGACCGCGGAACTCCTTGGGGTGCCTAAACGGGAACCGCTGCTGCGCATCCGGCAGGTGATCTACTCCACAAAAGGCTCCGTAATTGTGTATGTGCTGGGGTTGTACCGTTCCGACCGGCACAATCTGGTAATCCGCCGGTTCCGCTGAGCGCAAGGCATTTTGCAGCGAGTCTCTATTTTTACTTTGAGCGAGTAGCTGTCCAACTACCGGTCTTTCCCTTCCCGGTCATCGTGCCCTTCATGGTCTCGCCGTCGACCGTGCCCTTGTAATCCAGCGGGACGTGCGTGGAAACGTGGAAGGAAATCTGGTTGCCGTCGATGGACCCTTCGAGCCGGCCGGATTGACGAGGGCCTTTGAAAGTGCCGGTAATTTTGCTGCCGTCCTGCTTCAGAACCACAGTTTGCTGCGCGCTGCCCGCATCGCCAGTGACGGAAATGTTCCAAGTGCCGGCGACATTCGGCGCGTCGCCGGCAACGGATTGCAACGCACAAAGAAAGACGAGCAGAACAGCGCAAGCGGCCACCAGCATTCGATAATTCTTCATATCCATCTCCGTTGGCAAAAAGGCGCGATGTGACGATCGGCGGGCGGAGCGACGGTCAAGGATGTTTTGACTGGCGCGCGAATGTAGCATTGGCGCTGCGACCGAGGCAATGCCTTTCTCCGCTTCGCGCGAATAGTCATTCGTCATTGACAAGCCGAGATAGCGGATATAAATTCCGCGACAGCTGCAGGCCGTAAACTAAGTTCAGTTCCACTTGATGCTCACTGTTTTCTTCGCCCGGAAAATGGCCGGCTGACAGACGCATTCCCTCGGGAGCACCGTGTTGAAGATTCCCGGTTTTGTCCTGCTTGTTTGCCTCTTTGCGGGCTGGAGTACGCCTACGGGTGCGCAAGAGCAGCAGGAAGAACAGACGGAACCGGTGCTGACGCTGGATCAGGCCATTGCGCTTGCGAAAGACGGGAACCGGCAGATCAAGATCATGCGGCAAGGGGAACTTGCGGCAAATGACGAAATTCAGGCGGCCCGCACGCAGCGCTATCCCCAGTTCAACGTGCAGCTCACCGGCGGAGCGCTGCTGACGCCGGTCACCGTTTCCTTTCCCAACGGCGTGTTTGGTCACGTCGGCGAAACGCCCATCCCGAACGGGAACGTGTTGGTAACCACCAGCCCGCAAGCGACGGGAATGGCCATCGCCCAGGCGTATCAGCCGCTGTCGCAGCTTTACAACATCCATCTGAATATCGAAGCGCTCAAGGTGGGGGAACAACTCGCCCGGGAACAAACGCGGCAGCAGCGGCAGCAAGTAATCAACACGGTGAAAGATGTGTACTACTCGTTGTTGCAGACGCAAAGCGCGCTGGATGCCGCAAATGAAAATGTGAAATCGCTGCGGGAAATCGAGCGCACCACGGACGAATACCTGAAGGAAAAGACGGTGCTGGCGTATCAGAGCACCGGGGTGAAAACGCAATTGGCGCAAGGCGAGCTGCAAGTGGTGACCTTGCAAGACACGCTGGACTCGCAAAAAGAAAATCTGAATTCGCTGCTGGGGCGGGAAATTGGAACGAAGTTCCGCCCCGCCGCGGTACCCGATGAATTGCCCGAAGAAAAAAGCCTGGATGCGGCGCGGCAAAAAGCGCTGGAGAATCGTACGGAAGTTCACCAAGCAAAACTGAAGATGGACCAGGCGGTATACGCGCGCAAATTGGAGAAGGCGCAATACATTCCGCAAGTGGGCGTGCAATACCTGTTTTTTGCGCCGTTCGCCATTCAGGGTCTGCCGAATTACGTCAACACCATCGGTATTAATTTTAAGTGGGATCTGTATGACTGGGGCTACAAACGGCATTTGATGGACGAGAAGCAACGCTCCGTAGAACAGAGTTCCCTGAATCTGGACGAAACGCGAAGCCAGGTGGAAGTCGATCTCGGCAATCGCTTCCGCAAACTGCGGGAAGCCCGCGCGAATGTGCAGGTGGCGCAACTGGCGGAGCAAGCGGAGCAAGAGAAGCTGCAGGTAGTGTTGGAACAATACAAACAGAAGGCCACGCTGCTGACCAACGCGTTAACGGAACAGGCCAACATGGCGCAGGCCGAAGCGCAGTACAGCCAGGCGATCGCGGCATTCTGGACGGCGCGGTCGGATTTCGAGAAGTCGCTGGGTGAGGATTAGCGATGGAAGGAAGAACAACCAAGAGAGCCAGCGCTGCTGTGATGAGTCTGGTGGTTTGGGGATTTTGCGCGGGTTGCCGCAGCGAGACAAAACCTGCGGAGAAGCCGCCGACACCGGTTACGGTTACCGCCGTAGAGCAGTATGCGGGCGGCGAAGGAGTGACCTATTCCGCGAGTCTTGTCCCGTACACGCAGGTTTCGCTGGCGTTCAAATCCGCGGGCTACGTAACCAACATCTTGCAGCGCCGCGGCGCCGATGGCCGGCGGCGAAATATTCAGCAAGGGGATTTCGTGAAAAAGGGCACGGTGCTCGCCACTGTGCGGCAGGAGGATTATCTACACTCGGTCGAGCAATCTCAGGGACAGGTAGAACAGGCGCAGGCAGGCGCCATAAAAGCGAAACAGGATTTCGACCGCGCTTCCGCGCTGTATGCCGCGAATGCTCTGACGCAGCCCGACTATGACGCGGCCAAAGCGCAAAACGATTCGGCGCAAGGGACACTCACGACCGCGCAGGCGTCGTTGAGTCAGGCACAGCAGGCGCTTTCGGATTGCGAGTTGCGGGCGCCGGTGGACGGAACGATTTTGAGCCGCAACATTGAGCTGGGCGCGCTGGTAGCCGCGGGAACAGCGGGATTCACCTTCGGGGACATTCACTTGCTGAAGGCGGTGTTCGGTGTGCCGGATACCATGCTGAGCGAAGTGAAACTCGGGACAAAACAGGCGGTGCTGACGGAAAGCTACTCGCAAGAATTTCTGGGGCAGATTACCGCCGTTTCGCCGCAGGCAGACCAGAAGAGCAGGACGTTTCAAGTCGAAGTGACGCTGCCGAATCCGCAGGAACTGTTGAAGGCGGGAATGGTGGCGACGCTCGATTTAGGGCAGGCGAAACTCGTGCATCCGGCGCTGGTGGTGCCGTTAAGCGCCATCATTTCGGTGAATGATGGTACCCGGAGCTTCAGCGTGTTTGTGGTGCAGCAAGAAGGCGGGAAGGATGTGGCGCGGCGTCGAAATGTGCAGCCCGGCGACGCGTTTGGAAACAAAGTAGCGATTTTGAACGGAGTGGCGCTAGGAGAACGAGTGATTTCGAACGGGGCGATGCTGGTCAACGATGGTCAAGCCGTGCGAGTGATTCCTTAGAGCCGGAGCACGCAAAGAACAGTTCATGGCGCACCGCAGCGACAACGATTACATCCAACACGAGCACAACACCGCTCGTTTCTTCGTGGAAAACCGGCAAATTTCGTGGATTTTGCTGTTGGCCACGGTGGCGCTGGGGGTGTACGGCTACACGCAAATGCCGAAGAGGAAAGACCCGAACATTCCGGTGCGGGTGGCGTCGGTAATCACACAATGGCCCGGGGCGACGGCACAGCAAGTGGAGCAACTAGTTACCCGGCCGCTAGAAACGACCATCGCGGAAAATCCGCACATCCGGCCGCCGATGGGAGCTGAATTCGGGATCAAATCGCTGTCGATGCCGGGTCTCTCGATCATTCAAGTGCAGCTGTCGGATGACATCACGGATTCAAAAAAAGAGTTCAGCGATATGAACTTGAAACTGAATTCGGTGAGCCTGCCACAGGGCGCCGGACCGGTGAAGTTCAACAGCGATTTCGGGGACACGGCGGCGCTGATGCTGACGGTGGCCAGTCCGCTCGAGGACAAGACGACCATTGCGGTGCGTGCGCGAGCAGTGGAAGTAACCATCGAAAGAGCGCGTGCGGCCCGCAAGAGGAAATCTGCGGGAACGCCTGTTTCCATTGTGGACTGTTTTCCAGAATCGGTGCCCGTCGAATCGGTCGGGCGAGCCCTGCGGCTTTTCGTGCAGGACGCCGAGGCGCACCAACTGCTTTCGAATACGGAGATGCTGACGGGACCAGGTTTCGTGGTGGCCGACGGCTTCACCAACAAGGATGACGCGACGCTGTATGAAGAGGGGCGCGTGTTCGTGCAGGCGCGGCTACATGAGTCGGAAATTCATCCGGACGCCTGGCCGCCGATTCTGGTGCACGATCCGAGCCAGCTGGCGCCGCTGCTGACGACCAATCCGGGGAATAAGTACACCTATCACGAACTGGAGAATTTCACGGACTTGCTTTCGCGCGCGCTGCGCGGCGCCCCGGAAGTTTCGCGTGTGGACACTTCCGGGGTGCTTCCCGAACAGGTTTATCTGGACTATTCGCAGGAGCGGCTGGCGTCGTACGGTCTGCAGCCCTCGAATCTAAAGAGCATCCTGAACGCGCGCAACATAACACTGCCCGGGGGCGCGCTGGAAGCTGGGTCGAAGAACATAATCGTCGATCCTTCCGGAGAGTTCGCCACACCGGAAGACATCGGGAATGTCATCGTGGGCACGTCCGGCTTCGGCGCCGCCGTTTATCTGCGCGACCTGGTGGATATTCGCAGCGGCTATCAGAGCCCGGCGCGCTACCTCAATTACTACACGTGGAAAGATGGGAACGGGAACTGGCACCGTACGCGCGCGGTGACGCTGGCGGTGCAGATGCGCGAAGGCGAGCAAATCGGGCGATTCTCGAAAAATGTTCGGGCCAAACTAGCGGAAACGAAACAGCTGCTACCCGCGGATTTGATGATCGCGTCGACGTCCGATCAACCGCGACAGGTGCAGGAAAACGTGGACCTATTCATGGACGCGTTGTACGAAGCGATTGCGCTGGTGGTGCTGGTGTCGCTGGTCGGATTCTGGGAGTGGCGCTCGGCGCTGCTGATGGCGCTGTCCATACCGATTACGCTGGCGATGACGTTTGGTTTCGCGCATCTGCTGGGAATCGATCTGCAACAAGTGTCGATCGCTACGCTGATTATCGCGTTGGGCTTGCTGGTGGATGACCCGGTGGTGGCGGGCGACTCCATCAAACGCTCCTTGGTGGACGCGCATCCGCCAGTGATTGCGGCGTGGCTGGGGCCGACGAAACTGGCGCACGCGATTTTGTTCGCCACCATTACCAATATCGTGGCGTATTTGCCGTTCCTGCTGCTGACGGGAACGACCGGCGAGTTTTTGTACAGCCTGCCGGTGGTGATGACCTGCGCGCTGGTGGCGTCGCGACTGGTGTCGATGACATTTATTCCCTTCCTCGGGTATTACCTGCTGCGCCCGGCGAAAAAAGCGGAAAAAAGCATCGAGGAAAAACGGACGAGCGGTTTCACCGGGTTCTACTACCATACGGGAAAGTTCGCCATCGAACACCGGTGGCTGGTGTTCGCGGGTTCGCTGCTGTTCCTGGCATTGGGCGGATATATCGGCCACCAGCTGAAGACGCAGTTTTTTCCGGACGATGTGCAGTATCTGTCGTTCCTGGATGTGTGGCTGCCGAATGATGTGCCGCTGTTCGTGACCAACCAGACGGCGATGCAAGTAGAAAATGTCATCCGGGACACCGCGGACAAATACGCGCGAGAGCATGCGGGCAAGGACGGCAAGGCGCATCCGGTGCTGAAGTCGATCACCACGTTTGAGGGCGGAGGCGGCCCGCGGTTCTGGTTTTCGGTGACGCCGCAATTGCAGCAACTGAATTATGCGCAACTCATTGTGGAGTTGTACGACAAGGACGATACGCCCAAGCTGATTGGTCCGCTGCAGGCCGCGCTTTCGCAAATGGTCGTGGGGGCGCGAGTGGATGTGCGGCAGTTGCAGACCAACCCGGTGGACTATCCCGTGGAGTTGCGTGTCACCGGACTTGCGGACATCAACCCGTTGGAAGAAGGAAAAGACATCACGAATTTGCGCACGATTGCGTCGAAAGCGGCAACCATTCTGGGCGTGGCACCGGGGGCGGCGCGGGTTCGCGACGACTGGGGCCAGGACGGCTTTGAAGTGACACTGAAAGTGGATCCGGATCGCGCAAATCTGGCGGGGGTAACCAATCAGGATGTGGCGCAGTCGTCGAGTACCGCGCTCAGCGGCGCAGGGGTAACCACGCTGCGCCGGGGCGACCAACAAATTCCCGTGGTGTCACGTCTGCGCATGGAAGAGCGCGCCAACCTTTCCGACATTCAGAATTTATATGTGTATTCGTCGCAATCGAATAATAAGGTGCCGCTGCTGACGGTATCGACGGTGCAGAACGTCTTGCAGACGCTGCGCATCCGGCACCTGGAACACTTCCGAACGATTTCCGTGCAGGCGTTCACCGCGCCCGGCAAATTGCCCTCGGAGGTTTTTGCCGCAGCCGCGCCGCAAATCGAGGAGTTGCGCAAGACGCTGCCGCCGGGCTACAGCATCAAGGTCAGCGGAGAGCAGGCCAAGCAGGAACAAGGATTCAAAAATCTGACGGTGGTGATGGCCGTATCGATTGCATTGATTTTTCTGGCGCTGGCATTTCAATTCAAACATTCGATCAAGCCGTTTCTGGTGCTGGCAGCGGCGCCCTACGGCGTGGTGGGCGCACTGATCGCGTTGTATGCCATGCGCTCGTCGTTTGGGTTTATGGCGTTTCTCGGGATCGCCAGCTTGATTGGAGTAATTGTCAGTCACGTGATTGTGCTGTTTGACTTTATCGAGGAAATGCACGAAAAGGGTGAACCGCTGGAATTGGCGCTGTTGGACGCGGGGATTGTGCGGTTGCGCCCGGTGATGATTACGGTAGGAGCAACGATCCTGGCGCTGTTCCCGCTGGCCGTGCATGGCGGCCCGCTATGGCAGCCGCTGTGCTATGCACAAATTGGTGGATTGGGAGTGGCCACTTTTATTACGCTGCTGCTGGTTCCGGTGCTGTATTCGATCTTTGTGTTGGATTTGAAACTGGTGAAGTGGGAAGGACCGCAGGAAAAACCGGAACTGGGAGAAGCGGCGCTGGCAAAAGGTGAAACAGAGTGAGAGTCAATAGGGTGGCAAGGACGACTGCTGGAATCCGGTGGACCTTGGTTTTTGCGTGCGCCTTGGTTGCGATGATTGCGCCGGTTTCGCGCGCGCAGGGGCAAACACCGACGGCGCCGGCTCGCGCGGGTGTCGATGTGATTCACGACATGAATGCGGCGTTCGAATCACTGGTGAAGCATGTGTCGCCGGCGGTGGTGGAAGTGCTGGTGACGGGATACGGCTCCACAGACGACGAAGACGAGGACGACAGCAAATCGCCGAGTCCGTTCGGGCGGGAACGCAGCCTAGGCTCGGGCGTGATCATCGATCCGAACGGCTACATCATCACGAATTATCACGTGGTGAAAGGGGCCGACCGCGTGCGCGTGGTTCTGACGCCGAAACTGGATGAACAATCGCAGGCGCCGGCGATGCTGAAGTCGAAGGGGCAAATCCTGAACGCAAAAATTGTGGGAGCGAGCAAGCAGGTCGATCTGGCCGTGCTGAAAGTGGAGGCAACGGGACTGCCGACGTTGCCGTTTGCGCGCTACGACCGGTTGCATAAGGGCGAAGTCGTTTTGGCGTTTGGCAGCCCGGAAGGATTGGAAAATTCGGTGACCTTTGGGCTGGTGAGTTCGGTGCTGCGTCAGCCGGATCCCGATGATCCGATGGTGTATATCCAAACCGACGCCGCGATCAATCCCGGGAATAGTGGCGGACCACTCGTGGATGTGGATGGAAACGTTGTAGGGATTGACACCTTCATTTATACGAAGTCTGGGGGCAACGAGGGTATCGGGTTCGCGATTCCCAGCGGGATTGCGCGCTACGCTTACGAGGAGATTCGGAAATATGGCCGGGTGCGGCGGCGCACGATTGGCGCGGATTTGCAGTCGCTCACACCGGACCTGGCGGGCGGATTGGGAATCACGGACACCCCCGGGGTTGTGGTGGCCGATGTCGACGAAGAAGGTTCGGCGGCGCGGGCGGGTCTGCGCGTCGGCGACGTGATCGAAGCCATCGACGGCATGCCCGTGGACAATGTGGCGCTGTTTACGCTGAGCCTGTACCTGCGCACCACGGCAGACAAAGTAAATCTTCAGGTACTGCGCGGGGATAAGAAGCTCAACCTGGAGGTGCCGGTGTTGGAGCCGCTGCACGATTTGAGCCGCTTGGCGGATCTGTCCGATCCCGGCAAGGACTTAATCCCGCGGCTGGGAATTATTGGGGCTACGGTGAGTGGCGAAGTGGCAGACCTGATTGGGCCGCTGCGCATTTCCGGAGGCGTGCTGGTAACCGCATTAGTGGCGAACCGGCTTGCGGTCGATTCCGGATTGCAGGAAGGCGACGTGATTCACGCCTTCAATCGCGCGCCGATCCGGAATATGGATGACTTGCGCACTGCGTTTGGAAAACTGAAGCCAGGCGATCCGGCGGCAGTGCAAGTGGAACGCAATGGGAAGCTGACGTTCCTGACGTTTGAGATGGAATAGAGCCGTCGTAGCCCGCGCCGCCGGCGTTTGAGATTACCCAAGTTGCGATTTCAGGCGATCGAGAATCGCGGCTTGCCCTTTCAGGATGCGCCTCTGCGCTTCGCCTAAATCAAACCATTCGGCGCGATCGATTTCGGGAAATTCCTGTTGGCGGCCGGATTTCGGAGGCCATTCGATGGTAAAGGTGTTGCTGCGAATGTCCGCAACCGAGCAATCACCCTCAAGAGCCCAGGCACTGATCATTTTTCCACTCGGCTGTTTGAAGGAGCCTAACGGCAGAAAGTCTCCGTCAAGTTGGATACCCGTTTCCTCCGCGAATTCGCGCTTGGCCGCAGCCAGCGGATCTTCCGGTTCGGTGTATTCGCCTTTGGGAATCGACCATGCGCCGAGATCCTTCTTTTTCCAGAAGGGGCCGCCGGGATGAACCAGCAGCACTTGCAGGCCCGAGGGACGTTTGCGGAACAATACAACTCCCGCACTCAATTTGGCCAAGTGGCTCCTCCTAAAGCGGAACCTGGGCGACCTTAATTGCGAATTGCGCGAGGGATCAGAGTAACACCGACTCGGAGAGCAAGGGCACCGACTAAAGAGGTTTGTTTGAGAGGCAAGGCGCAGCAATTGTGGAAAGCGGCAGCAAGCTGCCGCAGACCAGAAAAGAGTGACCGCGGCGAGGATCGGTCACTCTTGTTCACGGAGAAAACAGTTTTGGAGCGATTACTGCTGAGGCTCTGGGGCTACCACAGTGTATTGATCGTCGAGCATCCGGGTAGTGGAGTAGCCATGGTAGATGAAGTCGCGACCATCATTGCCGCCGGCAAAAAACCAGCTCACTACCACCGGAGGATAGCCCTCGTCAGTGCCGGTCATATCCAGAACGAAATAAGGATCACCGGACGGATTCGGATGAGAATCGCCAGCGGTGATTAGGGTGGCGACAAGCTGACGTTCGTGAGCGGTCCAGACTTGAACGACGGAGCGATCCGCGTTGGAGCGAAGCAGCTTAAAGACATAAGTGCCCGCAGGCAAAACCTGGCCGGGAATTTCCACGTCTTGATCGAAGGTGACAATGGTTTTCTTGTCCCAATTGTCGGCGACGGCCAGCGGGGTAAAGGACAGAGCGAAGAAAACGGCGGCGACCAGCACGGGAAGAAGGGTCTTTTTCACCAAAAACCTCCAAGTTTAAGTTTGGGCCTACAGCGTGCCCAGGGGCTGGAGGTTGTTAAGACAGAGGAAAGGTGGCACGAGCCGTGCCTTCCGCGTGTGTTTGTATGTAGCGGAGAATCATTGGTTTGGCCAACGGGTAGGTAGTTTTGTTGAGGTACTAAGAAGAGCAAAATTTACCGCTGCAGGTGCGTTCGTTCCGACCTTCGAAAGAAAAACGCGGAAGATCGGTGGGATAGCGCGAAATTGCAGATTTTAGAGTTTGGTCACACGGTGAGCACGAATCTGTAATCTTGGTGTCGGCTGGACACTTTAAACTTCTAAAATCGAAAGTACGAGCGGTTGGTTTACCCCCGGGGCGCGCTCGAAAAAAAATTGGAAAACAAGGCCGCGATGCAAATGTCCCTGCCCTTCGCTCAGTGGAAGAACGTATTGCTGGGGTGCTTCCTGTGCTTGTTCGCTGTGTTGCCGGCAAAGGCACAACTGCCGGTGGCGGGCGGCCAGTCGACCGCGTTCGATGCGAGTCTCGGCTTCGAGTACACGCGATTGGCCGTGCCGGGCTCGGGCAGAACCGGCATGGCTGGACCAAAGGGCACCTTCACGGTGACTCCGTTTCGCCGGTGGGGAGTAAGGGCCGATGTGGCCTACCAACGATCCGACAACCTTTTGGGAACCGGCCACTACAATGACGCGTTCACGTACATGGGTGGTCCGGTGTTTTACCTTATTCAGAAGAGACACACAAACGTGTACGCGCAGGCCATGATCGGAGGGGCCCGCGTTGGGGGAGTGAACAATTCGGAGTCCGCAAGCTATTTGAACGGGTATGCGAATCGTCCGGCGTGGTCGTTTGGCGCAGGGTTGCAGTGCAACATCACACCGGCGGTGGCGTTGCGGCTGCAAGGGGAGTATTTGCACACGTCATTTTACAATCCCGCCGAAATGTTGCAGGGCAGCTACAGTCCAAGTGGATCGCTGGCGCTGGTGTATGAGTTTGGCCGGGGGCATTCGCGCTAGTGCGGCACGCCGCTCCCGAATTTGAGGCTGGACAGGTAGATACACGAGCAACACTGTGGTGTTCCGTTGGGTAATATGAGAAATTAAGCTGAAGAGCGCCCGTAGCTCAGTTGGATAGAGCGTCTGCCTTCTAAGCAGAGGGTCGGGAGTTCGAATCTCCCCGGGCGCGCCACTCAAGTTCCGGTCCAGCCCGGACACATGGGTAACACAACGTACCTAAGACATAGGTAACACTTTTGGGCCGAACCGTCCCCTCCCTTTTACGGGAGGAAAGTGTTACCAGTGTGTCCGGTACAATGTGTCACCTATGTCTCAGTCCGCTCATTTAGCCTCCCAGTAGTCAACCGAGAATGCCCCACTGCAAACGGTGATTGGCGATCCATTGGATTTTCTTACCTTGGGGTCTATTGTGTCTTAGAACCTATTGGCCCACGACAAAGCCTACGTCAATCTTCCTGCCGGCGAATCGGTGGCCTACAGTTCATCGGGAATAAGCTACTATCACCACATGGATTGGCTGGGGAGCTTCCGTATGGGGTCGACACCGAGCAGGACCGTGGGAATTGATATGGCGTACGGTCCGTTTGGCGAAATGTACGCTAACTCAGGAGGTGGGACAGCAGCCTTTACTGGGATGACCTCAGACACAGTCTCTCCCAGCTCCAACGTATACGATTTCCCCGCTCGGGAATATGGGCCTCAGGGTCGCTGGCCCTCTCCTGATCCGGCTGGCATGGCAGAAGCTGATCCAGCCAATCCGCAATCCTGGAACCGCTATGCCTATGTCGGGAACAACCCGCTCGCGTACATTGATCCTTCCGGCATGAACCAGTGCGCCCCGAACAATAGCACTGCACCGAATACGAATGCCGGTTCCTGCTTCCACGGAACCGGAGGGCTCACGCTGATGCAGGGCGATTACCCGGTCGATGCTGGTACGGGCATTTCAATTGGGCCGCTGAACTACGCCTATTTTTCGACCGCGACATTTGTGCCCAATCCCGGTTCGTATACTTTGACTTTTGATCCAAACACCGCCACCGAAACCTTTACAGAGGATTTCTCTGGCGGCACTTATGTCCTGAACGTCGGTGTGGTTCCTTTCAACATGCCTGGCGGGCCACTTACTACTCCTTCCTCTGGCGGTGCGACTTGGATAGGGCCCTCTCGCGGAAAGGCGGTTACCTTTAAGCCCCCTTATGCCGATAAGAGCCGACCCGACTGTGCGGCCGTTTGGGTGGAAGGTTTCGCGGAAGGAGTAGAGGCGTCTTCCTTTATGAAAAACGGTGCTGCGCCGCCGGGCCAAGGTCCAGAGGATGCCGCCGCATCCACGGCTAAAGCGGGTGCAACTTGGGTTGCAGCCAGGGGGATGACTTGGACATCCAACGCTCTGAGCCTATTGGGTGAGGCTTTTGATGCGTATGGCTTGGTTCAATTCGCAGTCGGCGAGACATACGGTGCGTTCCATATGGGAATCGATAAATTCGTTCACCATGGTTGTGTTTCTCCATTGGATTTTTAGGAATCAAGGATCGTCGGCGGCATGACGGAGCAATCGGACATACCTCCAGTGGCTGGACTCAGCGCTTGGGTGCGCGCGCATCCGGTACTGTTTGGCATCCTTATCAGCGTCGTTTTTGGGTTGTTTCTGCTGATCGCAGTGCTGTATGACGCGCAGCTTGTCGAATCATTCATGACACAAAACGTGGACTGGCTCCGTCTCTTCGCGTATACCGTCGTGATGCAGGGCCTCTTAATAAAGTACTGCCCGCCTCGTCCGCCCCTCATTGCGTATTGGTCTGTCTTTGGGGCACTCTTGATGCTTCACCTGGCATGTTCTATTTGGTTTATTCTCAAAGTAATGCCCTTGTTATCAATACATTACGTTATCTTTGGCGCGTTTGAAACTCTAGCGGTTTATTCTCTACTCTGCTGGGGAGTTCAGCATGTAACGAAGGGGTACCGTCGACCTTGAGTTTGATCCGCAAATCCTGGAACCGTTATGCATTCGGCGAGATGTATGCAAACTCCGGAGGCGGGACAGCTGCATTTACTGGGATGACCTCAGACACAGTCACTCCCAGCTCTAACGTATACGATTTCCTCGCTCGCGAATATGGACCTCAGGGGCGCTGGCCCACGCCGGATCCGGCTGGCATGGCAGCGGTGGATCCGACGAATCCACAGACTTGGAATCGGTATGCCTACGTCGGCAATAATCCGCTCGCCTATGTTGATCCGTCTGGCATGAATGAATGTGCTCCGAACAACAGCGCGTCGCCTGCAGCAAATCAGCCTTCATGTTTCAAGGGAGCCGCGGGGACGATGATGCCAGGCGAATACCCAGTATCCTTTTATTTTGGTTCGTCCCCAGTTCCAACGGCCTTTTATCCTAGCAGCATCTCAGCCATAGGAAATGTAACTTCCACGGTCGCCAACGAACCCTTGGGAATTGGGGGCAATGACGGCAACAGCATCAGCATTAACACCCCTATATTTGGTTATCCTAGCTACGGGTATAGCAACCCACTCGGCGTCACCAATGCATTCGGCATGTTTGGTGGGATCTCTCGTAGCGTGTCTACTGGTTGGAAAGCTACTACCGGAAAGACGATTACCTTTAAACCGCCATACTCGGATACCAGTCGGCCTGACTGCGCAGCCGTTTGGGCGGAAGGTTTCGCGGAAGGTGTGGAGGCGGCTTCCTACCCAAAGGACTATATTGCGCCGCCGGGCCAAGGTTCAGAGGATGCGGCCGCAAGCGCCACGAAAGCGGCTGCAACTTGGGTCCTCGCTAATTATGGCGTCACAACGGCTTACGGCGTTCTCACCGGAGTTGCTGAAGCCGTTGAAGCGTGGCCGCTGGCCCAGTTGGCTTTAGGCACGACAGGTGGTCTTGTGAAAATGTCAAATACCAAATTTCTCCAGCATGGTTGCGTTTCCCCTCTAGACTTCTAGGATTTGGTGGGCAAAAGGGATGACCGAGCGATCATACGCGACTTCACGGCCCAGGTTCAGTGATTCTGTACGCAAGCACCCGGTACTTTTCGGCGGCCTTGTCGGCGTCGGTATCGGCTTGCTCTTGCTGGTCGCCACGCTTAGTGACCCTCGGTTCGCTGACTCATACATGAAACACCTCGGCTGGGCCCGTTTCCTGGTACATACGGCGTTGTTGGAAGGCCTTCTAATCAAGTACTGCCCACCGCGCCCGCCCCTAGTAGCGTACTGGTCCATTTTTGGCGGACTGTTGATGCTACACCTTGTGTGTTCCGCTTGGTTTATTCTCAAGGTGATGCCTCTGTCTACAATCAAGTCAATTGACTACGTTATAATTGGCCCGTTCGAATTCGTGGCGTTCTATTTTCTGCTCAGTCGAGGAGTTCGGTACGTTGGAACCGACCTACGCTAACACGCAAGGGCGCCTCAGCGATTGGCTGTTGCGTCTCAATGTCCTGCCGCTGTTCCAGTTGAACACCTGCAAAGATGCCAGCCGCCAAGAAAAATGCCATGACCAAAGCCCACCCGCACGTAAATGCGACTATTAAACAGAGCCTTCGAGCGCAACGGAACTGTCGTATGCGACAGTCGCCGCCGTTCATGCCATTCGGGAAACCCCGTCAATCGGCGGGAGCGCCGTAGGAACTCAGTCGGAGGCAGGAGTCACAGCGCTCCCTTTGTTCGACGGGAAATCTGGGGACAGGAACGTGTGAAGAAATTGGCGGGCGTGGATGATAGGTAGCATGTAGACTGCGCTCATGACGAACGAGCCTGCAGCGGTTCCTCGCTTGGTTTCGATTAATCGGCAACAACTTGTTTTGCGAAGCATGGATGTCGAGAACTTGGTCGACGAAAACCATTGCGTCCGCGCGATCTGGGAACTGGTGGGGCGTCTGGACCTGCGCCGCTACCATGAGCGGATCGCGGCGGTAGAAGGCAGCGCCGGGCGCGAGCACACGGACCCGCATCTGCTGATCAGCTTGTGGCTGTATGCCTACAGCCGGGGCGTCAGCTCTGCGCGGGAACTGGCGCGGCAGTGCGAGTACGAGCCAGGTTGCCAGTGGTTGTGCGGATTGCAGGCGGTGAGCCATCGCACACTTTCGGGCTTTCGGTCGGAGAACAAAGCTGGGCTCGATGACCTGTTTGCTCAGGTGTTGGGGATGCTGAGCGCGGAAGGCCTCATCACGCTGGAGCGGGTGACGCTGGACGGAACCAAGGTGAAAGCGAACGCGGGTGGCAACACGTTTCGCGGCAAGGAAAAGATTGCCGAGCATCTGGCCGCCGCGCGCGAGCAAGTGCGGCTTCTGAATGAGGAAGCGGAGAACGAAGAGAAGCTAGCGCCACGACGGGCCGCGGCACGGCGACGTGCCGTGAGGCAACGGGAGAGCCGGCTGGAAGCGGCGTGGCGTGAGGTCACACGGCTGCAGCAGGAGAAACGGCACGACCGCAAGGATTTTGTAGCCCGCGCCAGCACGACGGACCCCGAAGCGCACGTAATGCGCAACGGCGGCCTGAAGTTCGGTGCCGTGTCCCGGTTAGTCCGTCTCCTTCAAGGGAGTGTTAAAGCACCCCTGCCCGTGGATTTCCGGGGGCGAATTGGACCAAGCCAGAGTTCTAAAATCGTCCCCTAGGGCGCGCCACTCAAGTTCCACGATCGCCTAGCCGGCGAGCCACAAACTGCATCCTCTCGTCCATCACCGAACACTCCTTCCAAGGCATCTTTTCCGCCCCAACTTAGGGAGGAAAGTGTTACCTATGTGTCCGGTACAATGTGTCACCTATGTCTCGGGCCACGCATAGGGACCGCAACAGACCCAGGCTGACGACCCGAGGGCGGGGCACCCGGCCATTTGCACTTGGGCACGCCTGAATGTATTGTGCTGTTGATTCTTCCATGCATTTCGTCCTCTGGAAAGGCCAGGTCGCCACAGTGAATGAGACAAAAGCGCGAATTTACTTGCTGCTTGTGTTCTTACTGACGCTTGCCGCCTCGCCGGCCCTGCCCAAGACATTGATCGATTTCGATCCCAATCTCGACTTTTCAAAATTCAAGACCTTTGCCTACCTGGGTGGCGTGGCACACTTAGCCATGATGCCTCTCAATCCCGACCAGATTCACGATGAAATTCATGCCGCAGTCACCCGCGAGCTCACCAAACGTGGCCTGAAGGAAGTGAACCCTAATCAGCATCCGGATTTGGCGGTGCGCTATTGGGTCAATACCCAGGCACAGGGGAACTACGCGCCTACTGGGGACTGGAACGGCTTCGCTTTGTATGTGGGAGACTATTGGGGCTACACCATTGATCTCATGAACGCCCAGGATGTCCAGGGCGGCTCTCTCCTTATCGATCTCATCGATGTGAGGGCCAAAAACCTCGCCTGGCGTGTGCTCCTTGAGCAGAAAGTTCTCAACGCCAATGACGTGTGGAAGAAAGTGAACGAAGAGATTTCTAAAGCCTTTGCCAGTTTCCCGCCATCGGAAAAGCAGAGGGAAGAGAAGCGCAAGGAACGCGCTGAACATCCGCCCAAGCCCCCGCAATCTTAGCGCTCTTCATCCCCTTCAACTTTGTGAGAACTAACAAACACGCCCTCAGCGGCTAAAGCCGCAGTGATTGGGCGCTCGCTACGGCACGGCTGAAGCCGTGCCCTGACGAAATTGCTGCTGGACACCGCAGGACAGTGGCGTAAAGCCGCTGCTACAAAGGCAAGAGGCGCGGGAAAACCAACGGCTCTCCTCCCTTCGCAAAAACAGCTCGGGGTAAGCAGAAGGCGGGGGCCTTGCGCGAGTGAGGCAAGACGCAGTGGTGGTGCGGCCATGGGGCGCTGCAATGCGGCGCCCCTACGACGAGAGCGTTGTGTGTCGGCTCGGCCTTCAGGAAAAACTTGAATCCAGCGCTCTCGCTCCACAGCGCTCGCGCCGCCCACGCCCAAGAGAGAGTCTACAGACGCATAGCTTGTCTACGGAACAGGCTTGATGGCATTTGCGCGGGATTGGTGTAATCTTTGCTGCGCCGCCGGGCGAGTTTCTTTCGGGTTGGGGGCTGGACCGCGGCTTGCAGCCGAATCCTATGACTGGCCACTGACCACCATGGACACAACCGTATTCACGGGCATTCTTTTTGTGGGATCCGTAGTGGCCGGATTTCTGGGGGCGCTCACCGGGTTGGGCGGCGGCGTGGTGGTTGTGCCGCTGCTGACGCTGGCGATGGGCGTAAACATGCATTATGCAATCGGGGCATCGCTGGTTTCGGTGATCGCCACGTCGTCGGGAGCCGCGGCCGCGTATGTGCGCGAAGGCTTTTCGAACATACGCATTGGCATGTTCCTGGAAATCGCCACGACCTTGGGAGCATTGCTGGGAGCGTATTTGGCGACGCGGCTGCCCACCAGCACGATCGGAATTGTCTTCGGCATCGTGCTGATTTTCTCCGCGTACTTTTCCTCGCGAGAACCGAAAGCCGCAGACGCGGGACAATCGATTGATCCACTGGCACATAAGCTGAAGCTGGAAGGAAGCTACCCGACGGGGCAGGGTGAGGAGAGCTACCGCGCGCGGCGGGTGCCGCTAGGGTTTGGGATGATGTTTGGCGCGGGAACGCTGTCGGGACTGTTGGGCATCGGATCGGGGGCGTTGAAGGTGCTGGCCATGGATCAAGCCATGGCGTTGCCATTCAAGGTGTCGACAACCACCAGCAACTTCATGATCGGGGTGACCGCGGCGGCGAGCGCAGGAATTTATTTGAGCCGCGGGTTTCTGGATCCAGTGCTGGCGATGCCGGTGATGCTGGGAGTGCTGGCGGGATCGCTGCTGGGTGCGAAAGTGCTGGTGAGAGCGAAGTCGCGATCGATCCGGATCGTGTTCAGCCTGGTGGTGGTAGCGCTGGCCATCGAGATGATCTACAACTCGATCAAGGGGCGGCTGTGATCAGCGATAAGCAAGTGGAAAGCTGGATCGCGGTGCTGCTGCGAAGCGGCGTGCTGCTGGCCGCGGCGGTCGTGCTGGCGGGAGGCGTTTTGTATTTGGCTCACCACGGGAGTGTGCGGCCGGACTATCACACCTTTCGAGGCGAACCGGCGGAAATGCGCGAGCCGGGTCTGATTGTGCGCGAAGCTTTCTCTGGGAGGCCGGCGGCGATTATTCAGCTCGGATTGCTGCTGTTGATCCTGACACCTGTCGCGCGCGTGGCGTTTTCCGTAGCGGCGTTCGCGGTGGAACGGGACCGGATGTACGTGGGGATGACGCTGGTTGTGCTGACGGTGCTGCTGTACAGCCTGCTGGCTGGGTAGAACGGCTCGTACCCTGTGAGTGTGGGATCAGACCACATGCGACATCGGCATTTGCTCCCTTGCGTCTGTAAGTACTGTTGATTGTTGATCCTAGTGCTAGTTCAAGCCTCCGTTGAATACAGCTAGGCAGCAGAACGCCTACGGCATTCCCCCGATGGTGGCTTTGCGCGTGGGCCCCCAAAATCAGGCAAGTAGCCAACACGGTTTGCAGCGATTCCGCTGTGGAAATACGAGAGGACAGCCGAATGCTCCGAGGGACATTTGCGTTTATGAGCGCTGCACTGAGCGGGGCTTTGTTGGCTTTGTTTGAGCCGGTTTTGGCAGCGTCGAATGCCGAAAGATTGCCGCTAATCGCCCTGGCGGCCGCGGGCTTTCGCTCTCTGCTGTGGCTGACGAATTTTGTAGGGGGCAGAAGGGCGGCAAGAGCATGACCGTCGACTATGCGTCGAGCTCAGAGCGGGAACTTTTGGCACTGGCGCGAAAGGGCAACGAAAACGCCTTTACCGAGCTGGTGCGGCGAAACTGGCACATGATTTACCGCGTGTCGAGGAGGGTGGTGAAGAACCACGAAGACGCGGAAGATACCCTGCAAAATGTTCTGGTCAAGGTCTATCAACGGCTGAACGGATTCGAAGAGGCTTCGCGATTTTCTTCGTGGCTGTTTCGCGTGACGTTCAACGAAGCGCTGATGACGCTGCGGCGAAACCGTTCGCGACATCAGGACAGCTACGTGGATTTGAATTATTCCGATGGCAGCGGACACGGCGTGGCGGACTTGCAGGACGCGCGCGTGAACAATGAAAAGCAACACATGCACCGGGAACTGGCGTTTAAAGCGATGCACCGGCTGAGCCCAGCGTTGCGACGGGCGTTTCTGCTGCACAAGCACGAAGGCTGGACGCACCGGGAGATGGCGGAAGAATTGGGAATCACGCAGGCCACCGCGAAGATGAGAGTATTTCGGGCGCGCCGGCAATTGCGGGAGGAGTTGGAAGTTCTGACGCGATGAGATTTTCTCTGCGCCTTTCCCAAGGTGCCTAAGGCCCTACTCATTCGGTACGACTTACGTGAGGCCGAAAGCCGCACCTCCTGAAAACCCAGTGTTTTCCCGCCCTGTGAAGCCGCACTGATTCTGGGCTGGTTGTGGCGCGGCTGAAGAGGTTGCGGAAAAAGTCGAAAAGCAATTCCTCAGGGGCTGAAGCCCAATTGATTGCCAAGCATTTATGTCGGAGCTAAAGAGTCTGTGTGGCAACTCCTGGTTTCGATCCGGTGCAGCTGCAGTTCAAGGCCGAACTGCGATGCAACTTGCTGCGCCGGTCAGTTAGCGCGTGCTGCCGTGCCTAAGCGA
>Ga0335072_10000661_pt1 | contig 63228 bp, 57 predicted proteins | sample Lox_Sample_21_FD_206725 | JGI IMG/M metagenome (GOLD analysis project Ga0335072, IMG submission 206725) | Soil microbial communities from Loxahatchee National Wildlife Refuge, Florida, United States - Lox_Sample_2.1 | ecosystem: Environmental > Terrestrial > Soil > Wetlands | place: USA...
ATGACCCTCTCGTCTCCGGAACAGTAAACAATAAATCTGTCGCGACGCGGCGTCAGACGTCGCCACCCCACGCCCGTCCGAACGGGCCGCCCTCCAGCCGCGATTTACGCTGTTAGGACCATCAACTTGCACGTATGTTGAGAATGTCCCTAGAAGGGCACCCAACACGGAGTTTCTGCGAAAAATCATCAACCATCTGCTGTTCAAACTCCCGTGCTCGAGCCTTACACTGCGCAAGTCCCACTCCAAGCAGGCGCATCTCTCATGAGCACCCCCGACGAGGTGACGAGCCTCATCAGAGAGCTTCCCGAGCCGGAACAGCGCGAACTCCTCGCCTGGCTCACAGAGTCACTGGACGACGGCTGGCGCGTCGCGGAGACCGCTCCCAGGTATGGCACGACGCCCGACCTTCGCGAGACGTTCACGGTCGAGGAGTATCTTGCTCTCGAGGAGAACAGCTCCGAGCGGCACGAATATGTGGCTGGCCAGATCTACGCCATGTCCGAGCCGCTGCAACCGCACAAGCTGATCTCGGGCAATGTTTTCGCTCCCTTGCATGTCCATCTGCGGGGCAGCCCATTCAGGCCCTACATGCAAAGCACGCGAGTACACATTCGGGCGCGCGGTGACGACTACCTTTACTACCCCGACATCGTGGTCGCGTGTGGTCAGACGCGAGATAAAAAGAAGAGGCGCTTCATCGACGAGCATCGCCTGGTAGTGGAGGTCATGTCACGCTCGACGGAGCGGATCGACCGCAGGGAGAAGGCATTCACATACCGGGAACTGCCCTCCATCCAGGAAATCGTGCTGATCGCGCAGAAGTCCGTTCTCGTGACCGTCTACCGCAGAGCGGAGGACTGGGCGCCGGAGGTACTGGCTTCGCCCGAGCAATCTCTGGAGCTGAAGTCGATCGGCCTCGCCCTGCCCCTGCAGCAAATCTACGAGGGACTGCCCTGAAACGCCTCCCGGCCTACTCGACAATCTCCGATCGGTGTCTGCCCGCTACGGGCTCGGCAGCACGTGGTCGACCAGGAGCTGCAGGCGCCGCTCGCCCTGGAACTCGTTGACGTCCAATCGATAGACCAGCTGGACCGAGCCCTCGGGAAGCGCGAATGCCGCCTCTGTTTCGACGTGATTGAAGGCGATCGCATCGAAGGAGCGCCCGGTGCGGGGAAACTCCAGCCACATCTTGAGATGCCGTTCGGCAACCACGCGGGCGCTGCGGATGGCGAACACGCCATCGAAGCAGGGCTCGGGGAAAGCCTGTCCCCAGGGACCGCCGGCACGCAACGCGTGCGCGGTCTCGAGCGCGATTTCCGCCACCGTCAGCTCGCCATCGGTCTCGATTGCATCGCTCGGACCGCACTGTGCCGCCCAGGCGGCCACCTCCTCATCGAAGGCGCGCGCGAAGAAATCGAGCCGCGAGCGCTCGAGCGACAGGCCGGCCGCCATGGCATGACCGCCGAACTTGCCGAGGAGCTGCGGATGGCGCGCATCGAGATTGGCCAGCACGTCACGGATGTGAATGCCCGGCATGGAGCGCGCGGAGCCGCGCAACTGCCCCTCGCCCGCGACCGCAAAAGCGATCACCGGACGGCGGATGCGGTCCTTCACCCGGCTCGCGACCAGCCCGACGACGCCCTGGTGCCAGGTCTCATCGAAGAGACAGACCCCGCTGCGCTGCAACGCCCGCGGTCCCGGGTCGCGCAACCGGCGCACTGCCGCGAGCGCCTCGGCCTGCATGCGCGCCTCGATGGCCCGCCGCTCATGATTCAGCTCGTCGAGACGCGAAGCGAGCGCCGACGCCGCCACGATGTCGTCGGCGAGGAGACATTGGATTCCGACCGTCATATCGTCCAGGCGTCCCGCCGCATTGAGCCGCGGCGCGGCGCCGAAGGCGAGATCGGCGGCGATGAGACTCTCGACCGGCCGTCCCGCTATGTCGAGCAGTGCGCGAATTCCCGCCGCGCAACGGCCGGCGCGGATGCGCTTCAGCCCCTGGGACACGAGCACGCGGTTGTTGGCATCGAGCGGCACGAGATCGGCGACGGTGCCCAGAGCTACGAGGTCGAGGAAGTCCGCCGCGCCAGGCGCGCCCGACGGTGTCAGCCGCTCCTGGTCGAGCCGCCGCTTCAACGCCGCCATCACATAGAAGGCGACTCCCACGCCCGCAAGCGCGCGGCTCTTGAAGAGACTGCCCGTCAGGTTGGGATTGACGATGACATTGGCCGCCGGCAGCTCGGCGCCTGCCAGGTGATGGTCCGTGATCAGCACGTCGATGCCGCGGGAGCGCGCCTCCGCCACGCCGGCCGCGCTCGAAATGCCATTGTCCACCGTGATGATGAGCGACGGCGCGCGCTCCGCCGCCAGTCTCACGATCTCCGGCGTGAGGCCGTAGCCGAATTCGAACCTGTTGGGCACCAGAAAGTCGACCGAGGCGAAGCCCCATGCCCGTAACGCCCTGACGACGAGCGCGGTGCTGGTGGCGCCGTCCGCGTCGAAGTCGCCGATCACCAGCACCCGGCCCCCGGCCCGATGCTCGAGCAGCAGATCGACCGCGCCGAGGATGCTTTCCAGCGTACTCACCGGCAGGAGGCGATCGAGCGACAGATCGAGATCGTCTGACGTGCGCACGCCGCGGCCGAGATAGATCCGGCGCAGCACGGGATGCAGTCCCGCGCTCGCGAGTATCGATGCATCCTCCGCGCCGCACCCTCGCCGGACGACGCGCAGACTCACGCCAGGCACTCCAAGCCTCTGGGCACGGTCTTCAGGCGCCGCCACAAGCGCCAACGGTCCGCCGCGCGCAGACTGAACTGCCGATCATTCGCAAGCAGGACCAGCCGCTGGAGCTCGCCTCGACGCACAGCGGCGAGCAGCGGCGATATCACCCGGCGGTCGATATCCGCCACCGCGTCCGCGAGACGCCAGGAACCATCGGCCTGCAGCAATTCGGCAACCTCCATCACGCCGAGCGCGCGCTGCGCGCGCGGCTCACCGATCACCGCCGTCCAGTCTACCGGCATCGGCCGGGTTTCTGCTCCGGCGAGCCGTGAGAGGCCCCGAAGAAAGGGATCGGACGCGAACGCCAGATCCTCCGTCGGCGTTCGCGGATCCGCCGCCGCGGCGACGGCAAGGGGTGCGCCCCCGCCCCAGAGCCAGAGCGTTGCAACCGTGAGAGCGCCACGCCTTGCAAGCTCATCGTTGATCGGATGACCATGCAGCCACATTTCGATTTCCGCGCTCAGTCGGCGCAGTCCGCGCGAGCCCTCGCCCATGGGGAGCGACTCGGCCACCGAGGTCAGAAGCATTCGCGCGGGCTCGGTTGTCGTCGCGAGCGCGGGCACCTGCGGCCCCGAGAGCAGCAGCTCGCCGCCGCCGAGCGGCCGCAGATCGAATCCCGAGCCGCGAAACGTCTCGCCGAAACTCGCGGCGAGCCGGGCGAGCTCCGCATCGGGCAAGCGCAGAATGCTGCGCCTGTCGAAATGCAGGCTGGTCAGACCCGCGATCAGATGCACCGGTGTTGCCAGCCACACGGCACCGCTCGCCGCTGCATCCTCGAGGGCTGCATCCTCGAGCGCTGCGGCCGCGATGCTCGCCGGCGCTGCATCAGCGTATTGCGGCAGCCCGAGCCACTGGGCCGTCCACGCGCGCCAGCCTTTGGGCAGACGGGTCTTGTCGCCGAAGCGCGCGACATACTCGAGTCCCGGTGCGCCCGGGCTCGCGCCCTCGCCCGGGCCCGAGCCCGGCTGCAGAAACAAATCCCGAATGACGATGACGATCTCGCGCACGGGCGCTATCGTACCGTCTCAATGAAGTTCACTTTGGAAAGCAGCTCGCGCGTGAACCTCGTGCGCGCCTACTCGCGGGCGGAGCTGCGGATCGGCGAAGAGCTCGTGCACTCGAGCTGCATCGTGTCCGCGGACCGGCTGATCAGCGACTGGCCTCCGGTGCGCTTCGAGGCTCTCAGGCCCGAGCACTTACAGGCGATTTTTGACCTGCAGCCTGAAGTCGTGCTGCTCGGCAGCGGCGAGCGGCAACGCTTTCCGCCGGCGGACATCCGGGCGGCGTTCGCCGCGCGCGGCGTCGGACTCGAAGTGATGGATCTCGGCGCGGCCTGCCGGACTTACAACATCCTGGTGCAGGAGGAGCGGCACGCGGTCGCGGCTCTGTTTCTGGAGTAGAAAGCGAATATTCCGGCGGCAAAGCCGCCGGAAGAAGACACAGGGGGAGGGGCATCAACCAACCGACCCATCATCCGGAGCTGACAGACTGCGGACAACGGAATGCTTTTCTTCTTCTGCGTCGCTGTTGTTGCTTTTCTTTCGGCATCCCCTCCTCCCTGTGCCCTCTTCCGGCGGCTCTGTGATCGAATCCGGCTGTCGGCACTCAGCGACAGGGTGAACATGTTAAACAGGTCACATTCTGTTTAGCAACTGTATAATTTAGTCTTTTTATTTTTCATACACTTGCGTCTATAACCTAATTGTAAATCTCAGCTAGCCGGTTCCTCCCAGCAGCGGCACGAATGCCACCGGCCCCAGCGATTCTCGGTCTATGCGCTGCTCCCGGCGCGTGAAGCGCACCAGCTCCTGCTCGCCCTCCGGCCCCACGGGCACCAGCAGCCGTCCCCCGACCTGCAACTGCTTGAGCAGCGCCTCCGGTACGACGAGCGGCGCGGCGGCCACCAGGATCCCGTCGAAGGGCGCCTGGGTCTTCCAGCCCTGGCTGCCATCGCCATGCCGGAATCTGACATTGCGCACGCCGAGCTCCTTCAGCCGCTCCTTGGCGCGCTCGAGCAACGGCTCGATGCGTTCGATGGTGTAGATGCGCTCCACCAGCGGGGCGAGCACGGCGGTCTGGTAGCCGCAGCCGGTCCCGACCTCGAGCAGCTTGTGCACGGGGCCACCCTGGAGCAGCGCTTCGGTCATGCGCGCGACGATGTAGGGTTGCGAGATCGTCTGCCCGAACCCGATCGGCAATGCGGTGTCCTCGTAAGCGCGGCTGCCGAGCGCCTCATCGACGAAGATATGCCGCGGAACGTTGCGTATCCGGTCGAGGACGGCGAGACTCGAGATGCCCTGGTCGCGTAGGCGTTGTACCAGCCGGTCGCGCGTGCGCGCGGAGGTCATGCCGATGCCGGAGAACCGCAGGTCAGGCATGGATGCCTTTCAGCCAGTTCTGCAGAACGGGGAGCGCCGCATGGCGCGTGAGATCGATTTGCAGGGGGGTCACCGAGACATAACCCTGGGCGATGGCCTCGAAGTCCGTGCCGGGTCCCGCGTCCTGCTGCGGTCCCGCCGGTCCCACCCAGTAGACCGGGCGCCCGCGGGGGTCGCGTGCCGGCAGGATCGGCTCCGAGCGGTGGCGAAATCCGAGGCGCGTGCTGCGAAAGCCCTTGAGGGCCGCGGCCGGCAGGTTGGGCACGTTGACGTTGAGAATCAGTGTCGGGTCGATCGGGCTCTGGATGAGTTGCCCGACGAGCAGCCGCGCAACCTCCGCTCCGGTCTCAAAATGCGCCTCGGCATCGGGCGCAGTGCAGAGAGAGATGGCAATCGTCGGCAGGCCGAGGAAGCGGCCCTCGATCGCAGCCGCGACCGTCCCCGAGTAGAGCACGTCGTCCCCGAGGTTCGGGCCGTCATTGATGCCGGAGACCACCATGTCGTGGTCGTAATCGAAGAGGCCGGAGATGGCGAGGTGCACGCAATCGGTCGGTGTGCCCTGCACGTAGTAGACGCCGGGCTCCGACTCGAATACCCGCAGGGGCACATCGAGGGTCAGGGAGTTGCTGGCACCGCTGCGGTTGCGGTCCGGCGCCACGACGGTGACCTCGGCGAGGCTGGCCAGCGCCTCCTTGAGGAGGCGGATGCCGCGGGAGCGGTAGCCGTCATCGTTGCTGACGAGGATCTTCACGGTCCTGAAATAGGGTACTGCAAGGCTTACGCCCCTCCGCGGGCGCGTCACTATACTGGAGCAAAATGCGCGGAGGTAGCGTGAGTCCCCGTTCTTCGAAGGAGCTTCCCGGCCGCCCGGCCGCCCGCGCGGATGAGGATCCCGCGGGGACTCAGACCGATGAGACGAAGCTCTTTCGCGAAGCGGTCCGGGACGTCAAGCCTCTGGGTCGGGCCGCGCAGGAAGCCGGGCAGCCGTCGAGCCGCCGCCGTCGGCCGCGCCCGGCGGCAAGGTTCTCCCGCGCCGACCGGCTTGCCGTGCTCGAAGAGAGCCTGAGCGATGACGTCATCGATCCCGCGCTCGCCGGCGGCGAAGAGCTCGTCTTCCACCGCACCGGGATCCAGGCCTCCGTGCTGCGCAAGCTCCGCCGCGGCGACTACCGCGTGCAGGGAGAAATCGACCTTCACGGCCTCACCGTCACCGAGGCGAAGCAGGAATTGCGGGAGTTTCTGGCGCACGCGCTGACGCGGCAGTGGCGCTGCGTGCGCATCGTTCACGGCAAAGGGCTGCGCTCCGGACATCGAGGGCCCGTGCTGAAAGCGATGGTGGGCACGATGCTGCGCAGGGTCGGACCGGTGCTGGCGTACGTCTCCGCGCGACAGGTCGACGGCGGTACCGGCGCGGTCTACGTGCTGCTTTCCTCGTAGTCGGCATCGAGCGCGAACAATTCCCGCAGTACGACCGTGGCGTACGCGCCGCGGCTCAGGCGGAATTCCACGACGACCGAGTCAGCGGCGTTCGCGCCAGCAGCGACATCCGCACCAGCAGGAGCATCCGCGCCAGCGGCAGTCCCGGCGGCAGCATCCGCGCCAGCCGCACGCACATCCCGTCGCCAGCGCAAGTCCCGAACGGCGAGCCGCAGGCTCCGCCTCTCCTGGTCCATGCCGGCTCTCTCGACGAGCTCGCATGCGGCCGTCAGCCCTGAGGCCACCCGCTGCTCCAGCTCGAGCACCCTGCCGCTGCTCGGCGGCACTCCACGTCCCCAGAGGGGACCGCTGGGGTGAACGTCGAGCCGTGTGGAGCGTTCCGCAAGCGTCTCGTCGACGGCCTCGACCCGGAAATGGCTGGCGCGTCCATCGAGGTTGGCGAGATCTCCCGCCTCGAGGCGCTCCCAACTCCCGTCGCCGACGCGCTCAGCCAGCACGGCGTTGAAAACCAGGCTGCGGGCGGCTGAAAGAATGAAGCCGCGCTCCGCCGGCCGCAGCCTCCGGAGGTCCTCGCCGATGCGCTTCAGGTTGGCCCCTCCCCGCCCGAAGCGCTGCGGCCCGAAATAATTCGGCACGCCGCGCGTCCCGATGGCGGTGAAGCGGCTTGCCAGGGACGCATCGTCGACAGTGATGCCTCGAACCCTGACGACGAAACGATTGCCTGCCAGGGCCCCACGCGGCAGCTTGCGAGAGTGGCGATGCGCCTCCAGGACTTCGTATTCATCGCCACGCACGCCTGTCCAATCTTCCGTAGAGAGCCGCGACTGCGGCACGGTGAACCACTGTGTGGCGATCGCGCGGCGGTCCTTGAGGCCCGCATAGCCCACATCGCCTGGCCGGCACCCGCATGCGCGCGCGAGCTCGCCGGCAATCCACTGCGTATTGGCGTTGCGCTTGCGTACCCTGAGCAGCACGTGTTGGCCGGTGCCGGCTGCCTCGAAGCCGAGCAGCTCCTCGACGACGAAATCCTCCGGCTCGACGCGCAGCCGCCCGGAGCAGAGCGGCGCGCCATGGGCCCGCGGCGGATCGAGCGCCGCTTCAACCGCGCCTTCAACCGGCATCGATCAGGAGCACCACGGCCTGCGCGGCGATACCTTCGGCCCGGCCGAGAAAGCCGAGCTTCTCGGTGGTCGTCGCCTTCACGTTGACCTGATCGACACCGACCTCCAGCAGCTCCGCCACCTGGCGGCGGATGTCGTCCCGCACCGGCGAAAGCTTCGGCCGCTCCGCCAGCACGGTCAGGTCGGCGTTACCGACCTTCAGCTTGCGTTCGCGCAGCATGTCCATCACCGCGCGCACGAAACGCTTGCTGTCCTCACCCTTCCAGCGCGGATCCGTGTCCTTGAAGTGTTGGCCGATGTCTCCGAGCCCGGCAGCCCCGAGCAGCGCATCTGTAAGCGCATGCAACACCACATCGCCATCGGAATGAGCCACCACGCCGTGCGTATGCGCAACGCGCACGCCCCCCAGCATCACGAAGTCGCCGGGGCCAAATGCATGAACATCGATACCGGAGCCAATTCTCATCAGCGATTTTCCTTCAGCAGCGCGGCCGCGATCGCAAGATCCGCGGCGCTGGTGATCTTCAGATTCGCGGCGGCGCCTTCGACCAGCTTCGGGCGATCACCCAGCCACTCGATCGCCTGCGCCTCGTCGGTCGGAATGCGGCCGCCAGCATGCGCCCGGTCGAGCGCCTCGCATAGCCGTCCGTAGCGGAACATCTGCGGCGTGAGCGCGCGCCACAGCCCAGCCCTGTCAACGGTCTGCTGCACGTCCCGCGAAGCGTCGGAACGCTTCAGGGTATCCGACGCAGGCGTCGCCAGCAGGCCGCCCACCGGGTGGGCCGCAAGCTCGGTCAGCAGGCGATCGAGGTCGCTCCGCGGCAGACAAGGCCTCGCCGCGTCGTGGACCAGAACCCAATCGTCGCTCTTTGCGCGCTCCCCCAGGGCCGCCAGGCCATTGCGCACCGAGTGGCTCCGCTCCTCGCCGCCTCCCGCCACCAGGACGTTGGGGGGAGCGACAGCCGCCCAGTAGGGATCATCCCCGGCGAGCGCCACCACGGCGCCTGCGCACCGCGGATCCGCGAGGAAGAGAGCCAGCGCCCATTCGATGACCGTCCGCCCGCAAAGAGGCGCGTACTGCTTCGGACGGTCAGTGCCGAAACGGCGCCCTACGCCTGCTGCCGGCATGACCAGCCAATATCTCATGCGCGCAGTCTATACGATGCCGGCAACGATCAGTCGGCACACGGAGCGTCGGCGTCAGTTGCCGCTGTGGCTATCCTTCGTGTCTTTTGCAGTCGAGGCGGCGGACGCAGTGGCGGCGGCCGGCGCGGGCTGCACGACCTGATAGAACGTCTCGTTGGGACCGATCATGCCGAGGTCGCTGCGGGCGCGCTCTTCGATCGCGGCGGTGCCGGCCTTGAGGTCCTGCACCTCGGCATCGAGGCGACTGTTGCGCTCGATCAGGGTCGCATTCAACTTCTGCTGCGCGGCGACGGCGTGTTGCAGTCGTGTCACGCCGCGCACACCGTCGTCGGAGACCCAGATCCGGTATTGGAGCAGGATCAGCGCAACGGCCAAGGCTGCAGTGAGCCACCTCATGTAGTCATAAGGCCAGCAGCTCCTCGCTAGACCTTCACCGGGAAGGCATCGCGGCCGGCATAGCGGACCTTGCCGAGCTCGGCTTCGATGCGCAGCAGCTGGTTGTACTTGGCGATCCGGTCGGAGCGCGACAGCGAGCCGGTCTTGATCTGCGTGGCCGCGGTGGCCACCGCGAGATCGGCGATGGTGCTGTCCTCCGTCTCGCCCGAGCGGTGGGACATCACGGCGGCGTAATGGGCATCATCCGCCATGTCGATCGCGGCCAGCGTCTCCGTCAGCGTGCCGATCTGATTGGGCTTGATGAGGATGGCGTTGGCGACGCGCTTCTCGATGCCTTCCTTCAGGATCTTCGTGTTGGTGACGAAGATATCGTCGCCGACGAGCTGATGCTTCTCCCCGAGAGCCCGGGTGAGCTGCGCCCACCCGTCCCAGTCGGCCTCGGCCATGCCGTCCTCGATGCTGACGATCGGATAGCGGCCGGCGAGATCCGCGAGGTAACGGGTGAACTCCGCGCTCGAGTAGCGCTTCTTCTCCGCCTTGAGGTCATAGCTGCCGTCGTGGAAGAACTCCGAGCTCGCGCAATCGAGTCCGAGATGGATGTCGCGGCCGGCCTTGTAGCCGGCCTTCTCGATGGCCTGCAGGATGACTTCGAGCGCCTCCTCGTTGGACCCCAGGTTGGGTGCGAAGCCGCCCTCATCGCCGACGGCTGTGGAGAAGCCGCGATCGCCCAGGATCTTCTTCAGGTGATGGAAAACCTCGGCGCCATACCGCAACGCCTCGCGGAAGCTCGGCGCGCCGATCGGCAGCACCATGAACTCCTGGATGTCGAGGCCGTTGTTGGCATGCGCGCCGCCATTGATGATGTTCATCATCGGCACGGGCATCACCGGCTCGCGCCCGGCGGTCAGGCTCTGGGCGAGGTAGCGGTAGAGCGGCAGCCCGGCATCGCGCGCGGCGGCATGCGCGGTCGCGAGCGAGACGGCGAGAATGGCATTGGCGCCGAGGCGCCCCTTGTTGTCGGTTCCGTCGAGATCGATCATCTTCTGGTCGATCCCCCCCTGGTCGCGCGCATCCGCGCCTACCACGGCGGACTTCAGGACGGTGTTGACGTGCTCGACGGCCTTGAGCACACCCTTGCCGAGATAGCGCTTCTTGTCGCCGTCACGCAGCTCCACCGCCTCGCGCGTCCCCGTGGAGGCGCCCGACGGCACCGCCGCGCGCCCCAGCACGCCGGAATCGAGAATGACGTCGGCCTCGACGGTGGGGTTGCCGCGGGAATCGAGGATCTCACGGCCGCGGATGTCGGCGATACGGGTCATCTTGGATTTCCTTCTGATGCAAGCAGTGACTCCTCGAGCGGCCGCGCTTTCACGGCGTCATCGAGAGCCTTCAGGGTGACGAGCAGCGGCTCCATCCGATCGAGGGGCCACGCATTGGGTCCGTCGGAGAGCGCATGCGCCGGATCGGGGTGGGTCTCCATGAAGAGGCCGGAGACACCCGCCGCCACCGCCGCGCGGGCCAGGACGGGGATGAACTCGCGCTGGCCGCCCGAAGCCGCGCCGAGGCCGCCCGGCAGCTGCACCGAGTGGGTGGCATCGAACACCACGGGACAGCCGGTCGAGCGCATGACCGACAGGGAGCGCATGTCCGAGACGAGATTGTTGTAGCCGAAGGAGAAGCCGCGCTCGCAGACGAGGATGGAGTCATTCCCGGTCGAGCGGGCCTTGTCGACGACGTTGCCCATCTCCCAGGGCGAGAGGAACTGCCCCTTCTTGATGTTGACGGGCTTGCCCCGCGAGGCGACGCCGACGATGAAGTTGGTCTGCCGGCAAAGGAACGCGGGCGTCTGCAGCACGTCCACCACGGCGGCGACCTCGTCGAGCGGCGTGTCCTCATGGACGTCGGTGAGCACCGGCACGCCGAGGCTGCGCCTCACCCCTTCCAGGATTTTCAGGCCCTGCTCCATCCCGGGGCCGCGATAGCTCGCGCGCGAGGAGCGGTTCGCCTTGTCGAAGGAGCACTTGAAAACGAAAGGGATACCGAGACGGCCGGTGATCTCCTGCAGCCGCCCGGCGACCTGCTGCGTGAGCTCGGCGCTCTCGATGACACAGGGACCCGCTATGAGAAAGAGCGGACGGCCGATGCCGATCTCCTGTCCCGCGATTTTCATGCGAAATCAGGCACAGGGATGTGCCCCGCCGCGCCTCATCAAGCCCCCGCGGCTTGCGGCAGGAGCGAAGCCCGCTGGGCGCGCGCGGCGCGGATGAAGCCGGTGAAGAGCGGATGGCCGTCGCGCGGCGTCGAGGTGAACTCCGGATGGAACTGGGTGGCGACGAACCACGGATGACTGGGGATCTCGATGACTTCCACCAGGCTGTCGCGCGAGAAGCCGGAGAAGCGCATGCCCGCCTGGCGATAGCGGTCGAGGAAATTGTTGTTGAACTCGTAGCGGTGGCGGTGGCGCTCGAAGATCGAGTCCTTGCCGTAGAGCTCCCGGGCGCGGGTACCGGCCCCGAGCAGGATCTCCTGGGCGCCGAGGCGCATGGTGCCGCCCTTGCCCGAGCTCTCGTCCCGGGTCTGGGTGCCGCGGGCCTGGTCCTGCCACTCGCTGATGAGCGCGATCACCGGATTCGGCGTCGCGCGGTTGAACTCGGTGCTGTTGGCGCCCGTGAGACCGAGCGCGTGGCGGCCGAATTCGACGATGGCCACCTGCATCCCCAGGCAGATGCCGAGGTAGGGGACCCCATGCTCGCGCGCGTGGCGCACCGCCTGGATCTTCCCCTCGATGCCGCGCTCACCGAAGCCCCCCGGCACGAGGATGGCATCCATCCCCTTCAGGGCGTGCGTGCCATGCTGCTCGATGTCCGTGGACTCGACGTAATGGATATTCACGCGGGTGCGCGACTTCAGTCCGCCGTGCATCAGTGCCTCGTGCAGCGACAGATAGGAATCGCGCATCTGCACGTACTTCCCGACCATCGCGACGTCGACCTGGCCGTCGGGGTTCGCCTTGGCGCTGACCACCTGACGCCACTCCGTGAGGTCGGTCTGCGGCACCTGCAAGCGCAGCTTGTCGACGACGATCTCATCGAGCGCCTGCTCGTGCAGGAGAATCGGGATCTGGTAGATGTCGTCCGCGTCGATCGCGGAGATGACCGCCCGCTCCTCGACGTTGGTGAAGAGCGCGATCTTGCGCCGCTGCTCTTCCGGCAGCGGGTGCTTGCAGCGGCAGAGCAGCACGTCCGGCTGGATGCCGATGCCGCGCAGCTCCTTGACCGAATGTTGGGTCGGCTTGGTCTTGATCTCGCCGGAACCGCCCACGATGGGCACCAGTGTCAGGTGCAGGTAGACGCAGTTGCTGCGCCCGAGCTCGACGCCGAGCTGGCGTATCGCCTCGAGGAACGGCAGCGACTCGATGTCGCCCACCGTGCCGCCGATCTCCACCATGCACACGTCGGCGCCTTCGGACCCGAGCTGGATGCTGCGCTTGATCTCATCGGTGATGTGCGGGATCACCTGCACCGTGGCGCCGAGATAATCGCCGCGGCGCTCCTTGGCGATCACCCGCTCGTAGATGCGGCCGGTGGTGAAATTGCTGTGGCGCCCGGTGGTCGTGCGCACGAAGCGCTCGTAGTGGCCGAGGTCGAGATCGGTCTCCGTGCCGTCGTGGGTGACGAACACCTCCCCGTGCTGGAAGGGGCTCATCGTCCCCGGATCCACGTTGATGTAGGGGTCGAGCTTGACCATGGCGACCTTGAGGCCGCGGGCCTCCAGAATCGCGCCGAGCGAGGCGGCGGCGATGCCCTTGCCCAACGAGGACACCACGCCACCGGTGACGAATACGAATCGCGCCATATTTAAATCGGAGGATGTCCCGTCGTGAGAAGTGCTGCCTGCAGCGCCCGTGAATGAGAGCCTGGACGACGGGAGAGCAGGTTATCACAAAATCGCCGGGAGCGGCTTCACACCGGTCCGCCGGCGCGTCTGTGCCAGACGAGGCGGCCGCGATGCCGCGCGTCGGGCGGCGCCCGCACCGACTCGTCGATCCAGAGGTCCGCCGCTGCGATGAGCGTGCCGTCCGCAAGAATCAGCGGCAGCCGCGCGCGCTCCGCCAGCGGTACTTGAGCTTCCTGCAGCAAGCTCTTGAGCGCACGACGCGGACCACCGCGCCGCAGACGCAGCCGCTCGCCCCCGCGCCGCCAGGTGATGGCGAGCCGTGGCGGCAGCGCGTCGAGATCGATGGGTCCATGCCGCTGGGGAGTCAGCTCCAGGGCGCCACCGTCGGGCAACGCACAGGCGCACGACTGTCGCCATTCCCACACGAGTTGTCCCTCCGGTACCGCCGCTGCCGAGGCTGGCGCTGAATCCAACACGGGCGCCCGCTCCGCGAGCGAGAGCAGGTCCGCGTGCCGCATGACGACGATCCGCCGCGCGGCAGCGGCCTCCCGGCTCGACTCGATGTCCCACTCCACCTGTGGATGCGCATCCGCGCGCGCATCGATGAGTGGGCCGGCGATCTCCTCGAGGCGCCGCGCGTCGGGCAGAGTGCGCCCCGCGCTCGCGATCCAGAGCCTCAGCACGTTGCGCCGGCGTTCCGCCGGCAGCATCCTCAGTACCTTCACCGAGAGCGAGGCGCCGTCGGCGGCCCGCTCGAGATCGGCCCGTGCGAGCGTGGCGAGCAGTCCTTGCGCCTCGGCGGCGTGCCGCGCCGAACGGGCCACCGCCGCGGCGACCCCCGGCCAGCGCTCGCGCACGGCGGGCAATACACGCCGCCGCAGGTAGTTGCGGTCGAAGCGCTCATCGCGGTTCGTGTCATCCTCGATCCAGGTCAGCTCGCGGGCGCGCACCCAGGCCTCGAGCTGCAAGCGGGTGCAGGTGAGCAGCGGCCGCACGAGGCTTCCGGCGCCGAGCGGCGCAATCGCCGGCATCGCGGCGAGGCCCGGGAGACCGCAGCCGCGGAAGAGCTGCAACAGTACGGTCTCGAGCTGGTCGTCCTGCGTGTGGGCCGTCAGCAGCGTCTCATCCCTACGCAACTGCTCCGCGAAGCACCTATAGCGCGCCACCCGCGCGGCCTCCTCCAGCGAGGCGCCGCGCTCACGCACAACTTGCACCGACATCACTCGCAGCGGAACGCCGAGCTGGCGTGCGAGCCTGCGGCAATGTGCGCTCCAATGCCTGGCGTTCGGGTGAAGCCCGTGGTTTACGTGAAAAGCGCGTAAGCGCAAACCGTCAGGAGACCCGTCGGAACGCGCGCCCGCGAGAGCCGCCAGCAGCGCTGTTGAATCGACACCGCCGCTGAGCGCGACGCAGATGGAAACGTCCGGGAATCCAGGCAGCAGGTGCGAGAGACGCTCGCGGAGCCATTCGGGACCGAACGCGCCGCCTCTATTGTTCGGCCCCATCCGTGGGCCTCACCGCCGCCCTCGCGGCGGCCGACACGCTCCGCGTATCGTCATGACTCGCTCCCGGCGAATCATTCCTGGCTCTCACTGAAGACCCCGAAGGAGGCGATCCGGCGCGAGCGCGCGGCGCGCAGCTCATCGCGCGGAATCGACTCGAGCGCATCGAGGTGTTTCAGCAGCGCGGCCTTGAGACTGGCCGACGTGGCGCCGGGATCGCGGTGCGCGCCGCCGAGCGGCTCCTCGATCACCTCATCCACCAGCCCCAGCTTCGACAGGCGGTCCGCGGTCATGTTGAGCGCCTCCGCGGCGGCTTCCTTCTTGTCCTGACTCTTCCAGAGAATCGACGCGCAGCCCTCGGGCGAGATGACCGAGTACGTGCTGTACTGCAGCATCAGCAGGCGGTCGCAGACCCCGATGGCCAGCGCGCCGCCGGAGCCGCCCTCCCCCGTCACCACCGTCACGATCGGCACACTGAGCACGGACATCTCGAAGAGGTTGCGCGCGATTGCCTCGCTCTGGCCGCGCTCCTCGGCGCCGACGCCGGGGTAGGCGCCCTGGGTGTCGATCAGGGTGACGAGCGGCAGCCCGAAGCGCTCGGCCAGCCGCATCAGCCGCAGCGCCTTGCGGTAGCCCTCCGGTTTCGGCATGCCGTAATTGCGCCGCACACGCTCCTTGGTGTCGCGCCCCTTCTGGTGGCCGATGATCATGACCGCGCGGCCATCGATGCGGCCCAGGCCGCCGACGATCGCCTGGTCATCGGCGAACATGCGATCGCCGTGCAGCTCGCTGAACTCCGTGCAGATGGAGGCGACATAATCCAGCGTGTAGGGACGGCGCGGGTGGCGCGCAAGCTGCGTGATCTGCCAGGGCGTGAGGTTCGCGAAGATGCTGGTAGTCAGCTGCCGGCTCTTGGCCTGCAGGCGTGAGATCTCCTCCTGGATGTTGACCTCGGATTCGGACGTGACGTGCCGCAGCTCCTCGATCTTTGCTTCGAGCTCGGCGATGGGCTGTTCGAAATCCAGGAATGCAACGGCCATGCAGTCTTACCGCGATTTTCTCACGCTGCGCGTGAGGTTAAGGGGCTACAGCCCCGGGCGCAAGCGCCGCGGCCAGCGGCGCGTACTTGACGTCGACCGACCCGTGACCCAGCAACTCCTCGAGGCCCTCCCGCAGCTCACTCGTGGCCCGCACGGCCCATTCCGGCCCCAGCTTCAGCACCCCGCGGGCCGCGGCGCCGGAATATTCGATGGTGACGTTGCAGGGACCCGGCCTGAAGGCGGTGAGAATCTCCGCCAGCCGCGCCTGCAGCAGCGCCGAGTCGGGCCGATCGTGCGGCCATGTCAGATCGATCCGGCGCGCCTGCTGCTCCCCCGTCTTGCGCAGGTCGGTGATCCGCCGCGCCTGCAGCCGCCAGCCATCGCTGAAATCGTCGAAACGCAGCATGCCCTCCACCAGGATCATCGCATCCTTCACGATCACATCGCGATACTTCTGGTAGACATCCTCGAAGAGCGACACTTCGACCCGGCCCGTGCCGTCGTCCAACGTCACGATGAAGCGCGGCCCGCGCTTCTTGACCTCATCGACCAGACCCCCGACCGTCACCGCCTTGCCGCCGCCGAAGCGCACCGGCTCGGCGCCGGGCATCGGCCGCTCGCTCGTAAGGTCGCCGATCCAATGCGAGGCCACACAGGCGAGCAAAGTGGCGTAGCCTTTCGCGGGATGGCCGGTGAGGTAGAGCCCGAGCGTCTCCCGCTCGCCGGCCAACCGCACCGCCTCCGTCCACTCCCGAAGCGCCGGGCCGTCCGCCCGTGACGGAAGCGCGGACGGCAATGCCGACGACGGCGCGGGCCCGAGCCCGAAAAGATCGTTCTGCCCCGCTTCGTGCGCCCTGGAATTCTGGTCGCCGAGCTGCATGGCCGACGGCAGGCGCTGCATCAGCGTCGCCCGGTTGGGCCCCAGCGCATCGAGGCTGCCGGAGCGCAGCAGCGCTTCCAACACCCGCCGGTTGATCTTCTGCAGGTCGAGCCGCCGGCAGAGCTCATCCAGGCTGGTGAAGACCCCGCGGGCGTCCCGCTCGGCGACGATCGCCTCCACGACGCCCTGCCCCACGCCGCGCACCGCGCCGAGGCCGTAGCGGATGGCGCTGTCGCCCTCGACGGCGAACTCGTACACCGAAGTGTTGATGTCGGGCGGACGCACTTCGAGCTTCATGGCGGCGCATTCGTGGATCAGCGTCACGACCTTGTCGGTGTGATCCATGTCGGCGGACAGCATGGCCGCCATGAAGGCGGCGGGAAAATGCGCCTTGAGGTAGGCGGTCTGGTAGGAGAGCACCGCGTAGGCCGCGGCGTGACTCTTGTTGAACCCGTAGCCGGCGAACTTCTCCATCTGGTCGAAGATCGCGTTGGCGACCCGCTCCTCGATGCCGCGCCCGGCGGCGCCCGCGACGAAGACACCGCGCTGCTTGGCCATCTCCTCGGGCTTCTTCTTGCCCATGGCGCGGCGCAGCAGGTCGGCGCCGCCGAGCGTATATCCGGCCAGGCGCTGGGCGATCTGCATCACCTGCTCCTGGTAGACGAATACGCCGTGAGTGACTCCCAGCACCTGCTCCATGTCCGGATGCAGGTACTCGGGCTTCTTGCCGTGCTTGCAGGCGACGTATTCCGGGATCAGGTCCATCGGGCCCGGCCGGTACAGCGCCCCGAGCGCGATCAGGTCATCGAAACGGTCGGGCTTCGCATCTTTCAGCATGCGCTGCATGCCGCCGGACTCGAACTGGAAGACCGCCACCGTCTGCGCCCGCTTGAACACCCGGTCGTAGGTAAAGGCGTCGTCCAGCGGGATCTTGCCGATGTCCAGCGCGGGCTCGCCGCTGCCGACGCGCCGTGCGTTGATCGCCTTGACGGTCCAGTCGATGACGGTGAGGGTGCGCAATCCCAGGAAGTCGAACTTCACCAGGCCGGCCGCCTCGACGTCATCCTTGTCGAACTGGGTGACGAGGCTGCCGCCCGACTCGTCGCAATAGAGCGGCGCGAAGTCGGTCAACACCGACGGCGCGATGACGACGCCGCCGGCGTGCATGCCGGCGTTGCGCGTCAGTCCTTCCAGTGAGCGCGCCAGATCTATCAGGTTGCGGACGTCGTCCTCGGAATCGTAGAGCCGCTTGAGCTCCGGCTCCTTCTGCAGCGCGTCATCGAGCGTGATGCCGAGCTCGAACGGGATGAGCTTGGCGATCTTGTCGACGAAGCCGTAGGTCATGCCGAGAACGCGGCCGACGTCGCGGACCACGGCTTTGGCGGCCATGGTGCCGTACGTGATGATCTGAGAGACGCGCTCGCGGCCGTAGTGGCCCGCGACGTAGTCGATCACCCGGTCACGGCCCTCCATGCAGAAGTCGACATCGAAGTCGGGCATGGAGACGCGCTCGGGATTCAGGAAGCGCTCGAAGAGCAGGTCGTAGCGCAGGGGATCGAGATCGGTGATGCGCAGACTGTACGCCACCAGGGAGCCGGCGCCCGAGCCGCGGCCGGGGCCCACGGGCACGCCGTTCTCCCGCGCCCAGCGGATGAAGTCCGCGACGATCAGGAAGTAGCCGGCGAAGCCCATCTGACAGATGACATCGAGCTCATCGCGCAGGCGCTTGCCGTAGACCGCGGCGTCCACCGGCCCGAGCTCCGCCAGGCGCTTCCCGAATCCCGATTCGGCCTCCCGGCGCAGGAAGTCCTCCGTCGTCATGCCGCCGGGAACCGGATAAGGAGGCAGGCGCGGCTGGCCGAGCTTGAGGGCCAGGCTGGCACGGCGCGCGATCTCGACGGAGTTGGCCAACGCTTCGGGGATGTCGGCGAAGAGGCGCGCCATCTCCTCCGGGGAGCGCAGGTACTGCTGGGCCGTATAGCGCCGGACGCGGCCGGCGTCGGCCAGGAGGGCGCCGTCGTGAATGCAGACGCGCGCTTCGTGCGACTCGAAGTCGCTCTGCTCGAGGAAGCGTACGTCATTGGTGGCGACCACGGGAATGCCGCGCCGGCCGGCCAGGCTGACGGCGGCCGCGATGTAGCTCTCCTCGTTGGCCCGGCCCACGCGCTGCAGCTCGATGTAGTAGCGCTCGGGAAGCAGCGCCAGCCAGCGCTCGAGCGCACGCGCCGCATCCTCCTCGCGGCCATTGACCAGCGCGCGCCCGACATCGCCCTCGGTCGCACAGGAGAGCCCGATGAGACCCGCCAGCGTCTCCGCAGTCAGCCAGTCGCGCTCGATCAGGGGCACGCCCCGCTGCTGGCCTTCCAGATAGGCGCGGCTGACGAGGCGCGTGGCGTTGTGGTAGCCGGTCTGGTTCTGACAGATGAGCGTGATGCGGGTCGGCTGCTGGCGCTCGCCGGGCTCGCGCACCAGCAGGTCGACGCCGATGATGGGCTTGACGCCGCGCGCGAGCGCGGCGCGGTAGAACTTGACCATCGCAAAGAGATTGCTCTGGTCCGTGGCGGCGACGGCGGGCATGCCCGCGGCGGCGACGGCCTCGATGAGCTCGGGTACGCGTACGACGCTGTCGATCAGCGAGTACTCGGTATGCAGCCGCAGATGGACGAAGCCCGCGGACATGTCAGGACTCCGTGCCGGTGCCGGCGAGGGGCAGCTCGCACTGCGGGTCGGGCAATTCGCCCAGCGCCACCCGCACCGGGCTGAAGGAGCGGCGATGCTGCGGTGAAGGATCCCGGGTGCGCAGCGCCTCGAGGTGCACCGGGGTGCAATACCCCTTGTGCGCGGCCAGCTCGAAGCCCGGGTAGCAGCAATCGAGCGCCTCCATCATGGCGTCGCGGTGGGTCTTTGCGAGAATGGAGGCGGCGCTGATCGCGGCGATGCGCGCGTCGCCCTCGATGATCGCTTCCGCCGTACAGCCGAGCGACAGATCGGCAAGTGGCGGCAGTTGGTTGCCGTCGACCTTCACGTGTGTGGGACATACGGGCAGACGCAGGAGCGCGCGGCGCATCGCGAGGAACGTCGCGCCGAGAATATTCAGCGTATCGATCTCGTCACGGTCGGCCCACGCGACCGCCCATGCCAGGGCACGCGCGCGAATGATCGGCGCGAGACGTGCCCGCTGCAGCGGAGTCAGGGCCTTGGAGTCGGCGAGTCCGGCGATCCGGCGGCGCGGGTGCAAGATGACCGCGGCGGCGACGACGGGCCCGGCAAGCGGGCCGCGGCCCGCCTCGTCGACACCGGCGATACGTCTAAAAGGGCGTGTCATCTTTGCAGCAGCCCCAGAATCGCCTCGGCTGCGCGCGCCGCGGCGCCGCCGCGCAGCGTCTGGTGAACCTTGAGGAATTCATCGTCGAGTTGGCGCAGGTAGGCGCGATCCGACAGCCGGCCGAGGAGCGCCTCGCCGAGCGCGGGGCCGCTCACCTGCTCCTGGAAGAGCTCCGGCACGAGCGCCCGTCCAACGAGCAGATTCGGTTGCGAGAAGTACGGCACCTTGACCAGTCGCAGTCTTCGCAGCAGGAAGGCGGTGAGTGCGCCGAGACGATACGCCACCACCATCGGTCGGCGCGACAGCAGGGTCTCCAGTGTAGCGGTTCCCGAAGCCACGATGGCCGCATCGCAAGCGGCCAGCGCCTGCTGCGCATGCCCCTCGAGCAGCAAAACCTTCGGTGCGGCAGGCACTTCCGCCCGCTTGCTCTCGAACGCCTGACGAGCCCGCGCGGTCGCCATGGGCGCGATGAATTGCAGGTCCGGCCGGCGCCCGGCGAGCCACGCGGCCGCCTGCAGAAAATCGGTGCCCAGCCGCTCGACCTCGCCGACGCGGCTGCCTGGCAGCAGCGCCACGACGGCGGCGGAGCTCGACAGGCCGAGCGCGGCCCGCGCGCCTTCCCGGTCGACCTGCAACGGAATCTGATCGGCGAGTGGATGGCCGACGAACGCCGCTCGCACACCATGCGTCGCATAGAAAGCCGTCTCGAAGGGCAGTAGGCAAAGCACCAGATCACAGGCGCGACCCATGTTGCGCGCCCTACCCTGGCGCCACGCCCAAACCTGCGGCGCCACATACTGCACAGTCTTGACGCCGTGCTCCTTCAGACGCCTCGCGACACCCAGGTTGAACGTGGGCGCATCGACACCGACGAAAACGTCAGGCGGCTCCTCCAGGAACCGCCGGATCAGCGCGGCCCTGAGCCGCAGAATGCGCGCCAGATGCGGCAGCACCTCCGTCAACCCCATCACCGCGAGCTCCTCCGCGCCCGCCCAGGCCTCGCAGCCGGCGGCGATCATCTTCGGTCCCGCGACCCCGAAGCATTCGAGGGCGGGCACGCGCTCGCGCAGCGCCGCGATGAGGGCGGCGCCGAGTTGATCTCCTGATGATTCTCCCGCGACGATACCGACGCGCAGCGGCGCCGACTGAGTCATAGGGTCTGCGCGAAAAAAATCGCGCATTCGGCCGCAGCAGTAACCGCGCTTCTTGCTTGACCTGTATATATATACAGTCTCTCATTCCTGCCCTGACGAGAATCCTTTGGAAGAGTTGCGTGGCGCAGAGGATTCGCGCGTGGCAAACGAGGCGATAAGCGATGATGCGCACGGCTTCGATTCGGCTTGTGGTGGGTAGGGAGCAGGCGTCGGCGCTCGACCGCCTGCGGTCGACCTACGCCTCGGCCTGCAATCTCCTGGTGCCCTTGGTCCGAGCGCACCGCTGTTGGAATCGCGTGAGTTTGCACAAGCTCGCCTACCGCCAATTGCGTGCCGAAACGGCGCTCGGCAGTCAGATGGTATGCAATGCGATCTTCGCTGTCTGCAAAGCCTACAAATCGCAAAAAGCGCTGGGACGGATTGGAAAAGATGAGCCAATGCCCGCCATCCGATTTGACTGCGCGAGCGTCCATTACGACAAGCGCACCTACACGCTCAAAGGCGACCGCCTCTCTCTGTACACTCTCGCGGGCCGCATCACGGTGATGATGCGGCCGGGGAAACATCAGCGCAGGCTCCTTCGTGGCGGGGCCGCGAAAGAGGCGGAACTTGTGTTTCGTGCCGGACAATGGTGGTTCAATCTGGTGATTGAATCCGCGAGTCCTCAAAGGATTGCATCCGGTCCGATACTGGGCGTGGATGTCGGGGAAAACACACTCGCCGCCGCCAGTACGGGCAAAGTCTTGGGCGGGGAGCATTTGCGAGACGAGCGCGATCGCTACCTTGCCCTGCGCCGCCGTCTTCAGTCCAACGGCAGCTTCGAGTGCGGTTACTGTGGTCTGCGGGCCCACAGTGACGTGAATGCCAGTTGCAATCTCGCAAGTGTTGCTGCGCTTATCCCCACCGACGCAGGGCGGCCAAGCCGAATATCGGGGGATTGCCGGCGCCAGTCGGCGGACGCGATGAGTGCAGAGGATGCCCGTCCGCGCGGCACGATCCGGCAACCGGTGTCGCCCGACAGGGAAAGCCGTCGGGCCGGGAGCTTGAGCTCTCGAGTAAAGCCCCGGAATGTTCGCGAAACCCTGCAAGGTCGGCTTGCTTCGTAGAATAAAGCCTCTGGCGTTGGCCAAAGGTTGCTTTACCTTATGATGCTGCGGGTGGAGCTGCGGATGAAGTCGACGAACAGCCGCAGCTCGGGCTGCTCCCGGGCGGACGGCTCCAGCCGCTCGAGCGCCTCGCTGAGCTTCAGGTCGCTGCGATACACGAGGCGGTAGGCCTCGCGGACCGAGCGGACCTGCTCCTCCGTGAACCCCCGGCGCTTCAGGCCCTCGGAGTTGACCATGTGCGGGGAGCTGGGATTGCCGGCGACCATGACGTACGGAGGAACGTCGCGCGTGACGATCGCACCCCCTGCGAGAAAGGCGTGCGCGCCGATCTTGCAATGCTGATGCACCGCGGACAGCCCGCCCAGGATCACCCAGTCGCCGATCTCGACGTGACCGGCGAGCGAGGCGCAGTTGGCAAACACCGTGTTGCTTCCCACCACGCAATCGTGAGCCACGTGGGAGTAGGCCATGAAGAGATTGTCGTGGCCGATGCGGGTGACGCCCTTGTCGTGGATCGTGCCGCGATTGATGGTGCAGCTCTCGCGGAAGACGTTGCGGTCGCCGATCTCGAGCCGCGTCGGCTCGCCGGCGTACTTCTTGTCCTGGGGCGCATCGCCGAGCGAGGCGAACTGGAAGATCTGATTGTCGGCGCCGATGGTCGTCTCACCCGTGATGACGACGTGAGGTCCGACCACTGTTCCCGGACCTATGCGCACGCCCGGGCCGATCACGCTGAAGGGGCCCACGGCGACGTCCGCCGCCAGCTCCGCTCGCGGCGAGACGATGGCGTGCGGGTCGATCACTTCGCGGTCTCCGGCGCCACCATGATTTCCGCGTGAGCCACTTCGTTGTCGCCGATGAGCGCCGCGGTGGAGAAGCGCCAGATGCCCTTCAGATAACGCTCCACCTGGGCGGTGAGCACGAGCTGGTCACCCGGCTCCACCGGCTTCCTGAAGCGGGCCTTGTCGATGCCGACGAAATAAAAGCGGGTCTCCGCGGTCGGGATGACGTTGGCGCTGAGGAAGGTGAGGATGCCCGCCGTCTGGGCCAGCGCCTCGATGATGATGACGCCCGGCATGACCGGCCGGCCGGGGAAGTGGCCGGGGAAGAACGGCTCGTTGTAAGTGACGTTCTTCAGCGCCCGGATATTCTGGCCGCTCTGCCAGTCGAGCACGCGGTCGACCAGCAGGAAAGGATAACGGTGCGGCAGGTACCGCAGAATGCCTTGGATATCGAGCTGCGTCGAGTCAGTCATCATCCTCTTCCTGATCGGGGCCGCGGGAGGTGTTGCGCTCTAGCGCTTTCAGCCGTGTGGCGAGGGCATCGATGCGCTTGAAGCGCGCGACCAGCCGGCGCCAGACATGAGCCTCTTCGAGCGGAATGCCCCCGGAGTATACGCCGGGGCGGGGAACGGAATGGCTGACCATCGTGCAGCCGGTGATGATCACATCGTCGCTGATCGTGAGATGTCCGCCGATGCCCACCTGGCCGCCGATCATGCAGCGGCGGCCGATCGTCGTGCTGCCCGAGATTCCCACGCAGGCCGCCAGGGCGCTGTGCGCGCCGACCCGCACGTTGTGCGCGACCATGATCAGGTTGTCGAGCTTCACGCCCTCCTCGATGACCGTGTCATCGATGGCTCCGCGATCGATGGTCGTGTTGGCGCCGATCTCGACATCCGGTCCGACGCGTACCGTACCCGTCTGCGGCACCTTGATCCAACGACCGCGCTCCTGCGCGAAGCCGAAGCCGTCACCGCCGATTACCGCCCCCGGCTGGATCACGGTACGCGCGCCGATCTCCACGCCGTGACACACGGTCACACGCGCAGTGAGGCGCGCGTCCTCGCTCACCGTTGCTCCCTCTTCGACGATGCAGTGCGGGCCAACGAATACCCGGGCTCCGATGATCGCGCCCTCCCCGATCACGCTGAGGGCACCCACGTGAGCGCTGGAATCGATGCGCGCGCCCGGCGCGATCACGGCCGACGGGTGGATCCCGGGAGGCGCCGCGGGGAGCGGATGCAGAACGGCGGCTATCCGGGCGTAAGTGGCGTGCGGGTTCTCGCATACCAGCGCCGCGGTCGAGCAGGCCGCCGCGCTGGCCGCGTCCAGAACCACGGCACCCGCAGCCGTCGTCGCCACCTGCTGCCGGTAGAGAGGATTGGCAAGGAAGGCCAGCGAGCGCGCATCCGCGCGAGCCAGCGTGGCTACGCGGTCGACGCGTACGTCGGGATCACCGCGCAGCTCGCAGCCGAACCGGACTGCGAGCTCCCCGAGTGAGATGCTCATGGAGGAACGGACCGCGGCGGCCGCGCCGGGCGCCGTTTACCTGCCGCGGGCCGCCGGCGCGCTGCGCGCGGGTGCCTGCGACTTCAGCTTGCTGAGAATGGCGGGCGTGATGTCGAGCGCGTTGTTGGCATAGATGTACCCGTCGGCGAGCACCAGGTCATACCCCTGCTGCTTCGCGTAGCTCTGTACGACCTGCTGCACGGTGCGTTGCAATTCCGACATCAGCTCATTGCGGCGGGTGTTGACATCGTCCTGGATCTCGCTCTGCTTGCGCGCGAGATCCTGGTAGCGCTCGCGCAGGTCGACCTCCGCCTGGTCGCGCTGGTCCTGCGTCATGGTGGCTTCGTTCTTCTTCAGCGTATCCTCCCTGGCCTTGAGCTCATTGGCTTCGGCCTGGAGGCTGCGCTGCTTGGGCGCGAACTCCGCGCGCAGCGACGATACCGCCGACTGCGCCTGCGGCGATTCCTGGATCAGCAGCGAGTAATTCACCGTCGCGATCCTCAGCCCGGCCGCCCGCGCCTGCGCCGCGGCCATCGTCCCGGCCAGCGCCATCGCCAGCCCCCCGGCCATGACGGCCCCGCAAACCCCCGAGCGCAACCGGATCAAGCACTTCACGGAAACCCACCTCAGATTATGAAGAAGGCCGTCTAAAGCGGCCGAGCCTTCAATGATAGCATCCCCTGCGGGGATATGACCCAGGCACAGGGACCGTGCCCAGCCGCCGCACGTGGCGGAGCCGCGTGCAAAAACCACGCTTTTGACCGCGGCGCGCTGGGCGGGGCAGGAATGCCCCGATCCAGCGCTTCCAATCAGAACGCGTTCCCGACCGAGAACTGGAAGCCCTCGGTCTCATCCCCCCAGGTGCAGCTGTTGCCGGCACCGCAGAGCGTGCTGTGTTTGGCGTTAAGCGGCACGCCGAAGCTGAAGCGGAAGAGCCCGAGCGGCGCCAGCCACTGGACCGCGACGCCGACCGAGCGCTTGATGTCGCCCCAGCCGTCCAGGTGGTACGTCACCGGCGTCACCCCATCCGGCCCGTAGAACTGGATCTTGTTGCCGGTATAGAAGACGTTCCCCATGTCGAAGAAGAGGCTCACCCGGGCGCTCTGCCGCCACTTGGCCGGCATGGGCAGGATGAGCTCGTTCTGGCTGGTGATGCGGAAGTTGCCGCCGTAGGGGTTGCCGAAGTTGTCGCGCGGCCCGAGCCAGTCCTCGCGGAAGCCGCGCACCGAGTCCGGGCCGCCGCCGAAGAGCTGCTGGAAGGGCGGGATGGCCGTGGTCCGGCCCAGCGCCCCGCCGTAGTCCACGCTGTTGAAGAACGACAGCGTCAGATGATCCGGCCACAGGGGTACGTACTGCTGGAAGGTGAAATCCCCCATGTAGTACTGCACCACGCTTCCGGGAGCGGTGATGCGCGCCGAGATGGCGGTGCGGTTGCCCCGGTCGGCGAACAGCGAGCGGTTGCGCGAGTCGACGCCCCAGCCGGCGACGAACAGCACGTTGTTGAAGTCGGTGCCGTACAGCTCGTAATCGTTGTTGGTGTAGTCCTCGTGCACCAGGCGGCTGTAGGAGTGGCCGTTCTCCAGCACCCACTCGTTCGCCTGCTGGGCGCTGCTGTACGAGGTGGTGAGCAGCTGCGAGCTCTGGAACACCGTGCCGAAGGTGAGGAACTGGAACTCCGAGATCGGGTAGCTCCAGGTCGGGCCCAGACTGAGCGTCTTCGAGGAGAAATTCGACGACGAGGACACGAACTGCGTGACGTCGCTGTAGGTCACCGACAGCGTCTGCCCGACGCCGTTCTGGGTGATGTACGGGTTCGTGTACGAGACGTTGTACGTCTTGTTGTAGGCGCCGCCGGAAAGGTCGACCGCGAAGCGGTTGCCCGTGCCGAGGAAGTCGGCATCGGCGTAGTTCGCGTTCAGCATCAGCTTGTAGGTCGCGGAGTAGCCGATGCCGCCGGAGAGCTGCGCAGCAGGTCCCTGCTTGATCTTGTAGTTGACGTCCACCTGGTCCGCGGATCCCGACACCGGCGTGGTGGTGTAGTCCACGTCCTTGACGTAAGGCAGCCGCTGGATGCGCTGCTTGGAGCGCTCGAGCGCCACGTTGGAGAGCCAGGCGCCCTCGAGCTGGCGCATCTCGCGCCGCAGCACGACGTCATTGATCGACGTTTCGCCGGAGAAGATGATGTTGCGCACGTAGACGCGGTTGCCCGGATCGATGAAGAACGTGAGCGCGACCGTGTGATTCGTGTTGTCGGGCGTCGGCACCGGATCGACCTTGGCGAAGGCATAGCCGTCCTCGCCCAGGCGGTCCTGGATCAGTTTCTGGGTGGCGGTGATGAGCTTGCGGTTGAAGATCTCTCCCGGATGGATCTCGACCAGCCGCTCGAGCTCCGGCTTCGGCACGACGAAGATGCCGGCGAGCTTGACCGAGGAGATCTTGAAGACCTGCCCCTCGGTGATGTTGATGTCGATGAAGATGTCGTTCTTCTCGGGCGCGATCTGCACCTGAGTGGAGTTGATCTGGAAGTTGGCGTAGCCGCGGTCCATGTAGTAGTCGCGGAGCCGCTCCAGGTCGCCCTGCAGCGTCTCGCGCGAGTAGCGGTCGTCCTGCTTGTACCAGGAGAGCCAGTTCGGCGTCTTCAGCTGGAAGCCCTGCAGGACATCCTTCTGCTTGAACCTCGTGTCGCCCACGATGTTGATGGAGCGGATCACGGCCCGGTCGCCCTCGCGGATCTTGATCGCGATCTTGACGCGGTTGTCCGTGTCCGGCGTGACGTTGGTGTCGATACCGACACCGTACTTGCCGCGGCTGTAGTACTCGTCGGTCAGCGACTGGGTGACGTCCTCGAGCACCGAGCGGTCGAAGATCTTGCCGGGGGCGAGCCCGATGTTGCGCAGCGATTTCTGCAGCTCGTCGGTCTTGATGTCCTTGTTGCCGGAGATGGTGAAGCTCTCGATCGAGGGCCGCTCCAGCACCACCACGATCAGGGTGTTGCCCTCGCGGCGCAGCTCCACGTCGCGGAAGAACCCGGTCTGGTAGAGGGCGCGAATGGCCTCACGCACCCGCTGCGCCGTCATGTGATCGCCGATGTTCACCGGCAGGTAATTGAATACCGTGCCCTCGGAGATGCGCTCCAGCCCCTCCACCTTGATGTCGCCGACGGTGAAGCTCGAGTCCGAAGACTGTATCTGGGCCTGCGCGAGCGCCAGCGCCGAATGAACGGCCAGCGCGACCGAGGCCAGCAGCACGACACGAGGCTTCATGTTCTCATACTCAATTCTTCAGTCACCTTCACGTAAAGCCGACCCGCGGACCTCTGGGGGTCCTGCTTCCGCTCGACACACTCTAATCAAACTGACCTTAACTGAACTGGCGCGCGATATCGTTGAAGAGCGCCACCCCCATGAGGAGGATCAGCAGCGCGATCCCGACCTGCTGCCCGAAGGCCTGCGCCCGGTCCGACATCGGGCTGCCCTTCACCCACTCGACCAGCTGAAAGACGATCTGGCCGCCGTCGAGGATGGGGATGGGCAGCAGATTGAGGAATCCGAGCGACAGCGAGATCAGCACCAGGAAGTCGAGGAACGAGCTCGCCCCCTGGCTCGCCGACTCGCCCGCGTACTGGGCGATCGACACCGGCCCGCTCAGGTTCCTGACCGACACCCGGCCGAGCATCATGCGCCAGAAGAACTTTCCCTGAATCGCCGTCATGTCCCACGCTTTCGCCGTCGCCTGCTCCAGGGCCGCGGCCGGTGACACACGCAGGTGCCGCTCCATGTTGGGCGGATAGGGAATATCGGAAACCTGCTCCGACTCGGCCCTGATCTGGCCGACGTACTTGCCGTTGGATTCCTCGCTCGCGACCTCCACCTGCACAGCGTGAGTCCGCCCGTCGCGCTCGTACGTCAGGCTGATCGTGCCACCCGGGTGGGGAGTCACCTGCGCGATGACATCGTCGAAGGTCTTTACCGCCTGCCCATTGACGGACAGGATGCGATCGCCGGCCTGCAGTCCCGCACGCGCGGCAGGGCCGTCCGGCAACACTTGGGCGAGCACAGGCGGAATCGGCGGCTGCCAGAACTGAAAGCCGAGGCCCGTGAACAGCTCCGGCAGCGTAGTGAGGCTGCGGCGGGTGGCGGGGTTGGACACCTCGATATCGACCTGGCGGACGTCGCCTTTGCCGCCGCGCACGGTCATATCGACATCGCCGCGCGAGCTCATCGCATCGAGCAGGTCGAAGATGACATCCTGCTGCTCGCCGACCGGCGAGCCGTTGATCGCGAGAATGGTATCGCCCGAGCGCAGTCCCGCGCCGGCGGCGACCGAGCCCGCCGTCACGTCGCCGACCACGGGCAGATACTCCGTGATGCCGCTGACGCACATGATGCCCGCAAGCACCAGGACGGCGAACAGGATGTTGAAAGCGGGTCCGGCGAGCAGCACCAGGATGCGCTGGAAGGGATGCCTGCGCGTGAAGGAGCGCGGCAGATCCTCGGGGGCCACGGGGCCTTCGCGCTCGTCGAGCAGCTTCACGTAGCCGCCGAGAGGGATGGGTGCGATGGCGATCTCGGTCCGGTCCGCGCCGACCCGCCGGGACCACAGCGGCTGTCCGAAGCCGACTGAGAACCTGAGGACCTTGAAGCCGAGCCGCCGCGCGACCCAGAAGTGACCGAATTCGTGAATGGTGACCAGCAGCCCGACGGCGATGACGAACCACAGCGTGTACCAGAGGAGACTCATGCCCGTGCGCTCTCCAACGAGCGCCCCCCGGCCGCAAGCAGCCCGCCCGCAATGCGCTCCGACGCGAGCCGCCGCGCCTCCGCGTCGGCCGCCAGCACATCGTCCAGGCCGCCGATAGCCCCCGCGGGACACTGTGTGACCACTTCTTCAATGACTGCGGCGATGCCGGTAAAGTTCAATCGGCGCTCCAGAAACGCGTGGACGGCGACCTCGTTGGCGGCATTCAGGGCGACCGGCGCCAGGCCGCCGGCCCGTGCCGCCGACTGTGCCAGCGCCAGGCAGCGGAATTTCTGCGGGTCCGGGGCACGGAAGTCGAGCCGCGAGGTCTTGACCAGATCGAGGAATTCTACACCGGAAGCCATTCTCTCGGGCCAGGAGAGCGCGCAGGCGATCGGCGTGCGCATGTCCGGCGAGCCGAGCTGCGCGAGCAGCGAGCCGTCGAGGTACTCCACCAGCGAGTGGATGATGCTCTGGGGATGAACGACGATCTCGACGCGGTCCGGCGTCAGCGCGAACAGGAAGCAGGCCTCGATGAGCTCCAGCCCTTTGTTCATCAGGGTCGCCGAGTCGACCGAGATCTTCCGACCCATCACCCAGTTGGGATGAGCGCACGCGGCCTCGGGAGTGGCCGCGGCGATCGCGTCCGCCTGCCAGTCGCGAAACGGGCCGCCGGAAGCCGTGAGCAGGATGCGCCGCACGCCTTTCGGCGCCTCACCGGTGCGCGAGCCCGCCGGCAGGCATTGGAAGATGGCGTTGTGCTCGCTGTCGATGGGCAACAGCGTCGCGCCGCTGTCGCGCACCGCATCCATGAGCAGCGGTCCCGACATGACGAGCGATTCCTTGTTCGCCAGCAGCAGGCGCTTGCCGGCGCGCGCCGCGGCCAGCGTCGAGCGCAGTCCCGCGGCGCCGACGATCGCGGCCATGACGCAGTCGGCCTCGGGCAGCGTCGCGAGCTCCGTCAGTGCGTCGACACCCGCGAGAACACGGGTCGCGCGTCCGGCCTCGCCCAGCTCCGCGACGAGCTCGCGCGCGGCCCGCTCATCGGCCAGCGCCGCATACGGCGGGCGGAAGCGGCGGATCTGCTCCGCCAGCTTGCCAACACTGCGGTTGGCGCCGAGCGCCAGCAGGCGGAAGCGATCCGGATGGCGTGCGAGCACATCGAGCGTGCTCTCGCCGACCGAGCCGGTGGAACCCAAGACGACCACACCGATCATGGCAGGACTCCCAGAAAAGTGAGGCCGAGCAGCAACACGGGCACGGCGCCCGTGACGCTGTCGATGCGGTCCATCACGCCGCCGTGCCCGGGAAAGAGCGTACCGCTGTCCTTCATTCCCGCGAAGCGCTTCAGCAGACTTTCGGTCAGGTCACCGACGATCGAGAAGGCAACCGCCGCCAGGCAGAGCACCAGGAACGGCTCGAGCGGCAGCCGGAACCAGGCGCCGCCGATGACGGCGACGATGCCGCTCGCGGCGAGGCCGCCGAGCGCGCCTTCCCAGGTTTTTCCAGGCGAAACGACGGGAGCGAGCCGCCGCTTGCCGAATCGCCGGCCGCAGAAATAAGCGCCGATATCGGCCATCCAGACGAGCACCAGGGCGAACAGCACCCACTCCGCCCCGTGCCGGGTCTCCATTCTGAGGCGGGTCAGCGCCAGCCAGGCCGGCACCAGCGAGAGCAGTCCGGCGAGCCCGGCCGACCATGCCTGCACCCGCCGCGGCGCGGCCACGATCCAGACCAGCGCGACCAGCCACCAGAGGAACGCGACACCGAGCAATGCTTCCAGACCTGCCGCAGTACGCGTAACGAGCCATGCGACCGGCAGGAGGACGGCAACGAGCGCGACGTAAGCGCCGCGTGCCCGCGGATCGGTCCAGCGGAGGAACGCCGACCACTCCCATGCACCCGCGAGCACGACGATGGCCAGGACCGCCACCGTTGCGACCGCCGGCAGCCAGAAGAGCACCACGAGCAGCAGCGCAATGAGGACGGCGGCAGTGGCAATTCGTTTGCGCAGCGACTCGGTCACGGGCCTCGGGCTTTCATCTGTCCGGTCGTGAGGCCGAAGCGCCGCTCCCGGCCGGCGAAGAAGTCCAGCGCTGCCGAGAGCTCCGTCTTGTCGAAATCCGGCCATAGTCGATCGCTGAAATAAAGCTCCGCGTAGGCAATGTTCCACAGCAGGAAGTTGCTGATGCGCCGCTCGCCGCCGGTACGGATCAGCAGGTCCGCGTCCGGCAAGCCGCCGAGCTCGAGCGCCGCGCCGAAGCGGTCCTCGTCGATGTCGGCCGGCAGCAGGGCGCCGCTCACGCACCGGTCGGCGAGTTGGCGCGCGGCCTGCACGATGTCCCAGCGGCCGCCGTAGCTCACCGCCACCTGCAGCTTGAGGCCCGTGTTGCCGGCCGTGTGCTGCTCCGCGCCGGCGATCTGCGTCTGCAGCCGCACCGACAGCCGCTGCCGGTTGCCGATGAAACGCAGGCGCACGCGCTGCCGGTGCAGCTCCGCGATCTCGCGATCCACGGCCTCGAAGAACAGGCCCATCAGGCTCGCCACTTCCTCCGCCGGCCGCGACCAGTTCTCGCTCGAGAACGCGAACAGCGTCAGCGCCTCGACCCCGATCCGGCTGCACTCCTCGACGCACAGCCGTACCGGTGTCAGGCCCGCCTTGTGACCGGCGGATCGGGGCAGTCCCCGCGCCGCGGCCCAACGGCCGTTGCCGTCCATCGTGATCGCGATGTGGCGGGGCACGGTATACATCAAACCTGCATCACTTCCTTTTCCTTGGCCGCCAGAAGCTGCTCGATGTCTGCCACGTGCTTATCGGTCAGCTTCTGGATCTCCGTCTCGGCGCGCCGCTCGTCGTCCTGCGAGATCATCTTCTCCTTCAGCATCTCCTTGACGTCCTGCATGACGTCGCGGCGCACGTTGCGCACCGCGACACGGGCGTTCTCCGCATCGTGCCGCAGCACCTTGGTGATCTCGCGGCGCCGCTCTTCGGTGAGCGGCGGCATCGGGATGCGGATCACCGTGCCGGCCGTCATGGGTGTCAGCCCCAGGTCCGACTTGAAGATGGCCTTCTCGATCGCCTGCACGACCGTCTTTTCCCACGGGGAGACGACCAGAGTGCGGCCTTCCTCCACGGCGATGCTCGCCACCTGCTGCAGCGGCACATCCGAACCGTAGTAATCGACCTTCAGGTGCTCGATCAGACTCGGATGCGCCCGCCCGGTGCGCAGCTTCTTGAGATCCCCCTGGAAGTTCTGCACGCATTTGGCCATGCGCTCACGGGCGTCTTTCTTGATGTCGTCGAGCATGTTGTTATCTCCTCAAGGAGCGGCCTGGACCCGCTCAGTCACAAGTCACCCGGGTACCCACCTCTTCGCCCCGCACGATGCGCGTCAGGTCGCCGGCGTTGTTGAGATTGAAGACCCGCAGAGGCAGGTTATTGTCGCGGCACATCACCACGGCCGTCGCGTCCATGACGTTCAGCTTCTCCGTGAGCACGCGGTCGAAGGTGAGATGGGAGTAATGGATCGCCGCCGGGTTGCGCATCGGATCGTCGGAGTAGACGCCGTTCACCTTGGTGGCTTTGAGCAGCACCTCGGCATTGATCTCGATGGCACGCAGCGCCGCGGCCGTGTCCGTGGTGAAGAAGGGATTGCCGGTGCCCGCGGCGCAGATGACCACCCGCCCCTTCTCCAGGTGCCGGATGGCACGGCGGCGGATGTAGTCCTCGCAGACTTCGTTGATGCGGATGGCGGACATGACGCGCGCGTGGAGCCCCAGGCTCTCGAGCGCATCCTGCATCGCGAGCGCATTCATGACGGTGGCGAGCATTCCCATGTGATCGCCCGCCACGCGGTCCATGCCCGCACGCGCGAGGCCCGCGCCGCGGAAGATATTGCCGCCGCCGATGACGACGGCCAGCTGCACGCCGAGGCCGACTATGTCCTGCAGCTCCTCCGCGATGCGCTTGAGCACGGCCGGATCGATGCCGTAGTCGCCCTTGCCCATCAGCGCCTCTCCCGAGAGCTTCACGAGAATGCGCGAGTAGCTAGCCTTCGATGTGCCTTCTGTCATGCGCCAAAAGCCTCGTCGTGATGGAAAAAACCCCGCCTTGAGCGGGGCTTTTTCGTGAGCGGCTGCCGCGGCGTCAGTGCTTGGGGCCGGAAGAGCCCTTCACCTGGGCCATGACCTCCGCCACGAAGTCCTCCTGTTTCTTCTCGATGCCCGCGCCGACCTCGAAGCGCTCGAACGCGGCGACCTGCGCGCCGGCGCCCTTCAGCAGCTTCTCCACGGTCGTGTCCGGATCCTTGACGAACGGCTGGCCGAGAAGGGTGATCTCCCCCAGCGACTTGCGCAAGCGCCCCTCGACCATCTTGGCGACGATCTCCGGCGGCTTGCCCTCTCCCTGGGCCTGCTCGGCGAGGATCTCGCGCTCCTTGGCGATCACCTCCGCAGGCACCTCGCGCTGCGACAGATACCTCGGGTTGCTCGCGGCGACGTGCATCGCCAGATCATGCGCCAGCTCCGCACTGCCCCCTTTCAGCGCCACCAGCACGCCGATGCGCGTGCCATGAGTGTAGGCGCCGAGGTGCTGCGGCGACGCCAGGACGGCGAAGCGCCGCACGCCGATGTTCTCGCCGATCTTGGCCACGAGGGCCCGGCGGCGCTCCTCGACGGTCTCCGAGCCGTCGAGCTTCGCCTGCAGCAAGGCTTCGAGGGTCTGCGGGCGATCCGCCACTGCACGGGCGGCGACCGCCTTGGCGAAGGCGCGAAAATCGTGCTCCCGCGCGACGAAGTCCGTCTCGCAGTTGACCTCCACCATGGCGGCCGCGAGGCCGTCGGCGGAGCGCTCGATGGCGATCACGCCCTCGGCGGCGATGCGGGTCGCCTTCTTGTCCGCCTTGGCCAGGCCCTGCTTGCGCATGAGCTCCGCGGCGGCATCCAGGTCGCCCCCGGTTTCCACCAGGGCCTTCTTGCACTCCATCATGCCGGCGCCGGTGCGCTCGCGAAGCTGCTTGACCGTGTCTGCTGAGATGCTCATGAGGTATTCCCGTTTCCTGAATCAGTCTGCCCCGCGTCCCTTGCGCCGGCCGGCGCCACCGCCGCCCGGACGCCGTGCGGGCGTCCCGCTCGGCTTCTCGCCGGTGCCAGTGCCGCCCGAAGCCGCCAGCTCCGGCAGCTCCTCGCCTTCCAGATCGTCCTCGTCGCCGCCGCTGATCTCCTCGGGGACGCCCGCCGCCGCCGGCGCCTTGACGGGCGCGGGCCGCCGGCGCTGCGGCGCCTTCTTGCTGCGCACCGTGGCCGCCGGCCTCTGCCGGCCGCGCGCGGATTTGCGGCGCGGATTGCCGGCCTCGTCGAGCTCCACGAATTCGTCCTCGCCCACGGCGACGGTCGGCACGGACTCCTTGCCCTCGAGCACGGCGTCGGCAATGCCGGCCGCATAGAGCTGGATGGCGCGCATGGCATCGTCATTGCCGGGGATCACGTAATCGATGCCGTCCGGGGAGCAATTGGTATCGACGATGGCCACCACCGGAATACCGAGCTTTTTCGCCTCATCGACGGCGATCTTCTCGTGCCCGACGTCGACCAGGAAGAGCGCATCCGGGAGGGCTTCCATGTTCTTGATGCCGCCGAGGCTCCTCTCCAGCTTCTCCATCTCGCGGCGCAGCTGGGTCGCCTCCTTCTTGCCGCGCTTTTCCAGCGCGCCCGAGGTGGCGAGCTCGGTGATCTCGGCCAGGCGCTTGATCGACTGGCGGATGGTCTTGAAGTTCGTCAGCATGCCCCCCAGCCAGCGCTGGTTGACGAACGGCTGGCCGGAGCGCTCGGCCTCTTTCTGCATGGCTTCGCGGGCGGAGCGCTTGGTACCGACGAAGAGCACCGTGCCGCCGTCGGCGACCACGCCCTTGACGAACTGGGCCGCCTCCGCGTAGAGCGGCTGCGTCTTCTCGAGATTGATGATGTGGATCTTGTTACGCTCGCCGAAGATGAAGGGAGCCATCTTCGGGTTCCAGAAGCGGGTCTGATGTCCAAAATGGACCCCCGCCTCCAGCATCTGTCGCATGGACACGCCGGGCATGGAGAATTCTCCTGTTTGGGTTGAGCCTCCGCGCATCCCCGCGGCCATCCTCATCCAAGGCGAGGACACCCAGCCGACGGGTTCATGCGATGCGCGTGTGGGTTGATAATTGCCAAAAAAGGCGGCGCTTTATACCATGAATCGAGACACCATGCACGTGACGATCAAAACCCCCGAAGAGCAGGAGAAGATGCGCATCGCCGGCCATCTCGCCGCCGATGTGCTCGACATGATCACGGAGTACGTGGTCCCCGGCGTGACCACGGACGAGCTCGACCGCATCTGCCACGATTACATCGTCAACGTGCAGAAATCGGTGCCCGCGAACCTCAACTATCGCGGGTTTCCCAAGACCATCTGTACCTCGGTGAATCACGTCGTCTGCCACGGCATCCCGAACGACAAGCGCCTCAAGGCGGGCGACATCATCAACATAGACGTGACCGTGATCAGGGACGGGTTCCACGGCGACACCAGCCGCATGTACTTCGTAGGCAAGCCGCCCGCGCATGCGCAGCGGCTGGCCGAGACCTGCTTCGCGGCCATGTGGCAGGGCATCCAGACCGTCCGCCCCGGCACGCGGCTCGGCGACATCGGCCATGCCATCCAGACCTTCGTGGAGCAGAACAACTACTCCGTCGTGCGGGAGTACTGCGGCCACGGCATCGGGCGCATCTACCACGAGGATCCGCAGGTGCTGCACTACGGGGAGCCCGGCACGGGTCTCGAGCTCAAGGCCGGCATGACCTTCACGGTGGAGCCGATGGTCAACGCCGGCAAGCGGCACGTCCGCCTGCTGCCCGACGGCTGGACGGTGATCACCAAGGACCATTCGCTCTCGGCCCAGTGGGAGCACACCGTGTTGGTCACCGACCAGGGGCATGAGGTGCTCACGCTCGGCTGCGCCGACCGCCACGTGCACTAGCCGCCATGAAGCGACACGACACAGCCATTCAGGCACAGGGATGTGCCCGGCCGCCGCAGGTGGCCGAGTCTCGGGCAAAAACCAGGCTTTTTGCCCGCGACGGCGCTGGGCCGGGCAGGATGCCCGGATCCAGCGCCTAATACTAGGCCACGACCATGGCCGCCGGAGACGTCGATCTCCTCGATGAAACGCCGCCCGCACCGCCCGCCGATCCCGGCTGGCCCTGGCTGCAACGCCTGCCGGCGCTGCTCGCCGAAGCACAGGGATCGAGCGCCGCCTGGCGGGAGCTGCTGCGTCAGGCTCACGAGGAGCTGAAAGCCCGCTTTCTCGCCGAAGAGCCGGTCGAGTCGCTGGTGCACGCGCGGGCGGCCCTCGTCGATGTCGTGCTGCGCGAGTCGTGGCGCACGCACTCGATTGCCTCCATGATCTCCTGGGCGCTGGTGGCGGTGGGCGGCTACGGCCGCGGCGAGCTGCACCTGTGCTCCGACATCGACATCCTGCTCCTCGTGCCCCGCGCGCCGGACGCCCCGGAGCGAGGCGCGATCGAAAGGCTGCTCGCCTTCCTTTGGGACATCGGGCTCGAGGTCGGCCACAGCGTACGCACCGTCGAAGAATGTGCGGCGGAGAGCGTCGCCGATGTCAGCGTGATGACGACGCTGCTCGAAGCGCGCCTCGTCTCAGGCAATGCCGCGCTGCTCGCGGACATGCACACCGCTCTCGCACCGGATCGGGTCTGGCCGGTGAAGGAGTTCTTCGAAGCCAAGGTGCGCGAGCAGGCGGAGCGTCACCTGAAGGCGAACGACACCGCCTACAACCTGGAGCCCAACGTCAAGACGAGCCCCGGGGGTCTGCGCGACATTCAGACCATCGCCTGGGTCGCCAAGCGCCGCTTCGGCTCCGACACGCTCGACGGGCTCGTCACCAACGGCTTTCTCACGCTGGCGGAGCTGCGGCGGCTGAAGCAGGCGCAGTCCTTCCTCTGGAAGGTGCGCTTCGGGCTGCACGTGCTGACCGGGCGGCGCGAGGACCGCCTGCTCTTCGACCATCAGCTGAAGCTCGCGCAGACCTTCGGTTACGAGGACGCATCCTACACGCTGGCCGTCGAGCAGCTCATGCAGCGCTACTACCGCACCGTCAAGGACGTGAGCCTCCTCAATGAGCTGCTGCTGCAGCTCTTTCGCGAGGCGCTGCAGACCGAGAGCGAGCCGCCCCGGCCCCTGAACGCCCGCTTTCAGGTGCGCAACGGCTCGCTCGAGGCCGTCAGCGACGACGTGTTCGCCCGCGTCCCCTCGGCGCTCCTCGAGCTCTTCGTGCTGCTGCAGCAGAATCCCGACATCAAGGGCGTGCGCGCCGCCACCATGCGCGCGGTGGCCCGCAGCCTGTGGCTCATCGATGAGGAATTCCGCCAGACGCCGCGCCACCACAGGCTCTTCCTGGAGATCGTGCGGGCGCCGGCCGGCGTCACCCACGAGCTGCGGCGGATGAACGCCTATGGAGTGTTGGGGCGTTACATCCCGGCTTTCGGCCGCATCGTCGGCCGGATGCAATACGATCTCTTCCACGCCTACACGGTGGATGCGCATACGCTCTTCGTGGTGAGCAATCTCAGGCGGTTCGCGATCCCGAGATACGATCACGAGCTGCCCGAGGCCTCGCGCATCATGCAGCAGCTGCCGCGTCCCGAGGTGGCCTATCTCGCAGCGCTCTTTCACGACATCGCCAAGGGCCGCGGCGGCGACCATTCCGACCTCGGCGCCGTCGACGCGGAAGCCTTCTGCCTGGAGCAGGGTCTCTCGCCCTATGACGCGCGCATCGTGGCCTGGCTGGTGCGCAGCCATCTCACCTTCTCGCTCACCGCGCAGAAGCAGGACATCGGCGATCCCGAGGTCATCAACGCCTTCGCCCGCAAGGTGGGCGATGAGGCGCACCTCGACTACCTCTACGTGCTCACCTGCGCGGACGTGCGCGGCACCAACCCCAAGCTGTGGAATTCCTGGAAGGCCTCCCTCTTCCACGACTTCTATCACCGCGTGCGCCGGGCCCTGCGCCGCGGGCTGGAGACGCCGATCGACCAGGAGCAGCTGGTGCGCGAGACCCAGGAGGCCGCCCGCCGCCTGATGCAGGAGCGCAGCCTTCCCGCCGCCGACATCGAGCGCGCCTGGACACGGTTTTCCGCCACCTACTTCCTGCAGCACTCGCCCGAGGAGGTGGCGTGGCACTCGCGCCTGCTCGCCGAGCGCGACCCGAGGTCGGATGAGCCGCTGATCGCGCTCGACCCGCAGAGCCTGCGCGGCACCACCGCGGTGCTCATCTACTCGCGCGCGCGCCGGCATGGCTTCGCCCGCACCACCGCCGTGCTCGACCAGCTCGGACTCAACATCGTCGACGCGCGGATCACTCCCACGGGCGACGGCTTCAGCCTCGATCTCTATCACGTCCTGGAGGACGACGGCGCCCCCATCACCGACCGCGACCGCCAGGAGGAAATCGAGCACGCGCTCTGGCGGTCCCTGCAGCGCTCCGAGGACACGCCCTTCGCCGTCTACCGCCGCGCCCCCCGACAGGCGCGCATGTTCCACACCGCGACCCTGATCGCCCTGAGCGTGGACGAGCGCAACCGCCGCTCCGTACTCGAGCTCACCGCCGGCGACCGCCCCGGCCTGCTCTGCGACGTAGGCAAAGTCCTGATGGACGAGCGCGTGGAGCTCCAAGCCGCCAAAATCATGACCGTAGGCGAGCGCGCCGAAGACGTCTTCTACGTCACCGACTTCGACGGCCGCTCCCTGGACTCCGCGGCGGGCGATCGTTTACGCGAGAGTCTCATGCGCGCGCTCGACCGCCGCGACGCCGCCTGACCCTTTCACGCATGACTCCTAAACGTCTCGAAGCGCGCCCCCGGGGCCTGCATCTCCCATGAATCCCCTCCTCGCGCGCCTGCATCCCTACCCCTTCGAACAGCTGGCCCAGCTCTTATCCGGCGTGCCCACTCCCGCAGGCCTGACTCCCATCAAAATGTCCATCGGCGAGCCTCAACACGACCCTCCGGCAAACGTGCTGGCGGCGCTGCGCGACAACCTCCATCGCCTCGGTACTTATCCAACCACTGCCGGCCTCCCCGAACTGCGCTCCGCCTGCGCGCTCTGGCTCGAGAGACGCTATCGCCTGCCCGCCGGCAGCGTCGATCCCGAATCCATGATCCTCCCCGTCAACGGCACCCGCGAAGCCCTCTTCGCCTTCGTACAGGCTGCCGTAGACGGACGCGCCGACGCACGGGTGCTGATGCCGAACCCCTTCTATCAGATCTACGAAGGCGCCGCGCTGCTGGCCGGAGCCCAACCGTACTTCCTCGCCACCACGCCCGCCAACGGCTACATGCCCGACCTCGATGCCGTGCCCGAGAGCATCTGGCGCCGATGTCAGGTGTTGTTTCTGTGCAGCCCCGGCAACCCCGCCGGCAGGGTCCTGCCGCTGGACCATCTGCGCCGGGCGCTGGCGCTCGCCGACCGGTACGGCTTCATCATCGCCGCGGACGAGTGCTACACCGAGATCTATCTCGATGAGGCCTCCCCTCCCCCCGGACTCCTCGAGGCCTGCCTCGCCGCCGGCCACGCCCGCTTCGAGCGCTGCGTGGCGTTCCACAGCCTCTCCAAGCGCTCGAGCGTCCCAGGCCTCAGGTCCGGCTTCGTCTGCGGCGATCCGCAGATCCTCTCTCTTTTCCTTCAGTACCGGACTTATCATGGCAGCGCCATGCCGGTGCCGACGCAGCTCGCCAGCATCGCGGCCTGGCAGGACGAGGAGTACGCGGCGCGCAACCGGCGCCTGTACCAGGAGAAATTCGAGCGTGTGCTGCCCATACTCGCTCCTTGCCTCGAGGTCGCCAGGCCCGACGGAGCGTTCTACCTCTGGCCCGAGGTGCGCGGCGATGATGCGCGGTTCGCGCGCGGCCTCCATGCAAGCCAGGCGGTGACGGTGCTGCCGGGCAGTTTTCTGGCGCGGGAAGGCCCGGGCGGCAACCCGGGAGCCGGGCGCGTGCGCATCTCGCTGGTGCCGCCCCTGGAGCAATGCGTCGCGGCCGCCGGACGCATCCGAGAGTTCGTGCAACGGAATCCATCATGAATGACCTGAAGAATCTCCAATCGGCGATCGACGCCGCGTTCGAGTTCCGCGCCGAAATCACGCCGAAGAACATTCCGGCGGGGCTCGAGGGCGTGCTGGAAAAGTGCATCGGCTTGCTGGATTCCGGCAGCGCGCGCGTCGCGGAGCAGAAGGACGGCATCTGGGTCGTCAATGAATGGCTCAAGAAGGCCGTGCTGCTCTACTTCCGCACGCGCGACAACGCGGTGATGGATGCCGGCTTCACGCGGTTCTACGACAAGGTCCCGCTGAAGTATGCCGGCTGCTCCGAGGAACAGCTGCGGGCGTCAGGTTCGCGTGTCGTGCCGCACGCCATCGTCCGCAGGGGAGCCTTCGTAGCACCCAACGTCGTGTTGATGCCGTGTTACATCAACATCGGTGCCTACGTGGGCGCGGGCACGATGGTGGACACGTGGGCGACAGTGGGGTCTTGCGCGCAGATCGGACGCAACGTGCACCTGTCGGGCGGTGTCGGCATCGGGGGCGTCCTCGAGCCGCTGCAGGCCAGTCCGACGATCGTCGAGGATGACTGCTTCATCGGAGCGCGCTCGGAGATCGTGGAGGGAGTCGTGGTGGAAGCCGGCTCGGTCATCTCCATGGGGGTCTTCATCGGGCAGAGCACACGGATCTACGACCGCACCACGGGAGAAATCCTGCGCGGAAGGATTCCGGCGGGGTCGGTGGTGGTGCCGGGAACGTTGCCTTCGCCTGACGGCCGATATGGGCTCTATTGCGCGGTCATCGTCAAGCGCGTGGATGCGCAGACCCGTGCCAAGACGTCCATCAACGAGCTGTTGCGCAGCGCCGAGTAGGCGCAGCGCAATGGCCATCCATGGCGGCGGGGCACCCAGTCCGCGCGTCCTGCGCGGCCGTTCGCGCTTCTGGAAGACACGTTAAGTGTCTTCCAGAAGCACTCACCCAAAGCGTCCGGTAATGTAGTCTTCCGTCAGGCGGTGCTGCGGGTTGGTGAACACCCGATCCGTATCGCCGACTTCGATCAGCTGCCCCATGTAGAAGTAGGCCGTGCGTTGCGAGACGCGCGCCGCCTGTTGCATCGAGTGCGTCACTATCACTATCGCGTAGGAGGCGCGCAATTGCTCGATCAGGTCCTCGACGTGAGCGGTGGCGATGGGATCGAGCGCGGAGCACGGCTCGTCCATCAGGATCACCTCCGGCTGCACCGCCAGGGCGCGGGCGATGCACAGGCGCTGCTGCTGGCCGCCGGAGAGGCCGACGGCGTGGGAGCTCAGGCGGTCCTTGATCTCGTCCCAGAGTCCGGCGCGCTGCAGGCTGGTGAAGACGATCTCGTCCAGGTCGGCGCGGCTGCGGGCCAGCTTGTGGATGCGCGGGCCGTAGGCGACGTTGTCGTAGATCGACTTCGGAAAGGGGTTCGGCTTCTGGAAGACCATGCCGATGCGCGCGCGCAGCTGCGCGAGGTCCTGGCGCTTGGAATAGATGTCCTGGCCGTCCAGGGTGATGCTGCCGGTCACGCGCGCGCCCGGAATCGTGTCGTTCATCCGGTTGAGGCAGCGCAGGAAGGTCGACTTGCCGCAACCGGAGGGGCCGATGGCGGCGAGCACCTGGCGGCGCGCGACGTCGATGGTCACGTTCTTGAGCGCCGGTTTGGCGCCATAGAAGACATTGACGTCGCGGCAGGAGAATACAGCGTCCTCGACCGCGATCTCGCCTACCGGACGCGTCGGCATGCCGCTATCCGGAGTCTGGGGAACGTGCAGGCGTCCGCTCGGTTTGAGATTCAACCCGCCATCGCCGAAGCGGTGGCCGCCGTCGGAGCCGCCCGCAGCGCTGGATTCGGCTCGCCTGGGCTCATGAATCATGTCTTCTCCCGGCACCGCGCTCACCCGAACCGGCCCGTGACATAGTCGTCGGTCCGGCGGTTCTTCGGCGCGGTGAAAATCTGTCCGGTGGGTCCCATCTCGATGAGCTCGCCCAGGTACATGAATACCGTGAAGTTGGACACGCGCGCGGCCTGCTGCAGGTTGTGCGTCACGATCGCGATGCAATACTTCTCGCGCAGGCTCTGCAGCGTCTCCTCGACCCGCAGGGTCGAGATCGGATCGAGCGCCGCCGTCGGCTCGTCGAACAGGATCACTTCCGGCTCCAGCGCTATGGTACGCGCGATGCAGAGCCTCTGCTGCTGTCCGCCGGAGAGGCTGCGGCCGTCCTCGTTCAGCTTGTCCTTGACCTCCTCCCACATGGCGGCATCCTGCAGCGCCGCCTCCACGCGCTCGCGCAGCTCCCCCCGGCCGATTCCGCGCGAGAGACGCAGGCCGAAGGCCACGTTCTCGAAGATCGACATCGGGAAGGGGGTCGGCCGCTGGAACACCATGCCGACGCGCAGCCTCAGATCCGCCACGTCGACCGACGGCGCCAGGATGTCCTGTCCGTCGAGCAGGACCTCGCCCACCGCGCGATGGCCGGGGTAGAGGGTGTACATGCGGTTGAACACCCGCAGCAGCGTCGATTTACCGCATCCGGAAGGGCCGATGAAGGCGGTGATGCTCCGGTCGCGCAGCGTCAGGCTCACGTCCTTCAGGGCGTGCGAGCCGCCGTAGTAGAAGTTCAGATGCCGCACGTCGATCTTCGCGGCGTTGGCGCCCTCCTCGGGCCGCCCGGTCTCCAACTGCCTCTGCGGGACGCTCATCGGCGGCCCGTCCCCGGGCCCAGGGTGGCGACCACCACCCGGGCGACGATGCTCAGGATCAGGATGGCGAAGGTGATGATGAGCGCGCCTTCCCAGGCGAGCTGCTGCCAGTTGTCATACGGGCTCAGGGCGAACTGGAAGATGACCACCGGCAGGTTGGCCATGGGCGCCGTGAGATTCGTGCTCCAGAACTGATTGTTGAGTGCGGTGAAAAGGAGCGGCGCGGTCTCGCCGCTGATGCGCGCCACCGCCAGCAGCAGTCCCGTCAGCATGCCGCTGCGCGCGGCCGGATAGGCGACGCTCATGATCGTCCGCCAGGGGTACGCGCCCATGGCCGTGGAAGCGTCCTTGATTCCCTGCGGCACCAGGTTGAGCATGTCCTCCGTCGTGCGCACGATGACCGGCATGGCGATGATCGCCAGCGAGATGGCGCCGGAGATGGCCGAGAAGTTGCCCATCGGCACGACCACCAGCTCGTAGACGAAGAGGCCGATGATGATCGAGGGGGCGCTCAACAGCACGTCGTTGACGAAACGGATGACGGTGCTCAGGCGTGCGTTCCGCCCATACTCCGCCAGATACGTGCCGGCCAGCACGCCGATCGGCCCGCCGATCAGAATGCCGATCAGAGTCATGATGGCGCTGCCGTAAATGGCGTTCAACAGGCCGCCGCCTGCGGTTGCCGGGGGAGGCGTCATGCGGGTGAAGACATCCATGGAGAAATGCCCGATGCCCTCCTTGAGCAGCGACCAGAGCAGCGCGCCGAGCACCAGCAGACCCACCAGGGTGGCGACACCCGACAGCCCGAGGGCGAGCAGGTTGACGGTCTTGCGGAAGAAGCGCCGGCTCATACGGAGGAGAGCGCCCGGCGGTCGAGCCGCAGCAGCATCAGCCGCGCCAGGGCGATGACCGAGAAGGTGATGACGAAAAGAAGGGTCCCGAGCGCAATGAGCGAAGAGGCGTAGAGCTTGGTGGTCGCCTCGGTGAACTCGTTGGCGATGGCGGCGGAAATCGTCGTGCCGGGATCGAGCAGCGAGTGGGAGATCTGGTGGGCGTTGCCGATGACGAAGGTGACGGCCATGGTCTCACCGAGAGCCCGGCCGAGGCCGAGCATGGTGCCGCCCACCATGCCGGTGCGGGAATACGGGACCACGACCCGCCAGATCACCTCCCAGGTGGTGGCCCCGAGGCCGTAGGCCGACTCCTTCAGCACATCGGGCACCGTCTCGAAGACATCGCGCATCACGGCGGCAATGAAGGGCACGATCATGATCGCCAGCACGATGCCGGCGGTCAGCACCCCGATGCCGAACGGCGCGCCCTGGAACAGCACGCCGACGCCGGGCAGCGCCCCCAGGGTGTTGATGATCCACGGCTCGACGTGCTCCTGCAGCACGGGCGCCAGGACGAACAGCCCCCAGAACCCGTAGATGATGCTGGGGATGGCCGCGAGCAGCTCGATCGCGACGCCGATCGGGCGCTTGAGCCACGAAGGCGCGAGCTCCGTCAGGAACACGGCAATGCCAAAGCTGACCGGGAGCGCGAGCAGCATCGCGATGACCGATGTCACCACCGTCCCATACACCGCGCCGAGGGCGCCGTATTCGTCGGTGACCGGGTTCCAGACCTCCCGCGTCAGGAAGGCCAGCTTGAAGTGCGAGAGCGCGGGCCACGCGCCATGCACCAGCGAGACGGCGACTCCGCCGAGCAGCGCCAGCACGAGCAGTGCCGCCGCGAGAGTCGTGCCATGGAAAATCCGCTCTTTGAGGCGCTGGCCGGCCAGTCGCTTCGAATCGATGGCGACCGCGCTGTTCATGACCAAATCCCGGTATTGCCGCTCACATTGCCTGCCATCAGTGTCGATCGGATCCGTCCGCTCACCGGGGTCGGGTGCGGATGGACGGCTGCCCCGGTGGGCAGCCGTCCACCTTCAGACTACCTCAATTAGATGCCCAGGTGCTGCTTCCAGTATTTCTGGATCGCCTGCACGGTGCTGGCCGGCAGCGGGCCGAAGGCGATCGACTTGGCCATCTCCTGCCCGTGCTCGAAGCCCCAGAGGAAGAACTTCGTCACCGGCTCGTTGACCGACTTCGGCGCCGTCGTGCGCAAGATCTGCCACGTGCAACCCGAGATCGGCCAGCTCTTCGCGCCGGGCTGGTCCGTCAGGATCTCGTAGAAGTCCTGCACCTTGGTGAAATCCACGTTGGCCGCGGCCGCCTGGAATCCCTCCAGGCCCGGGCTCACCACCTTGCCCGCGCTGTTGATCATGCGCGCGTAGTTCATGTGGTTTTCGAGGATGTACGCGTACTCCACGTAGCCGATGGAGCCGCGAATGCGCTGCACGTAGCCGGCGACGCCCTCGTTGCCTTTGCCGCCGAAACCGGTCGGCCAGTCGATCGAGGTGCTGGCGCCGACTTTCGTCTTCCACTCCGGGCTGACCTTGGAGAGATAGTCGGCGAACGTGAAGGTCGTCCCCGACCCGTCGGAGCGATGGATCACGCTGATCGCCATGCCCGGCAGCTGCAGCTTCGGATTCAACCGCTGGATCGCCGGGTCATTCCACTGCTTGATCTTGCCGAGATAGATGTCGGCGATGACCGGACCGGTCAGCAGGAGCTGACCCGACTCGACCCCGGGAACGTTGTAAACGATGTCCTCGCCCGCGATCGCGGTGGGAAACTGGATCAGGTGGTTCTGGCTGAGCACATCGGGTGTGAGCGGCATGTCGCTCGCTCCGAAGGCCACCGTGCCCGCCTTGATCTGCTGGATGCCGCCGCCGGAGCCGATCGGCTGGTAGTTGACCTGCACACCGGTCTGCTGCGCATAGGTCGCCGCCCATTTGGCGACCAGCGGATAGACCCAGGTGCTGCCGGCACCGGTGATCTGCCCGGCAGCAAAGACGTTCGTGCTGAGAACCGTGGCCGCAGCAGCCGCGATGAAGCGCGTCGCCATCGATTTGCGCAGCGCGCCGGGACGAAATACGTTCATGATACCTCCGCGTTGTTCTGGTTCAGGACAGGAGCTGGCGCGCGCATTAAATGACATCAATGTGACGGCAATGTGACAGCCGCGCGCCGCGCCCGTCCGCCTCGAGGCGCTCTAGTCTTGCCGGCGAACGTTGCGCGCGCGTGACAGGCGGCCGCGCCGGGGTGACGAAAGGTCTTGAAGCCCACGGCCGCGCGCTTTATAAACGCGCTCCGAATGCCCGGCGCCCGGATTGGAGACATGTCCGCCACCCTCGAGCTCACCCGTGACCTCATGAGCCGTCGCTCCGTGACGCCCGCCGACGAGGGCTGCCAGGAAGTGATGATCCGCCGCCTGCAGGCGATCGGCTTCGAGGTCGAGCCGCTGCGCTTCGGCGGCGTGGACAATTTCTGGGCGCGCCACGGCCGCGACCACGGTCCGGTGTTCTGCTTCGCCGGGCACACGGACGTCGTGCCGACCGGGCCGCTGGAAGAGTGGCGCAGCGATCCCTTCGTGCCGACCGTCCGCGACGGCGTGCTCTACGGCAGGGGCGCGGCCGACATGAAAAGCGGCCTCGCCGCGATGATCACCGCGACGGAGGAATTCCTCGCCGCCTATCCCGCCCACCGCGGCCGTATCGCGTTCCTCGTCACCAGCGACGAGGAAGGACCCTCGGTCGATGGCACCAAGCGCGTGGTCGAGGCCCTGGCGGCCCGGGCGGAGCGCATCGACTGGTGCCTGGTGGGTGAGCCCTCGAGCGAGGCTTCGATCGGGGACACCATCAAGATAGGCCGGCGGGGCTCATTCAGCGGGCGGCTGACGGTCCATGGCGTGCAGGGCCACGTCGCCTACCCCCATCTGGCCGAGAATCCGGTCCATACCCTCGCCCCGGCGCTCGCCGAGCTGACCAGCCGGGTGTGGGACCAGGGAACGGAGCACTTCGACCCGACGAGCTTTCAGGTCTCGAACCTCAACGCGGGCACGGGTGCGCCGAACGTCATCCCCGGAGAGCTCAAGGCGCGGTTCAACCTGCGGTACTCGCCGGTGCAGACACTCGAAGGCTTGAAGGAAACCGTAGAGGGCATCCTGCGCAAGCACGGCGTGCGCTACACCCTCGAATGGTACGTGTCGGGTGAGCCGTTCTATACGCCGCCCGGGAAGCTGTCGGAAGCCGTGCGCGCGGCCATCGAGGAAGTGACCGGACACGGACCGAAGATGTCGACCGGCGGGGGCACCTCGGATGGGCGTTTCATCGCACCGCTGGGAGCCCAGGTGGTGGAGCTCGGCGTCATCAACGCGTCGATTCACAAGGTGAACGAGTCCGTGCGGCTCACGGACATCGATGCGCTGCACCGCATGTACTTCAACGTGCTGCGAAACCTGTTGGCCTGAGGTTCGCGAAAACGCCGACGGCGCCGAGGAAAACGGCCCAGATGAACACCCACGCGGGCATGGCCAGGTGGAGGAATCTCCAGTTGACGATGCCGCACTCCCCGCTGCCGGTGAGAACCTTGCGGATCACCGTGGTCAGCGGCATGAACTTCAGCATCATCGACAGCGGCGCGCCGCAGGAAGGGATGGCGCCCGCCGGCAGGTGTTGGATGTAGAGCTGGCGCGCGGCAACCGCCGCGGTGGCCAGCGCGGCCAGGGCGATGAGCACCGCGTATACCCGTGCGCCCCCGTCCCGTGGGCCGTGCAGTGCGGCGATCAGGAACACCACGCCCAGGGCGGCGATGCCGATGCGCTGAAAGATGCAGAGCGGACAGGGTTCGAGTCCCAGCTCGAACTGCGCGTAGAGCGCGTAACCGATGAGGCCGGCGCAGATCAGGAAGCCGGCGAAATTGACCGGACGGCGAGGCAACACGCTCGGCGGGGTCGCCGCCGCGAGCGGCGCCGCGCTCATGGAGCTGCCGTGGGCCGCGGCTCGCCGCCGGGAGCGCTCCGCTCTCGTAACTCGCGCTCCACGTCATCCAGCGACGTATGGCGGACGTCCTTCCCGTACACCATATATATGACGTACTCGCTGATGTTCTTCGCGTGATCGCCGATGCGCTCCAGCGCACGGACAACCCACATGACGTCCAGCGCCCGGCGAATGGTGCGCGGATCCTCCATCATGAAGGTGATGCTCTGGCGCTGGATGGCCTCGTACTCTTCGTCGACCAGCCGATCCTGACGCGCGACCCGCAGGGCCGATTCCGCATCCATGCGCGCGAAGGCATCGAGCGCGTCGTGGACCATCTCCGACACGATGCGGCCGAGATGTTTGATCTCCCGGTACTTGTCGGCGGGACGCTCCATGGTCGCCAGCCGCGAGGCGATGTAGCCGATCTTCTCGCCCTCGTCGCCGATGCGCTCGAGATCGGTGATGGTCTTGATGATGGCGACGATGACCCGCAGGTCGCCGGCCGCCGGCGCCCGCGTCGCGAGAATGCGGCTGCACTCCTCGTCGATCGACATCTCCATGTTGTTGACCTGGTAGTCCCCGAGCGCCACCGATTCCCCGAGGCTGCTGTCGCCCTCGGTGAGCGCCGTGATGGCCTTCTGCAGCTGCTGCTCCACGAAGCCGCCCATGGCGAGCACTTTGCTGCGCACGCGCTCCAGGTCTTCGTTGAAGCGACGCGAGATGTGGTGGCTGAGGTCGGCGGTTTCCATCAGGATCGTTCTCCGGCTCGGTGGCCGATGATAGCTGAAACGCCGGCGGCCAACCGTGCACGTGCACGCAGTGAGATCGGCTCGAGGCCGGCCAGAAACTGGCCGGTTGCGGCCTCCCAGGTGAAGTCGGCGGCGGCCGCGGCGCAGGCGGCGCGCTCGAGCCGCAGCGCGCCACGGATCGCCTCGGCCAGATCCCGGCTCATGACGCCGGTCACGCCGGGCTGCAGCACATCGAGCGGCCCCGTGACCGGGAAAGCCGCCACCGGCAGGCCGCAGGCCAACGCTTCGACCATTGCGATGCCGAACGTGTCGGTGAGGCTCGGAAAGACGAAAACATCGCTGCCGGCGAGGAATGCCGCCAGCTCCTCGCCGAAGCGATAGCCGGCGAACACCGCCTGCGGATGGCGGCCCATGAGCGCGGCGCGCTGCGGGCCGTCGCCGACGAGCAGCTTCGTTCCGGGCAGCGGCAGATCGAGAAAGGCCGTCAGGTTCTTCTCGACCGCGAGCCGGCCGGCATACACCATGATGGGCCGCGGCAGGCCGCGCAGCTCGGGGTGCGGCGGATGTCCGGGATGAAAGCGTGAGGTGTCCACCCCTCGGCGCCAGAGATGCAGGGCGCGAAAGCCGTGGCCGGCAAGCTCGGTCCCCAGGGTGTCATTGCTGACGAACGTACGGGCCGCCGCCCCATGGAAGCGGCGCAGCCACGCATAACTCACGCGCGGCGGAATCGGCCAGCGCTCCGCGAGGTACTCCGGATAACGCGTGTGATAGGACGTGGTGAACGGGGCCCCGCGCCGGCGGCAATAGCGCCGGGCAGCCATGCCCAACGGTCCCTCGGTGGCGATGTGGATGGCGTGCGGCCGGAAGGCCTTCAGGCGTCCGGCGATGAAGGGGCGGGGCCAGAGGGCGAGCCGGATCTCCGGATAGCTCGGACAGGGCAGGCATCTCAGCCCTTCGGGCGAGAGGACGAGCGCGGTGTGGCCGCGCCGTGCAAGCTCACGCGCCGTTGCCGTGAGGGTCGTGACGACCCCGTTGGTCTGAGGCGCCCAGGCGTCGGTGACGATAGCGATTCTCACGCTGCCCTCGCACTGATGACCTGGCCCCACATGCTCGCCCGCGCAGATGTCGCGCCCATGACGCCGGGGTGAGAGTCTGGTGACGCGTATGGAATGTGTGGCATCTAGACGGCCGTGGCGGCGCGGGCGGCGTGCACGCGCTGCGGCGGGAAGTGGCAGGTGAACGTGCTGCCCTTGCCGAGTGTGCTGCGGACCTCGAGCTCCGCGCCGTGTCGCTGCAGGACGTGCTTGACGATGGCGAGACCTAGACCTGAGCCCCCAGTTGCCCGCGAGCGGCCCTGATCGACGCGGTAGAAGCGCTCCGTCAGCCGGGGAATGTGGTCGGAGGGCACGCCGATGCCGGTGTCGGTCACGGAGAAGTGTCCACCGTCCTCGTCGACCCACCAACGCATCTCGATGGAGCCCTCCGCGGGTGTGTATTTGGCGGCGTTGTCGACCAGGTTGGAGAACGCGGAGTGGATTTCCGACTCCACGCCGACCAGCTGGGCGTCGGAGTCGATGCGCACCCGCACCTCCCGCGGATGGACCGGCCGGGCGAGCACGTCCTTGCGCAGCAGCGCGAGCAGCGCGGGCACATCGATCGGCTCGCCGCCCACGGGCTCCCCCGACTGCTCCAGCCGGGAGAGCTCGAGCAGGTCCTGGATGATGGCCGTCATGCGCTCCGCCTGGCGCCGCATCTCCGCCACCGGTCCGGCGAGATCGCCGTCGAGCGCCGGATCCTGGCTCAGTGTCTCCAGGTAGCCGGAGATCACGGTGAGGGGCGAGCGCAGCTCGTGCGAGGCATTGGCGACGAAATCCCGGCGCACGGCCTCGAGGCGCATCTGCCGCGACACGTCCGCCGCGAGCAGCAGCTGCTGGCCGTCGCCGTAGGGCACGATCTGCAGGGACAGGTAGCACTCCTCGCGATTCGCGCGGCGAATGGTCACCGGATTCGCGTAGTCCTGAGCCTGCAGGTAGCGCGCGAACTCCGGCTCGCGCAGCAGATTCTCGATCCTCAGGCCCAGATCCGCGGTGCGCCGCAGGTCGAGGAGCCTGCCCGCCATGCGGTTGAACCAGACGATCTCGCGCTGCGGGTTGAGAATGACCACGCCGTTGGGCAAGGCGGCGGTCGAGCTCTGCAGCTGGCGCATCAGCTGCACGAAGCGCTGCTTGTGGAAGCGCTTGCGGCGGTGGAGGCGCACGATCTGCGAGATGATCTCGCCCCAGACGCCGCCGAAATCCGGGGGATCGGCGAAGCTGCGGTGCCGCAGCCACCACTCCACGCGGAAGAGCACGGCGAGCTGCCAGGCGAGATGGAGCGCGAGCGCGATGGCGAGGCCGCCCCAGATGCTGCCGAGCAGGCCGCCGATGATGAGCCCGGCGACGACCGTCGCGAGCAATCGCCCGGCCGCGAAAAACCACGCCTGTGTTTCCGGTTGCAGCGGTGTCCTCACTGCGCCTTGTTGGAGAATCGGTAGCCTGCGCTGCGCACCGTCTGAATATAGCGGTCCAGGCCATACGGCTCCAGCGCCATGCGGAGCCGGCGGATGCAGACATCGATCGTCCGGTCCTCGACGCTGGTATCGCTGCCCCAGAGCCGCGCAATGAGCTGCTCGCGGCTGAACACCCGCTCCGGCCGGCTCATGAAGAACTCGAGCATGCGGAATTCGGTGCGCGCAAGCGGCAGGACCTCGTCGTTGACGGTGATCCGCTGGCCCTGCTGGTCGAGCTTGAGGCCTTCGAACTCGATGACCTGGTTGAGACCCACGGTGCCGGCCCGGCGCAGCACCGCGCCGATCCGTGCCAGCAGCTCGCGCGGCGAGAAGGGCTTGGTGATGTAGTCGTCGGCGCCGTTCTCGAGGCCCATGACCTTGTCACCCTCCTCGGCCCGGGCGGTGAGCAGGATGATGGGGAGCTCGCGGGTGAGGCGGTCCCGCTTCACGGAGCGGGTGAGCTCGAGCCCGCTCATGTCGGGCAGCATCCAGTCGACCAGCATGAGGTCCGGGAGGCGGTCGGCCAGCGCCTCGCGCGCCGTCCGGCAGTCCTCCGCTTCCCGCACGCCGTAGCCGGCGCGCTTCAGGCCGAAAGCGATCATGTCGCGAATCGCCCGCTCGTCCTCCACCACCAGAATGAGTTTTCCGTGCATGATCGACGCTTATATCTGCACCGCGCGTATTACAGACGGGGAATGTTGCAGAGTCATGACAGCCTCCGCGATATGTTACGGTTGCGGCCGCGCGACATCATCACGAAGATAGACCGGCACGGCGGCCTCCGGAGCGAGCAGCCGGCCGGCGGTGAGCTCGGGCACGGCAAGCCGGGCCACTTCGGCCGCTCGGGGCAGGAGCCCGTCCCAGCCTCCACGCACCGCAACGCCCGGCAGCATCCGCAGCGCCGGGTAGGCGGCAAAGCCGCGGCCGGCACCCGCCGCCTCCGTCCAACCCGAAGGAAGCCGGACCCTCTCGGCGGGAGCCACGCCCTCCGGGCTCCGTCCCAGCGCAAGTCCGTCGCCGCCCCGCTCGAAGCATCCCCAATACACCTCTTTCATCCGTGCATCACCGCATACCAGCACGCGCGTGACGCTGCCTTCGTCGTCGAAGACCCGCTGCGCGACAGCAGCCAGGTCCGAAATCGCCACCACGCCGAGACCGGCGCCGAAGGCGAGTCCCTGGGCAACGCTCGCGCCGAGGCGAACGCCGGTGAAGGAGCCTGGGCCGCGGCCGAAGGCGATCGCCTGCAGCTGGCGCAGGCCGACCCCGGCCTCGCCCAGGAGCTCATCGATCATCGGCAGGATCCGCTCCGCATGGCCGCGCGCCAGCTCCACCTCGCGACTGAGCAAGCAGCCTTCGATGTGCAGTGCCGCCGAGCAGCACTCCGTGGAGGTATCGATCGCCAGAAGTCTCACGGTGCGAGAGCCTGGTGGTACGAAGCCGGAGCCGGCGGCGCATGGCGCAGCAGGAAATCGACTGCCGCCTGACGATCGCGGGTGACGGTCATCGGCGGCAGTGCCCCGAGGAACACCTTGCCGTAGCCGCGCCCGATCAGGCGCGGATCGCAGATCGCGACCGCGCCGAAATCATCCTCGCTGCGGATGAGACGGCCGACGCCCTGCTTGAGCGCGAGCGCGGCCTCGGGGAGTTGGTATTCGCGAAAGGCGCTTCTCCCAGTCGACTCGAGATGCTCGACGCGCGCGCGAACCAGTGGGTCATCGGGAGAAGCAAACGGCAGCTTCTCGATGACGACCAGCCGCAGCGCACTGCCCTTGACGTCCACGCCCTCCCAGAAGCTCGTCGTCCCGAGCAGCACGGCGCTGCCGTCCTCGCGAAATTCCCGCAGCAGCTGCTCGCGCGGCGCCTCGCCCTGCACCAGCAGGCGATAGCCCGCGGTCCGCGAGGACTGCTCGCGCCACAGAGCGGCCGCCCCGGCGAGCGCGCGATGGCTGGTGAAGAGGACGAAAGCGCCGCCCCGCGAGGCATCGATGAGCTGCAGCGCAACTTCCATGACCGCCGGCAGATACTCGCGCGAGGCGGGCAACGGCATCTGCGTGGGGAGATAAAGGAGACTCTGCCGCGGATAGTCGAAGGGACTGTCGATCTTCAAGGTGGCGCTGCCCTCGAGCCCCAGCCGGCCGGTGAAGGGACTGAAGTCCTCGCCGAGCGACAGGGTGGCCGAGGTAAAAACCCAGGAGCAAGGGTGCGCCTCGATGAGTGCCTGGAAGCGCGCCGCGATGTCGAACGGCAGCAGGCTGAGCGCGAAGCGGCTCCCCGACGTCATCTCGAGCGAGCGTGCTCCCTCGATATCGCCCGCCGCGATTCGCTCCAGGCTCGCCGCGAGATCGCCGGCCCGCTCCCCGAGCGCGCGTGCGGCCGTCTCATCGCCGGCGGCGCGCAGCGCCTGTGCAAGCGTCGCGACCGCGTGGCCGAGGTCGGCGACCGCCTCGGCGACGGGCGATGTTGCTTCCGTCCAGGCCACCCGGCCCACGCCGCCGGCAGCAGTGCCGCAGAGCTGCGCGACACAGGCTTGAACCGCACGCACGGCTGCGGCCGCACTCGCGTGCGCCTCGGGCGCGAGGCCGCAGCCCTTCGCCAGCTCCGCCTGGACATCATCCAACAGACCGTCGATCCGCCGGCTGCTCACGTGCGCACCGAAGAACTGCGCCGCGAGATCGGGGATCTGGTGCGCCTCGTCCAGGATGATGGCGTCGGCGGCGCCGAGGAGATCGCCGAAGCCGTCCTGCTTGAGCGCCAGGTCGGCGAGCAGCAGGTGATGGTTGACGATGACGATGTCCGCATCGAGCGCCTGGCGCCTGGCGAGCGCGACATGACAGCCCGCGATCTGCGGACAACGCCCGCCGAGACAGTTGTCCCGCGTCGAAGTGACCTGCGACCACACCGGATGGGAGTCGGCGAGGCCGCTGACTTCCGCGAGATCGCCGCTGCGCGTGGTGCGCGACCAACTGCGGATGCGCCCGAGCATGTCGTCGCGCCCGTGTCCCGGCGCCTGGTCCAGCCGCTGCCGGCACAGATAGTTGGTTCGGCCCTTCAGCAGGGCGACCCTCGCCGGGCGGCCGAGCGCCGCGCCCACGAGCGGCAGGTCCTTGGCGTACAGCTGATCCTGCAGTGTCCGGGTGCCGGTGGAGACGAGCACCCGCGTGCCCGAAAGCAGCGCGGGTACGAGATATGCGAAAGTTTTGCCGGTGCCGGTGCCCGCCTCCACCGTCAGGATCTCGCGCCGGGCCAGGGCGGCGGCGATGCGCCCGGCCATGTGCACCTGTTGCCGGCGGACGTTGAAGCCCGGCAGCGCACGCTGCAAGGGCCCTCCTTCCCCGAAGATGTCCTCGAGCTCCAACATACCGCGATGGTGAGGCCGCACGGCGGCGCGGCCAGATGATTGATTTCCCGTGGATTCTGTCGTGTGCGATTATGGAACAAAAGCGAAGGTTTTATCGTACTTTATGAGGCCGCGGGGAGCGCGCAGCTATACTGGGATGCACTCCGGGACGCGGCAGGAGCCGGGAGTCCCCCCTGTGCGGTAAACGGCCTCGGTGAAGGCCGGGCCGCAACCGAAAGAGGAACCGAGGATGGCCACTGCTGCACCCCTGCCGATCCCGATGTCCCAACTCTCAGGCGCGGTAACCGAGTGGGTGGAGTCGGTTCGCGCGCTCACCCAGCCGGCGGCGGTGCGCTGGTGCGAGGGCACCGATGCGGAGCGCACCGAGCTCACTTCGAAGCTGATCCGCGACGGCGAGCTCCTCAAGCTCAACCCGGAGCACTTCCCGGGCTGCCATCTCTACCGCTCGAGCCCGAGCGACGTCGCGCGCGTCGAGCATTTGACTTATATCTGCACCAACTCCCGGGACGACGCCGGACCCAACAACCACTGGATGGATCCGGCGGAGGCGCACGCAAAGATGCGCGCGCTCTTCTCCGGCTGCATGCGCGGGCGGACGCTGTACGTCATTCCGTATTGCATGGGGCCGATCGACTCGCCGCTCTCGCGCTGCGGAGTGGAGATCACCGACAGCGCCTACGTCGCGGTCAACATGATGATCATGACGCGCGTCGGACGCGCGGCCCTGGAGCGGATCGCGCATGACGGCAACTTCGTCCGCGGCCTGCACTCGATCGGGGAGCTCGATCCGAACCGGCGCTTCATCATGCACTTCCCGGAGGAGCTCGCGATCGAGAGCTTCGGCTCCGGCTACGGCGGCAACGCCCTGCTCGGCAAGAAGTGCCATGCGCTGCGCATCGCGAGCTGGCAGGCGCGCACCGAGGGCTGGCTGGCCGAGCACATGCTGATCGTGGGGCTGGAGAGCCCGCAGGGGGAGACGCACTACATCGCCTGCGCCTTCCCCTCCGCCTGCGGCAAGACCAACCTCGCCATGCTGATCCCGCCGGCCTCGCTCCCGGGCTGGAAGGTTCATACCGTGGGCGATGACATCGCCTGGCTGCATCCGGGCGCCGACGGGCGGCTGTGGGCCATCAACCCCGAGGCCGGCTATTTCGGTGTCGTGCCCGGGACCAACCGTGAGACCAACCGCAACGCGTACGAGATGATCCGCCGCGACACGCTCTTCACCAACGTCGCGCTCACGGCCGACAACCAGCCCTGGTGGGAAGGCCTGCCGACGGGTATTCCGGTCACGGACTGGCAGGGCCGGCCGTACGATCCCACGAAAGGACCCGCTGCACATCCCAACTCGCGCTTCACCGTCTCCGCCAAGCGCAATCCCAGCTACTCGCCGCGCGCCGAGGATCCGCGCGGCGTGCCGATCTCGGCGCTGGTCTTCGGCGGCCGGCGCCGCGAGGTGGCGCCGCTCGTTTACGAGGCGCGCAACTGGCAGCACGGCGTGCTGGTCGGAGCGTCCGTCGCGTCGGAAACCACCGCGGCCGCGGTCGGCCAGGTCGGTGTAGTGCGCCGCGACCCTATGGCCATGCAGCCTTTCTGCGGTTACAACTTCGGCGACTACTGGCGGCACTGGCTCTCGGTCGGCGCAAAGCTCGCGCGGGCGCCGAAGATCTTCCACGTCAACTGGTTCCGCCGCGATGCACACGGCAAGTTCCTCTGGCCGGGCTACGGCGAGAACCTGCGCGTGCTCGCGTGGATGCTCGATCGCTGCAGCGGCCGCGCCGGCGCGGCGGAGTCGCCGATCGGGCTGCTGCCGCGGGTGGAGGAGTTGAACGTGGAGGGATTGCGCCTCGGGGAGGACTCGCTGCGGGCGCTGCTGTCGGTGGATCCCGCTCTGTGGCGCAAGGAGGTCGCGGACATCCGCGCCTATCTGGAGAAGTACGGCCCGCGGCTGCCGCCCGAGCTGATCGCGGAGCTCGCGACCACGGCGCGCGGGCTGTAGCTGCAGGCACAGGGACGTGCCCCGCCGCCGCAGGTGGCGGAGCCTCGGGCAAAAACCACGCTTTTTGCCCGAGGCGCGCTGGGCCGGGCAGGAGCCCGGATCCAGCGCTTCAAACTAAACGATCTCGCAGGCGAAGCGGATGGTCTGCGCGGAGTCGGCCTCCGGCAGCCGGCCGAGGCCGATCATCCCCTCGCCCTTGAGCTGCAGGCTGTCGCGGCGGACGAAGGACTCCTCGCCGCCCTGGGTCTGCACGAAGGTGCCGTTGGTGCTCTGATCGATCAGCACGAGCTTGTTGCGGTTGAGCTCGATGCGGGCATGCAGGCGGGAGATGAGATTCCCCTTCACGACGAGGTCGTTGTCCTCGGCGCGACCGATGGTGACGCTGGGACGGCGCTCATCGACGACCACCTCCTGGTCGAGCCAGCGCAGACGCAGCCGGGCGGCCGCGGCCTGACGCCCCTTGAGGGCGATCGCCGGCACCATGCTGGTCACGTCTTCCGTCTGCCAGAGCACCTCGTAAAGAGGGACTTCATTGCCCTGCCCCTTGATCGGCGCGGTATCGATCAGGCGGCAGTTCGCGCGCCATTCCGGAGAGAGGTGCTCGACCGTGGCCGCGGTGGTGATGATCTGGCCGGCCTTCGCCTGGCTGGTCATGCGATTGGCGGTGTGCACCGTCGAGCCGAATACATCGCGAGCTTCGAGGACCACCGGGCCGAAGTGGCAGCCGATGCGGATCGCGACCGGCTGGCCGTCAACCTTGAGCTGGGCGTGAGTCGAGATCTGCTGCTGCATCTGCGACGCGGCGTTCAGGGCCTCGTCGGCGCTCGGGAAGGTCGCCATGACCTCGTCGCCCATGGTCTTGATGACCGTCCCATGGCGCTGTTCCGTGGCGCTTCGCATCACATCGATGCAGATCGAGACCATATCGCGCGCGCGCAGGTCACCCATCAGCTCGTAGAGCCGGGTCGAACCGACGACGTCGGCAAACAATATGGCGAGTTCGATATCCTTGCCCATGCAGAGTGCGCAGTTTGCCGCCCACCCTTGCACCCCCACGCGGCAAGGCCCGACGACGTTGGCCGGGATCATACCAGAGAGCCTTCGCCGCGCTACCGAATAGCCGGAGGTTGTGGTCAATTGGCTCAAAGTCGCCTGCGGCGCTTTGAGCGGCCAGCCGTATGACCCAGTCCGCCCCGCGGGCCAAGGGCGGCCTTGGCCCGCTCACCCATTTGCTTTCGACCTTTCTGCCGCGAGACGGATCAGCTCGGGCCCGACCCCCGGGGCCCGGGCCCCCTCGCTGAGCAGGCGGCGGTAGTCCCGGGCACCCGGCTCGCCGGCATAGAGTCCGAGCATATGGCGCGTGATCGTCGACAGGCGATCGCCCTGCGCGACCTGCCGGTGCGCGTATCTCGCCATCCGCTCCAGCAGCGCCTCGCGGCTCGGGGGCTCGAAGTCCGTGTCGCCGAGCGAGCGCTGCAGGTCACTCAATATGAAGGGGCGGTGATAGGCCTCGCGGCCGAGCATCACGCCGTCGCACCAGGTCAGCGCCTCGAGCGCGCTCGCCGCGGTGCGGAAGCCGCCGTTGACGATCATCGGCAGGTCGCCGAAGTGCCCCTTCAATCGGCGCACGACATCGTACCGAAGCGGCGGCACCTCCCTGTTGTCCTTCGGCGACAGTCCTCCCAACACGGCCTTGCGCGCATGCACGATTGCAACTTCGCAGCCGGCGTCGCGAACCTGACTCACGAACCCGTGCAGAGCCTCGAAGTCAGCTTCATCGAACCTGCCGAGTGAATCCCGAACCTGATCGCGCGTTCCGCTCACGACGCCGATGCGCATCTTCACGGTGACCGGGACAGCCACCGCGGCGCGCATCGCCGCGACGCAATCCGCAACACGCGCCGGCTCCCGCATCAGACACGCGCCGAACGCGCCGCTCGCAACCCGGTTGCTCGGACAGCCGCAGTTCAAGTTGATCTCGTCATAACCGGCGTCCGCCCCGGCCCGCGCCGCGGCCGCAAGCTCCCGCGGCTCGCTGCCGCCCAACTGCAGCGCGACCGGATGCTCCGCGGCATCGAAGGCCAGGAGCCGGCGCGCGTCGCCGCGGACGATCGCCGCCGCCGTGATCATCTCCGTATAAAGGAGCGCCGCCGGAGAGAAGCCGCGCAGGAAGTACCGGCAGTGGCGGTCGGTCCAGTCCATCATCGGCGCGACGGCAATGCGGCGATCTAAGTCTTTCATTCTGAAACGGAAATTCGAGTCAGGCGGTCCAGTCCAGGATGGGACCCGCGCATTGTCCCGGGTCCGCCTCGCGCAACGCAACCCTTTGTTTCGCATCGCTGGCTTTTGCACTACACTGTCGTTACAGTGTAGATATGAGCCCCCTGCGTTTTGAATGGGACGAGAAAAAGAACGCCACTAATCGGCGCAAGCACGGAGTTTCGTTCGACGAGGCACGAACGGCCTTCCTGGATGAGAACGCGCGCGTGATTCCAGACCCTGAGCACTCGTCGGATGAGGAGCGATTCGTGCTCATCGGGCTGAGCATCTCCGTGAGAGTTCTGGTGGTCTGCCACTGCTACCGGCAGAGTGACGAAGTCATCCGGATCATCTCGGCGCGCAAAGCGGACCGCGATGAAACCGAGCAATATCATTGGTGGATGAAATGAAGAAGCGCTATGACTTTTCCAAATCCGTTCGCAATCCGTATCTGACGAAGGCGAAGAAGCAGCTGACGATCCGTCTCGACGAGGACACGATCACCTACTTCAAGTCCTTGGCGGAGAAGAACGGCATTCCCTATCAAAATCTCATCAACTTGTATCTCCGGGAATGCGTCGAGTCGGGGAAGACTCTCAACATGAGCTGGGGCATCCATGGTTAGCAGATCCACGCGTGCGTCATCCGCAACGGCAGGATACTCCCGATGGGTTTCGTTGACGTCAAGTACTATTACGCGTAGTCGACACATTTGTCGATTGCACGTAATGTCAAAGCATGCGGAATCGGCAGGGGCTTCGCGCTGTCCTCTTTACAGAAACATAGGGCATGATAATTTCAGGGTGCCGCGTAGCGCGGGATAATCGGGGGAGCTCATGCAACGCCATCTTCTGTTCTGTGCCGCCGTCAGCCTGCTCGGTCTGGGTCTCACGGCAAATGCGCAACAGGCGGCGCGCAATGCGAACGGCAAATTGCTGTTCGGCACCGACGCGGCGCTGCGCGTGGCCGAAGTCTCCTCGCCGGAGCTCTCGCCGGATAAGACCCGTGTCGCCTATCTCGTGCAGACCACGCTCGAACCCAAGGACGCGCCCTGGAAGGCTGTGACGCAAGTCTGGGTCACACCAGTCGCCGGCCCGGCGAGCGCGGCACGTCAGTACACGCGCGGCGATGAGAGCGCCACGCAGGTGCGCTGGTCGCCGGATGGCAGCGAGCTCGGCTTCATCCGCTCCTCGGGCACCGGCGAGAGCGCCAAACCCCAGGTCTGGTTCATGTACGCCAACGGCGGCTCGGCTTGGCCGGTCACCACGTTGCCCGCAGGCGTGCAGGCGTTCGCCTTCTCGCCCGACGGCAAGTCGCTTCTGCTGGTAGCAGACCCCAAACCGACCGCGGCTCATCTGCTGGACATGAAGGATCATGTCGACGCCGTCGTCGTGGATCACGACCCGGTGCTGTCACAGCTCTGGCTGTGGGACATTGCCAGCGGCAAGGCGAGGCAGCTCACCCACGGCGACTTCACTGTCAGCGATCCGCAGTGGTCGCCCAACGGCCATGAAGTATTGTTCGTCACCCGCCCAACTCCCGCGCAGGAAGACAGCAGCCATACGAGCGAATATCTGCTCGACCTGCAGACCGGCCACCTGCGTCAGCTGGGTTCCACCGCCGACTACGCGTCGGACGGCCGCTGGTCCCCCGATGGCGCAACCATCGCCTTCCTCGCTGCACCCAAGGGAGAGATGATCCGGCAGCAAGTGGATGCGGACCTCTATCTCGTTCCTGCCGCCGGCGGTGTGCCGCGCGAGTTGACGTTCCCATTGGGCGCGGCGACCCCGGTTTGGGCGCCGGATGGCAAAACAATCTATTTCAGCACCGGCGACCACGAGGCCGTGGCCGTTTTCGCCGTGAGTGTCGCGAGCGGCGCGGTGCGACGCCTGAGTCCCCAGGCCGCCGACGTTCGCCTCGACCACATCAGCCCCGATGGCAGCTTCGCCATCGGCACCTGGAGCGATCCCACGCATCCGGCCGAGGTTTTCTGCGCAAACCTTGATTTCACCGCGCTCCACAACCTGACCGATCAGAACGCGTGGCTGGCCGGCTACGCGCTCGGCAACGCTACCGTGCTCAAATGGAAAAGCTCCGCAGACCGCATGGAGATCGAGGGCGTAGTCACCGAACCGGTCGGTTTTGACACCTCGCACAAGTACCCCTTCCTGCTCAATCCCCACGGCGGTCCCACGGGGGCGACGACGCTCAGCTTCAACCCCACCGGGCAGATCCTGGCGGCCAACGGCTACCTGGTGCTGGAGCCCAATTTCCGCGGCTCCAGCGGACGCGGATTGGCCTTTGCCACCGCCGACGAAAACGACTGGGGCGGCGGCGATTTCCACGATGACATGAGCGGCGTGGACGCGGTCATCGCCAAGGGATGGGCCGACCCCAAGCGCCTGGGCGAATTCGGCTGGTCGTATGGCGGCTACATGAGCTACTGGATCGACACCCACACCCACCGCTTTCGTGCCATCTCACCCGGCGCGGGCCTGACCGATCTCTACCCGTTCTATTCGCAAACCGACATTCACGGCTACCTCAAGCTCTTCTTCAGGAACAAAGACCCTTGGGATTTGCAAGCCGAATACTGGGATCACTCGCCGATGAAGTACGTCGAAGACGTCACGACGCCGACCATGATCCTGCAGGGTCTGGCCGACCCGCGCGTTCCCATCCCGCAGCAGCAGGAATTCTACCGTGCCCTCTCGGACCGCCACGTGCCGGTCGAGTTCGTCACCTATCCGCGCGAGCAGCACGGCTTCGTGGAGCCGCACCACATCCAGGACCGCTGGCAGCGCTACCTGGTTTTCTTCGGCCACTATCTCGACAACGAGCCCGTCACGGAGCCCGCGTCCACCGTCGCCGCGCTTCGCCGCGATCTGCCTGGAGCAGCGGCCGCGGCTGTGACCACGGCCGCGAATCGATAGCCATCAATAGCCAGATGAAGGTGGTGCCATCGGCGCGCCGGCCGAAGTCATTCAGCCCGTAAACCCCTTCGCCACCAGGTAGACCTCGCGCGATTCCTTGCGCGAGGCCGCGGGCTTGCGGATGGATACCTTGGCAAAGTGTGTCCGCAGCTCCTTCAAATACTGATCCGAGCCTGAGCCCTGAAACATCTTGGCGGCGAAGCTCGCACCGGACTTCAGGGTCTTGCACACCGTGTCGAGCGCCAGCTCCAGGAAGTAGATCGACCTCGCCTGATCGGCCGAATCTATGCCGCTGATGTTCGGCGCGATGTCGGAAATGATCAGATCGAACTTCGAGTCCCCCAGCCAGTCGAGCACCTGCTGCACGACGCTCTCTTCCGTGAAGTCGCCCTGGATGAAATCGACATTCTTCAGCGCGTCCATCGGCAGGATGTCCGTCGCGAGCACGCGTCCTTTGTCGCCGACGAGCCGGCCGGCCACCTGCGACCAGCCGCCGGGCGCGGAGCCGAGGTCCATGATCCGCATGCCCGGGCGGATCAGCTTGTCCTTGTCATTGAGCTCGATCAGCTTGTAGGCCGAGCGCGAGCGGTAACCGTCCTTTTGTGCCTGCTTGACGAAAGGATCACTGAGGTGGCGGGAGAGCCAGCTGGCGCTGCTTTTCGTTCGGGGCATCTTCGCAGGGAGCTACCGGTTATAATCGGCGATTCTACTCCTCTGCCGGATTCACCGGCCAGGAAGACGCCGTGATCCGCATCAGCGAGCTGCAGCTGCCGCTCGATTACACGCCCGAGGCACTCCGTCAGGCCATTTTGCAGCGTCTCGCCCTCCCCGCGGCCGAGTTGCTCGATTTCAATCTGTTCAAGCGCAGCTACGACGCGCGCAAGAAGAACAGCGGCATTTTCTTCATCTGCATCATCGACGTCACGGTGCTCGACGAAGCCGCCGTACTGAAGCGCCTGGCGCGGGATCGCCACGTCGGCGTCTCACCGGACACGAGCTATCACCCTGTCGCTCGAGCCCCCGCGCAGCTCGAGGAACGGCCCGTGGTCATCGGGTTCGGGCCGTGCGGACTCTTCGCGGCGCTGCTGCTCGCGCAAATGGGCTTCAGGCCCATCGTGCTGGAACGCGGCCGGGATGTGCGGCGCCGGACGCGCGACACGTGGGCCCTGTGGCGCGAGAACACGCTGACGCCGGAGTCCAATGTCCAGTTCGGCGAGGGCGGCGCCGGCCTCTTTTCCGACGGCAAGCTCTACAGCCAGATCAAAGACCCGAAATTCCATGGCCGCAAGGTGATGCGGGAGTTCGTGCGTGCGGGCGCACCCGCTGAGATTCTCTATGTCAGCAAGCCGCACATCGGTACGTTTCGCCTGACGGGCGTCGTATCGAAGATGCGCGAGGAAATCATCTCGCTGGGCGGTGAAGTACGCTTCGAGAGCAGGGTCAGCGATCTGATCATCGAGCAGGGACAGATCGCAGGTGTCGTGCTGGCGAGCGGCGAGACTCTACATGGCC